>Ga0210015_1002348_pt1 | contig 17837 bp, 22 predicted proteins | sample CryGeymeta201522_FD_185471 | JGI IMG/M metagenome (GOLD analysis project Ga0210015, IMG submission 185471) | Groundwater microbial communities from Crystal Geyser aquifers in Utah, USA - Crystal Geyser metaG 2015-22 (SPAdes) (version 2) | ecosystem: Environmental > Aquatic > Deep subsurface >... | reverse complement strand
CCGGGCAATGGCGCAGAGGCCCAGCCAAATAGCGACAAGACACATTGATATCCAGTGCTTTTGCACAATCCAGCACTTCGGCATCCAGCGTCAGAGACGTCTTGCGTTTGGTTGTTGATACCATTTTCGTACTCCAATTAGATACCGCAAGACTATACCGAACTCAGGGCAAAAGATTTGCCGTCGCACAGCCCTTTACTTGGCCGATAAGAGCCAGCACCTGCTGCCGTTATGACACAGCAGGGGCCGTTACCTTGGCCAACCAAACACGGCCGCTGTCAAACTTGAACTCAACCTCGCTCCCTCGCAACAAGCACTACACCACTTCGACCCGAAGGCCAGCGCGCACTGCGGCTTCGCGCTGGCGCTGATCTGCCGAAATGAAGACGTCTGCCTTCAAGGCCACGGCACTGCCAATATGGATGGCATCCATGCCACGCAAGACATTGGTTTCGAGGCTGGTAATCGATTGCGCCAGCACCGCCGACGTCAGGTCGCAGATGGCTGCATCCTCGATGTCAGCCAGCAGCAGCGACTTCAGTTGTCGATACCGGGTGTCGTCGATTTTGCCTTCTCTGCGCAGACGACAAAACGCGGAAACAATTTCCGGGAGCGCAATCGCGGACAACCCGATTTCCGTCGCCTGGTCGCACCAGTTCAAAACCGCTTCGGTACCGGTCTCGCTCACATAGCGCTTGACGAAGGCCGAGCTGTCAAAGAAAACGCGCACCGAATGCTCCTCAGTTTCCAGAAGTGCGTTCTTCAAGAATCATGCGGCTGACAGAAACGCCGTCGAGCACAAGCGGCTGCGCCTTGCGCCGCTTCCATGAAGGCAGATCGGCGTTGACGGGGACAATGTCCGCAATGGGCTTGCCATTACGCAATACCCGCACCGCCTCCCCCGACTCGACGATGTCGAAATAGCTCTTGGCATGGTTGCGGACTTCGGTAAAAGTGGCTTGTCTCATATTGACCTCACGATGTACAGATTGATGTAATCATACATGCACACCAGGTCTATGCGGTGTGGTAATTGCTGCCATGAGTGAAAGGGCCAACGCCTGCAGCCGGTGGCAACTGCCTCGCGTAGGATTTCTATGGATTCGGATTCAAGGCTATTGTGTATTGACATTTTCAGAATCACCGCCCGTAAACATCCTCAAACCGCACAATGTCGTCCTCGCCCAAATAAGACCCCGACTGCACCTCGATCATCTCCAGCGCCACCCGGCCCGGGTTTTCCAGCCGGTGCGTGGTGCCCAGGGGGATGAAAGTGGACTGGTTCTCGGACAGCAAGAAGACCTTTTCGCCACAGGTGACGCGGGCCGTTCCACTGACCACAATCCAGTGCTCAGCGCGGTGGTGGTGCATTTGCAGACTGAGGGTGCCACCCGGTTTAACCACAATGCGCTTGACCTGAAAGCGCTCACCGGCATCCACCCCGTCGTATGAGCCCCAGGGGCGAAACACCTTGCGGTGGATGCTGCCCTCGGGGCGTTTTTCAGCACGCAGGCGGTCCACAATTTTTTTCACATCCTGCGTCTGGTCTTTGTGCGACACCAAAATGGCATCGGCCGTTTCCACCACCACTAGGTCGCTCACACCCACGCAGGCTATCAAGCGGCCTTCTGACAGTGCCAGGGTGTTTTCACAATCTTGCAGCATCACGTCGCCTTGGCTGACGTTCCCACGCTCGTCTTTGGGCAACACCTGCCACAGTGCGTCCCACGCGCCCACGTCAGACCAACCGGCGCGCAGCGGCAGCACCACGCCGGGTGGCAGGCCAGCGGCATTGGCAACACTGTTGGTGTTGGCGGCAATGCGCTCCATCACCGCGTAGTCAATCGAGTCGCTGGGGCATTGGGCAAACAGATCACGGCCCACGCGCACAAACTCACCGTCGGTTTGGCCAGCATCCCAGGCGCGCTGGCAAGCCGCCAGAATATCAGCGCGGCATTGCTCTACCGCACTGAGCCAGACCGACGCACGCATCATGAACAGGCCGCTGTTCCACAGGTAGTTGCCAGCATCCAAATACGCCTGGGCAGTGGCCAGGTCAGGCTTTTCAACAAAGCGGGCAATGTGACACGCACCGCAATCCGCCGCGCTGCCAAACGCTGCTCCGGCCTGAATGTAGCCATAGCCGGTTTCGGGCGCATCCGGTGCAATGCCAAAAGTGACCACGGCCCCGGCACTGGCCAGCGCCGCACCTTGGCTGACCACGCTTTGAAATGCCGCCACATCGGTAATCACGTGGTCCGCGGGCATGACCAGCAGCACCGGGTCTGCATCATCTTTAATAGCTGCTAGCGCAGCAAGGGTAAGGGCTGGAGCCGTATTTCGTCCACAAGGCTCCAACACCACCGTGCCTGCGTCGCCCAGCAGGCGCAACTGCTCGGCGATGACAAAACGGTATTCCTCATTGCACACCACCATAGGCGCAGCAAGCGCCACGCCTGGCGTGCCGCTCACGCGCCGCACGGTAGCTTGCAGCAGCGAATCTTGCCCAACCAAGCTAAGCAATTGTTTGGGATATTTCTCACGCGAAAGCGGCCACAGCCGGGTGCCAGAGCCACCCGACAACACCACGGGTTGAACCAAAATAGCGTCCGTCATCTTAGTGCTCCACACTGATCGACACGATGTGACCGTTTGCTTGCAGCAACGCATGGCCGTCGTGCGCAAGCACCGGGTTCAATTCTTTGACCGCTGGATAGTCGGCCAACAGAGGAATCACCACCACCGCCGGGTCGGGTGGCAAGAGGTCACTCTCAATCACCACCATCTTCACCCCGCTGTATTGCGCCACGTCGTAACGGGTTAGGCGCTCCACGAAGACCCCCCTGGCGCACTCATGATGTCGGCCAGCGGGTGCCCATTGCGCTCGTGCCAAGCTGCTTGTGCAGCAAAGGACTCGGCGTTTTGCTTGAGCCAATGCCTATGCCGGGCGCTGGCAACTGCGCTCTTGAGCGCTGCTTCGGCCACAGCAGACACATTGATATCCAGTGCTTTTGCACAATCCAGCACTTCGGCATCCAGCGTCAGAGACGTCTTGCGTTTGGTTGTTGATGCCATTTTTTACTCCATTAACATACCGCAAGACTATACCGAACTTAGGGTGAAAGAAAGCTGGTCACCGCTCCAGCGCGACCGCGACATCATGCCGAAGGGGTTGCGCTACAAGCTTTACCCCAAGCGCGGCACACACTTTGCTGATGGTGTCGAAACGCGGATGCGAGGTTGGGCGCAGAGCCTTATACATGGCTTCACGCGTAAGACCTGATGCGCGCGCCATTTCCGTCATACCCCGAGCGCGGGCAATGATGCCCAAGGCGTGTGTAAGCTCGGGCAAATCATTCTCTTCGAGCACCAGAGTCAGATAGTTGGCGATGTCCTCGTCGGTCTTGAGATGCTCCGCCATATCGAAATCGGGCAGATCTGTCACCTTGATCGTTTTAGTCATGATGGATTAATCCTTAAGGTTTTTAGCCAAAGTGATGGCACGGGCAATGTCTTGTTGTTGAGTAGATTTGTCGCCACCGCCCAACATCACAATCAGCACGCCATCACGCTCGGTGTAATACATGCGCCAACCTGGGCCAAAGAATTCACGCATTTCGCTCACACCATCTCCGACAGGGGCAACATCACCCAGCAGACCTCGATGAACTTTATCGAGACGGCGCGCTAGCCGGATACGCGTCATGCCATCCTTGAGACCATTAAGCCATTCATCAAACTCGGGTAAGCGCTTGATTGTGAACATAAAGAAATTGTAATCACTTATTCACACTCGGAAGACAAGGCATTAAACCAACCTGGCACTGCCCTGATGCGCCACAAACCATACATACGCATCGCGCGGGCCGTCTGGCTTGCTGGCGTCAAACGGCAGCTTGCCGGTAAAACCGGTGACGCAGGCCACGGTTTCGGCCAACTCACGGATGGTGCAGTCTTGCCCGGTACCCACATTGATGTGGCTCAGCATGGGCTGTGTGTGGGGCTGGTACACGTCGGGCGGCAGGTTCATCACATGCACGCTGGCAGCGGCCATGTCGTCCACGTGCAAAAACTCGCGCATGGGCGTGCCGCTGCCCCAAATGACCACCTCGGGCGCCCGGGTTTGCACCATCTGGTCTATGGGGTGCGCGGCAAAAAGGCCTGCACGGCTGCCTGGTTGGTCAGGTCCAGCTCGGCGTGGGTGGCGGTCAGGATGTTGCTGTGCCTCAGGGCTTGCAGCCTGCGCACAATAGCGCTGCCCACCATGCCGCGATGGCCGGCAACAAAAATGGTTTCATTGGCTTCAATAGGATTCATGGAAAAGTACATCGTCATATTCAATAAGTTAATCGGCAAGCCTGGCTGCGGTCCAGCGCGGCTACCAGCTTGCCTGCATATAGCTCCGCAGGTGCCAACACTGGCAGCCGCAGGTCTGCCAAGAACTGATTGCGCGCGGCTGCCACCATCCGCACCAGCAGGCGTGCGACTTCGATGTAGCTTTGGTTCATTTCAGCACCAGCCACCCCTCTGGCAGTTTGCTAACCCAGGTACCGCTGCCTGTGGCTGGCAAATCGGCGCTGCTGAGCGCCTGCGCAAAAGGCAGCCCCAAGTCTGTGCTGAGCCATAGACACAGCCGAACCGTTTTGACACTGGTGCACTGCGCCAGCAGGCCGTGCAACACGTCTTCACGCAGGCTATAGGCCCCCTCCATGATGGCCCGCGCCTCAGACAAGCTCTGGCGGGGGCCAACCTCGCTGAGCATTTCAAGCACCGCGCGTTCGGGGTCAGACACCAGCGGGCCGCTGGCCGCATTTGCAAACGCACGCACAGCCAACTGGGCCTCAGCGCTTTCGACAAACAAACGCTTGCGCCGGTAGGTGGCGGCAAACGCCTGCGTGAACCAGCCGGGCAATGGCGCAGAGGCCCAGCCAAATAGCGACAAGGCGCTTTGTGTGCGCACAAAATGCTCAAGACCGTGCCAGCTTAAAGCGGTGCGCCCGCCCACATGGCAGCCTGCCGTGCGACGCTGCAGCGCTTTCAAGCTGGCATACAAATCAAGTGGCCCAGGGCGGGCATACAAGCCCTGGGCCAAGCGCGTTAGCCATCCGGCACGCGCATAGTAGCCCGCCAAGTCATCTGAGACACCCAACGCCCTTAAATCTGCAAGCGTAACGGGGTGCCCAGCCGGCAAGGCAGCCACTGAATTTAACAAACTTCTTGTTTTCGTATCCACACTACGATTTTATAATTCTTTTTAAATAAACCGGGCGAACATCAGCTCCCATCGAGCCCCAGTCAAATGCTCCTCTTTTTCTATGACGCCATCGGCGCGTTTAATGCGGCGCATGATGCTGCCATCGGGTTGGGGCTGTAAAAGTTGTCTTACGCGCCCAGCGCCCGGCTTGCACGTCTTTAACCGCTTGCAACAGCTCCGCGCCAATATCGCGCTGCGCATCGCGAGCCAGCAACTCTTCGTCAGTCATTGTCTTCATGTTCCAACTCCTTACCCAACGCCCTAGCCAGGTAATTTGGCAGATAGCTGGAAAACACGGGCGACTCTATAAACTCAAAAAGCATAATTTGGTGTACGCAAAAAACGTATAAGAAATGGTGCCATCTTAAAATCCCCCCAAACAAATCCCGCGTGTAAACCAAACAAAGGCTGTATCCAACACAAGCCGCCTAGCCAAGTTGTGCAGCGCGCTGCAGCGCTTGCACTTCTTCGGGGGTATAAAACGCGCTTGCATCATCTACCAATTGCCGAAAATATTGTTCAAGATCGGCCTGCCCGGCTTGGTGCGCCTCTTGAAAGTGCGTCACTACCCAACCCAATTGAGCGCGCCCCAAATACTTATGCGTCAGCATGGCCCCCTCCAGCGCCACCGTGCGCCGCATCTTTTGGGTAAGGCAAGCAGCGTGCAAGCGCGACTGCGCCTGCACTGCGTCCACAAACCCAATGCGCTCAGGCATGGCCGAAAAAGCCCGCAGCCAATAGTCAAAATCAAAGGCGGTTTGCAGCGTGGTGTCCAAATTACCCAGCAGCCGCAAGAATGTTCGCTTAAAAAAAACAGTGGGTTGACAGATGTAGCAACCCGTTGCAAAACCCGCCAAACCCGCCTCAGGCGTGCGCGTGTCATAGCGGTCAATCACCTGCCCAAGCGCATCAATATGCTCGGCATGCCCATACACCATCGTCAAATTGCGCTCACTGCAAAGCGCAGCAACAGCCCGCTCCAGCGCCCCTGCCGTGTAAAGATCATCCGAATTTAGCCAGCCAACAAGCGTGCCGCGCACCTTGGCAAACCCCTTGTTCAAGGCATCGGCCGGGCCAAGGTCGGGCTCTGACACCCAGCGCACACGCCTGTCTGCGGCCTGCAGGCGCGCCAAGACAGCCTGTGTGCCATCGGTAGAGGCACCGTCTACCACCACCAACTCAAGCTGCTGATACGACTGGCCAAGCACGCCGGCAACAGACGCCTCAATAAACTGCGCCTGGTTGAATGACGGCATCACCACGGACACAAGGGGTTTTTCCACGGCTAGCCCTGCTTTACAAAGGGACCACAGGCCAGGCTTGGCAAGCCCACTGCGCCAGGCGCCAACACCTCAAACAAGCCACCGGCCAAGGGTTGACGAGCCAACGCGTCGGCAGACAGCCCAACACGTGCCGATGACACAAACATGCGGTCCAGACCTGGTCCGGCGAAGCAAATATTGGTTACCTGCGTCACCGGCAAATTCAATCGGCGCAACAAACTGCCATCTGGCGCAAAGCAGCTAATGCAGCCTGCACCCCAATGTGCCACCCACACACAACCTGCAGCATCAAAACACATGCCGTCCGGGTAACCCTCATCATCGGCAAACACCTTCCAGACGCGCTTGTTGCCCAATATGCCGGCAGCCACGTCCAGGTCAAACACATAAATGGTGCGCCGCCCGCTGTCGGTGTGCAACATCAACTTGCCATCTGCGCTGATGGCCGGGCCATTGGCCACGGTGTAGCCCTTGTCAACCATGCTTAACTGGCCGCTGGTGTCCAGCCTAAAAAGGCACCCATCACTGCGGGATTCATCATCATTGTTCAGACTACCCGCCCAAATGGCACCAGTTGCATCGGCCTTGGCATCGTTCAGACGCAAGGCCGAGTTGCCGTTAAACGGCTGCTGCAACCACTGAATCTGGGTTGGGTTGGCCCGATCTGCCACAGCAAAGCCACCTTGCAACCCCATCAGCAAGCGACTACTGCCCGCTTCAGGAATCACCCAGCAAATACGCTGCGGCATTGACCAACTCTGGCAACTGGGTGACTTTAAATCCCAGCACCACAACAACGCACCGTGAATATCCACACCCCACAACACGCCGCGCTGATTGTCCCAATGCAGGCCCTCAAGTAACAGCGCGTCAAATTTAAGTGCCAATGCAACTGACAATTTATTCGACATGGTGAACCGACAACGTTGATGGCGTCAAACCGCCCTGGCGCTGCCCTGATGCGCCACAAACCACGCATACGCATCGCGCAGGCCGTCTTCCAGCCCAATGCTGGCTTGCCAACCCAAGCGCGCCAGGCGGCTGACATCCATCAGCTTGCGCGGGGTGCCGTCTGGTTTGCTGGCGTCAAACGTCAGCTTGCCGGTAAAGCCGGTGACGCGCGCCACGGTTTGGGCCAGTTCACGAATGGCGCAGTCTTGGCCGGTGCCCACGTTGATGTGGCTCAGCATGGGCTGGGTGTGGGCCCGGTACACGTCGGGCGGCAGGTTCATCACATGCACGCTGGCAGCGGCCATGTCGTCCACGTGCAAAAACTCGCGCATGGGCGTGCCGCTGCCCCAAATGACCACCTCGGGTGCTTGGGTTTGCACCGCCTGGTGAAAGCGGCGCAGCAGCGCGGGGATCACATGGCTGTTGTCGGGGTGATAGTTGTCACCCGGGCCATACAGGTTGGTGGGCATCACGCTGCGGTAATCGCGGCCATGTTGGCGGTTGTAGCTTTCGCACAGTTTGATGCCCGCTATCTTGGCAATGGCATAGGGCTCGTTGGTGGCTTCCAGCGTGCCGGTTAGCAAGGCCTCTTCAGGCATGGGCTGCGGCACGCTTTTGGGGTAAATGCAGCTTGAGCCCAAAAACAGCAGCCGCTGCACCCCGGCTGTGTGTGCTGCATGAATGATGTTGGCCTGGATCATCAGGTTTTGGTAAATGAACTCTGCGGGGTACGTGCTGTTGGCATAAATGCCGCCCACCTTGGCCGCAGCCAGCACCACCTGGTCTATGGGGTGCGTGGCAAAAAAGGCCTGCACAGCTGCCTGGTTGGTCAGGTCCAGCTCGGCGTGGGTAGCGGTCAGGATGTTGCCGTGCCCCAGCGCTTGCAGCCTGCGCAAAATAGCGCTGCCCACCATGCCACGGTGGCCGGCAATATAGATCATGGGTTGTGGATGGTTGGCAGATGGCACTTTAATGCTCCGTACTCAACATTACTTTGTGCCCGTGGGCTTGAAGCAGCGCGTGCTGGCGTGCTGCCTGCAAATCTGCGGCCACCATCTCGGCGCACATTTCTTGCACGGTAATCTCTGGCACCCAGCCCAGCTTGGTTTTGGCCTTGGTGGGGTCGCCCAGCAGGGTTTCGACCTCTGTGGGGCGAAAGTAGCGCGCATCTATGCGCACCACCACATCACCCACCTTCAATGCGGGTGCCATGTCACCCGCAAGGGCATCCACCACAGCCACCTCGTCCACACCATCCCCCTGAAAGCGCAGCGTGATGCCCAGCTCTGCGGCGCTCCAGGCAATGAACTGGCGCACGCTGTATTGCACGCCAGTGGCAATGACAAAGTCTTCAGCTTGGGTCTGCTGTAGCATCATCCACTGCATGCGCACATAGTCTTTGGCGTGCCCCCAGTCGCGCAGCGCGCTCAGGTTACCCATGTACAAACAAGTCTCCAGCCCCTGAGCGATGTTGGCCAGGCCCCGGGTGATTTTGCGGGTGACAAAGGTTTCGCCACGGCGCGGGCTCTCGTGGTTAAACAAAATGCCGTTGCAAGCATACATGCCATAGGCCTCACGGTAGTTCACGGTGATCCAGTAGGCATACAGTTTGGCCACCGCGTAGGGGCTGCGCGGGTAAAACGGTGTGGTTTCACGCTGCGGGGTCTCTCGCACCAAACCATACAGCTCTGAGGTGCTGGCCTGATAAAAGCGCGTTTTCTTCTCCATGCCCAAGATGCGAATAGCCTCCAGCAAACGCAGTGTGCCCATGCCATCCACATCTGCGGTGTACTCCGGGCTTTCAAAGCTGACCGCTACATGGCTTTGGGCACCCAGGTTGTAAACCTCATCGGGTTGCACCTGTTGCAAGATGCGGGTGAGGTTGGAGCTGTCGGTAAGGTCACCGTAATGCAGATTGAACCGACTGTGCTGGGTATGGGGATCCTGGTAGATGTGATCTACGCGCTGGGTGTTAAACGACGAAGCACGGCGCTTGATGCCGTGAACTTCGTAGCCCATGTCAAGCAGAAACTCTGCAAGGTAGGAGCCGTCTTGGCCGGTCACGCCGGTGATAAGTGCTTTTTTCAAAATACAAGAATCTCTATTGAACCTTCGGTCTGTGCAGGATAGCCATTTCACATGCGGTGCAGTTAAGACGGCATCTCGGCTACGGGGAAGAAGCGCACCGCGAGCAAGTGGTCAAATGCGCCCAGTTGCGCCCCAAGTGCCAATGCCAAGCGGGTTTCGGCCATCATCGCAGCGCTAACATTAACGGTCATTGCCATACCCGCGTGGGTTGTTCGACTGCCAGCGCCAAGTGTCGGCACACATGTCGCGCAAGCCTAAATTGGCCTTCCAACCGAAAAGTTGTCTGGCTTTGTTCGCATCCGCATAGCAGACAGCAATATCACCAGGACGCCGCGCCACCACTTCATAAGGCACCGCTTGTCCGCTTTCAGCTTCAAATGCCTTGATCATGTCGAGCACAGAAACGCCGTGGCCCGTGCCCAGGTTCACCGCCCGCCATTCACCGGCCGACAAACTTTGCAAATAGTCCAGTGCCGCCAAATGCCCAGCCGCCAGGTCCACCACATGAATGTAGTCGCGCACACCCGTACCATCAGGCGTGGGGTAGTCATCACCAAACACCGACAGCTTGGACCGTACTCCACACGCCACTTGACTGATGAACGGCATTAAATTGTTCGGCATGCCTTGCGGGTCTTCACCGATCAGCCCGGATGGATCCGCGCCCACCGGGTTGAAATAGCGCAGGCAGGCGATGCGCCAGCGCGAGTCAGACTTATAAACGTCCTCCAGCAACTCTTCAATCATCAGCTTGCTGCGGCCATAGGGGTTGGTGGCGGAGCGCGGCGTATCTTCCGTGATAGGCAGACGCTGCGGGTCGCCATACACCGTGGCAGATGACGAAAACACCAACGAGCGGCAGCCGGCGGCGTCCATCGCTTCAAGCAGGGCCACGGTACCCGCCACATTGTTGCGGTAGTAGCGCAAAGGCTGCGCCACCGACTCCCCCACCGCCTTGAGCCCGGCGAAATGGATCACGGCATCAAAACGGGTTCGGGCGAAAAACTGGGACAAAAGCGATGGGTCGTTGACATCGCCCTCGACGAAAAGCAGTGCTTGACCCGTCAGCTCCTGAACACGGTCCAGCGCCACACGGGAACTGTTGCTCAGGTTGTCCAGTACCGTGACGGCATAGCCCGCATGCAGCAGTTGCAAAGAGGTATGCGAACCGATGTAGCCTGCACCACCGGTAATAAGAATCTGTTTTTGCATGTTGGTCCTAGTGCGTCAAGGGATGGCGGCTGTTTGCAACATCTGTCGCCGCAGCAGCAAATCCACCCAACCACGCCGGTTCCTATTCAATGACACGACATAGTCAAGAAAGTCCGCAGCCTGAACCGCATGAAGCGGATAAGCGAACAGCGATGCCAGTGATGGCGTGCCATAGGTAATGCGCTCGGGAGGCTCTATGCCGTTTTGTGTGGAACTTGACATTACAGGCAGCGATGGAATAGGACGGTGTATTTCGGCGCGACGGCAGGCTCCAGCGGATTGCTTGGCAAGTGTTTGAGCTTTGACATTCGCAGGTAGGCAATGGCGATGAAGTTGGTGGCGGTTTTGAAACCCCGCGCTGCTCGTTTGGCTTGCTGCAGCAAGCCATTCATGGCCTCCACATAAGCATTACTACGGTTGTCCAGCATGCCGCGCACCACCCCATCAAGGCGCTGCTTCAAGGTCGCAGCCAGCTTTTTAAACGGCTCCAGGCGGCAGCGCGTGGCCCAACTCAGCCAGCTCGAGAGTTCAGCTTTGGCCAGTGCTTCATCGTTGTGTTTAGCCGCATTGGCGTACACCGTGCGCAGCGCCATCTTCAAGCGCCAGGCCCGTGCACTCTTCAAAGTAGAGTGCTGTAGCCAATGCATCGCATTGGTCTGCTTGAGACTCCAGCCATCCGGATTGCGACGCATGCCCCAGGTCAGGCTCTTGAGTAATTTGCGGTCGTTGTCACCAAGCGCCGCTTTGATTGACTGGGGTTGGGTACGTGTTTCCGCGCGGCGCACCTCATCCATGGCTTCATTGGCCATGGCCACAACATGAAAGCGGTCGTAGCTGATTTGCGCCTCTGGCAACGCCTGGGCGACACCTTTGGCGAAGGCTGCGCTCATGTCTTGACAAACGTGTTCAATCTGTTCTGGTTTTCCCCCGTGCGCCTTGAGATCATCACTGAAGTCGACCACCGTTTTGTGGTCTTTGCCTTCACAAGCGAATAGGAGACGCTTTTTCTCAAGGTCGTGCACCACGGTGATGTAGTTCTGGCCTTTGCGCAGGCTGGTCTCATCAATGCCGACGATTTTTACATCGGACATGTCGTCGAGCTTGCGGGCAGCACCCACGTAATGCTCGATGCGACGCCATAGCTGCTTGTCGTTGCAGCGCAGTTGTTGGGCGGCTTGACGCACTGGCAAGTCTTGGCATAGCGATAAGGCCAGGGCCTCATAAAGCAGGGTGAAGCCGCTGCCTTCACGCGCCCAAGGGACCTGCGCTTGGGTTGTCTTGGCGCAATCGTTGCAATGGATGCGCGGTACATCTGCATGGAGCCAAGCTTCGTATTGAAAGAAGTCCAAGTGGCGCCAATGACGCTCTTGGCGGTCGTGAATGCTTTGATCAGCTTTATGACACAGCGGGCATGGCAAGTATTTGGCATCGCAAGTGAGCTTGAAGTCGATGCGCTTTTGAGCTGTGTTGAGTTCAACTTTAGCGACGCGCCAGGGTGCAATCAGCCCCAAAGCACTGGTGAACAAGGATTCAATTTCAACGGCCATGTCGTTCATTCCCTCAAGTGTTCAAACAGCCGCTCCGTGGATTTGTGGACAACTCGCCAGCGAGTTGCCCACAAGCTCCACCGAGGCCACTACTACATTTTATTTCTCAGGTCAAATTCCACACGAAACGACGAAGGACCAAGCAAGATAGACATAACTAACGCACTGTGAAATCTGTAATGCACGCTTACCGAATGTAAATTTCTACTTATTAAATATTTTATGACCAAATCGTCGACAAGAAACGACTTATGTCGCCTTAGTAGTAAGCCTAACAATTCAAAATCTGCGTCACCGCAATATTTTATTATCTGAATCAAATAATTTACATTGATACTAATCACTTTTTCCGTTACTATTTGGCCATCTTTGTCGACTTCAATGATTAGAGATTTATTTATATCATATATGTTAACAAGAATAAAATCTACAAATTCCTTAGGATATGCATTTCTAGCCATATCCCTAACAATATAAAACTTATTTTTATAATTATCAGCTATAAATACAGGGCTATCGTAAATAAAATTTATTAACAACATCTTGTGGAGGAAAAATGGTATTAATTAGCATAATTAGGTCTTGCGTAAGGCTGCATCAAAATCTCGTACGGTGAATTTGTAAGGTAAAAATATTTTTTTTCCAATTTTAAAAACCCAATAAGTTAATAGTATTTGTATACTTTCTATTCTCGACATTTACCGTCACTATTTATTTTTAATGTCTATTTTGACTTTAAACTTTAGAATCTCTATGTAGTTACAAATCAGCCACAAACAGATGCGAAATATAAAAACAGGTTTTTGCTAGTCAGCTTGCGATCTCAACGCATTTTCAGCCAATGTTAGTAATTTATCCAGATCAGTAGCTCGTTTTAAAATTACTTCCGACTTAATCGGAACCTCGCAAGATCACCAAGTTTTTTGTACATTTCTAAACGTCGTTCAGAATACAGAACATCACACAGCTGTGCACAAGCACCATATTGACCAGTGCTGAATAACTTGTTCGCATCGACAATCGAACCTAAAACTAAAGAAGCACTACTATTTCCTGATGGGTTGACAGCAGGTACCTTGTCCGAAATTAAACTATGTTGCGCAGAAGGTGCCTGCGTAGCTATGGCAGTCTTAGTAACTGCAACTGTTTCCGTCTTAGCTGGCTTACTCTGATTAGTCACTTCAACTGTTGCTGGCTGCGCAGCAACAGGCGGCCGTTCAAGATCTACTGGTTGTTTCGCAAATCGAACGTCTAGTCCTTGAAAAAGACCTTTGTAATTGACACGCTCAAAAGCTTCAAGCTTGCCTCCCACTGTCGCGTTATATATTCGTCTACCTGCACATTCATAAACCAGCTTAGCCATTTTGTAGTTCATTAAAACTCGATCTAACTTCGGATCTTTCCAAGTTTTTCCTTTACCAAAGTAATCTTTGTGAAAATGGTTAGGATCGTCAGTATCAGAAAGGAGTACATCACCTGTGCGCTTATGGCTAACGGGAATATCATAGTTAAAGTCCATACCTATTAAATAGACTTCTGTGAAACCCATGAAAAAGGCCAGCTGTAGGTTTACATATGTAACAGATTGCCCGCAGTAAATCTCCTCAGTAATGTCCTGAGAGAACCGAGGTATTGCATAATTTGGACTTGATTTTTCATAAAATCCCCTATTTAATTTAAAAAAATAAGTACCTGACTGTTTAGGATGAAGTGATTTATATATTGATGGAAAGAATTTAAATGGTGCTTTATATTCAAGTATTTCCTTGACATTTTCCTTGATTACTGAACTGTCTTCAACTACAAAGAAAGTAGGTCTAAATCCCGTTTCTCGGGTTTTGTAGTAAAATGAGTTGACTGCAAAAGAATACTCATCTTTGAGCAATGAAAGATCACATTGATTTAGAGATGGTCCATTGCCAATAATAAAACATCGTCTGCCCAAATAGCGGTTATAAAAAAATGATAGCTCTTCTGTGTCTGGATACTGTTGATCTTTTGGGACTGGAGGAGCCCAGCTAGCGGCAAACCGACCTTCAAACCGTTCAGGAATATGGTAATCGCGTAGGTTAGTAAAAGTTAGTGGCAGTACCGGCTCTGGCTTGTCGATTGGTATAAGCTTACCAAGCTGCGTCGGCGGTAATCCATTTATGGTTACAAATGAATTTTTCAAATAAAGGTTAGGGTCACCGATATATGGTCGCCTCGCTTCGGCCATCGCTCTAACTTGCGCATCAGTATCATGTTGACAATCATTATGTAGATAACTAGTGGGTATAAGTCCACGGGTATACTCGCAACCAAAGTTTTCAACCATGTGGGCATAAATATCCTTGAAATAAGCATGTTCTTCCGCTTGCATAGGATGATGCTGATGAAAATATGCAAATGAATCCATTCGAATTCTATCCATGGGCAGTAACGCGAACATTGTCACGTCGAGAGCGCGATCCTCGCAGCCATAGCCAACATATTGTTCAAACCCAGCGATGTCGATAAACTTTTGGCGGTTGACAACCAACATACCACCAGACAGCGATGTTGGATTTCGCAGCCCCTCCATGGTTACTGTTATCTCACCATAATGCCCTGTTTCATATAATTTGTTCTTTTGATCGTCAGTTGAGTAGTACAGGTTACGGTTAGGTGACACGACGTCAAAATCACGATAGCAATCAATCACACATTGTAAAAAATTGCTACCAGGCAGAATATCTGTGTCGATGAATCCAACCACTGGCGCATCAGTGAAATGCTTGACTGCTACGTTGTAGAGCCAGCCGCGATTGTACGGGGCAGGGTTATATAGAAATTCGTACCTGAATCGACCAGGCAATTTTTCATGCAAGTCTTCAGTTGGTTGTTTATCTTGTTCGACCAACAACAATTCAAATGCTGGCCCATAGTACCTGTCCAGCCATCCCATTAAAAACCTTAAATTGTCCAAGCGACTTGGTTCGTCAGCCCGTAGACGCATACCAATGATCAGAGTAGCAAGAGGTTTTCCTTCCCGACCCACCTGCAGCTGTAATTCTTTCAGTTGCAATTCAGACAATACGTCGGGTTCATCCATGCGAATAGATGAAATTTCTGAGGCTGGCTTGTCAGCTTTCAATGGCCAGAATGTTGATGTTGTTACAGGACCAACACTTCTGCGGTTTCTAAGATAATCACGACGCCGAAGACCAAGCTCTTCCATCAAAGCCAAAAATACCCAATCACTTCCTGCTGCGCTTAGATGCAAATTATCACATGTAAATTTTTTGACATCCGTTGGCGACCATTGATGCAGATTGATAACATTACTCAAATGCTTACACAAACTTTTTGAGTATGACTCGATTACTTGGATATTGGTTGGTCGATCCTTTAGAAAATCACCTCGCCAACCTGGGGAGAAGTCATTAGAAGAAATAAATATTAGATTATTTATTTTTTTCATGCTTGGTACGAGTGAGTTTTCCATCATCTCCAAGCTGTAGAGATTAATAGTTTTTTCACCCTCATAGACCACATCAAAAGGTTTTGATAAATGCAAAGACATTTCTTCTTTACCAAAAAGAGCATCTAACATTGCTTTTTTTGAATTAATAATTTTCTTTTCATTGAATTTTCTCTGCGCAATCAATGATTCAGCCAATTCAATATCCGTTAGATCAGACGCTATCGGCTGATATAGTTTTCTTCGCATCTGCTGTAGTGGGCGCGGTGAGTGGTCAACTATGCCTGCATGCATTATGACGTGATCAAAATTGTCAGCGCCGAAGCGGTCGATAAGTGCAAGACAGTCAGGGATTGTTGTCCACTGATAGGGGCAACGCAATGATGTGACAGATAGATCTGGCACTTTGGCTAATCTCTCAGCGTAGATTGAGTGTGTTGATCCAGCCGGCTTGTGTATTCCACGGCTATCTGTAAGTAATAAAATTTTTTTCATTTAATATTAAAATAAATTTACTCAATGGTTTTCGGCAAAATGTTTTCAACTGTTTTATTTAAATTCATCAGTCAACAAAATTTAATATTTACTACGGCTTCTAGATCAAAGGTTATAGAATTAACGTATTTTTATTAAAAATATGTTCAATAAACACAAAGTTAAAATTGGTAATTAATCAAAAAAATCTAGCATCAGCCTTGCGCGACCTTACTCAAAAAATTCACGAACTCATGCTAGTTATTTTTCATGACTGGATCTAATAAGCACCCACTGATACCCCCATCCAACGCCAAGCAAGCACCGTGTAAAAAGGGCATGCGCCCTTGAACAAGAATCATGGCGCATTTGGCAACCTCTGCAGGCAAGCCAATGCGCCCAGCGGGGTGGCATTGTTCCAATTGAGCGTACAGCGCGTCTTTGCCCGCAAACCCGGCTTTGAGCATGGGGGTATCAATGGCGGCGGGCTCTATGGCATTCACCCGCACCCTTGGCCCCAGGTCAACCGCCATGGCGCGCGTTAAGCCGCTCAGGGCGGCTTTGCTGGTGGCGTAGGCCACAAAGTTTTTTTTGGTCAGGCGTGCGTGGATGCTGCTGATGTTCACAATGCTGCCCTTTGCAGTTTCCAGATCGGTTAGCAAGCCTTGTGCCCAAAAGAAGGGGGCCAGCAGGTTCACGTGCAGGGTTTGCTGCCAATCGGCGCGGGTCAGGCTGTCTGCGCCACCCAGTATTTGGGTGGCTGCGTTGTTGACCAGGGCTTGCAGGCCGTGGCTGCTAATGATGGCTTTGACCTGTGCCAGCACGCTGTTGCCATAGGCTTCGTCACTTACCGTGCGGGCCAGGTCGGCTTGCAGGTAGTGGGCACAGGCCAGGTCGGCGGGCTGGGGCATTTGGTCGGTGGCGATGACGGCGTAGCCGTTGGCGGCAAATTCATGCACCAGCGCCTGGCCTATGCCGCCTGCGGCTCCGGTGATGAGGGCGTAGCGGGGTTTGTTATCAAACTGCATGGTCAAAAATCTTAAAAATTGTGGTCTTGTGCGGTGCTGAATCGGACTACGGGTGTCAATCAGTTTCACCGGCCAAGTCTTGCACAGTTTGGATCAGGCCACTGGCTATGTATATTTTGTTGTCAACGATCTGTTGCAGCAGGGGCGTGACTGCTGTTACCAAGCCTGTGCGCTTGGCTTGAAGTAGTACACCCATTGATCCAATTGTTTTGATTTGATTGATTTGGGCCACCTTGCGCCCGCGTTTGTCGTCAATTAGCAGGTAGTCGGCTGAAATTTCTTTGTAGAGCAGCATGGCGGCAGTCTCGCCGGCATCGGCGTATGCATCTAAATAAACAAAATTTTGCATATCTACTGCGCGAACCTTGCCTTGCAAGTATTGACGCAGTTGGTCAGCATGGGGCTTTTGGGGTAGCGCCACTTCGCTATACACAGCCTCTGGCACGATGACTTGGCCAAATAGGGCATCGAGTAAGTGCAGGCTGTTACAGGCAGCCAGGGCGATCAATGCCGATGCGTCAGCTACCAAAATCATGCTGCATCGAGCCCAGCCAGCTC
>Ga0210015_1002345_pt1 | contig 17868 bp, 12 predicted proteins | sample CryGeymeta201522_FD_185471 | JGI IMG/M metagenome (GOLD analysis project Ga0210015, IMG submission 185471) | Groundwater microbial communities from Crystal Geyser aquifers in Utah, USA - Crystal Geyser metaG 2015-22 (SPAdes) (version 2) | ecosystem: Environmental > Aquatic > Deep subsurface >... | reverse complement strand
TCTTCCGCGCCGACGCTGACCTGGAACCCGACCCCACGGCACACACCCTAACCATACGAGTCCACTCCTTCGCCACTCCCCGCTCCAACCGTACCATCCAGCACTTGCTCGACTGCCTCAACGACACCGAGTTCACCTACCCCGGCACCACCCTGCAACTCCGCTACACACTCGCCGACTCGAACCGCAAATGAGCAAATGGTCCCAAAATGCTTCCGACCCGGATCAGGAGGTCTGAGGCTGGCCACCAGCCGAGCCAGCCGTCGGTGATGCTCGGGGCGTTCGAGACGCGGCGCGCCCACGGTTGGGCGTCGGACAGGGAGAAGTTGGAGGGCTGGAGCACCGGCACGTACCCCACTTGCTCGACGCGGGGCGCCGGCAGCTTGGCGCCGTTGCGCTGGGGCGCGTCAACCAGGAGGCGGACGCGGGTCGCTTGCGTTGAGCGGAGGCAGAGCTGGAGGCACTCTTCTTCGTTGCGGGCGGCGAAGAGGGCAACGGGGGCTGCTTGCTTACGCGCGCGGTTCGGGGTGGCGGGGGGAGGCGTGTCGTGGAAGACCTTGACGAGTGGGTCCTCGGTCCACACGCGCAGTGAGGGCGAGGGGTTGGCGGCTTCCTGCTCCTCGACTTCGCCCAGAGCTGCCGTCTCCGCGCGCATGAACACGACGCCATCGTGGTAGACGGTGCCCCGGGCGTTCATGGTTGGGTAGAGGGTCACCTTCTTCGTCTCCGGCGAGGTGCGCAGCGCGCCGCCGAGAAGCGTCCAGTCGGTGGTACCGGTCAGGTCGGGGCCCGCGCTCCAGAACTGCTTCTTCGGGTTGCTCCCTTCCCCCTCCAGCAGGTGGGCGTGGAGGCGGACGTTGCCGTCGGTGATCCCCTCGGTCCGGGCGTATGCCTGGAACAGATAGTCGGCATTGGGCTCGACTTGCACGGTCTGGCTCCAGCCGGTCCAGTGCTGCGGGGCGTCGGGGGCGACGGTCAGCCGGGCGCAGTGGCTGCCTATTCGACCGCCTTCTATCCGTTCCATGCGCGCGGTCGGCTCCGGCTGCTGTTCGGCCATCGGCACCCAGTCTGCCGGCTGGGCGCCGCCCGACTCGAATGACGGGTTCTTCGCCAAGTTGCCTGGGTTGCCGACCAGCTCCTGGAAGGTGAGCGTCTTCCCCGCGGGGATCTGTGAGTCGCGGCTGAAGCAGAGCTGGAACGTCTTCCGGCAGCGCCCGGGCACGTCGGCAACGAACAGCAGTCGCGCTCCCAGCAGGAGGTGGGGCAGCACCTGCTTGGTGGCGGGGTCGACTACGCGCAACGACTTCGGGTTGAAGCCGCGCTGGAACAGCGGCCGCAGCCGCTGCACGCTCACTCCCATCAGCACGCGGGTGAGTGCGTTGCCGACATTGACGAAGACCGCGGGCGCCCGACACTCCCAGGTGTGCCCTTCCGCTTGGAGGTACGCCTTGTCGCCCTCGCGGGTGCTCAGGTCGAGCCGTTCCAGCGGGCCGACCTGCGCAGTCACAGCCGCCGCCCCGTCGAGGCACTCCAGCCGGCAGTCATCGAACCACGCCGTCCCCGTCCCATACAGGACCGTCCCGTGGTCCAGCGATACCGCGTCAGGCGGCGTGGTGAAGTCAACGGTCAACTGCCGCCAGTCGAACGTGCCCTCCCCGGCAGACTGCACGGTGTTCAGCTTCAGGGGCTCGTCGGTCGTGGCCACATGGGTGTACCCCCCCACCTTGCCCGCGACGTCCTGGCCCCGCACCCAGACAGTGAGCCGGTACCGGCGGTTGGGCAGCACCGCCAGCCCTCGCTGCCCCGCAGTCACCCATGTCGCCGGTGCGCCGGCAGCAGCCGTCGCTTTCACGCAGCGCTTGCCCCCGTGCGGCCGCTCGTCGGTCCAAGTGAGTAGGTGCTGGTCATCGACGGCGTCGAAGCGCCACCCGGCCGGCAGGTTGCCTGTGCCCGACTCGAACCCGCCGTTGGCTGCCTCGGCCTGACCCGGAAGGTAGTCGGGCACGAGGTAGGTGTCGGGGTTGTCGAAGTACACAAACAGCAGTTGCGTCCCGCTGGCGGGCGCCGTTAGCGGCACCGTCAGCGTTGAGCCAGCGGGGACCGGTCCGTCTTCCAGTCGGACGCCGTTCGCGTCGCGCAGGTCAAACAGCAGTTCCACCCCTGCTGCGTTGCACACGCGAATGCCGCGGGCCTGCGCGCCCAGCAGGTTGACTTCGTCCTTCCCATCGCCGACCGGCAGGGCGACCGGGTACCCCGCCAGCTCGTCGCCCGTCGCGTTGGTCAGGTCCACCGGAATGCGCGCGTATGCCACAGCTCCTCGGCGTGCGCGCCGACTGCCAGGCTGAGAGCGGTGGCGAGGAAGAGGAGTTGGTACATGCGGGATACCTCTGCGTTACGGTCCGTGTGAATGCTGCGCTTCTGCGCCAGTCCGGCGGAAGGGAGTGCTGGGCCGCTGCGGCACCCCCTCACTCCACCACTCCACTACGCCACCACTCGACTACTCCCTTCGCCATGGCGACGGCGTCGCAGCAAGGCCGCTTGGAAGGAGATGCGGTCTGCGTCGCGAAGTTGCAGTGTAGCGCCTTTCACTGGGGAGCGAAACGACATGCAACGACCAAGTGACACACTCGCCGGAGGGATTGCCCTTATCACCATGGGAACGCTCCTTGCCGCCCCGACCATCGCCGACAACCTGGCCGCCCGCCTTGGGCACCCCGCCGAGGCGCGGTTGGTGATCCTCCACGCCGACGACCTCGGCATGTGCCACGCCGCCAACGAGGCGTTCCTGGAGATGCACCGGGCCGGCCTCGTCAAGTGCGGCAGCATCATGGTGCCGTGCCCGTGGTTCCCGGAGATCGCGGCGTTCTGTCGCGAACACCCCGACCACGATCTCGGCGTGCACCTGACGCTCACCAGCGAGTGGAAGTACTACCGCTGGCGGCCGGTGGCCCCCGCCACCGAGGTCCCCGGGCTTCTCGACGAGGAGGGCTTCATGTGGCACGACGAGCGGCAAGTCGTGGAGCATGCCACCCCCAAGGAAGTCGAGACTGAGATCCGCGCACAGATTGCGTTGGCGCGCAAGTTCGGAGTCGAGCCCACGCACCTTGATTCCCACATGGGCACGCTCTTCTCCAGCGCGCAGTTCTTCGAGGTCTACCTGCGCGTCGCCAAGGAAGAGAACCTCCCGCCGATGATTCCGCGCGTCAGCCCGGAGCTGCTGGCGCAGTACGGACTGACGGACTTCCGGTACGAACCCATCGAGCAGGCCGGCTACCTCGTGCTCGACGCCCTCAACCTCGGCGTGGAAGGCGACACCTTGGAGACGCGCTTCGAAGCCTACCGCGAGGCCCTGCAGGCACTGCCCCCCGGCGTCTCCCAAATCATCCTCCACCCGGCCAAAGACGGTCCCGAACTCAGCAACATCGCCGGCTCACACGTCAAGCGCGACCTCGATTACCGCCTCATGCTTCTGCCGGAGATGCGCGACCTGCTGAAGGAACTGAAGCTCCAGAGCGTCGGCTACCGGGAGCTGTGGCCTTTGTGGGAGAAGGGCGCGGGGAAGCCGCGGGGGCAGTGACGGGAAGACGATCCGGCAGACGCACGCAGTTCACGTCGCGGTCACCCAGTCACTCCGTCGGCTGCCTCTTCTACCCGCCAACCAACCTCTTCAGAAACGCGCACTCCCGCCGCGCCGCCGCAAGCTTCGCCGCAGGTGACTTCGGGTCGCCGATGCCGTCGCGGATGAACTCGGTTTCGAGGTGGCCGGCGAAGCTGATCTCTTTCAGTGTCGCCACGATGACCCGGTAGTCGAGGTCGCCGGACTCGGCATCTGCTGCCTTCCAGGAGCCGTCCGGCAGCTTCCTCCCGTTCTGCACGTGAACGTTGAACAGCCGGTCCGTCACCTCGGTCAGCGACCCGCAGACGACCTCCGTGGTCTCGCCCCGCAGGAACTGGTAGTTGAGCCCGATGTTGGGCTGCGGGAGGCGGTCGAGCAGTTTCCGCGCGCACTGCCAGTCATCCGTCAATGTGCCGGCGTGTCGCTCGAAGCAGAAGCGGTAGTCGGCTGCAGTTGCCGCCAATTGCGCATAGGCGGCGACGACGGCGTCCCAATCGGCGTCGGTGGCGTCCTTGCTTCCCTTGCTGCCGGCCCACACGCGGATCAGTCTGCTGTCCAGCGCGTCGGCGATTTGCAGGATCCGGGCCGCCTGCGCGTCGAAGTCCTTCTCGGTGCCGCGGAGGTAGGAGCCGATGACCGGCGGGCCCAGCAGGTGGGCGGCGATCTCTTCGGCGATGCCCACCCAGTAGGCCGGGTCGAAGCCGCCCGGGCCGTGGGGCGGCTTGCACCACACCTCGACCGCCTCGAAGCCGCACTTGGTGGCGACTTCGAGCACCTCGCTCAACGGCTTCTCCTGGAAGGCAATGGTGCACAGCCCGACTTTCATGGTCGCAGACCCTCCTTGTCGTTGACACGGCTCAGTTCGCCGTCTATCCTGTAAGACCTGCGACTTCCGTAGCGCAGGTTGCCAACCTGTGGACCGCGCGGACGCGCAGGTGCCTGACAGGTTGGCAACCTGTCCCACCGGAGAGAGCGAGATGACGCAGGACCACGCCACCGACCACCTGGGTTTCACCGCCGACGAACTCCTCGACGCCTTCGTCAACCGCCCCTCTTTCGAGCGGTTCGGCGAGATGCGCGAGGCAATCATGCGTAAGTGGCCCGTCGGGTCTCGCGAGCCGCGGCAGACGGACATCGCAGTCGCCGTGCGGAATGCAGTGGTGGTGTGCGCAATGATGATTGAGGCGAACAACAAGAAGTTGAGGCGGGACTTGGAGCGGTACTTGGGCGAGAGGCTGGGCGACAGAGAGGTCAGCGGGGCTGCCGCCGAGGGCGACGGTCTGTCCGCAGAAAGGGAGTCTGTCCGTGGTTGTGGATGATCGGGACGTTGCTGCTTGTTGGGACGACAACGCGGAAGTGTGGACGAGGCACGTCCGCGCCGGCTACGACACGTTCCGCCGGTTCTACAACAACCCGGCGTTCTTCGAGTTCGTCGGCAAGCTGTCGGGGCAGCGGGTGCTGGACGCCGGTTGTGGCGAGGGGCTCAACACGCGGCTGTTTGCCCAACGCGGCGCGACGGTGGTCGGCGTCGATGTCTCGCCGAACATGATCGAGGCTGCGCGCGCGGAAGAGACGCGGCGGCCGTTGGGCATCGGCTACGAGGTCGCGTCGATGAACGACCTGTCGCTCTTCGAAGACGCGACATTCGACACCTGCCTGTCGACGATGGCCCTCATGGACTGCGCGGACTACCCCGGCGCCATCCGGGAAATTCACCGCGTCCTGCGACCGGGCGGGCTGTTTGCGTTCAACGTCTGCCACCCCTGCTTCACCTACGATATCCTTGATTGGGACTACGACCACAACGGTGAGTGCCTCGGCGTTCGGCTGGGCGCCTATTTCCAGGAGGGCGCCTACGAGGAGCAGTGGTGGTTCAGTGCTGCCCCGGAAGACGAGAAGGCAGATACGGAGCCCTTCACGGTGCTCTACTTCCACCGCACTCTCGCCGAGTTCCTGAATCCGCTCTGCGAGACCGGGTTCCGGCTCGAGGCGATCGCCGAGCCACGCCCGACGGACGCGGCGTGCGAGAAGGACCCTCGGCTGTGGAAGCATCAGGTTGTGCCGCAGACGCTTTGCGTGAAGGGGCGGAAGGGGTGATTCGGGGACTGGGCGATTTGGGGAAGAGGGGAAGGGCGGGTGCTTGGCGCGACCTTGTTCCGGTGCCTTGAACCTGTCCCGTTAGCAGCAGCCAGCCGAAGTCTGTGGCTGGGTTCAGGTAGCCCCAGACGAGTCGGCCTTTCGCCGGCTGCATGGGCGCCCACGAACTGATTGCGGTTCCGGGTCTCCCCGGCACGGGCATGGTTCGGGCGAGGTTGAGGCGCATGGGCTTCATGCTTGCGGCTTCGCCTCTGCCCAGCCATTTCAGCGGGAGGCGCAACACAAGCGACCATCGCCCGCTCTCGACCCGCGAGGTCACGCGGAAGGCGGGTGTCTTCTTCGGGATGTAGCCGTCGTCTTCGACGCAGCGAACGGAGCCATCGGGGCTGAGGTGGAACTGCCTCCGCGGTTCGGTCCGGCAGGGCTCGAGGGTCACCTGGAGGCTGTTCCCGGCGAACCCTTGGTTCCCGTCCGTGCTTCCTGCTTCACAGCAGACTCGGAGGTACAGGTAGCGGCCGTCGCGGCACGCCTGCCAGGTGGTGGTGCGGCCCTGCTGGTCCTCCTCCGGCAGCGGCAGGTGATCGTGTGGGTCGTAGCCGCAGCGCTTCCACCGCTCGGCGTTGTAGACCTGGTGGAGCCAGTGGGTGCAGGCGGCTTCGGGTAGGCTGCCCCATGTGCCGCAGGAGAGCGCCCCACTCATGCGCGGAGCTGCATTGACCTTCGGGCAGGGATAGGAAACGCCGGCCGGTTGTTCGCCGGTGTAGTCCGGGAAGAGCGGCTCGGGACTCGCCGCCCGCGCTTCCACCTCCGGGAACTCCGCGTCGAGCAGCCGGCGCAGTTGCGCGGTTCGCCAGCGAAGCAGCTTCGGGTAGTACTTATAGCCCTCGGCTTCGGAGTGGAAGCCGAGCCGCGAGTCGGCCTCCGCCAGGGGGATCAGCTCCTCGGTGACCGCCACTTCCTGCAGCACGATCTCGCGCATGGCGTGGAGGAGGACCACCCGCTTGGAGGCTTCCTTCTCCTCTGCCAGTTCCTCCCGCAATGAGTAGAACCGCAGGATGTTGCAGCCGCTTCGGAACTGCAACCCCAGGGCGGTGGCTAAGCCGATCTCCTTCAGTCGCTCGGGCGGCAACGCATGCGCCCTGTCGGCAGGCAGGCTGGAAGCCTGCGGTACGAGGCTCTTGAGGATTCGGACGCCCCGGTCCCACCGCGCTGCCATGCGCCCACACAGCGTGCGCACCTCCTTCAACGTAAAGCCGTTGGTGACGCACTCGGCAATGTAGTCCCCGCTTGGTGCGTAGCCAAGCTGCCAAGTCGGCGCCAACGGCGAGCGGCGCGGGATCAGGTAGAGCGGCCACGCCGGACCATCGTGCATCGGGCCGAAGTAGCCGAAGACGTGCGCCGTCGGGTACTGCGAGTAGCCCTTCTCGAACCACTGCCAAGCCTTCACCACCTGCGGCGCCAGCGGGCCCCAGTCGCGCCGGGCCAGCGTCAGCAGGAAGTCTTCACTCCGCTCCGGCGAGGGGTCGAACGACAACTCCCCCGCCGCCCGCGCCATCAGTGAGGGGTAGGTGCCGAAGTACCACGAGTGCATCGCCGCGCTCACGCCCAGCTCCCGCATCTTCCGGTACTTGCGGTAAAGCAGACCCGGTGCCGGCACCACCTGGGTCGTGGCGACCTCGTGGGAGCAGCCGACCTGGAGCTTGGCGGAGACGCGTACGCCGCTGCTGCCGGCAGCCCGGGCGCACCGCTCGAACAGCTCGCTGGGCCCGGCGTAGGAGAGCCAGTAGTCCCACGCGGGCCGCCACTTCCCGAGCTGCCGGTTCTGCCCACCGGTCTCGAAGTTGTGCTGGAGGATCACTCCTTCGGGGACGTGGCCGGCCGCTTCCACCGTCGCCTCCGGGCCCCACGCGATGAACTGGCCGTACGGCCAGGCAATCAACTCCGCCTCGGGGTCCACCGAGTGCATCCCGCGCACCAGCCCGGCCAGCGTGTCGGACAGCACCTCCCACGGCTGGCGCTGTGAGCACCGCGGACAGGTGTTGGGCGTCGGCCAGCGACCGCCGTTGGGGATGCCCGCGGAATAGCAGTGGGTGAGCCGCTCACCCACCGGGATGACGATCAGCCCACCCAATCCCGGAACCGCGGAGAACAGCGTCCGCGTCGCCTCCTCCAGGTAGGCCCGGCCCATGTCGGTGCTGGTGCAGAAGGCGCCGTTGTGTCCCTTGAGCTCCGGGTGCGCCGCCGCTGCGGCAGCCACCTCCGGGTAAGGCCAGTTGAACGCTGCCGGCTCGATGCAGAAGGGGTAGATTTGGATGCCGTACCGCGCGCACTTCTCCACGGTTCGGCGGAGCTTCTGCAGGCGCGGCCCGGCGTTCCTTCCGTACTCGGGGAGGAGCTTCGACGGCACTGTTTCGAAGAAGTGCACCGTGAACCACAAGCCGTTGACGCCCTGGTGCGCCAGCCGGTTGAGGTACTCCTCCGGGTAGTAGTCAACGTCGTCCACCAGCTCGTCCTTGCATTTCGGCGGCCGGTTGACCGGGCCGTAGAAGCACCGCGAGAGGCGAGTGCGAACCACCGGCGTCCGCGTGAACGTGCCCACCGGCAGGAAGGGGCCACCGCGTCGAAGCATCTCGTCTTCCAGCCAAACCAACCCGCGTCGGATGCCTTCGGTGTCGCTGGCTCCCAACTCGCACTGCTGCCCGTCGGCCCGGACGATGAACTCCTCCCGCACCGTCGTCGAGCACCGGCATGTGGTAACCGGGAAGCCGCCCTTGTCCGACAGCCCGACTGTCTGCAGGAAGTGCCGGAAGTCGGCATGGGCGGTCTCCAGCAGACCGTCTGGGTCGTCGAAGCCGCACGCCAGCCGCACGCCTTCCGGGAAGCACGCCTCGTCCCCAGCGGCCACACGCGGCTGCCACTCAGTTGGCTGATGGTATGGAGTGGTACGCAGCTCCTCAATGAACGCCCAGTCTCTCTCGTCGGGTTGTGGCGGGACGGGGTCAAGCTCGAATGTGGGCATGGTGGCGGTTCTCCTGCGAGAGTGCATTCCGGACGCCCCAACTTGTGGGGGTACTGCCCGCGCTCAGCCCCCGAACAAGTTCGGGCGTCCAGTGGCAGCGTTCCCATCTGCCGGGGTGCTCAAGCGAAACGCGAACATGGACGGTTCCTCTGGGTATGGCTCTTTGGTAGCGCTTCGGCCCGTTCCTGTCAACGCCGGAGTTGGAATCCCCCGACCGCGCGAGTGAACACCCACCCGCGGCGAGCCAGACCAACGAGTCCGCTGGCAGGAGAAGAGGGTACCATTGCGCGACCGAGAGGAGGCGCGGACGCGCCCGAGTGCCTCGACTCCGGAAGCTGAGGGAACTCCGTCTGCGGCCGGGGCACCAAACAGGATCGACACCACGTCCGATACTCCGCCACTGGAATGGGGACGACTCATGCACTTGCTGTTTGGTCTCACTCTCGTCTTGTCGCCGGTGCACGCCGGCGACTGGCCGCACTGGCGCGGACCCAACCGCGACGGCACCGCGACTGAAGACTCCGGCTGGGAGCGGAGCGCCTGGCCGCCGAAGGAGGTCTGGCAGGCGAGTGTGGGCCTCGGCTCCACCTCGCCGCTGGTGGTCGGCGGCCGGCTGTACACCATGGGGTGGGCGGGTGGCTCCGACCACGTGCTCTGCCTGGAGGCGGCTACCGGCAAGGAAGCCTGGCGCCAGTCGTACCCGTGCCCGAGCTTTGGCCGGAAGGCAGCCGGTGACCAGGGCATGTACGGCGGGCCCACTTCGACCCCCGAGTACGACGAACAGACCAAGTACCTCTACACGCTCAGCATCGATGGCGACCTCTGCTGCTGGGACACCGGGCAGCAAGGGCGGCCGGTCTGGCGTCTCAACCTCTACGAGCAGTACCGGATGCCCCAGCGACCCGCCGTCGGTCAGAGCGGTCAGCGCGACTACGGGTACACGACCGCACCGCTGGTGCTCGGCGAGTTGCTGCTCGTGGAGGTGGGCGGCAACGCCGGCACGGTGATCGCCTTCGACAAGCGAACGGGTCAGGAGCGCTGGGCGTCGCAGGCAAAGGACTTGGCGGGTCACACCGGCGGGATGGCGCTGATGCAGGTTGAGGGCGTGCCGTGCCTGGCGACTCTCACCTTCAACGGCCTGCTGGTCTTGCGGCTGGACAGAGGACGCGAGGGAACGACGGTCGGGCAGTACCCATATCAGACCGAGTTCGCCAACAGCATCGCGGGCCCCGCCGTCGAAGGGAACGAGGTGCTTGTTACCTCCGGCTACAACCACAAGACGATCACCAAGCTCCGAGTGACGCTACACGGAGTGACGAAGGAGTGGGAAGAACCGCGGGTCTACTCCCAAGTCTGCACGCCGGTCATCCACAAAGGGTTCGCCTACTGGGCGTGGGCCAACATGTACTGCCTGGAGCTCGCCACTGGCAGGACGCTCTGGAAGGACCGCGTGGGTGGGTCTGCCGGCTCGTGCATCCGGACGGCCGATGAGCGGCTGATCGTGTGGGCGAACGAGGGAGATCTGTCGCTCCTCGAGACGGCACAGCGCTCGCCGGGGACATGTAGGGTGCTGGCGCGCATCCCGGGTTTGTTCCACACCGAGGTCTGGCCGCACGTTGCCTTGTCGGCCGGCAGGCTCTACTGCAAGGACCGGGCGGGCCACCTCAAGTGCCTGTCACTGCGTCCGGAGGACAAGCCCGTAGCGCCGGCAATGCGGGCGCGCCAACCACGCGAAGAGACCACCGTCGTGCTGAAGGACTGGCCGGGGGAGCTGCCCGAGCTGGTCCTGGCTTGGCGCAAGGGATTCGGCATCGGCGCACTCGGCCCCGGGGCGGCGACACGGGACAGGATCTCATTGCGGCCACGGGGCACCGCCAAGTTCGACGCCGACGGGAATCTGGAGGTCACCGGAGGCGCATTCCTGACCGAGGGAGCCAACCAACCTCTGCTGGAAGCATGCAGAGCCTCGGGCGAGTTGAGTGTCGAGGTCACACTGCGCACCGACAACCTCGCACAGAGCGGCCCGGCGCGCCTCGTCTCTTTCTCGACCGACCCCTACCACCGCAACTTCACGCTTGGGCAGGAGCGAGACCGGCTCGTGTTCCGACTCCGCACGCCTCAGACCGGAGACAACGGCATGAACCCGGAGACCTCGTTCGGCCGAATCGAGGCAGGCAAGTGGCACCACGTTCTCGTTACCTACCGAGACGGTGAGCTGACAGGCTACCTCGACGGCCGGGTTGTGGTGGAAAGCGATGCCGTTCGTGGTGACTTCAGCAACTGGGCCGACATGCCGCTGTTGATCGGCGACGAGTTCCAGGACCCCCGGGACTGGAGCGGCACCGTCGAACGGGTGTCAATTCACAGCCGCCACGTGGGCGCAGACGAGGCACGGCAGCGGTTCAAGCTCTTCGCTGGTGCGAAGTGATTCGGCGCGCGGCTCGCCGTCGTCAGTGTCGCCGGTCGGGCATCTCTCAGTAGCGCAGGACTCGCGTGTCGCCGCGCTGAAGCGTGAGCACAACGCGCGGTCCCTGCCCAACGGTCTCGCCACTCAACACGTCGCGAACCGCACCCGTGCGGCCCAAGTCCAACTCCAGCGGGCCATTCTGCGCGGCGTGGACCGCCACGAACGGGCCGTTTGCGTACACGTTGCAGTCGGTTTGGGTGAAGAGGTGGACGCCGGCGTGTCGCGCCGCCAGCCGCAGCAACTCGGAGGTGAGCCCGGGGACGCCAACGAACAGCGACGCGCCGTCCGCCGAGTCTCGCCGGGCGACGGCCGGGGAGCCGTCCGGGTAGGTCGCCAGCACTTCCTCGGGCTGCGCGTCGGCTGCCGCGAACAACGGGCGCACCGGACCGTCGACGCCGAACGCCTGCCGGAGGCCGAGCTTCCTGCCGACTTCTGTCGGCGTCGCCCACGCCTTGCCGGGCGACACCGGCGCCAGCGTGAACCCGGTCAGCTCCTGCATCGCTTCCGGCGAGACGCGGTAGTCGTCGTGGTACCCGGGCGCGTAGCACCAGAGGCGCGTGCTGCCCGCGGGGGCCTTCAGCAACGCCGTGCGCTCGGCGGCCGACAGACAGAACTCGGTCAGAAACACGGACAGCTTTGCCGACACCCGCCCGGCAACGACGTCGTCGCCCAGGTACTGCCCACACGGTGCGCCCAGGTGTCCCAGGGGCGCGCGCGCCTCGTACAACCCCGGTCGGCCGACGACGGCACTGCCAGCCGCCATCCGCAACATGCTGCGCTCATCGACCACCGCGGCGACTTGCGGGTGGAACGCTGTGGGGTGCTGAAGGAGTTCCTCGTCCATCGCCTCTTGGCGGTGCTCGGCGAAGTCGATCAGCGGCCGCTCCGCCACGGGGTCGCGGAAGACTCCCGCCGGTGCCGCGCGCCGCGCGGCGGGTGAGGGGACTTCGGCCGTGTCGCAGGTCGCCGCCGGGTCGCCCCACGCCTCTTGTAGAACGTCGTTGCTGCCGTACCGGGCGCGCAGCCAGGTCCGCCAAGCTGCTGTGTCGGCCGGCGCGTAGCCGCTGAGGGCGCTGCCCCAGGAGTTGTGGTAGAACCACTCGTCAGTATGCTGGCCGCTGGGGTGATAGCCGGCGAGGTGGTCTCTGAAGCGCTCCTCCAGGTGAGCGACCAGGGCGGCCAGGCGCTCCGCCGCGTCGCGGCGGTACACCAGCGAAGCGACCACGGCCCCGTTCGCTGCACCGTAGAGCAGGCTGGCGGGGTCGGTGCCCGGCTCCCAACCCATGACATGGTCGGGGTGGGCTCTGCGCCACCAGTCCGGCGGGTCCATGCCGATTCGCGGCAACAGCAACGCCCGCGGGTTCGCCGCCAGCACAGCGGCGCATGCCGCGTCAGCGGCACTCCAGTTCACCGGTTGGTCGGGCGCCGGCCACGGTAGCGGGCAGGGAAAGCTGACGAAGTCAACCCCGACCTCGGCCGCCAGGCGGAGCTGCGAGGCGAAGACATCGCCGGGCGCACCAAGCGTATCCCAGATGCCCGGGCGGGTGAAGTGGATCCGGACGTCCCGGGCCGGCTCGGCAAACGCCCACAACTGAATGCGGTACCGGTGCCCACCTACCAGCGCCAAGTTCGGCTGGTGGTAGAGATGAAAGTCCGGCCACTTCCCGTCAGCCGGCGCCTTGAGCGTGACCCGCAGCCCGCCCGAGCCGTCGCGCCCGGCCCCCGGTGTCACTGCTACTGTCCCCACGGTGTTCTGCTCGCCCGTGGGCCAGAATGCCCAGTCCCGCGTGAAGTCGGTCTCGCCGCGATCGAATGTGCAGGCAGGGACCGCGTCCTGCCCCGTGTCCAGATCGGTGACGCGAATGTCGTCCAACCGCACCTCGCCGGGCGTGTCGCCAAAGCGGAAGTGCATTGTCGCGTTGGTGGGTTCGTCGGCCACGGCGACGAACTCCAACGAGAGCTGGTGCGCGCCCTCAGCAAAGTAAACTGGCCGCGCTCCCGGCGCCCCCCAGAACATCCGCGCGCGCACCGGCTTGCCCTCAACCAGAATCCGCGGCGCCTCGCCAGCGGAGTCGACGCGCACCGTGAGCGCGGCAGCCGGCTGCGCGAGAGAAGCTGCGGTGAGTAGAGCGACGATCAACACTGCTGGGTTCATAGGGCAATGGCCGCCGACAGAATGACCGCGATCCTCACCGAACGCCCAAGAAGGGCGGTTGTGCGCCCGCGCCCCAAGTGGTGTAGAATAGCACCACTTGGCAGATCCGGACACCGTGTCGGTGAAAGCGACGGCCTCCGGCTCTGTTCGCCTGACAGGAAGTGATACTTATGTTTGGATTGGGCGGTCCTGAGCTTGTCGTTATCTTCATGATTGCACTGATCGTCTTCGGCCCGAAGAAGCTTCCGGAGTTGGCGCGGTCCATTGGGAAAGGCGTAGCCGAGCTGAAGCAGGCCTCCCAGGAGATGCGGGACCAGATCGACCGGGAGATCATCAACCGGCCGTAGCGCCACCAAGCGGCCTTCGCCGGAACTGGCGGGGGCGACCCATCGCGGGGGAGGATGCAATGGCGAAGTTCATGTCGTTTCTGTTGTTCTTGGTGACGGTGATATTGGCGGCCGCCGGCGTGCTGCTCCACCTGCGAAACGCGGGCCCGGTAGAGGTTGCCTTGCCGCGGGGCTGCACGCTCTCGGCGGAGCTCCTTGAGTTGCTGGGCGGCGCGTTTGGGGTCGGCGTGTTGTTCGGCTGGATGGTCGTGTGGACCCGCAACCTTCGCCGCGCGCGGAAGGCGGCCAGGGCAGCGGCCGCCGAAGCCGAGGCGGAACTCGCCCCAGAACTCGCGTAACCTGTCCTCGGGTCCGCGCTGCGCCCGCCGCTGCCGGCACGCCCTCATCCCTCCCCCTCCGTTCGCCGCCCGGTTCACCCGCCGCCTGCCACGCCCCACGCCGACTGCAGCTCGTACACCTCCAGCGAGTTCACCGTCGCGCTCCCGCCCTTGGTGAACACCTCCAGGGACTTGTTGGCCTCGGGCGGGATCACCCCCCTGGGCAGGTACGCCGCGCCACCGTTCCCGAAGACCTCGAGAGAGGTTCGGTCGACCAGTAGTTGCAGGCGCACCGTTCCGTTGACCGGCTTCAACGTGGCTGAACTCCCGCGACACGAGAGCGTCTGGTGGGGGACGTCGTAGGTGACCGGCGTACCGCGGACCACGAAGCCGACCTGCTGCGCGTCGCCGAGCGTTATGTCGGCGCGGAGGTCGAACAGGTCGCCGGTCACGCCTGCGAGGAGGTTGTCTCCCTCCTTGAGCGCTGCGTCTTTCCACGTGTGGGCTCTGCCGTGGAGCTTCTCGACTTCGCGGGCGGGGACGACGAAGAGCCGGGGGCCTTCGGGGGTCGTCCGCAGCGTCAGCTCAACCGGGAAGCTCATCATCTGGTTGAAGGGCATGCCGGGCATGCCGACGGTGCCCCAGGCAATCAGGATCCGTCGCCCGTCTTCTGGAGGAATGTCGGTGAAGGTCTGGGAGGCGTAGAAGCAATTGCCGTGGTGGAGCGGGTGCGGGCCGGACTCGGGGGTGAACGTCTTGCCGTCGAAGCGGCCGACCAGGTAGTGGCCGTTGCCGCCGTAGAAGACCCAGCGGGTGTCCTGCTTGTTGCCGTCCAGGGCGATCTCGAAGAACTCCGGGCATTCGGAGGTGTCTGGGACTTCCACAGCGCAGAGCCGCTCCCACTGCTTCAGGTCGGGCGATGAGAATAGGGCGTAGGTGTTGCCGTCCAGGAACAGCGCCATGACCCACTTCTTCTCAGGCGCGTACCAGATCACCTTGGGATCGCGATTGCCGCCGACGAGATGGGGCAACACGGGGTTCTTCTCGTACTTGGTCCACGTGCGCCCGCGGTCGTTGCTGGCGGCAATGCACTGCACCGCCGGGTTGCCGGCTGCGGTGTAGATGCAGAACATCGCCGGCTGGTCGCCGGTCTGCATTCCGGCAGTGTTGTTCCAGTCTACCACTGCCGAGCCGGAGAACATGGGTCCCAGCTTGTCGGGGTAGAGCGCCCACGGCAGCTCCTCCCAGTGCAGCAAGTCCTTGCTGACGGCGTGCCCCCAGTGCATGTTCCCCCAGTTGATGCCGTACGGGTTGTGCTGATAGAAGAGGTGATATTCGCCGTCGTAGAAGACCAGCCCGTTGGGGTCGTTGTTCCAGCCACGACGCGTCGTGAAGTGGAACTGCGGGCGGAGCTTCTCGCGGTAGAGGTCTTCCGCGCCCTTGATCGTGTCGCCCTGCTCAACCAACTCCAGCGCCTTGGAGTCGTCCGGCAGCCGCTCGACTTGAAGGGTCAGCGCCTTCCCCTTGAGCGGGGCCAGGTCCATGAACGCCCACCAGTCCGGCTCGGCATCGGCAAGCTCGATTTCGAACTCCCGCTCCACCGCGCCCTCGAGCAGCACGCGCATGAGGCGTTTCGCTGCGCCGTTCTTCACGGGCAGGTTCAGGTAGCGCTTTTCCGCGGTCAACTCGCGGGTCTGGTCGATCAGCACAGGCAGCCTCCTGTCGGTCTGGATGAGGTGGTCCGCGTTGATATGCCCCCAGCCCCCGGTCGCCCGGTCGACGATCTGGAACGTTCCGGTCTTGCCGGCCAGGTCCGAAACGTCCCACTGCTGCCAGTCCAACTGCTCGCTCCCGCCGGGCTTGTCGTTGGGACCGGTCGCGGTGCGCACCGCCTTCCCGTCGACCAGCAGGTTCATACATGTGTCGCCTGGATTCTTGCCGCCGCCGATGAGGAAGCTCAAGTACTTGCGTTCGAGGACAAAGGGCGGCGAGGTGAGCTTGCCCGTGGCGCCGTCGCCGTTGTGGAAGCTGTTGACCAGACCTTTCCCCAGGAACCCGGTAACCGGCATCTGCCCCGGCAGCGTGCCCCGCGCCGGGCCGGGGCCGAAGGCTTCGCCTTCCGCCTTCCAGTCGCCGTAGGTCTCACCTTCGAAGTCAAACACAAGGGCGCGGCCGTCAGGCGACTGCAACCACCCCAGGCAGTCCAGCCCCCACTTACGGTCGAGGTACCACAGCATCTTCTGCTGCTTTTCGCGGGGGAGGGCGCGGTCGTAGATCAGGATCTCAGCGAGGTCCCCTTGCAGGTACTCGCCATCGGTGGCGAGCTTTCGGCCGACGGCAAGTCCGCTGGTGCCCAGCTTCAGCGCCCCGGGCTTCTGCGTCACGCCCACGTAGGGCGTGCCGTTGTCGGAGATCGCCACGTTCTGCGGGTCGGCATCGTTGACCTCCAGGCACGTCAGCCGCCACGCGTTGGGCTGGAAGGGCACCAGCGTGTGGCAGTCGTTGCTTTCGCCGTTGAAGCCATACGCGCCACCCACCGCGAGCAGCGCGGCCCGCGTGCTGCCCCGCATGGGAACCTCGGCCTGCTCGACAACCGACTGTGCACCGCCGATCCTGTGCGGTTGCCACACGGCGACGAACGTGAATGCTCGCTGCCCTGCCGGCAGCACCGCCGGGCCCGTCAGATAGTCGGTGGCGCCGTCGAAGGTGACGATGTTGAGACCGTTCTGTTTCGCCTTCCCAAGGGCCGGCCGGCTCGCCTCGACCGATTGGCGAACATGGTTGCCTTTGCCCGACTTGTCGCGCCATTCGCTGAGACCCTTGGTGTCTTCCCTCAGCGTGCCGGCGTCGCTGGCGTCGAGCCAGAGGACGAGACCGGGCAGGTTGGCGGGGGAGGGCAGCTCTGCCGCCGCGGCCCGCCGCGCGGGGTTGGCGGCAGCGACGGCAAGCAGGACGGCAATTACGCAAAGCAGAGCGTTTTGCGGCGGGATCGAGTTCATGGTGCGCCTCCCCCTATCGCGCGACATCTCCGTTGATGACATCGCCCGGCACGTCCAGAATCTGCACACCGGCGATGGCCTTGAACAGCTTGTGGTCGTCGACCTTCCAGACAACCTGCTTGTCGGGGGTGACCTCGAAGAGGTGCGTGCCGTTGCCGATGAAGCCGTGGCCGAGCCAGTTGCAGACCACCGTGTTGCCATTGGGGAGCCGCTGGACGCCGGCGACGAACCGCAGCGGAATGCCGGGCAGGTCGTTCTCGCCGACCTGCCAGACGGTCTTGCCGGCTCTGTCGACTTCCAGCAGCAGGTGCCCGTCGCCGCAGCCGATGAGCGTGTTGCCGTTGGGCAGCCTCACCGCGCAGAAGGGGTTGCCGGGAACCGGGAGCGACGAAACGACCTCCCCCTCGCCGTCCAACTCCTTGACCATGCCTTCGCCGGTGCACGGGACCAGGTAGTGGCCGTTGGGCAGCTTCCGCGCATTGCGGAACCGCGCGTGCTGAGCCACGTTCGTCGGCACGGCGATGGCCTTGTGGATCTGACCATCCGGTCCTACCTCGATCAGGCGGCAAGGCTCCAGCTCGCCGACGAGCGTGTCACCGTTGGGCAGCCGCTGGCAGGTGTAGACCTCGCCGCCGGGAGCTGTCTTGTACTCCCACACGACCCGCTTGTCGCGCGTCACTTCCATGGCGCCATCGTGATGGGAGAACAGCACATTGCCGCTGGGCAGCACCCACACATCCGCCGTGGCAGGCGCCGGCCAGTCCCACTCCACCTCGCCCTTGGCGGAGATTAGGCAAACCCGCCCCCCGGCGTAGTCGGCGCAGGCAAAGGGGTGTCCGGCTGGTGCGGCC
>Ga0210015_1002333_pt1 | contig 17913 bp, 14 predicted proteins | sample CryGeymeta201522_FD_185471 | JGI IMG/M metagenome (GOLD analysis project Ga0210015, IMG submission 185471) | Groundwater microbial communities from Crystal Geyser aquifers in Utah, USA - Crystal Geyser metaG 2015-22 (SPAdes) (version 2) | ecosystem: Environmental > Aquatic > Deep subsurface >... | reverse complement strand
TTGAATTCCAATTGTTCAAGTTGATTCTTTGCCGCGTTTAATTTTTCGTAAAGGCCCTCTTCGCCTTTTATTTTCAGACGGGTTTGGACCTCAGTCAGTACCTTGTCTTTTGAATCATAACTGACTTTTATCGTTTTCAAAGAACCTTTGGTGGAATCTTCCAGGGCTTTCACTTGTTCAGGGTTGTAAGCCTTTAAAGAGTCCGCAGCTGAACGGTATGCGGCATCTTCTGAGAGCACAGCCCGATCGGCTGCAGTCAGGTTTCCCTCGAGTGTTTCATCAGATTCTTTTTTACGGGCCTTATCGAGGTTTTCTTGAGTCTGTTTGAGGTCTTTGGCCAACTGCTCAAGTTTTGCCCCGGCTTCCCTATGTTTTATATTTACACCTTCAAAGAAGGAGCGGGCAGACTCAAAAGCTTTACGCGTATTGTCCAATTCGCCACTTGCAGTCTGAGAATTCGCTTCGGCCTTTGTCCATTCCTTTTTTGACGTGTCGAAATCCAGGCAAATCGCGGGGTCTTTAACACGCCCGACAAGGTAGTTCGGCACGCTCTGCTGGAGACTATGCAACCTTTGTTCAAGGCTTTCGTAAGTAAGGTCCCTAAGGTTTTCCTTCTCGACCCGAACTTTGTTTTCAACATCCCGCAATGCCTCTTGGCGTTCGTCATACGCTTTTCTGGCTTCGTCCGGGCCTGCCACAGTGGCGGCGACACAGGCGGCGTCGAGGGCATGTCGAGCGTCTTCAACCTTTCGGGTAAGCCCTTCTATGCTGGAGCCTGCGGTTATTTCGATATCAAGGGTTCCCGGAATGGACACCGTGGTCTTATCTAAGACAGATATTTTACGGACTTCATTTGTGTCGAGAACAACATCTGTATCGTCAATGGACAAGCGACATTTAGAGATGGAACTAAGGAGAACACTCGGCGAACCTATTTCCATCTGGGCATAGGCGGTCTTATAACTGAGTTCTGCTTCCTTTATCCTGTCTAAGGCGCGGGCATCCACCTTGTTCTTCGCCAACACCGTCTCTGCCTGGGCGGCGTCTTTACGGGCCTGGTCAATCCGTTGTTTGCGTTCGAGTAACTGATCCATATCGAGCTTATCGTGATAATAGTCGAAATCAGACCTCTTCAAGGCGGCAAGAGATTCCATTTTCTTTCTTTTTTGTTCGGCTTCGTCGGCCGCAATTTTGGCTTTATTACGGGCTTCCTCGGCCTGAGACAAAGCCGGCAGGGCCATTGAACTGCTTTCTTGAAGTTCCTTGTGGGCATTGGCAGCATTTTCTGCCGCACTAATCATCTCCTGACGGATTTCCTTAGCGTGCTGAGCCGCCTGAAGGGTTTTTTGAGCGGACTCCAGTTTTAAAGCGGCCGCGGACTGGGTGTTTTCGAGCAAGCTAATTTGCTCAAGCTTCGCGGTGAGGTCTATCAGCTGTTGAGATAGTTCTTCTTCTTGCTTCTTGAGCTGAGCCAACTCCCTTTGCAATACAGGGACACGGTCGATATCGGTTTCGAGTTCACGGATGGCCTGTTCAATCGACCTAACCTCAGTCTGCTTTTCGGCCAGGGTGTTCCGCAGGTCCTGGAGTTCCTTCTTCTCGGTCCCACGACCAATCGTATAGTAGAGTTCATATTCCTGCGAAACCTTTTTGAACAAACTGAGCTCTTGCGGGGCGGCCGGATTAACCCCTGCCGCCTTGTCGAGCGCCGCAGACAATGCCTGTTTGTTTTTAAGGTCCGGTTGGCCAATCGCCTCACCCTGCATGATAGACAAGGCCTTCCATAAATCGACATCGAGTGTTTCTTTAAGAATTTCATTCGCCCGGTCATGCGCCTGGCGGCCCGTGAGGTTTTCGGGGTTCGGTTTTGAAATAGTAAGCTTAGTCTCAGGCTTTTTTAAGAATCGCTTGAAATATGTAAACACATATTTGCCAGTTTCCATTTCCAGTTCAATTTCAGGGCCCACATCTTGATGAACAGGCTGGATGGTTTGAATGTCTTGGTTTTTGCTGTTGTCCCGGTAGCCAAAAATCTTGTTTATGGCCTCGCCGAGACTGGACTTCCCCGACTCGTTCGGGCCTTCTATGCGGGTAATCCCCAGGGGACTGAACTTTACCTCGCGTGTATTGATGCCCCGGTAATTAGTAACCTTAAGACGAAGGAGTTTCATGCTGCCTCCCTGGAAAGACGAAGAAGGAGCATGAATGCATCGCGGGCAACGGAGCCTTCGGGCCCACCCTGGTCTATTTTATCCCGAAGCCTTTTTACCGTTGCATCGGCAAAGCCGGAAAAACCAAGATTGGTGAAGTCCGTATCATTGGGAATTACGAGGAGGTTGTCTTCGTTTATAACGGAACCCGCCAAAACATCCTTGGCCGCAAGAATGTGATTTTGAAAAACCCCGTGCAAAGAAAGTGTGAGCGAACCTTTAAGGTCCAGTTTGACAACTGCCCGTTCCCTGTTCGGGATGTCTTCCAGCTTTTTCTGGAGCGATTCCACATCGTCGGCGGTATTCAGGTCCATTAGTTCTTCTATAAAACTCCATTGTCCAATTTTCACTTCTTCGGTAGAGACATGGTCGCCATCCATATTGACAATTTGGCAGAACCCTGAATGGTCTTCACGGAAATCGGTGGATTCGGGGGTCCCTGAATACCAGATTCTGTCGCCAGAACCCACTTTCGTGAGGGAATGGCGATCGCCTAAAGCTATAAAATGAACCTTGCCTTCCGAAATTGCGGCTTCAAGCTTGGAAACCGCAATCACATTTTCTGCTTCTTTATCTGGAGTAAATATGTCAATAATACCATGCCCCACACAGATACGCTTTATACTCCCTGCCGTAGGAAGCGCATTGAGCAAATCAACAATTGGGTTGCCGTTCGGCCGTTTAGACAGCCAAGGGGCGCCTACCAGTTCGAAACCCTCGCCCACTTGAACAGGAGCCGTGTCCCCGATGATCTGGACATGAGCCGGTTTCTTTTCTACGAAAGTGCTGGAGTGGTAAACGGATGCCGCATTCAAAGGGTCATGATTACCGGGAAGGAGATAAACAGGGACCGACACCTCTCTGAGCGCTTCGATTGCCCGTGCTACGGTTTTACGATCCACCTGGTTTGACTCGAAGGAATCGCCGCACACCAAAATAAACTGACATTGTTTTTCATTGGCAATGCGGCCCATTGTTCGAATGGCATCAAACCGCGTCTGGGTATAGCGCGCCTGGGCCTCTTCCGAAAGGAAGCGGCGGGTCATACCCAATTGCCAGTCGCTGGTATGAAGGAAACGAATCATGGTCAACCTCTCGTTTATCCTCAAATAAAAGAAAACGATACTTGTCCGGTAACGGCTTATCGGCCTCCAAGTATTTTATGATGTCTCTTTTTTCGTTTTCAGTTAAAAGCATAAGCCCATTATACAAGCACTTCCCCTAATATTAAACCATAAAATAGCTGTTAACTGCCCTATTTGGCTTAATCGGCGCAGGCCGGGGGCTTAATATAATAGACTGTACCGCCAAGTGATTGAGCCGCGACTTGAGGATGTCTGGAAGTTCGGATGGTAAAAATAATTCGACCCGGCCCCTAGACGACAGACATTGCCGCCACGCGCACCACCGGTGACAATTCGGGAACCAGGTCTCTAAGAGACAGAGGGTTTAAAAAGACAGGCCGGGGCCATATGGTAACGCTCATGAAGAAGATGGGCATAGAAGCGCTCTATCCCAAGCCGAGAACGTCGAAGCCCAATCCGGCGCACAAGCGCTACCCCTATCTTCTTAAAGGGCTTGATATTGTCCTGGCCAACCACGTCTGGTGCGCCGACATAACTCTACTGCCGATGGCAAGGGACGCTGGACGGATAACGTGTTTATCGAGCGCTTATGGAGAAGCGTCAAATACGAGGAGGTGTATATTAAGGCATACGGATCGATTTCTGAGGCAAGAAGCGAGCTTAAAGAATACCTTAAAGAATACTTTACACTGTACAATCAAAGGCGTCGGCATCAAGGTCTTGACGATCTAACGCCGGATGAGGTTTACTTTGCTACATTGAAGCAATTACCGGCAGCGGTTTAGCCTGAGCGGTTTATCACTTAAGAATTGCTTTTATCTGTCCAAAGAAACCCGGCCAGCTCAGGTTTGGCTGGCTTTTGCGCTTCCCACTCCTGGATGAAATCGGCGATCCAGGGGTTCGGGCATGCTGTATAATACGGCGGATCGCTCAAGGCGAGGATGTCCTCGTCGGAGCCGATTGGGAATCCCTCGATTTTGCGGAACGCCGAGTCCTGCAGTTTTTCGCGAAGCTTTTCGGTAAAATATGTACGGCGCTCCGCGTCGTTGTCGAAGGGCAGCCCCAGACAGATCACCGGCCCTTTGCTTGCTTGCGGTTGGCCATCTCCAAAATCTAGAGGTTCTTGCTGATTCATACCTGCTCCTTTTTATAAGCCAATTGCGACTGTAGGGCTCGGCCTTTTTCTGTTAGTCGATACTTCTGTTTGCTGCTCTGCGGTTTGTCAGGAATGGTCATTTCAATCAGGCCGTCCTCAATCAATGGGCTGAGAACTTGGTGCCGGAACTTGGTTCTGTCGGATCGTTGGGCTATTACCATCAGATCCACTAACGCGGTCTCTTCACGGCACTTTTCGAGAATTTCGACTTGGTGCCGACTTAGTGCCGACTTAGTGCCGACTTGTTCGATCACTTCCCCTGCGACTTGTTGCGGAACCGGGCGCCACAGCGTCTGCACAAACTGTCCGCCATCTTGACGAAAATCAGGTGTGGGCAATTCGGCTTCGGCGCAGCGAGCGATCATGTCTAAGGTTCCCGTGCCTGCCTTCTCGATATATCCGGCAAGAAACAGCGGTCCGGCAAGCAATGGGTTGTGTGGAATGGAAGCATGCGGCACACGCAATGAAGCCAAAGTTAAGGTGGCCGGAAGCTGACCGGGGTTCCATACTTCGAGCCGGTCGGCAAAGAGCATGACCTGCACACTAGCGTTGCTGGTGTAATCGCGATGAGCGATAGCGTTGACGATGGCTTCGCCTACGGCTTCGCGCGGCAATTCGTATTCGACCGGGGCTTGCGGCCCCTGCTCCCGGGTACCGACCGAGCGAGCTATTTTAGACATCACGAAATCCAACGCCTGGTCTACCAGCTCGAATACATTGCCTTTATATATCTGATACGACGGAATCGGTTTGCGTACTTCTGTGCCATGGAAATGCAAGCATTTGACTTCCGAGGTGACCAGAAATCGTTGCGGCAACTTGCCAAAGAGCAGGACTGCCGCATGGCTGGGGTGTTTCCCCGCAAGAAGGTCGAGATGGGTCAAGGCCTTGCGCATTGCTGTTCCGGGGCCCAATGGGTAGCCGCGATTGCTCTGGGCGCGCGCCAAGAATTCATCCAGCTTCTCGGTGGAGAGATCTTCAAATGTCGCGCGCGGGCACGCGGAGCCGTCGAATGGTCCTTCTTGAATGACCGCAATTCGCACCAGGTGCTCGACCAAGCTGGCATAGAGCGCGGATGTCAGCTCCGGTAGGTCGGTAAAACGGCGGCGTATAAGTTGTTTGCCTGCCTTGCGAACAAGCTCGCGCATCTTGGGATGGCGGGTGTCGTCGTTTTGGCCTTTTATAAAAATTAGGCGCGGTTTGCCCGCAGCCGTAGCGCTATCAAATTCGCGCTCGGTGGGTGAGATGCCTTCCGCATCCTCATACCCATAGTCCTGACCGAACAAGCCGACATAGATGTCGCAGCTATCCACCTCATCAAGGTATACGGAATCAGCGCGGCGGTCGGATGCGGGTATGTCCTCGAACAGAAAGACTTCGAAAAATCGGCGCAATAATGGATCGCCGTGAAGGTACGCCTTCAGTTCTCGGCGTTCTTCGGCAAACTCTTTCTGGGCGCTGCTGATAAAGATACAGAGTCTGTTCACAGTTCTTACTCCATTACAATACCGCTTGTTCGGCTTCGGGTAAGGTCGTGGTATCGCTGCCGAACGCCCCTCCGGCGAATCTTTAAGTATCGCGGATATATCGTTTATACATTAGAAGATCACGAACGAGTCGCTCATCAGGTGGCATAATGACAAGCAGCTCGTCTCTTCCCATGCTCTGCATGCGAAGTGTTAGCTCATTGCCGCTGTTTTTACTAAATGGGCTTATAGCGTGAATGGCGCGTTTTTAAATATGACACATGATTGAACCTTGATCCCCAATAAATCCTTGTATCTCGGTTTAATTATCGTCACCTTGCACTTACCTTGCACTTACGAGAAAAGCCTAGAACCCCTAACTTGGTGATTCTAGGCCTCTGACCTTGTGGGCGTTACTGGATTTGAACCAGTGACCTCTGCCGTGTGAAGGCAGCGCTCTCCCGCTGAGCCAAACGCCCTTGCTTTTTAAACTCTAAAATCCGATACAGCTCTCTATCAGAGTTCTCTATAGATCATTATCCCAAATTCTCAGGAAATTTCAAACGCCAAGATTACGCTGTGGTATATTTGGTCAAGAATGAGTAAACGGGCGAAGATTATCCTAGTCAGCGTTATAGCAATCGTGCTAGTCCCCACCTTTATCCTTATCCTCGCACTTCAAAATCCCCTCTGGGCCAACACACCGTTTTCCAGGGGCATCGAGGAAAATTTCTCTAGATTTATCCTCTCGCACTTCAACGTGATGACCGTCCCGGAAGGGCAAAACCTTAGCAAAATAACTAAACTGTCACCCGCAAAGCTGAGCGAGCTTAGGTCGGGTAAGATTAAAATACTTAGCGCGCGGGATATCAGCGGCAAGGGTTTTAAAGAGCCGGCCCATCTTTCTGATTGCTTTGTTATTGCAACCATCGATCCGGTGGATATAGAGGGCAAGCGCGAATCGGAGAGACGCAGGATACTAACCGCTGTGGATGACCTCGCCGCTAAAGGAAAGGTCGATGTGGTTGTGGAAGCCACGGCATCGGACATCGCCAGGGGAAATCCTTGGGGATTTAGAGAGGTTAAGCGGTTAAACGGCGCCGGGGTGCTTCGATGCGTTATCTTTGACGGTGGGCATCATATCGGAACCCTGCCGCTCATGCCGGATATCATCCTTACGCCGGTCCTCTACTATAACAATGAATTATGCGCCAGCCACTGGTTTACCAGGGACTCCGTTCCGATAGACAAGTTACGAAAAGCCTTGAAAAGGGAGGGAATGGATATACTAATCGCGCGGTTTTCACGGAACGGCATCCCGGCCAAGAATCCGACCGCAATGGGGATGCTCGCCGGCCAGGCAATTAACAACATGGCGAAAGCGGCGGCTGCGGAAAAGAATAACCCGGAAAATAATCCAGCCTCTAAAAAGAAAGGCTCTCTTTTTATCTCCTTTGACGCCGGCGAATCCCCAACGAGAGAGCATGTCCTTGAGGTATTAAGAGATATAGTAAAAGAAAAGACCAAGACCAACGAAAAAATCGGGCGCGTATATGCAGGTATAACCTATGGTACCAGCCACTTCCCACATATCAGCGAGAAAGTAACCTTTAGCACCGGCAAATTGGAAGCATTTTTAAACAAGCGGTTGCACTATAAAGTAACAGTCATGTCCGAGCCTGCCGGCACCTGGGATGCCTACCTGCACAGAATCGGGCTTTACTAACAATAAAACCACATCCCACGCTACCCGGGTTGATCAGATATTTCACACCGTCTTTATTAAACTCAAAGACCTGACCGTCGGCCGGTGAAATAAACTCGACGTACGCCATGCCGGATATTGGCTCGGCCCTTGTCGGCAATTCCTGCAAGTAGGCGAGGTGGTTCTCGTCCAAACGCTCCCTGCTCCAAACACACGTAGCAATGGCTTCTCTGCTGAAATCGCTTGTATCGATATCTTCAAGCACGCACAGGTCGTGGTTGCCGATTATGCAGATATGTTTTCGAAACATAATCATATATACGCCTTTTATGCAGACAAACAAGCCCTGCACATCGACGACCATTTTGGGAAATTTCAATGCCTCACCCGTCGCTTGGGTGTGGAGGCGCCGTGGCGTAAAAGTTGCCTTGCCCTCAATGGTACCTTTTATCTCGGGCCGGTGGTGCTCCCTTCAGGATTAAGGGTCGCGTAGAGGTTTTGCGATAACGCTTAAGTGAGACTATATCCGCCCCAATCAAGTCTATGAGCTACCTTTGAATTCTCTACTCATAAAGTCATTTTAAGAGATCCGCTTATTAAGACAGGTAAAACGGCCAGGATGGTCCCAAGGAGCCAGTATCCGACTACGACAGCCATCGTCTTCCCTTTCGATACCTTATAGGTTATAGAGAACCCTATTACCAGAAGAATAATCGACCACAAGGCAAAAATGTCGATGCGGCCTAAAAAAGCGCCTAACGGACCCATCTGCTGTCGAAACGGCAGCAGCGCCGATAGGCCTGGCGCTATTACCTTCCCGCTTACTGTCACATAGATCGATTGCATGATTTGCTGGAGCACGATCGGTACCTGCGCATACGCAACGGTAGCTATACCAACGGTAAACTTGGCGCTTCCCCCAAACATAGACATGCCAAGATGTATAAGGGCTGCCTGAATAAATAGAGCGAAGATAACGCTAAACAAACCCATTACAGCGGCTATAATCGGGAGGAACTTCATCATCTGCTTTGCCTGGCCTTCCTGGGCAGGAGTCAACTTGGCTGTGCCGTTCTGCATTTGCTTCTGCGCCAGATCGGCGGCCAGAGGCGCGCTGATTGCTCCAAAAATGATTGATACTACTATCAGCAGCACTACAGGCATGACAAAGTTCGGATTGTCCTTCGCCCACTCAAATACGCTAGAGGGCTTGACCAACACACGACCCAGATTCTTTACTGCTTCCACTTTGTAAACCCCTCCTGTTTAAATATCATGATTTATCGCTATCACTCGTGCCTGAGAGCAACCAGTGGGTTAAGGCGCGATGCCCGCAAAGCCGGGTAGATGCCGGATACGAGCCCAACCGCGGTTGCAAATACGATAGCAAAGATTGCCAGCCATGCCGGGACGATGAATGCGATCGGGCTTTCGCCGCCGCCCTGGTTTTTCAAATAAACCGATGCTATGGCGCCCAGAATTTTTGATATGAGCCAACCCAAGAACGTGCCGCCGACGCCTCCCATAAAGCCGATAACCCCCGCCTCACCTAAGAATATCTTGATGATATCCTTGTTGCCTGCTCCGATCGCCTTCATTATACCGATTTCGCGGGTGCGCTCGTAAATCGACATAATCATCGTGTTTACGATGCCTATCGAGGCTACTAGAAGCGCCACGGCACCGATAGCGCCAAGGATCGCCTGGAGAATCCCAAACACCGTTTTAAAGCCATCCAGGATCTGCTTGAGTGAAAAAACAAAGAGCCCCTTTGCTTCCAGCGCTTTTTGCACCGAATCCGCACGATCAGGCGATTCGACGGTGACTTTTAGCGAGTTATAGCCTTCTTTTTTGATCAGATTCGGTGTGTTCTTTTGCCATATCCAGAGGTCTTCTGCAGCTCCTATCGGCATATAGATGGTACTGTAATCAGTTTGCGCCCCCTTGTCTTTCGCAATCCCTACGATTCGTGCGCGGACACACCGTACCTCTGTCGACCCATCATCGGCAGTTCTCGAGACCTTGATTAACGCTTGCTTGCCAACAAGCTCTCCAGCCATAACCTTATGGTCATCTTCAAACGAGTTTCCAAATTTGCTGGACAGAATGATGGTTTTATCGTCATCTCGCCTCGGCGCCCGCCCTTGGGAAACCGCAATAGGATTCTCTGTGCTAAATCCGTCGATATTGATCTGCGACGCTTTATGGTTCTGGATTTTTACATCGGTATTAGCTACACCGATCGATGGAACAACCGATTTTACGCCGTCTATCCTGGATATTTCTTTTACAAGCTTCTCGGTAAGATGTATTTCCTTTTCCCTGCCGCCAAAGGCATCCCCCCTATTTGGGTTGGTGGGGACGATGGTGAGTTCATTGACATCGGCTATGGACATAAGCTGCCGGGTTAGGCTATCTTGAAGGCCCACTCCAAGAGCGACCATAGCGACAATCGCCGTCGTGCCAACTACAACACCGAGCACGGTAAGCGTCACCTTGAGTTTCATGCGTTTTAAATTGAGAAGAACAAACAATACCAGGTCTGAATTGTTCATGAATTACTCGCTTTTTTCTCCAAAACCAAACAGCGCCTTGAAGAATTTCGCAATGCCCGAGAAGAAACCGCCAGAGTCCTCGGGCTTATCCTTAGGCTTACTATTCCCTTCCACCTTTATCTTAAGGTCCTTAGTTATAAAGCGGGCGTGGTTGAAATCATCAACATAGCCGACTTTGAGTCTTAAGGTTTTTTCGCCAGGTTTATCGAACGTAACACCCGTCTCGTAAACATCGGAATCGGCGGATTCAAGCGTTCCTACGAAGTAGTTCGGTGATTTTATGCCTGCGCCATCGGCTGAAAGCTCGGCCGAGACACCGTTAGCGGTGTGGTTGCCCGCATTGACGATCTCGGCGGTAAGCTTAAATTCTTTGCCCACATCAACGGATGAAGGCATGGAAGACGGGTTGATGCGAAGATCGGGCTTTCTGACGATCTTAATGCCGACCACCTGATCTTGCGCCCGTGCACCGTTATAATTGAGCTTAACCTTGAGATTGTAAGTACCGGAGCGCGCCGAGCCGTCGGAGATCATCCTGAAAGCAACCTCTTGCCGGCGATCGGAGCCAAGAGACCCCAGGTAACGAACATTGCTCTCGCCAAGAACCGAAAGCAGCGATTGGGAAGACGACACCCCTGCTTCCTGGCCTTGTGATGTTCCATCGGCATCAGACATGCTTGCGCTGTCTACGCCAAGCGTCACCATCAGGTTTTTCGCCTTCGCGTTTCCATCGTTTTTCACGTTAAGTTTCAGGGTGAAGTTGTCCCCCGGGGATACATCCTTTGGCTCTATAGATGCGCTGACCAGCACAACCGGGCTTGACGCAAATGCGGGCGCCGCGATAAGCAGCGAAATAACTACCAATGACACCGATAAAGATATGACAAAAGCAACGATCTTTTTAACCACTGCGCACCCCCATAGCTTGCCTCAAATTTAACATCCGGTCTTCTTCCATTTATCCTTCACCCCTGATAATCCTGCCGTCTTTTATATGAACCACCCTATCCGCGTAACGGGCCTTTTCGGCATCATGCGTTACCATGACGACGGTAAGGCCGTTGTTCTTATTCATCCAGGTAAGAAGATCCATGATCTCCTCGCCGGTTTTACTGTCGAGGTTTCCGGTTGGTTCATCCCCAAGGATTATGGCCGGGTTATTGATCAGCGCCCGCGCCACCGCAACCCTTTGCTGCTCGCCGCCGCTCATCTCGGTGGGCCGGTGGTTGACCCTATCTTGCAAGCCCACGGTTTTTAGCATATCCTGCACCTTGGTTAAACGATCGTTTTTTGGAATTCCGGAAAAAATAAGGGGAAGCTCGACGTTTTGCAAAGCCGTGAGTGTCGGGACCAGGTTGTATGATTGAAATATAAAGCCGATCTTCTCGCGGCGGTATTTGGCGAGCTGGTTCTCGTCAAGCGAGGCGATATCCAGCCCATCAACGCTTATCTCGCCCGAATCAAACCGGTCGAGCCCGCCTATAAGGTTGAGAAGCGTCGATTTACCAGATCCCGAAGTGCCCATGATGCTGACGAATTCGCCTTGACTGATTGAGATAGAAACATTGTCGAGAGCTATTAAGGGTTCCTTCCCAAGCGAGTATTTGCGAACAAGATTAACCACGGAAATCACTTGATTCAAATCACTCTCCCGTGCTCATACGTGTTGTACGGTAGCAACTTACTTTAAATAACAACCTATTTAAACAAAAATCGATGAACATATTAATGATTCTATACTTTAATATAATGCTCCTGGGCATTTAAAGTAATAGCAAGCATTGCGAATAAGCGTTAGCTTAATTATATTAGCACAGCTTACATTATTATGATACGTCGTGACTAGTAGAAAGAATTTAGTGAAAGGCCTTATTAAAACTCAAGCCAGCTCTCACAGCACACCTTTATTGTAACTTGCGTTGATTCCTGCTCCAAACAAAGGCACCCCTGGCTAATCCGGTAATCAACGACACACCGGCCCAGACGGATACCTTATACATAAAACCATGCGTGAGAATAAATTGAAAAGAGAAGTCCTTTTTGTCAACAGCACTTATAATGATAAATGAAACAGTCATAAGTACCAGGTATAGAAAACCCTGGTTTAAGATGAACTTTGTCCTGTCCGTATATTGACCGGTACCCAAGGAAAACCCTCCCCAATGTATTGCCATACGGTTATCCGAACGCAAACATCGTGTGCTTGCATCAATTGCGACACAATTCAATTGCACGATCTAACTGCGCATCCTCTTGCTTGGTTATCAGGACAACCGAATTCAATACTTCTAAGTCCGGCAATATCCCTGCTTCTTCCATAACCCTGCCTTCCGGCGTTAGGTATTTAAACGTTGTGATCTGTAGCTTGGTGCCGTCAAAAAGAGTATAGATAGTTGCTTCATGAGCTAAACCTGCGGTCTGACGCCCCACTAGCTTTATCCTTTCATCAACGCCTTTTAGTGCGTTTAGGAAGATGAATTCGCTGGAACTCATCGTAGATTCGTCACACAACAGCATTATTCTCCTAAAGTCATGATCAATGTCTCTTTCAGGTTCAACCAAGATTTTCTCTCTTTCGCCTTGCTTAGCCAATCTATATCCAATAATCTTGTTTCTCGGCGTAAATATCGAGGCTATCCTAACTGTTTCTGCAATTAAACCACCATGGTTGCCCCTGACATCAATAATTAATGATGATGCCTTTCTGCATTGTTCTAGCGCTGCCTTAAAAGTTTTAACAACACCCTCATATCTAAAGCTTAAGATTTTAATATAGCCGACACCATGGTCGAAGATTTTAACCAGGCAAGGTTTCAGAATTTCACGCTTATAATCATTACTTAAAGAATCATCGCTATCCAAGTTAACTCCGGTAATTACACCGATATCTTGCTTTGCTAGCCTACCTACAACTACATTTTGTCCGTCTGTCGCTTCTATCTCTACACTATCACCTAAATCTCCGCCCATCAGTTCGTTAACAAAGGCGACAGTCTGCATGTTCTTAGAACTAAAAAGAAACTTATTGCAAATTGTGCGTTTTAGGTCTTCTATTAGAATACCGTTCACGCTTAAGATTTTCATTCCTGGCGCTAGCTCAGAGCTTTCAGCAAGAATATGCGAGATATAGCAATCATCGTTTATGGCCATCACAAGAAAGGGATAAATCATTGGCTTAAACCAGGGCGAACTCAAGATCCGCGTGTGCGGATCTTTTAGCTCCAGCAGCATGTCGTCGATACACCGATACAACCTGTCATAAGAATCAATGCCGATGATTCTGCCTGAATACTTGTTCTTGATATCAAACCAATCAACATCTCTTTCTTTAAAAAGCGGATACTTTTTATAGACCAGATCCCATATTTGCTCAAATATCTCAATCCTAGTTTTTTCAATCGGCAAAGCATTAATAGTGCTCATCTTCATCTCCGTTTTTATAGTGCTTGCATTAGATTGAAACGAGATCTTCCAAAACCTCGTCGCTTCTCAATGCGGATTTCAGATTACAGTACTCGAGTCCTTTCAAATAGTCGGTAGCAGACATCTCCAGCGCACGGCAATCAAAACAACCGTAACGGTAGGAACATTGCTTGCACTTATCTATCTCGTCCTTTGTCAGCTTCTGGTACTGTTCGTAATCACTATCTTTTAATATGGATACGATGTCGTTCTTTCTGACATTACCAAGCACTAACTTGCGCGACATTATGCATGGTAAAATATCGCCTTCTGCGGTTATCCCCAGTTGGTGTCCGTAACAGTTGTGGTATTTTGCATGATGGCAGAAGCTGTTAACATCAACCTTGCCAAAGCTGCTTGTTTTGTCGTACATAAGCCCAAGGAATTTCGTAGAGTAGAAGTCGTTATGCGGCAGGGGATAAAGGAATTCCAATCTAATCCTGTTCGGGTTGGTAAAAGGACTGTATAAAGCGTATGCGTCCTCAATCTCGTTTTCGTTGAGCCTATTAACTAGGAACGTAAGCGTATACCGGACATTGTCTGAGGCGAGCAAGGAAACATTATCAAGCACCTTGCTGTGCATTTCGGAAACACCGGTTATTTTTCTATACGTGTCATCGTTACTGCCCAACACTTGCACGTTAAGTTCGGCGTTATACTTCTTAATGCACTCCAAGATTTCATCGTTTAATAAAGAACCGTTCGTGTATATTAGAACCCTATATATGCCCTGAGCTTTCGCATGCGCCAGCAGCTTTTCCATCAGCGAGAACTGCAAAAAAGGTTCTCCTCCAACAAATGTCACTTGTTGGCAGTTTAATTTGGCTAACTGGCCGAGAATGTCTTTCCACTGATCGATATCCCTTATCGTGCTACCCTCGTTACGCGCCCATCTTTTACATCCGGTTTTTCTGAAAAGTGTGTTATCCCCTTCTTTGCAGAACACGCAGTCGAAATTGCACATTGTATCCAGCTCGATAAAGGCATTGCCAACCGCATAATTCGAAGGCGCTACCATCTCTACAGCGGGGTGCTGGCCGACGTAAAACCTCTCCACATACATTGGAGTTTCGTAGTACATTCCTACGCTCATACCAACTAGCGTGTCCAAGAAACCAAGTTCAGTATCCGTTATTCTGTCTAACGGTATATTGCTCTCGCATTTATTTAATAAATTTAGCTTATCTTCATCAATCGATATCATGTCTCCAGTAGAGACATTGTAGATGCAGCCTTTTGAAAGGCCATCGACCAGGTAACAATAAGCATTCAACCTGAAATGCCTTTTCACTACTATCAACCCCTTTGACTATTTAATCAGCACCTCATAAGCTTCATGAAATGAATAATCGAGCAAGTTATCAAACGCCCTTGGATTAGCTTCCAGTGTTGAGTACACCATCTCGAGTATTTTTGGTATTGTGGTGCGCCTTTTTTCGCAGAATTCCTGGTTAAAGACCAACTCGTTATCTCTTACGAAATGCATGAAACACACCTCACACAGCCTGCTAAAACCACAGGTGCCGCAGTTCTCGTGCAGCAAGGACACATATTCATTTACTAAACGGTTGACTTTGTCGAAATCGATCCCACGATCGATATCACCTATAGAAAACTGTTGATTGACCCTTTCACACACATAGAACCGGCCGTCGGGATCAACGGAAAGCTTGCTAGTAGGAATGCAAGAGTTGTTTAAAATCGGCTGGATACCTTTCGCCCGATTCTTCAAGAAAAATAGCCCTAGAAAGATGGAGTACATGGTACTAGAAGGAGTTTTATCATTGATAATGTCGTCCAGGAAACGTGCTCTGATCTTGCTCATAGAATTTGTCAAGCTATTACGATCGGTTTCCAGCAAACCCCTTGAGTACAAATCATCTAAATCATCATAGTAGTTTGTATAAAATGGATTAATCTCGCCAAGAAATACGCTGAAGGGAGAGAACATATCCCTTTTCTCTTCAAAGAAATCAACCACCTGGCATATGTCGGTGAATGAATCGTAACAGCTATTGAATGTAATGATCTGCTCAAGGCCTTGTTTTTGTTTTTCGGTTTGAAAATCAGTCAGGTTCTTTATAATTTGGTTAAACGTACCTTTGCCGTTCTTAAAAACTCTTTTACGGTCATGTTCGTACTCGTTACCGTCCAAGCTTACTGTTACCATTATGCTGTTCTCTATCGCGAGGCGAATGAACTCGTCGTCGATCAGGGTACCGTTTGTTGTAATATAGAAAACCGTCTTCGGATCTTTGGCGCGGCAATAATCAACAACTTGCTTTATTAAGCCTAACTCCATTAACGGTTCTCCCCCATAGAACACTATGGCGGGTGCTTTCTTGAATCCGGATTTCACCCGTTCTTTGTGCAGCTCCATATAGTAATCTATGGCTTTCCTAGCAACATCAAACGTCATGTGCTTATTCGAGTAACTTTTAATAAGAGGATAGCTGTCAGAATAAACGCAATACTTACAGCGAAGGTTGCACTTCTCCGTAGCTATTAAGATTAATGCTGAGGAAGGTGTATGTAATACCGTATGCTCATTTATTACTGGGCTTGTACGTTTTGAAGGATCTTTGTAGAAAAAACCATTCCTAATCAGAGTTTCGATATAACCATAAGAGCCCCCCGCATCTTTATGGTTATACGTTGTTTTCAACTCCCCAATTATGTCATTTTTTTCGTGGTCGTTGAAATGTGTTATAAGGTAATATACGTCATCCGGACAGGGAATGACCATGCCGGAAACGTTATCGAAAATATACTGGTTACCGCTCTCGGTTGAAAATCTATATGCGTTGAGCTGCGCACCTTGCATTACTACGCCTCCTTTGATTCCATTCTTTTGATTTCCGTTTACCGCTTATATCTTCATAAGAGAACGCTTCTCTCCCAAAAGATACTGCTATGTCTAATGCAAGATGCATGATAGGACGTTGCGGGACTATTAATTCAATTTAAAGCGGCCTTTCTAAACGCATAAACCCAAACCCGTTAGCTAAAACACCTGTCAAACGTTCACTTTGCTTACCTGACAATCTTACTAACGCTTATCTCTTAATCTCATATCCCAAGGTCTAAGTGTAGGGGAAAATCCCAGAGAACCAAATCAGCTACGCTTATAGTTAGGACATGCTATACGAAATACCATAGCGCTCCAAACAGAGAAGCTTCCGGACCAAAGAAGAAGCATGTCAATGCACACGAACCAAGGCATGTAAGCCCGCCTCCGACTTGCTCTTCCGCAACCTCTTTATTGATTATTTGCATCATTCTCACCTCCTCTTTAATTGCTCCGAACAATGTTTAAATCAGCGAGAAACTAAGGTTGCCCAACGCTTCGACTATAAAGCGTATGATACTAACGCCACCGTGGTGTAAACCAGTGAAACAACGCAAGCAGCCGTGCAGAAAAAAGCACAGGCAGGCCAACCCCCAACTTGATCGTTTTGAGTCGTGTTGTTGATGATCTCCATTTTGCCCCTCCCTTCTGGACGCATTGGGCTCCCCTACACTTAGACAGGAGGATAATAGCAAGCCTTGAATACCTTGCGTTAAGCCTTATCAATACGCACTACTTCAATCCCTATGTGTCTTATTATTGTTTGGTCGTATTCTGCTTTCGTTTTTTGATCTAAGTTCTTGCCTTGCTATCTTATGGTTTTTTTAGTATTTTCATGGTCGTACTTTTCGACATGCGACTTGTTGATATGTTTAAGGTTGCTTGATTCTTTGCAGGACAGAGTTCTCACTTGCGCTCACTCTTCGCAACCTTATAGTCCAGCTACATAACTCACTCATGATACGCTTAGTTAATAGTAGGATAGCATTTTCTCGCTGTTAGATAAATTCCTCATATTAACCATTTATGACTACATGTGACTGCGCCTCATTTGCCTGCAACATAATCGCCGGCAATGTCCACAAGCGGCTGGCCGATCCCTACACGTCACAGGCTTGCGATCGATAAAATGATAGTTAACAACTTCTAACTTCGAGGATGTCGTGTGGTGGGATATGAACCCCTTTGACCATAGTGAACCGGAGGACTACCCGCTTCTATGTAATGGAAAACAAACGGGGCCCGATAACGACGTTGGGAGAAAATGTTATCAATTTCTTAGAAAGTATTGACTTTCTTGGATATGAGCCCGCCAGCTTGAACCAGTAGCTAAGAGTGAATGGCAACCTGTAGAATCGAGGTAATGAAAGGAATGGTTGCCATGGGAAGAACACGAAAGAAGTACTCAGGAAAGTTCAAACTGCAA
>Ga0210015_1002309_pt1 | contig 18006 bp, 12 predicted proteins | sample CryGeymeta201522_FD_185471 | JGI IMG/M metagenome (GOLD analysis project Ga0210015, IMG submission 185471) | Groundwater microbial communities from Crystal Geyser aquifers in Utah, USA - Crystal Geyser metaG 2015-22 (SPAdes) (version 2) | ecosystem: Environmental > Aquatic > Deep subsurface >... | reverse complement strand
GCTCCTCTGGGCTCTGCTCGCCTCAGGCCAGATCACCATGCGCAAGGTCGATGGATGGCAAACCCTCGACAAACCGATCAAGCCCATGACCCTTGACCTCGCCGCTTGATCAACTGAAGCTCAACCCCCTCGGAGGACGCCAACGGGAATTTCCACCACTTTCGAGACACGGCCGAAGACCGCCGCCGAGTCGCTGTTCGGGCTGATCTCGCAGCGCTACGGACGCGGCGCCACGCTGATCGCCAGCGCCCTTCCATTCGACGAATGGAGCAAGGTCTTCGGCTCCGGGCGTGTCACCGGCGCCCAGCGCGACCGGCTGATCCACCAGGTCGATATCCTCCAAAGCCACACACGCTTTCACTGCGGCGTCACGGCTTCCGCGTCTTGACGTGGCAGTTGTTCTGGAGACCGGCGAGCGGCAGATCGCAGCTTCCGTCACTGTCCGATTTTCGGCGGCGGCTCAGTCGCCGATAACCCCGGGGCGGTCAGCTTCTCAGTCGCCGCCGGTCGGCGCCGCCGCGCGCATCGCGGCGCGGGTGCGGTCGCTCGCCATGGTCTGATGAAGGCGCGAGAACTGCGCCAGCGCCGCGCGGCGGTCGCCAAGGTTGAGGTAGGCGTAGCTGCGCAGCATCGACAGATCCATGCGCAGGCCGCCTTGCACCCGCTCGAGTTCGTCAAGAAAGGCGATCGCGCTGCGGTATGATCCCGCCTCGTAGGCCTGCACCGCGCGCTGGTCGAGGATGCCGCTCTCCACCTGACGCCGCTGCACGGGCGCAAGATCGACGCTTGCGGCGATCTCCGCCGCCGCGTCGGTCATGCCTTCGGCGAGAAAGGCCAGCGCCATGCCAAAGCCTGCGTCGCGCGTCGCCGCCGCGTCCAGCCCTCCGGCTGCGGCGGCGCGAAAGGCGGCCAGCGCCTCAAGCGGGCGATCATGGCCATAGGCGCACCAGCCGCGCTGATACAGCAGATCCATCGAACGCGGATCGACCGAGGCGGCGAGCGGATCGACCGAGGCGGCGAGGCAGGCCGCCCAGTCCTCACGCGCGGCGGCGGCGCGGGCCTTGGCGATGCGGGGGTCGCCGCTGCGGCGCAATCCGCCGGCGGACGCCTTGCGCGCCGGCTTGTCGGCGCGGCGCGCGACCGTGGCGGCGCGCCCGGGCTGCGCCGCAGCGTCGGCGGCGATGTCGGTTGCGGCGGCGGCGCCCGCGCCCGGCGCGGTCCGCGTCGGCGCTCCCATGCCGGCGAGCAGCCGCGTCCGCAGCGCCGCCAGCTCGGTCGTCCGGTCGGGAAAGCGCGGTCCCGCCAGGGCGAACAGCGCCTCGAGATCGCCCGCCGTCGCCGAGGCGGCGGACTTTTCGAGCGACGCGGCGACAAGGGTGAAGTCGTCGCAGGCCGTGACCACGCCGCGGTGCGAGGCAAGCGTCGCCGCCCGCTCGCCCGCCTTCGCCTGCAGATCGGCCAGACGCCAGACGTTGTTGACGCGGTCACAGCGGCGCAAGTCTGGGTTGTCGGCGGCCAGGGTGCGTGCTTCGCCAAGATCCCGCGCCGCGATGGCGGCGTCGAAGGCGATCTGCGCCTCCAGCGTCTCAAGCAGCCGGATCATCTCCGGCGGCGGCGTCCATTCGGCGAAGCGCGCCGCCGTCTGCGCAAGCCCGCTGCGCGCGCCAGCGGCGTCGCCCTCGGCGATCCGGCGAAAGATGGCGTCCACCGCCGCGCCGGGGCCTGCGGGCGCGAGGGCGTCGGGGTTCTCGGGCGGCGTCCATTCGGGAAACTGACGCCGCAGGCGGCGAAGCTCGGCGGCCGAGGCGGCCTCGTCGCCCTGCCGCCGGTAATAGAGCAACGCCTGCAGATCGGCCTCGCCCGGCGCAAGCTGCGCCGCCCCCTGCCCCGCAACAGGCGCCGCCGCCTGCGCTGCGACCTTTTCCGCCGCAGGCGCGGCCAAAAGCGCCGCGACAAGGGACGCAGTCGCAAGACGGCGCGCCGCGCGCGCCACGGCGAACCGCCGCAGGCGCGGCGCGGTCAGAGGGGAAAGCATCGCGGCGCCCTTTCGATTTGCGCGACAAGCGCCATGAGGTGCAACGTGGCGGGAAAATACGGCTGGGCGGGGTCGAAGGGCGGGATCGCCGCGCCGACCGCCCTGCTGCGCGCGCAGACCGTCAGCCCGGCGAGCGCGGCGTAGCCGGGATGGAGGCTCCGCTCCATGACCATGCCGCTCTCCCGCGCGAACACGACCGCGGCGCCCTCCTCCGACGCGGCGGCGCGGGTCTGGGCTTCCGCCTGCCGCGCCACGGCGGGCCGTCCGGCGTCGCCCGACCAGATCAGGAACAGCGGCACGCGCATCGCCTCATAGCCGTTGTCGCTGGAGCGCCCCGCCGTGGGCCGCCACCCTGCGGCGGTCACTTCCGCCCAGTCGGGCGCCAGACCTGTCGCCGTCATCTCGTCGAGCAGCGAGGCGGCGTCGTCGGCGCAGTCGGCAAGCGCCGCGATCCCCGCCGCGTCCGCCAGTTCGCGCAGGGCGCGGGGCATCGCATAGGAGGGGTTCACGATCACCCCCTGGCTGGTGCGAAAGCCCTCGACCCCCGGCAGCAGCAGAACGCGGCCGCTGGCGTCGGGCCGCTCCGCCAGGCACAGCGCGGCAAGCGCCGCCGCATGGGTCGCGGCGCGCGCGGCGTGTTCGGCCACGCCAAAGCGCTCCGCCGCCAGCAGCAGCGCCCAGGCGTAGAACAGATCGCCGTCCGAGGCGTTGTTGCGGTCGGGCGTCGGGATCGCCGCATCGGGCGACCACCGCCACGCCAGAAGCGGATCGTCGCGCACCGCAAGGTTCGTCTCGGTCCAGACCCGCATCGCCTCGAACGCCGGGGCGTCGCCGAAAAGGGCGGCGAGCGTCATGCCGTAGCCCTGCCCCTCCGAATGGCTGACGCCGCCCTGATAGCCGTCCACGACCCGGCCCTCCGGCGCAAGATGCGCGGCTTTCCACGCCCGCCACGCGCGCTGAAGCGGGTGGCTCGCGCCGACGCCCGGCGCGGGACCGGCTGCGGCGGCGCGGCGCGCGCAGGCTGCGACGCCCGCGCCGATGAGGAAATCGCGTCGGTTCACGTGCGGCCCTCTCGCCTGGTGAGAATCACGAACAGCATGGCGATCACGGCGGAGAGCCAGGCGATCCCGACCCCGCCGGCCGTGAAGACCGCCGGCGCCCAGGACGCATAGACGCCCAGCACGGCGCGGCCGTTGGCCCAGCCGAGGGGTTCCGCCAGCGCGGGCGCCGCGTCCGGCGCCGTCCAGCTGCGCCAGACCCCATCGTCGCCGAGCAGCGACACATGCCCCGCAGGCCCTGCGCCTGCGCGCCGACCCTCGACGATCGCGCGCGCGACCAAGCTCATGTCTGCGTTCGGCGCGACGACGAGCCAGAGCGCGTCGGGGGCGTCGCGGCGCGGCTGGAGCAGCATGGCGCGCGCGCTGCGGCCCGTCATCCAGTCGGCGAGGGGCGGATCGCCCGGAAAAGCGGCTTGCTCCAGCAGACTGGCGAGGCCCGCCGCAGTTCGGCGCGCCGATGCGAAAACCGACGCCTGTTGCGGCGGCGCCTGCGCCGCGTCGCCGGACTTAGCCGCATCGGTCGGGGCGGCTGCGGCGGCGGGCGGCGGCGCCAGCGCCGCGACGACTTGCGCCCGGTCGGGCGCCAGATCGTCCAGCGCCGCGCCAGAAGACGCGCCCAGAGACGCGCCCAGAGACGCGCCGTCGAACTGGTCCGCCGTCGCGACCCGCAGGCGGATCGGCGCGCCGTCGGCGCGTGGCGGCAGCGCCAGCAGCGGCGCCAGACCGCCGCCCGCAAGCGCCGCTTCGTCCGCGCCCGGCGCCATCGCCACATCCGCCCCATCGAGCCGCGCGATCGCCGCCGCCATGCCTGGCGCCAGAAAGCGCGGCGAGGCCGGAATGTCGAGCGTGCTGGCCGCCTGGATCTGCAGAAGCGGGTCCTCGCGCCGTCCGCAGGGCAGATCGGCGGGGTCGCCGGGCACGAACGTCTCGAAGGCGAGCGTGTTGACCCCCGGCCGCAGCGCCCGCGTCTTGAAGGCGATGGACAGCGGCGGCCGCCGCCCGCCGGCGCCGCGATCGAGCGGCAGGGTCTGGATGACCTTATCGTTCATGCGCACCAGCAGCTGCGCGCCCTGCGGCAGGCTGGCGGCGTAGCCGTAGAGAAGGTTCAGCGTCGCGCTTTGCGATCCGACCGGCGTCCAGTCCTGCGGCAAGGCGAAACGCAGGCTGCGCAAGGCGTGGCGACCGCGTTCGGCGGCGTCGGCGAAGCCAAGCGCGCTGAGCGCAACCGGCGCCCCCGGCGCAAGCGCCGGAGCCGGCGACAGCGCGGGCGGCGCGGGCAGCGCCGCGAGGATCGCCGCGACCAGGCCCGCGCGCCCGTCACCCGCCGCCGATCCGTCCGGGTTCGGGCCAACGGCGACGCGCAGCACCAGGGCGCCGTCGCCGCCGCGCACCACATCCACCGCGTCGCGATCGGCGGGAACGATCGCGACGCGCGCCAGAGACGGCGCCGACGGCGCCGGGTCCCACAGCGACGCCTGTCGCGCGGCGGGGCCGCCGTCGGCGCTGAGCGCCGCAAGCCGCACGGTCACCGCCCGCAGGATGCGCAGGTCCACGTCTTCGGCGACGCGGACCTCGACCGGCCGGGACGTGGCGGTCTGCTGCGCGAGCGCCACGGCGAACCCGTCGGGCGTGGCGGACGGGCGGCGCTGCAGAACCGCGCCGCTCGCCGCCAGGTCGATCTCGGCCCACAGCGCATAGCTCGCATCGGGCCCGCAATAGATGCGGTGATGCAGGACCGCCTCCACGCGGACATGGTTCGCGCCGGGGCGCAGCGCCTCCACCGGAAGCGTCACGGCGGCGAAGTCGCTGAACGCCGAAGGGCGCAGCGGCGTCGCGGCGACGCCGTTCACGATCACGGTCAGGCTTGACTGCTCGGGCAGCGCCTCGATCCCGACGCGATAGGCCAGCCGCAGCGCGCGCGGCGGCTGATCCTGCGGCAGATCCTGCGGCAGCGTCACGGTGAAATCGGCGGCGGCGCGCTCACCGCTCAGACGCAGGCGGCCATGGGCGCCTGCGGCGCGCAGCGGCGCGGTGCGGACCGGCGCCGGACCCTGCCGCGCGCCATCGGCGGCGTCGCGGCGCAGCGCGTGCAGGACGGCGGCGGCGGGCAGCGCATCCGCCGCCGCGAGGGGAATGACCGCCGCCTCCCGCGTCGCCGTCTCCTGCGCAGCCGCGCCCTGCGCCGCGACCGCCAGCGCCGCCGCCAGAATGACGGCCCGCGCAGCCCCCGGCGTCATGCGCCGTCTTGTCCTGATCCGCATCATCGCCACTCCGCCGCCGCCGCAACCGCAGCCCCGCCCGCAGCCCCGCCCGCAAACTCTGGCGGCGCCCCGCCCGCCGCGCGCGCCGCCGCTTCGTCGTCCTCGCCGAACGACAGCAGATGCTCCGCGGTGCGCACCGCCTCGGTCCGCCCGGCGGCGGCGGCGCGGCGGGCGGGTTCGCGCAGAAAATCGGCGACCGTCAGCGGCAGCGTCTTCAGCGACAACCAGAGGGTGTAGAGCAGACCTGCGCAAAGACCGATGGGCCGTCGCGTCGAGCGCCGGACGGCGAGCCATTGCTCGCTGTCGCCAAACAGCAGCGTGGTCATCGTCTCGCGCGCCTCGATGGACAGATCGTGCGGCAGCGCCACGCCGATCTCGGCGCCATCGGGGCCGCGCTGAACCGAGCGCACCACGCCGGGGATATCGCGCTCAAGGTGCGGCGTATCCGGCATCTGCGGGCGGAACGTGAGCTGCGCGCCCTCGACCAGGCGCGCGCGTCCGGGCGCATCGGGGCCGACGACGATCCGCAGACCGCCGGTCGAGACGTCGCGCGTCTCGCCCTCGACCACCACCCCTGCGGCGTCGTGCAGCCGCAGCGACACTGGCGTGCGCAGCGCCGCGCGCGGCGCGACCCGGCGCTGGCGCTGTTCGCAGACCGCGCGCAGCGCCAGCGACGCCAGCAGGAAATTGAACACCGCCCAGGCGCCGACCACCATCAGAACCGACCGGTCGCCCGGAAAGGCGATCCAGCGGGTCGCAAGCGCGGCCAGCCCAAGCGTCATCAGCGCCATCACCACCAGCAAGGGCCGATAGATCGGCGAGATATAGCTTTCCTGAAGGGTCTCGTCCTTCGCCGTCACCTTGAAGCTGGCGCCGCGCGGCCGCACGATCGTGCGCAGGATCGCGCCGACCAGATAGGGCGCCTGCGCGACCTCATAGACCTCCGAGACCAGCGGCCAGCGGTAGCTGTTGAACAGCGCATTCTGCACCATGAAGCTGACCGCCAGATAGGCCAGCATGTAGGCAAGCGCGTCGCCGACATCGGCCACGAAAATCTCGACGCCAAAGAAAAGATAGATCAGCGGCGCGCCGAGATACGCCAGCCGGATCAGCGGAAACAGCCAGAAGCTCATGGAATTGATGTAGCAGAGCCGCTTCTTGAGCCCGAGACCCCGGCGCAGCAGCGGGTTCTTGAGCATCAGCATCTGCATCATGCCGGCCGCCCAGCGCCCGCGCTGCTGGATGAAGCTGGCGAAGGTCTCGGGCTGCAGCCCCGCGATCATGGCGCGGTCGAGGTAGAGGCTGCGCCAGCCGGCGGCGTGGATCTCCAGCGCCGTCTCGGCGTCCTCGGTGATCGTCTCGCCTGCAAAGCCGCCGACGCTGTCGAGCGCCGCGCGCCGCAGCACGGCGGCCGATCCGCAGAAAAAGGCGCCGTTCCAGCGGTCGAGGCCGCGGTGGATCGCGCCGTAGAACATCTCGTTCTCCGGCGGGCAGCGTTCCGACAGGCCGAGATTGCGCTGGATCGGGTCCTTGTTGATGAAGAAATGCGGCGTCTGCACCAGAAAGAGTTTCGGGTCCTCGACGAAATACCCAACCGTGCGGGCGAGAAAATCGCGGCTGGGCACATGGTCGGCGTCGAACACCACCACCAGTTCGCCGTCGAGCCCGGTCAGCGCCGCGCTCAGGTTGCCCGCCTTGGCGTGTTCGTTGCGGGCGCGGGTCACATAGGTCACGCCAAGCTCGGCGCAAAGCGCCTGCAGCGCCGCCCGCCGCGCGCGCGCGGCGCGCGCCGTTTCGGAATCGTCGGCGGCGCAGCGCTGGTCGGTGCCGCCGTCGTCGCACAGCACCACCCGGCGCCGGTCGCGGGGATAGATCATGTTCTTCGCCGCAGCCAGCGTGACCGCCAGCATGTCCGTCGGCTCGTTGAAGGACGGCACGAGGATGTCCACGGTCGGCACGCGGTCGGCGGGCACCACCGCAGGCTGCGGACGCTCGGTGGGGTCGGCGGTGATGAAGGCGTTCAGGAAAAACACCATGATCGAGTAGGTCTCGACCAGCAACAGCGCGGCGCCGCCGATGAACGCCGCGCTCAACCCCGGCTCCGGCAGGGTTTCGGTGACGCGCCACGCCCAGTAGCGCAGCACGATCAGGCTTGCGGTCGCCATCAGCAGGAAGCGGGCCGGGAGCGCCCCGGCCCAGGGCTTGAGCAGCGCCACGATCACAACGGCGGTCAGGCCCAGCACCGCCTGCCCCGCCGTGGAGAGCGGCGCGACGACAATGGCGGCGGTCGGGATCAGCGTCAGCAGCCATAGCGCCAGAATCGCGCCGTTGAACCCCGCGCCGCGCGCGCGGCCGCTCATGAGCGGGCCCCTGCGGCGGCCGAGGCGATCGCGCCGCCGGGGCGCGGCCCGGCGAGCGGCGACAGCAGCCTCGGGCGCGCCGCGTCTGGATCAGCCGGCCGCGTCGGCGCTCCTATCGCGATGCGGTCAGGCCGCAGCGGCGACATCGCCTCCTCCAGCGTTCCCTCGACGCAGTTGCGCAGCATCACATCGACCATGCTGAAGCCCTCCGGGACAAGATTGCGTTCGGCGTCCAGCCGACGCAGCCCAAGCGCGCACACCACGCCTGCGCCGATGCGCTTTTCCGTCCAGAGCACCGGGCCTGCGGCATCCTCGGAAACGCGCAGCGCGCCCAGAACATCGGCGTCGAAAGGCGCGGGCGTCCCGCCTGCATCCGCGAACAACGCCTCGGGTGAGAACGGTCCGATATGGCCTGCGCCCACCGGGCGGCCGCGCATGACGAGAAGGTTGTCGCCGGGAACAGTCGTACGGTTCGGCAGCGCGACAACCTGTTCATCCCAGGCGCCTGACGCCCGCCTGAGAGCGACCAGCGCGGTGGGCTGACGAGACCAGACCGCCTCAATCGGTATCTCCGCAGGCGCCGCGCCCGATGCGGCGGTCTTTGGCTCTGGAAACGCCCCCGTCGCACATCCGGCGAGCGCCCAGATCGGCGCCATCACCGTAAGCGCCAGGCGAAGAACTTGTGGCACTGCGCCCGCTCCTTAAACAGCATATCTTCATATTGCAGTGCACTGTAAAAAATAATTATTGGTAAATATATGTTTTGCAGTTTTTTAAAATGCTATATATTTAAATATATTGATAGTGATCCGCCTGCTGTGTGTGCGATACCGCAATTGGTGTTCACCCCATGCTGGACGGCATGGCCTGCTTTGACCTCTGTCATGGTCGGCTGCAAGCATCGTCAAGAATCAGACGTACGGCGCGGCGTCACAGTTGTGAGCGTGATCCTCTTTCGTGCGATCAGCGGCGCCTCTTGCCGCTTCTTTCCAGCCAAACAGCCGGTGGTCCCGACATTCTGCGGCGCTATGGCTTCAGCCGTCGCTCAAGCGCGACGCGATGCAGCGCCGCGTGGTCGATCCCCTGCTCCCGCGCGACATCGTCGATACGCGGCAGCGTCCCCGGCGCGATCTGCTCCCAGAAGGCGAAGATCGCAGCGGCGTTCACCGCCGAGCGCCAGCCGCGCGTGCGAAAATCCTCACGGTCGATCTCGTCGGCGACACCGCTGAGAAAATGCCGGCGGTCGGCGTCGCGCTGGGTGGGGTTGCGCCGGGCCACCAGCGCCTCCACCGCGTCGAAACAGGCGGCGCGATGCGTGCGCGCCAGCGCGGCGAGCCGCTCACGGGCGCGCTCTCCCTCTCGGACAGCCTCGCGCGCGGTGTCAGCGGCGGATGTGGTCGAAGCGGCGCGCGTCGTCGCGGGGGCGCGCAGACCGAGGGCGGCTGGTCGCGCTGGCGCCGCCTCCACCCGATAATCGTCGCGCAACGCTGCTGAAAGGTAGCCCACAGTCGATCCGCGCACGGCCCCTTGCCGCGCGCGACCGGTGACATAGTCGAGTTTTTCGGCGACGTGGTCGGCGCCGTGGTCGGCGATCCACTGTCGCGCCAGCCGCTCTGCGACGCCCAGGGCGAGCAATCGCGCCCTGACTGCGGCTTCGGCGGTCTCGGCGTCGTCGGCGTGCCCGACCACCTTGCGCGGCGCCGTCTCGCGGATCAGAAAACGGATCGCGGTGACGACGCGGGACTGACGGCGCAGTTCGGCGGTCAGCTGGATGTTGGAGACCGCGTTGACCTCAGCCACCGCCGGTTTCACGATCTTGGCGTTCAGGTGCTTGAATACTGCGTAATAGGCGCTGTCCTCGACGCCCATCAACTGGCGAAACAAAGCGATGTCCCACCAGCCGGTGGAGCCTGTGCGCACAAAACGATAACAGTTTTCATACAGCGCCAGAGCATGACCCGAACTGAATTCGCGCTGAATGCTCAGGTTGATCAGCGCAAAAATCTTCGGGTCATGCAACTTTTCGGCCAGCGCAGGCGAATAGGCGTATTCGCAGACGCCCGCGCGCAGACGCGCAGACGCCAGCAGCGCCGAGACCCCCCATTCCCGCGCGCCGTCATCGCCGAGCATGTCCCACTCGGCTGTCGTCTCGACCAGCGCGCGCAGCGCGTCCTTCAGCGTGCCGATGTCGTTCGAGTTGTAGCCGATCATCACGCACAAGGTGCGCGCGTCGATCACGTGGCTCCGCCGCGTCAGCAACGTGTCATAGGCGTTCAACAGCAAGACATTGGACAGTTTGCGCTGCAAAAGACTGAGCTTGCCGCTGACATGGATGGCGGCGACATTCTTCTTGACGCTTTCGCGACGGAGGGCGCCCCGAAGCGGGGCATCGTTGGCGACGGTGGAAGCCTGGCTTTTCATGCACACGACCTTTCGCGCAATACGATGCGCATGGCAGAACAGGCATCCGCCGTCAAATGGTTTCAAAGGCGCCTGTCGCTAGGCGCCCATCTGCAGGACCCAATCCCCGTCCCGGGAACAGGCGCCTCTGTGGCGACGCGATGCGGACCTCTCGCTACCGCCCACACACAGCGCGTGGGGTCGCCACAGCGTTTCCACAGATCGGCTGATTGCTTATAAATATCTGATATAAAACAATATTTTTATACCGTTCGCCACGCCTGACGCTGGCGCGGCTTTCGCGCGCCGCATTCCCGCATCAAGGCGCCCGCAATCCCGCACCAAGGCGCCGCTCATCCCGCAGGCAGGCCCCCTTGATCCTGCAAGCAGGCGCCTTTCATCCTGAATACCGGTGCTTTAAGCATTTTTTGTCGTATTAAATCAAAAAGTTACAGCAGCTAAAGCTTTTAAAGCATATTAAAGATCCTAAACGTTTGTTGTCACAGAACATAAGATATGGCTTTAAAGTGCGGACATGATACGCTCGTCGCACATCACTGACGTCACCCTGAAATCCAGAAAAAGTATATTCCAATGGTCCAGCAGCCACCGTCCTATCACACCATCGACCCCGCACGTGCGGCTGATCGCCTTGGCGAGCCTGCGGATGTAAAACGCTTCGCCTACGCAGCGTCGCTATGTGATCGGGGCCGTAAGGATCTTGCGAAACGGGGCTATGCGCCGGATGGGCGCAAGCATCTGCGGCGGTTTTCGCTGTGGGAGATTACGCGCTATCTTATTCCGGTCGCGTCGGCGCATTTGCGTCGCACGCTGAAGGCTAACCCCGACCTGCCTCAGGGCGAGCTAGAGAGCGACCGTGGGACACGCTGGTTCACGCTCGAAGAAATCATGAGCCTGCGCCGTCATTTCGCCGCCGAAGGATCAAGAAGCAAAGGCTATATGCCCTGGAAACCAGCTGGCGCCAAAGCCAAGATCATCGCCGTCGCCAATTTCAAAGGCGGCGTGGGCAAGACCTCGACGGCGGCGCACCTCGCCATGTCGGCGGCGCTCGACGGATACCGGGTGCTTGTGGTCGATCTCGACAGCCAGGGCTCGATGACATCGATCTTCGGCGGCCAGGTCGAGGATGAGTGGCGCACCGCCTTCGCCGTGATCGCGCGCGATTTCGCGCGCGAAATCATCGCTGACGGCGACGAGACGGCGTTGAACGAGACCCTGACCGAAGCCCTCCGAATTACCGCCGATCACGTGGTGCAAAAAACGCATTGGCCGAACATCGATCTGATCGGCGCGCAGCTCAATCTGTACTGGGCGGAATTCCAAATCCCGGTCTGGCGCATGTCGCTGCGACGCTGGCGACTGTGGGACGCGCTTTCACGGTTTTTCGAGTCGGATGGCGTGCTTGAGCGCTATGACATCGTGATCCTCGATACCCCTCCCGCACTTGGGTACCTGACGATCAACGCGCTGTCGGCCGCAGATATCCTGGTGGTGCCGCTGGGCGCATCGTTTCTGGAATTCGAGAGCACCGGACGTTTTTTTGATATGCTCTACAGCACGTTCGCCTCGATCGAGGAAGGCGAGAACGACGCCAATCGCGCGCTTGGCCTTGCGGGAGTAAAGTTCGAATGGGATGCCGTGCGCGCCGTGCTGACCCGGTACGACCACAGCCAGCAAGCCGAACTCGCCAACGTCATCCAGGCATATTTTGGCGAATTCATGGCGACGCACCGACAGGAGTTCACCGCGCTGATCGGACAGGCCGGCGAGCAGATCAACGGCATTTATGAGGCCGACTATCGCGGCTTCAACCGTGACACTTATCTGCGCGGCCGCGACACCTTTGACCGCACCTATGCCGAAATCAAGGAACTGGTGCTGGGAAGCTGGTGGCGCGATACGCAATTCGCCACCGCCGTCTGACTGAACAGGAGCTTGCCCCATGGCCCGACGCCGTCGCCTTGACGCTCCCTCCACCGAAGAAATGGCGCGTATTCGCGCCGATGCAGCCAGTCGCGAACAGCATGCCGATTTCGCCACGATCAGTTCCTCCCCCATCGCCCGGGTGGCGGCCGACAGCGTTGCGGCGCAGCGAGCCGAACTGGATGCGTTACGCGCGGAGGCGACGCGCAACCGCAGCGCCGCCCAGACGCTGGCGGCGGCGGAAGCGGCGGGCGGCGTGGTGCGTGACATCGCGCTTGACGATATCGAGGTGGACTATCTGACCCGCGACCGTCTGCGGCGCATGGATGAGGACGAAGCCTGGCTTTCATTGCGCGCATCGATCCAGGCCCATGGCCAGCGCACGCCGCTGGATCTCGCCAATATCGCCCATCTTGGCGGCAGGCCCTATGGTCTGATTTCCGGCTATCGGCGCATCAGCGTGCTCAGCGCGCTGGCTGCAGAGACAGGTGAGCGACGCTGGCAGGTCGCGAAAGCGTTGGTGCGCGCGCCGACCACGCTGGGACAGGCGTTTCTCGGCATGATCGAAGAAAACGAGATCCGAGAAGGCCTGAGCTACTTCGAGCGCGGCCGCATCTGTCTCGCCGCCGTCGACCAGGGCGCTTTCGAGAATATAGGCGCCGCGCTTGAAATGCTGTTCGGCGCGGCCAGCCCCGCCAAGCGCTCCAAGATCCGCAGCTTCGTGCTTGTGGTCGAGGAGCTGGGAGACTTGCTGCGGTTTCCGAAAATGCTCGGCGAGCGACTGGGTCTGCGGCTGGCGCAGGCGATCAAGGCGGGGCAAGGCGGCGCGCTGCGGCGGCGGCTTGGTGAAGAGGGCCTTGAGACGCAGGACGCAAGCGCCGAGCAGCGCCTTCTGGAGGCTGCCCTGGCCGATGAGCGTCGCCTGATCCGTCCGCCCTCCAGCGCAAGGCGGCTTGAATGGCGTTCTGCACTGGCGGACGGTCGCATCGTCACGGCGCGGCGGGGCGTCGGCGGCGTGGTGATGCAAGTCGATGGCCGCGCGCCGACAGACGCACAGATCGAAGCTGCGCTGAAGGCGTGGGCTGCTGCGCTCGCCGTGCGCTGATCGCTTGCGTTTCGCGCGCGAAACACAGCGTGGCTAGCGTTTTGCCGATAGAGGTGTCGTTGCGATGGCGATCCGTATTCCGGGCGGCGCACAGGATGCGCGCCATGCCGGTTTCGCGCGCGAAACCGGCCCTGCAAAGAGGTGCTTTCGCCCTGGACGGACGAGAGACTGGCCCGGCAGGCGCCTGTTTTCGGGATCCCTCGACGCCAGCAGAAGATCCCTGAATGATTCCATGGCGCCATGGATTCAGCGATCGGGTAGTGCCCCATCTGGTGGTGTATGAGCGCCAACCCTCGGAGTGGCTCGGTCTCGGTCAGGCGGTGAGCTACTCCCCAACCCTTGGACAGTTTCCCGACTGGGTTAAGCTACCGCCTGCACCTGCTGATCGGTTTCGATGCTGTTGAAGTAGTTCGGCGCCAAGCCCGCCGAGATACGCCGCCTGCTGGATGGCGCTCTCGAAGCCGCCCGGACGCGGGAACTCGCGGACCTCATGCCCGCCGCCGGCCTGACGCTGTGACCACGGTCGGCCGTCGCACACCGCTGCGCCCGGTCTCGGCAATCTGCGCTGGTCGCACATAGCCTGCGCCGGGTCTCAGCCAATCCGAGCCGAAAAATGCGATGATCTCGCGCCCGGCTGCCGATGATCTCAAGCCGCTACAGCTAGGCGTCGCGCTCTACCCCCATGTCGGCGTCCAGTTCGCTCCCTCCATGACCTGCGGCGACACGGACGACGCGACCGTCCACACAATCAGCATGCTGACCTTGCAATGATGCCGGCAATCAGGTGGTCTCGCCGCGAAGCAGCACAAGCGGCAGCTGCAGCACGGCGTCTCCGGCGCCTCCGCCCGCAAGCCGCTCCAACAACAGCCGCGCCGCCTCGCGGCCCATGGCGCGGCGCGGATTGGCGATGGTGGTGAGGCGCGGCGTGAGCGCCTGGGCCAGCTCCAGCCCATTGAACCCGGCCAGCGCCAGCCGCCCGGGCGTCGCGACGCCGGACTGCTGACAGTGCAGCAGCGCGCCGATCGCCAAGTCGTCGTTGGCGAAGAACAGCGCGTCGAGATCGGGATGCGCGGCCAGCATCAGCGCGCAGCACACCTTACCGACGGCCAGCGAGGACGGGCGGTCGTCGATGTGGCGCGCGACTAGCGGCGCGCCGAGATCGCGCAGCGCGGCCTCGAAGGCCAGTCGGCGCTTGCGGGAGCGCGCGGGCCGCTCGGCCCAGGCGCCGACATAACCGATCCGCCGCCGCCCGGTCTCGAACAGGTGGCGCGCCATCAGCCGCCCGGCCTCCGCCTGCGAGGCGCCCACGCAGATGTCCACCGGCGCGCCGTCCACATCCATGATCTCGACAACCGGGCAGGCGGCGGCGGCCAGCAGGGCGCGGGCGGCGGCGGTGTGCTCAAGCCCGCCGATCACCACCGCCGCCGGGTTCCACGCCAGAATGTCGCGCAAGATCGCCTCCTCCCGCGCCAAGTCATAGTGGGTGAGGCCCAGCACGCTACGATAGCGGGTCTGGGCGAAGCCCTCGTCCAGACCGTCGACCACGGCGGCGAACACGCTGTTGCCGATCGACGGCAGGATCACTGCAATCAGGTCGGTGGTGCGGCTGCGCAGCGATCCCGCGATACGGTTCGGGGTGTAGCCGAGCTCTCGCGCCGCCGCCTCGACCCGCGCGCGCAGTCCGGGCGAAACGTTGGGCGCGCCGCGCAAGGCGCGGGAGGCTGAGATCAGGCTGACCCCGCACTCGGCGGCGATGGTCCTCAACGTGGGCCGCCCGTCGTCGCCAGCCATGCTCGCCGCCGCTCCAAACCGACCGCCTGATCCGTTCCTGCTTGCGAGCGTAACGTCCGAAAATGTCGTTGACAACGTTATCAACGCAATGACAACAATGATCCAACGGTGCAAAGCGCCATTTCCGGGGAGGAATGCATGATGATCGCCAAGGCCATTCTGGCGCTGGCGCTCGCCGTCGGCGCGACCGCCGCCGCCGCGCAGGATTTTCCGCAGCAACCGATCAACCTGATCGTGCCGTTCAACGCGGGCGGCGGGACCGATCTGCTGGTGCGCGGGTTCGCGCCGCACTTTGCGCAGGCGCTGGGCGGGGACGCTTATGTCTCGAACATGGCCGGCGGCTCGGGCACTGTGGCGGCGGGGACGCTGGCGGCGCGCGAGGCCGACGGCTATCAGCTTGGCTACTGGTCGGTCACCGTCGCCACGGTGCAGCCGCAGATCAAGGACGTGCCCTATGGGCTGGACAGCTGGTCGCCGATCTGCTCGGTCGCGGCCTCGCCGACGATACTGTTCGTGCGCGCCGACAGCCCGTTCCAGACCATCGGCGACGTCGTCGCTGCGGTTGAGGCTGAGCCGGGCCGTTATCTCTACGGCTCCTCCGGCCCCGGCGCGATCACCCATCTGACCATGGTCGCGGCGTTCGCGGGCCTGGGCCTGATCGACAAGGTGCGCCATCTGCCGTTCCAGGGCTCCGGCCCCGCGATGCAGGCGATGGCGGCGAACACCATCCAGTTCTTCGGCGATACTGAACTGCTGATGCAGAGCGGCGATTTCCGCCCGCTGATCGTTTTCGCCGACCAGCGGGCGGCGAATTTCCCCGACGTGCCGACAGCGGCGGAGATCGGCATCGCAGCGCCGCTGAATGAGCTCTATCTGTGGGGCGGCCTGTTCGCGCCCGCCGGGCTGGACGCGGCGGTGATGGAAAAGCTGTCGGCGGCCTGCGGCGCGGCCGTCGCGTCGGAGGGGTTCCAGGCGTTCGCGGCGCAGACCGGCACGACGCTGGCGTATCGCGACGCCGCGTCCTTCGATGCGTTCTACCGCGCGCAATATGACGCCAACCGGGCCCTGATCGCCGCCGCCGGGCTGTGAGCGGCGGCGGGCGGCGCGGCGCGCGGCCCTAGCGGGAGGCAGGCCGCGTGACGCGCGTGATCAACGAACGTTTTGCGGTGTCTTTCGCCCTGCTGCTGCTCGGCGCGGGCTTGAGCGCGTCGTCGTTCGGGCTGCGCTTCGCCGATCTGGGCGGCGCGTTCAGCCCGATGTTCTTTCCGCGCATCGTGCTGTTTTTCTGGGTGGCGCTGGCGACCGCCAATCTGGTCGCCGACTTCATGGCGCAGCAACCGCCCGCGCCGCTGCGACTGGTCCGCGTGACGATCATTGCGGCGGCGGCGCTGGCGCTGGCGCTGCTGATGCCGCATCTGGGGTTTTTCCTGACCGGCGCAGGCTTTGGCCTGCTGACGCTATGGCTGCTGGGGGTGCGCGACTGGCGCGGCCTGCTTCTTGTCGGCGTGGGGCTGCCGCTGGCGATGGCGGTGCTGTTCAGCCGGGTGCTGCGGATGCCGCTGCCATCCTCGCCGTTTTTGTGGTGGCTGTGAGGGCGCGCGATGCTTGAGCTTTTGCCGCAGGCGCTGGGGCTGATCCTGACGGCGCAGGGCGTCGCCGCGCTGGTGCTGGGCACGATGCTGGGGATCGTGCTGGGTGCGCTGCCGGGGATCGGCTCGACGGTCGCGGTGGCGATGATCCTGCCGTTCACGTTGACGATGGCGCAGGCGCCGGCGATCCTGCTGTTGCTGGCGGTCTATGCGGGCTCGGTCTATGGCGGGTCGATCTCGGCGATCCTGATCAACACGCCGGGCACGCCGCAATCGGCGGCGACCTGTCTCGACGGCTATCCTATGGCGCTGCGCGGTGAGGCGGGGCAGGCGCTTGGCTGGGCGACGGTCGCCTCGGTGATCGGCGGGTTGACCTCCGCCGTGCTGCTGCTGCTGGCGGCGCCACAGCTGGCGGCTTTTGCACTGAACTTCGGGCCGATCGAGACCTTCGCGCTGATCCTGCTGGGGCTGACGTGCATCGTCTCGGTGTCGGAGGGATCGCTGCTCAAAGGCCTGATGGCGGGCGCGGTGGGGATATTCCTGTCCACGGTGGGCGGCGACCCGATCACCGGCGAGGCGCGCTTCACCTTTGGGCAGCACCAGTTGATCGCCGGGTTCGACCTGTTGGCGGTGGTTATTGGCGTGTTCGCGTTGTCGGAGGTGCTGCTGCGCGTCGCCGCGCCGCAGGACGGCGCGGCGCGGCTGGTCGCGTTCAACGGCGTCGTGCTGCCGAGGCTGGCGGCGTGGCGGGGGCGGGTGGGCGTGCTGGTGAAGTCGGTGCTGATCGGCAATGGCATAGGCGTGCTGCCCGGCACGGGGGCGGCGACGGCGGCGTTCATCGCCTACGCCGAGGCGCAGCGATCCTCGCCGCGCCGCGCGGATTTCGGCAAGGGGGAGCCTGACGGGCTGATCGCGTCGGAATCGGCCAACAACGCCGTCACCGGCGGCGCGCTGGTGCCGACGCTGGCGCTGGGGATACCGGGCGATGCGGTGACGGCGGTGATGCTGGCGACGCTGACGCTGCACGGGGTGACGCCGGGCATCCGGCTGATGACCGAGAACCCGGTGCTGATTGCGGCGATCTTCACCGGGTTCTTCGTCATCAACATTTTGCTGCTGCCGCTGGGCATGTTGGTGGCGCGGGCGGCGGCGCCGATCCTGCGCGTGCGCGAGGCGTTCATGCTGGTGGCGATCGTGCTGCTGTGCGTGATCGGGGTGTACTTCGTGCGCGGTAACCCCTTCGACCTGCTGGTGATGGCGGTCGCGGGGCTGATCGGCTTCGCGCTGCGGCGTCAGGGCTATCCCATGGCGCCGCTGGTGATCGGGATGGTGCTGGGCGGTACGCTGGAGATCAGCCTGCGCCAGGGGCTGATCATCACCAACGGCGACTTCGCGGCGTTCTTCGTGCAACGGCCGATCGCGGCGGGCCTGGTGATGGCGGCGGTCGCCATGCTGTGCCTGCC
>Ga0210015_1002306_pt1 | contig 18027 bp, 20 predicted proteins | sample CryGeymeta201522_FD_185471 | JGI IMG/M metagenome (GOLD analysis project Ga0210015, IMG submission 185471) | Groundwater microbial communities from Crystal Geyser aquifers in Utah, USA - Crystal Geyser metaG 2015-22 (SPAdes) (version 2) | ecosystem: Environmental > Aquatic > Deep subsurface >... | reverse complement strand
AAACCATAAACTGTGAACAGATACCTTTTGTTGGTGTATGAATCAGGGCAACCCCAATAACCGGCTTACCTCTTGCTTCAACTGGGGCAGAGGTAAAGGCTTGGAAAAACACACATCTGCACCGTACTCCTTCATCATCCTGAATTTCTCTTCGTCCAGATACGCTGACAAGACGATAATAACCATGTTCCTGGTAGCCTCATTGGACTTAATCTTCCTGCACACCTCATACCCCTTAATATCAGGCATCATGATGTCCAGTATTAAAAGGTGCGGTTTGAAGTGACTTACCTGAAGACCTGCCTCAAATCCATCGGAAGCAGAAACAACATCATAATCATGTTCATCCTCTTCCAATGCCTGAACAATCGTTTCAACGATGATGGGGTCGTCATCCACCACAAGTATTCTCTTTCTCTCTTCCATTTGTTCATCTTCGGGGATTGGAATCCCCTGCCTTTGCATAAAATCTTCAAGATCCAGCTTCTTTATACGACGATGCCCCCCCACGGTCTTGTATGCCTTGATATAGCCAGAATCTATCCAGTTGATAATGGTCTTGGGGGAGACATTACAGTATTTGCTGGCCTTGAAAACAGTTAATACAGCATCCATCAAATGGCTCCTTTTGTTTTTCTGTTATTGCTAAATTTACTATTATTATAGTTTTTACTAATTGTCAAGTAAAATTTTGGGGTAGATTATTTATTTATTATAATTATTATATTTATTTCTATTATTTCTATTATTGATTGTCAAGTAAAATTTTGGTTATTTTCGACTTTTCTATTGTGACAGGATTAAATAGAAGGGATAAAAACAGGGAGGCTGATGGTAAAGGTTGTTCCAGAACCCACCTTGCTTTCTACTTTAATATCACCTCCATGATCTTTTACAAACCCATAGCAGACAGACAGGCCAAGGCCAGTATCTCTTGCACCATCTTTAGTAGTAAAAAAGGCATCAAAAATCTTACTTATATATTCTTCTTTTATACCGATCCCTGTATCGGCTATCTGAATCCGGACATTGTCTTTACCGCCATTAGTCTTAACTGTTAAGGTTCCACCTTCTGGCATAGCATCTCGAGCGTTCGAGATTATATTGAGAAAGACCTGCCTAAGTTGATTCTTTGATGCATAAACCTTTCCCAAACCTTCTGCAAAAGAGGAAGAGACCCGGATATCGTGTTCCCGCAGTTGTTTCTCATGGAGAAGCAGTATCTCATCAAGCATTGTATTGATATCTATGGGATGCCTTTCTTCCTCATCAGGCCTGGAAAAAGAGAGCATCTTGCGGAGCAGCTCGGACAGTCTCACCGTCTCGGAAAGGGCCATATCCAGAATCTTTCTTCTCTTGTTCTCAGGAGAAATCTCCGTTTTCATCAATTCCAGGGTATTCATGATTCCATAGAGGGGATTGTTTAGTTCATGGGCAATCTGAGAAGTCAGACGCCCCATGGCCGCCAGCTTTTCTGACTGCAATAACTGTTCCTGTGTCTGTCTCAGCCTTCGTTCCATCTCCAGGCTCTCCCCCAGGTCTACAAATATCCCTACAGAAGCAACTTCATTCCCTTTCGCATCGTAAATGATGGATGCCGAAAGGTTCCCCTCAACAATTTGGCCATCCTCTCTCACATAGGTTATGGGGTATGCTCTCAATTTGCCCACACCACCATAGTCTGGACCTCGCATCATTTGCATTACTTTTCTGGCATCCCCTTCTGAATAAATCTTTTCGATGCTCATCTTGCCGATCACATCCTCTGCCTTACATCCAAGTGCCTCTTCGGAAGCCCGGTTCCAGATGATGATATTCCCCTTCATATCGGTCGCCATAATAGGGTTTGGCGAACTATGAATAGTCTTGTTCGGAAAATCATGTGCCTCCCTGAGTTCTTTCTCCATCTCTTTTCGCTGAGATTGATCCACATTGATCCCTTCGTACCCTAATACATTACCATCCTGATCATAGCGAATATGGCTTGTGAGCAAGACCGAAATAGCCTTCCCATCTTTCCGTTTAAAATCAACCTCATAGTCTATCACATGACCTTTTCGCTCGATCATCTCCTGAAATCTTTGACGATCTTCAGGCATCAAATAGAGGTCTCTGGTTATATCAATATCCAGGAATTCCTCTTTGCTTTTGTAACCCAGCATGTCCAGAAGAGCCTGATTGGCATCTATGAATTTCCCCTCTTTGGTACTGATAAACACGCCACAACCCACATGGTCAAACAAACTTTTGTAATCCTCTTCGGATGCCCTAAGCTTTCTCTCCATCCGTTTTCTCTGGGATTGATCAACGATGATCCCTTCATACCCTAAGACACCCCCTTGATTATCATAGCGAACATGGCTTGTGAGTAAGACCGAAATAGCCTTCCCATCTTTCCGTTTAAAATCAACCTCATAGTCTATCACATGGCCGTCTCGCTCGATCATCTCCTGAAATCTTTGACGATCTTCGGGCATCAAATAGAGGTCTCTGGTTATATCAATATCCAGGAATTCCTCTTTGCTTTTGTAACCCAGCATGTCCAGAAGAGCCTGATTCGCATCTATGAACTTCCCCTTTTTACTGCTTATGTAAACACCGCAGCGCACGTGTTCAAACAACCGTCTGTAATCCTCTTCCGAGGCTTTGAAGATACCGTCCTCCACGTCTTCAATTATGGAGTTTAACTTCTCAATATCTCTATTCATCATTGATACACCTCACTTTACGATTATATCGCAAAAACCTGATAAGTACCTAAAGATTTGGCAACTACTCAGGCACAAAGTGGCAAAGGCACTAAAAATACGGTTTACGGTTAACAGTTTACAGTTAATAATTGACCGATAACTGGTAACTGATAACTGGTAACTGAACTATTCTTTGTGCCTTTGGCACTCTGTGCCTCTGTGCCTACCTGAATAGTTACAAGATTTATACATAAATATTATCACTTTCTTTTGTGAAAAGGAAGAAGGAAGTTTGGTGCGAAACTGATTTTTTACTTGACATTACTATTCAAAAAAAACTATTCTCTGCTCAAATACTCAATCTCGGGAAACCCATCATACTTAGTATGCTAAACCTTTTGAGAGGAGGTTAGGGGCACGATGGATTTTAAATTTGGTGAAAAGGAAGAAAAGCTGAGAAAGGAAATCCGAGAGTTTGCAAAAGAGGAACTTCCACTAGGCTGGCTTTCGTCTATGTTAGAGGAGGAAAGCAACGATGAGGACTGGGCATTTGCTGAGTCTATGTCAAAGAAGCTTGCTGAAAAAGGTTGGCTTACCATGTCATGGCCTGAAGAATATGGGGGCAAAGGTGCTTCCCTCTGGGAGCAATTGGTATATTCTGAAGAGGCATCATACTGGGGGATACCAGGTGTTACGATGGGTATAGGCGGAGTTGACTGGGTAGGCCCTTCCCTCATGATGTTTGGCACAGCCGAACAAAAGAACAAATACCTCCCACTCATTGCATCAGGAGAGCCGGACGGTATCTGGTGCACTGCGTACAGCGAACCGAATGCTGGCAGTGATTTTGCCAAGATACGGACCCGTGCGGTGAGGGAGGGGGATGAATACATTATCAACGGCCAAAAGATATGGACCAGCGCTGCCCACAGGGCAAGATGGTGCTGGCTCGCAGTGAAAACAGACCCGGACGCCGCCAAGCCGCACAATGGAATCAGTGTCTTTGTCGTGGATATGAAAAGCAAGGGAATTACAGTAAGACCCCTCATGAACTATGTGGGACTCCACATATTCAATGAGGTCTTCTTCGATGATTTAAGAGTACCGGCCGCCAACCTGGTAGGTAAGGAGAACAATGGATGGTACCAGTTGATGCACTCACTGGGGTACGAAAGAGGAAGCATTGCCGGCAGATGTTACGGGTATAATAAAAGGATACTTGACGAGCTTATCGTGTATACCAGGGGAAACGGTCTTTTCCGGGAACGGGAAATACGACACAAATTGGCCGACATTGCTGTCGAACTTGAGACCCAAAAGGTGCTCGGCTACGAGACCATCTGGAAGATGAGCAAGGGAGACTCTCCCGTTTATGAACCGTCAAGGGATAAAGTCTTAAATGACCACATACTGGAGCGGCTGGCAATGCTAGGAACGGAGATCCTTGGGGGCTACTCACAAATAGACCCATTGAGTCGAAACTGCAAATGGACAAAGCTCAACGGCCATATGGAAAAACTCTTCTGGTTGTTCCTTGGGTTTGCGTTCGCTGCCGGGACAGACGAGGTGGAGTTGAACATCGTCGGCCAGTTTGGACTGAAGTTACCCAAATCATATTGAGAGGGGGTAGAAACGGATGGACTTTGATTTTTCAGAAGACCAAGTGATGATAAGAGATTCGGCAAGGAGGTTCCTGGAAAAAGAGTGTCCTAAGGACAAGATAAGAGAGTTAAAGGAAGACGAGAAAGGGTATGACCCTGAGCTGTGGAGCAGAATGGCAGAGATGGGCTGGATGGGACTCATACTACCTGAAGAATATGAAGGAACGGGGATGAATTTCTTTGATCTCACGATCCTGATGGAGGAGATGGGCAGGAATATTCTCCCAGCCCCCTTCTTCGATACGGTTGCCCTATGTTCTCTTCCTATACTCGAATACGGAACCTCAGAACAAAAGAAGAGATTCCTGCCAAAAATCGCCTGCGGGGAGGAGATATGGACCCTTGCATTAACAGAACCATCGGCCAGCTACGAGCCATCGGGAGTGGAACTTCGTGCCACTTCTTTACAGGAGGATTACGTCCTTGAGGGCACAAAGCTATTCGTACCCTATGCGAATGTAGCCGACCGTCTTTTGGTAGTTGCTCGAACAAGCCAAGAGGGAATCACGGTGCTCATTGTTGATGCAGGGAGCCAGGGGATAAAAACGGAAGTCATCCCTACCACAGCACATGATAAGCAGTGCGAGATCGTGTTCGATAAGGTAATGGTTCCTAAAGACAATGTTTTGGGAGAGGTAGGCAAGGGATGGGAGATCGTGGAATTCCTCCTTCAAAGGGTATCTGTCCTAAAATGTGCAGAAATGTTGGGCGGAGCCCAATTCGTACTGGAAATGGCAAATAGCTACGCTAAAGAGAGGGTGCAGTTCGATAAGCCCGTCGGCTCCTTCCAGGCAATTCAACACAAATTGGCCGAGGTATTCATCAATGTTGAAGGGTTGCGGCATCTCGTTTATGAAGCAGCATGGAATATAAGCACAGGCTCCCCCTCTCGTTTGCTGACTTCCATGGTCAAGGCAAAGGCAAATGAGGTTTACCAGCAAACTTGTATCCAGGGAGTCAAGGTTCATGGAGCCATAGGATTCACTGAGGAACTGGACCTGAGCCTTTACTTTCTGCGTACCAAGGCATCGGAGTTCATGTTGGGAGACACCGGTTTCCACAGAGAACGGATAGCCGTTGAATTAGAGGATTACCAACCTCTTTTCGTGTCAGTCTAATTGCTCAATATCTTCAGCATACTGTCAGGAATCCTCACAGGCTTTCCGTTCTTATTAATACATGCAAGCCTGGTCATTCCTGAAGCAAGGAGTTTTTCATTCCGTTCTCGCTCTTTCAAAGTACTTAAGATAATTAGCATAGTATACCACACCACCGCAATCGGTATCCTCATAATAGACCCTTATCTCCATTTAAGACGCGCTCCTTTCATTTTACCTTCTCACAAACTCGTTGGTAAACATGATAAAACCAACCCAAGGATTGGATATCTGTTGATAAATTCTAACTTGCCAAAAAGGAAGGCCATCTAACCTCTTTATAACAAAACAAAAATTTATAACATACTGATATTATTAGACAATTTTAGTTGACCAATAAGTAGGCAAACAGGTAAAACCCCTCAATTTTTGAGGTGTTAGGTGGTTTCATTCCTCAGTTATCCACAACTTATCCACAGTCTTTGGGGAAAAGTATTCTAGCTATTTGAAAAAATGAGATTTTTTGCCTTTGTCACTATAAAAGGTATGCCTCCCTTATCTGAGGGAAACCTTTCTGGCGTCCCGGGTGCTTACCAAAATCTTTTAACAACTATAACAAATACTACAGAAAGGGTAAAAAGGCAAGGGCTTGGGGGATAAGAAAAACCTTGACACTATAAGGGAGCTAAGCAATAATTGCTACAGAAATCCTCATCTCTCCAATAGAGGTATCAGTTATGGGGTAGTAACAGTCAGTAGGGATGTCACTGGAAGAATAACGGTTGCCTTCCAATATGACCCTCAACTTGTTGAAAAGGTCAAAACCATTGATGGCAGAAAATGGCACCCTGAAAAGAAGTATTGGAGCTTTCCTGATTCAGATGGAATCCTCGAGAAGATTTTGAAGGCTTTTGAAGGGGACGAAGTCCATTTAGACCCAGCCTTACAAGTCTTAATCCCTCTACCTAATCATGAACAAATCACAGATGCAGTGAAGAAAGAACTCAGGCTAAGAGGATATAGCCATAAAACCAGAAAGGCATATTTACATCATATTGACCGCTACACGCGTTACTTCATGAAAGACCCAAAAGAACTGGACGAAAGCCATATAAGAGAATATATTCTTCATCTCGTTGATAATAAAAACGTATCAAGGTCCTATCACGACCAGGCAGTAAGTGCCATTAAATTTCTGTATGACAATGTATTGAGGATGCCAAAGACCGTTGGAAATCTGCCCAGACCAAAAAAGGAACATAAGCTGCCCACTGTCCTCAGCCAAGAAGAAGTAACACAGGTGCTTCAGACAATAAAGAATCTAAAGCACAGAGCAATAGTAATGCTGGTTTATTCTGCTGGACTCAGGGTAAGCGAAATAGTAAAATTACGGGTAGAGGATATTGATAGCAACAGACATCTGATTCACGTAAAAGGAGCCAAGGGGAGGAAAGATAGATATACAGTTCTATCAGAAGTTGCTTTGGAGGAATCAAGAAGGTATCAGAGAGAATATAAACCGGAAAAGTGGTTATTTCCCGGGGCAAAACCTGACAGGCATGTCTCTACAAGAACAGTAGAAGCTATTTTTAAGAATGCACTTAAAGAGGCAGGGATACAGAAAAAGGCATCTGTACATACATTTCGGCATAGCTTCGCTACCCATTTACTGGAGGGTGGGACAGATTTACGATACATACAAGAGCTATTAGGGCACAAAAGCTCAAAGACCACAGAAATATATACCCATGTAAGTACTAAAGACCTCGGGAGGATAAAAAGCCCATTGGATAATTTAAAGAAGGGAGGGGGTCAGGAAAATAAAGAGTAAGTCTGTCCTGAGTTTTATCGAAGAATTGGCTTTGGCTATATGAAAAATATCCGCAATACTGCGGATATGACACCCAATTTAGGGCATAATCGTATGCGATTATTTTAAGTTAAACAACATCGCCCCCTGGGAAATCATTGAATGAAGGATTTACAAAGAATACGACAGAAGATTATTGAGAGGGATTATTTTATTTCTGTACATGCTGAAGAAGAAATGGTGGACGATGAATTAGAGCGTGCTGACATCGAATATGCAATTCTTAATGGAAGAATAGAGAAGAAATTAACCGAGGATATTCGGGGGACAAGATATAGAATTGAAGGCCCGGCAAGAGATGGAAGAATTATCCATGTCGTATGCAGATTTCAAATTCTTGGAAATCTTATTATCATCACAGCTTATGTCTTATAGGGGGATTTATGAATTGTGAATTTTGTGGCGGAAAAACAAAAAAGAAAAAGGTAAAAAGACAACATTGGCTTCATGGAAGATTGTATATACTTGAAAACGTTGAAGCAGAGGTTTGTTCTGAATGTGGGGAGAGGTATTTCCATGCAAAGATATTAGATGGAATCGATAGCCTTCTGGAATCCACCCACAAGATTAAGGAAAGATTAGAAGTCGAAGTTGTTAGTTTATAGAAAAGGGGGCGACGCCGTTTAACAACAGGCCAAAAGATTAATATCCAAATGCTTCGCACTTCTTTTGGCCTTGAACGTTAGGCGAAAGAACAAGCGATATGATATTTATTAATTTGAAAAGAAATTATGAAAGGTGGTGAAACTAATGGATTTACTTAAAGAAGCAACCGTTGAAACTATAAAACGTCTTCCTGATGGATGTTCTGCCGAGGATATAATGTATAAAATTAATTTCATTGCACAGGTCATTGAAGGTCTTAAGGACGCTGAGGAAGGGGAAGTATTATCAACAGAAGAACTTCTTACAAGAGTTGAACAATGGGGAAAATAAATTGGTCAGAAAAAGCAAGTAGCCATTTGCAGGCAATCTATGATTATATTGCAAAGGATTCAAAAACATATGCAATCCGATTCATAAAATCCCTCATCAAATCAACTTCAAAACTTGAAATAGCTCCTCGTTGTGGACGTATTGTCCCTGAATTTGAAATGTATGGCTTAAGAGAAGTCGTTTATCAGAATTACAGAATTGTCTACAGAATTAAAGAAGATGGTGAACATATTGAAATACTTGCTGTAATTCACTGTTCACGTGATTTTAAAACAGCATTTTGGCAAGAATGGGAATTAATTTAAAATGGAATGTCGCTTGTTCCTTCGCCTAACACCGGCCAAAAGCATGAAGCATAAATGCTGTCGCACTTCTTTTGGCATTGAACGATAGGTCACTATTTTTAAAATTTAGAGGAGAAAAGTTGAAATGAATACACAATTTATAGTTGATGAATCAGGCAGGAAAACAGCAGTGATCTTACCGGTTGAAGATTATGAGGAACTTTTGGAAGACATTCATGACCTCACCGTTATAGCCGAGCGAAAAGATGAGCCTACAATTAGCTTAGAAGAACTGAAGAAAAGGTTAAGGGCTGATGGGCTTATTTAAAATTGTTCTGAAAGGTTCATCCGAACAAGATCTCCAAAAAATTGATAGGCAATATATTCCAAAAATTCTTGATGCAATTGAATCTCTCGCTGAAAATCCTTTCCCTGTTCAATCCAGAAAAATGAAAGGTTCTGAATCAAGCTATCGGTTGCGAATCGGAGACTATCGAGCAATTTATCAGGTTCACTCTGAAGATAAAGCTGTTGAGATTTATTATATTCGTCATAGAAAAGATGCTTATAAAAGGTAAAATGGCGAACTGACTTCATACAACACAGCGTAAGCGCGTAAGCGATTATTAGAATCAACACCACGGCGACATTGCCTTTTGTCACAATGTTGAAGATAAAAATGCAAAATTTCGTAAGGGAAAGGTGTAAAAAGTGCTGAAAGAAGAATCAAAGAGATATGTAATCTTTATCCTCTTTTTACTCTTAATAGTATTGTCTTTTTTTGTCTTGAAAGATTACCTGGCTTCTCTCGTTGTTGGCGCTTTGATTGCTTATCTATTGTTCCCTCTACATGATAGATTGGCAAAAATACTAAAATCAAAAAACCTGGCAGGAATAATATTGAGCTTGAGTAGCGCTACGTTACTGCTCTTATTCCTTGCAATACTCATCCCCCCACTGGTTCTTCAGGCAGGACAGTTGTACTCAAATACCGAACAGATAGTCAGCAGCCAGATAGAAGAACTAAAAGAATGCCCTGATAAGGATTCAAATGACTTGAAATGCAGGCTTAGCAAAAAAATATCCGCCTTCATTGATCAAAAAGGCGTAAAGGACAAACTGGCCGATACTACAAAGCAGGTTTCAGGGTTTCTTGCCAGGAGTCTAATGACAATTATCGGGAGCATAGCTACATTTATAATATCCATTCTTATAGTACTCTTCTCGGTCTTTTACTTTCTGGATAATGGTGTAGAGATCAAGAATACCATCCTTGATCTTCTGCCTATTAAGACCTCATACAAGGACAAAGTTCTAAAAAAGATAGAAGATACAATTAATGCCATTGTGGTAGGAAATGTGACTACAGCCTTTCTCCAGGGTCTTGCAGGCGGCGTTATATTCTCCATTCTGGGAGTTCCTTCATCTCTATTCTGGGGCTTTTTAATCTTTCTTTTTGCTTTTGTGCCTGCCATAGGATCGACTATTATCTGGATACCTGCTGCAGTGATATTGATTCTTAAGGGCAGCCTGACAAAAGGCATCGTCTTAATCGCCTATTCAACAATTGTATTGGGCTCTATTGACAATATTCTAAAACCAAAGCTTATAGGCAACAGGATCAACCTTTCATCGTTTATGATATTTCTGGCTGTTTTAGGCGGTCTCAAGCTGTTCGGAATTCTGGGATTAATCTTTGGCCCATTAGTTCTGGCTTTACTGTCAACCTTTATCCAGATTTACAGAGAAGAGACTATTTCGCAGACAGAGTTTTGAATCCTTGAATCCTTGAACCCTCAAGCCCTCGGCTTTAGCCAAGGGTAGTTGACTTCTATTCTGGAGAGTAGATTTGAAAAAAGGAAAGGTATATCTTATAGGTGCCGGACCTGGCGACCCCGGTCTGATTACCCTGAAGGGTATCGAATGTATTAGTAAGGCAGACGTAGTCGTCTATGACTACCTTGCCAATTCTAAATTGCTTGAGTATGCCAAAAAAGATGCGGAACTTATCTATGCAGGAAAAAAGGGTGGAAACCACATTTATTCACAGTCTCAAATAAACAGTATTATCATCAAAAAGGCAAATGAGGGTAAGATTCTTGCCCGTCTTAAGGGGGGGGATCCCTTTCTGTTTGGGAGGGGTGGAGAAGAGGCAGAAGAGCTGGCTGCCAGTGGGATATGTTTTGAGATAGTGCCAGGCGTAACCTCCGCAATCTCAGTTCCCGCCTATGCAGGCATTCCACTTACCCACCGGGACTTTACCTCTAATGTGGCATTTATCACCGGCCATGAGGATCCAACAAAAGATGAATCCAGTATCGCCTGGGATAAAATCTCTACGGGTATAGGGACACTGGTGTTTCTGATGGGTGTGAAGAACCTCCCAGAAATAGTTAAAAATCTGATAGAAAACGGCAGGGATCCCAAGACTCCGGTTGCTATTATAAGGTGGGGAACACTTGGAAAACAAGACACCCTGACAGGCACTTTAGAGACTATTGCAGAGTTAGCCAGGGGGGAAAACTTAACCCCGCCTGCCGTAACAGTAGTTGGAGAGGTTGTGAGGTTAAGGGACAAACTCAATTGGTTTGAAACGAAACCACTGTTTGGCAGGAGGATCATAGTAACCAGAGCACGGAGTCAGGCAAGTGAATTTACCAACCTTCTGAGAGAATACGGTGCTGAACCGATAGAATTCCCCACAATTGATGTAAGACCACCTGGGAGCTTCGATCCCTTAGATGAAGCCATTTATAACTTAGAAAGGTATGACTGGTTGATCTTAACCAGTGTGAATGGGGTAAGGTTCTTTTTTGAAAGACTTAAGGTAAGGGGCAGAGATATCAGGGATTTAAAAGGCATCAGAATCTGCGCCATCGGACCCAGGACAGCAGAAGAGATAGATAGAACAGGAATTAAAATTGACTTTGTGCCGGAAGAATACAAGGCTGAGGCCATCGTCGAAGGCCTGAAAAAAAGAGGGATCAAGGGAAAGAATATACTCCTGCCAAGGGCTGAGGAAGCAAGAGAGGTACTTCCAGAGGAGATCCGTAATTCAGGGGGGAATATTGATGTAGTGCCTGCCTATAAGAATGTTAAACCAATGGAAGACAAAGAAGCCATCAAAGGACTCCTTAAAAAAGGAGCAATTGATGTTATAACCTTTACCAGCTCTTCGACGGTAAAGAACTTCGTTGAGATGTTTGACAGGGATGAGCTTCCGTCACTGATAAAAGGGATAACTATTGCGTCCATAGGCCCCATAACTGCTGAAACTGCTAAAAAACTTGGGATAGAAACGGACATTATGCCTGAAAGCTATACCATACCTGATCTGGCAGAGGCAATCGCAGATTATTTTTTGGAAAAATAATTGGGAAATCATAGGATAGAGAAATGATCGGGATATCAAAGCTATACTGCGGGACAGTGGAACCCTCTGATCCCTTGAGATACGGCAGGGAATCAGGAAAGCTCCCTTCTCACCTTTTACAATTCTCAAAGGATAAAAAGCCCGTAGTAGTATGGAACGTGGGGCAGAGATGTAATCTGAGATGCATCCACTGCTACTCCCATTCAAAGGATACGGGGTATGGAGGCGAGTTGAGCACAGAGGAGGGGATAGCCCTCATCGATGACCTGGCAGATTTCGGCGCCCCTGTTGTCCTGTTTTCCGGTGGTGAACCCCTTATGAGAAAGGACATCTTCCAATTGGCAAGGCATGCCACTGAAAAGGGAATGAGGGCTGTTATTTCAACCAACGGAACACTTATAACCAGAGAAGCTGCAAAGATATTAAAATCCATCGGTCTATCATATGTGGGGGTTAGCCTCGACGGCATGATGGAAACCAACGATAGGTTTCGTGGGGTAGAAGGCGCCTTTAACGCTGCTATCACTGGTATTAGAAACTGCAGAGAGGCAGGTATCAAAGTAGGTCTCAGGTTTACTATTAATAAGCGAAATGTCCATGACGTTCCAGGGATATTCAAACTTTTGGAAGAAGAAAATATCCCAAGGGTCTGCTTCTATCATCTGGTATATGCCGGCAGAGGCAGCAAACTGGTAAAAGAAGACCTCTCCCATGAAGAAACCAGAAGGGTGGTGGATTTGATAATAGACAAGACGAAGGAGCTTTATAACCGTGGTATCTCAAAAGAGGTACTGACTGTTGATAACCACGCAGATGGTGTCTATCTCTATCTCAGAGTATTGAGGGAAGACCCAAAACGTGCAGAGGATGTCCTGGAACTCTTAAAGATGAATGAAGGGAATAGCTCAGGCAATGGTATAGGCTGTGTTAGCTGGGACGGCTCTATCCATGCCGACCAGTTCTGGAGGCGCTATTCCTTTGGCAATGTTAAAGAAAGGCCATTCAGTGAGATATGGGCCGATACCTCCAACGAGCTAATGGCAAAACTCAAAGACAAGAAGCCCTATGTTAAGGGAAGGTGCGCCAGGTGTAAATGGCTTGATATATGTGGAGGGAACTTCCGTGTCAGGGCAGAGGCAGTTACAGGAGATTTGTGGTCTCCTGATCCAGCCTGTTATTTGACCGACGCGGAAATAGGGATTGAATAGGTAACTGCTCAGCAAATGACCCCAACGCTTCGCATTAGGGTTATAAATGAAAGAAACTTGCGCTTCAAGTTTGATGAACTCGTAAAAAGTCGCTTTTCCCTCCCCTGGCGGGAGGGAATAAAAGGGAGGGGGATTCTAACACATGGAAATTACTATATATATCCACCCTCACCCCCGCCCTCTCCCATCGAGGGAGAGGGAGTTTTAACTTTTTACGAGGTTGTCAAGTTTCTTAGGAGGTGGATAGGCTGAAGTTTAGGCTATAGACTATTAGCCTACTACAGCCTAAACAACCTGAGTAGTAGCTCAAATAGGAGTTTAATTATGTTATTTCCAGATTACCGTCCAAGAAGATTGAGGAAAAATGAACGATTGAGAAGTATGATAAGAGAAACCACCCTTTCCGTCGCTGACTTCATATACCCACTATTTGTTACTCACGGAAAAGGTGTCAAAAAACCGATACAAGCCATGCCTGGTATATCCCAGTTATCCACAGACCTCCTTATAGGGGAGATAAAGGAGATCAACAATCTGGGAATACCGGCTGTACTGCTATTCGGAATACCTAAGAAGAAAGACGAAAGAGGTTCAGAGGCATATGCTAAAGAAGGGATCATCCAAAGAGCAATTAGAGAGATCAAGAATAATGTCCCTGAAATAATAGTTATTACCGATGTATGCCTCTGTGAATATACCAGCCACGGGCACTGCGGCATAATCAAGGATGGGGATGTGGACAACGATTCAACCCTGGAATTATTGGCCAGGATGGCTCTATCCCATGTGGAGGCAGGAGCGGACATGGTGGCTCCTTCTGACATGATGGATGGCAGGGTAGGAGAGATTAGGGAATACCTGGATGAAAATGGCTACGAAAAGATCCCGATTATGTCCTATGCTGCCAAGTATGCCTCCAGCTTTTACGGCCCTTTCAGAGAGGCAGCAGGATCTTCACCCCAGTTTGGGGATAGAAAATCCTATCAGATGGACCCTGCTAACTCCAATGAGGCTATTCGTGAAGTGAGCCTCGATGTGGAAGAAGGGGCTGATATCATAATGGTGAAGCCTGCCATTGCCTATCTTGACATTATCAGCAGAATAAAAGAAGAGTTTGACCTGCCGGTGGCTGCCTTCAATGTGAGCGGTGAATATGCCATGGTTAAGGCTGCCGATAAGCTGGGCTTCTTTGATGGTGAAAAGGTAATGATGGAATGCCTCTTAAGTATAAAAAGGGCTGGCGCAGATCTGATCATCACCTATTTTGCGAAAGAGGCGGCAAGGATACTCGGTGGCAAGAGATAATATGAACAAGGCTTTTCAAGGTACATCTCACAATTCTGAATTAAAGATGATTGCATGGGAGGTTACGAGGAGTTGTAACCTGTCCTGTGTACACTGCCGTGCCTCTGCTGAAAGGGGTCCTTACACTGGTGAACTTTCAACTGAAGAGTGCCTCAGGCTTATCGATGACATTGTGGGGTTCAGCAGCCCTGTGATTATCCTTACCGGTGGGGAACCGATGATGAGGAAGGACATATTTGAGATCGCTGAATATGGAACCCAGAAAGGCCTTCGGATGGTTATGGCCCCCAACGGTACCCTTATTGATGAAGAAAATGTTCGAAAGATCGTTAAGTCGGGAATCAAAAGAATCAGTATCAGTTTAGATGGTGCAACCAGGGAAAGCCATGATCGTTTTCGTCAGGTGGAGGGGGCGTTTCAAGGCGCCCTGAGGGGTATAGAATACGCTAAAAAAGCCGGACTGGAGTTTCAGATAAACACCACTGTTACCAGCAGCAATATAAGGGAGCTTCCATATATCCTTGATTTAGCCGTTGAACTGGGTGCCGCTGCCCATCATATATTCCTTATAGTCCCAACAGGCAGAGCAAAAGAATTAAAGGATAATGAGATACCATCCGAAGAGTACGAAAAAACCCTCCACTGGTTTTACAACCAGAGAGAAAAGACATCTCTGCATCTAAAGGCTACATGCGCTCCTCATTACTATCGTATCCTTAGACAGACGGCAAAAGAAGAAGGAAAGAAGATAACATTTGAAACCCATGGATTGGATGCCGTAACACGGGGGTGTCTCGGCGGGGTATCCTTCTGCTTTATATCCCACACAGGGCAGGTTCAGCCATGTGGTTATCTGGAAGTCAACTGTGGGGATATTAAAGAAACCAGCCTTGAGGAGATATGGAAGAATTCAAAGGTTTTTCAATCCCTGAGGGATTTTGATAAGTACAATGGCAAATGCGGGATATGTGAATATCGACAGGTTTGCGGTGGATGCAGGGCAAGGGCATACGAGTTTACTGGAGACTATTTAGGAGAGGAACCTTACTGTACCTATCAACCAGAGAGGGTGAGTTAAACTTCCGCTTCTTAACTGCACCATATTCAGGCAACTTGGTAAATACTTCCGCATGGGACATCAAACGTTGAAGCGTATTTCGAGAATGCTGTTCGCCGGGATGATATAATCGCGGTCAACAAGCTTGGTCAACCCCTTGGAGCGTGCATCCTGCATGTTGTGGACTGTCATTATATCCTCAAAGCTCACGAGTTCCGCCTTGATAAATCCCCTGGCCAGATCTGAATGAATCTTACCGGCACACGTTACAGCATCGGTGTCTTTCTCAACCAACCATGCATGAACCTCTTGCTTCCCGATCGTGTAGAAAAACATCATGCCGGCCTTCTCCATGCCATCACGGCACACAGCATTTGCGTCCGGTGATGTGTCCTTGGAAACCAGCGTGGGTTTGAAGCTCATCGGTCCGAGCGCGTTGACGATAGCCCGCTCGCTATTATTCAAGAATAAATCACAGATCGGCTTCTGATCGTCAAGCTGTGACAGGCATTTCTTTAGCGCCTCCTTTTCGGAGGGATCCTCTGTCCTCGACAGCCTGCCTTCGATCTTCTCCATGTCAAGAATGAGCAGATCCAGAACATGTTCATCCGCTATGGCAATGATATCGGCTGACTCGTAGTCTCCCGGCAGAAATTCGAAATAGTACGGCGACAACTTTGCCGGCTGAAACTTCTCGGCAAGACTCACAAATATCTCGTCATTGTACTTTATCTTACCTTCGGGCAGATTCAGCCCTGTATATGCTATTTTCATTATGTAGAAAGACCTTTCTTTTGATTAACTTTACTCGTATTTTCAATCAGTGTAAACCTTCAGAGAAACCTTTAGTTTGCATTAGGCTGGGGGCTATCTGACCGTCCATCGTTCCCCCCACTTTCATCAATCCCATTGGATATAACGTCGGCGCTTTCTTGATCATCCGGTTCCTGCTGTTCATCAGGCATTTCAAGATTCTCCACTGGTACATCATCGGGTTCTTTCATTACCTCTTCATACTCAGGTATCACGATACCTCTTCTTATCATGATCCTGTATATCCTTGCTGGGCGGTTTACTACATATCTTGTCTTCCCTGTCGGACTATACCGTCTCGGATTGGGAAGCACGGCAGCAAGGTTTGCGGCTTCTTCAGCCGTAAGAGATGAAGCATGTTTCCCAAAATAGTGCTGGGCGGCAACCTCAATACCAAACAGGCCATCCCCCCATTCTGCGATGTTCAGATAGAGTTCGATGATCTTTCTTTTGGAGAGACTTCTCTCAATTCTCCATGTAAGGACCGCTTCTTTCAATTTTCGGACAGGATTCTTTGAAAGAGACAGATAAAGATTCTTCGCGAGTTGCTGGCTTATGGTGCTGCCTCCAGCCTTAAACCTCTTCTTTTTAATGTCCTTTTCAATAGCCTTTTCTATGGCTTCAAAATCAAAACCCTCATGGGACCAGAACTTGTCATCTTCCGCAATAATTACAGCCTTGATCACATAAGGAGAGATCTTGGACAGCGGCACCCATTTGTATTTTATTTTTTTATTTATACCCTGTCTCTGCCATTCTCTTTCCCGATATTCCATTATAGCCGTCTTCTCAGGATGCTTTTTCTTAAGCATTGAAACATCAGGATAAATAAAATAAAAGCAGATATTCAAAAACAGGGCCGAGACGAGTAAAATCGCAACAATGACAAACCATTTTTTAATCATAGCAACAACCATTCTACTTAGTTCACCCTGAAAAATGAAAAATTTCCTTTGGAGCGAACATGGTCAAAAAACCGTAAGCCGTGAATCGTAAGCCGTGAAACGGTTTTATTTTATTCTATTTACGACTCACGACTTACGATTTACGAGCTTAGATGGGTCAAAAAATGTATGCTGAAGCGAAAAGGGGTACATTTGCAAAGCTCTCTTGCTATGAAATACGATAATATCTCATATCATTTGTTATCAACAGGTTAAATTAATACTAACTGATAAAAGAGGAAGTGAGGTAAAAGGTATATTATGGCTTATTGAAGTTCCTGGCTTACCTGTTACTGGTAGTCTCAAACCTCTGCCTCAGAGGTTACTGAGTTAACCCTTTTTGTTAGCCGGGAGATCTTTCTTGAAGCGGTTTTCTTATGAATTACGCCCTTTGAGGCTGCCTTATCAATAGCAGGAATAGCCTTTACCAAAGCTTGAGTAGAGCTTTTCATATCCTTTTCATCAACTGCATTCCGTACTCTCTTAATCACTGTTTTCACATAAGACTTGATTTTCGTATTTCTCATCTTGCGCTTTTTGCTCTGTTTGTCTTGCTTAATTGCTGATTTATGAGTTGCCAAAATCTACCTCCCATGATCCATAACTTTAATAAATTAGTTCCCTTTTAACATTTGCAAATTAAATATGTCAAGTTTTTATTTATAAAACCTGGAACTCCGATATAAGAAAAAGAAAAATTTCAACTTTTTTCAAAAAAACTCGATTTTTGCCAGTTTTCATGTAATCACAACCTTTGCGCCATATAGGGTCTCATGTGGCGTTATTTGG
>Ga0210015_1002303_pt1 | contig 18038 bp, 24 predicted proteins | sample CryGeymeta201522_FD_185471 | JGI IMG/M metagenome (GOLD analysis project Ga0210015, IMG submission 185471) | Groundwater microbial communities from Crystal Geyser aquifers in Utah, USA - Crystal Geyser metaG 2015-22 (SPAdes) (version 2) | ecosystem: Environmental > Aquatic > Deep subsurface >... | reverse complement strand
TCGTCAGCGTATATGGGAAAAAAGACACGAAAAAGCCGCTTAATGCCATATATGCTGGTTTCTGTTGTGGCGTCTCCATGCGAAATCCCAAAGAGCCCAAATGGTAATTAGAGTTTAGCGGGATCTGCGATGACTTCGAAGGTGATGTCTCTCGCCGACGCGGTGCGGCAGTTTGTCCGTCCTGGAATGTCTCTGTATTTCGGCGGCGCGTGGGCGTTTCCCAACGCGGCGCTGTTCGAGGTCATCCGACAGTTCGTTGCGTCCGATCCGCGATTCACGTTGATCCTCTCCACGGGCGGCGCCGCCTCTGCCGGACCGTTCCTCGCCGCCGGCCTGGCGCGGCGCGTCGTGGCGGCCTTCCTCGGCGACGGCTATCCCACCCCCGGCCCGAACCCGGCCATCCAGCGCGCCATCAACAGCGGCAAGGTCAGCGTCGAGAATTGGACAATGCTTACTCTCACTTTGCGCTTGTTGGCTGCGGCGATGAACCTGCCCTATCTCCCGACGCGTTCCATCCTCGGCAGTTCGCTCGAAGACGAACTCGACGATCAGTTTCGACGCGCGCCCGATCCGTTTCATCCGGCCGAAAGCATCGGCCTCGTCCCCGCCCTTCACCCCGACCTGGCTCTCACTCACGGTTGGGCCGCCGACCCCGAGGGCAACACGCTCCTGCCGCTACCCCTGGCGGGCAACGCCTTTGGGGCGCTGGCGGCCAGGGAGGGCGCTATCGTCACCGTCGAGAAGATTGTGCCGCCGGAAGTGATCCGCGCGCACTCGTTCATGGCGCGCATCCCGGCGCACGCCGTCCGAGCCGTGTGCGAAGCCCCTTTCGGCGCGCACTCGCTTGGCTGTCTCGGACTCGGCTTGCCGGACGGCGAGGGCTACCGCGAAGACCGCGCCTTCATGCTCGAAGCCCGCGCCGCGGCGCGTTCGGAAACGGCGCAGGCCGAATGGATTCGCCGCTGGATTCTCGACCCCCGCGATCACGCCGATTACGTGGCCCGTCTCGGCCCGGGACGGTTGACCGCCCTCCGCGACTTCTCCCCCGCCCCCCTGCCCTCCATCTCCCCTGCGCCCTCACTCACCGCCTCCGAAACGATGATCGTCGCCGCCTCGCGCGAGATTGCCCGCGCCGTGCGCGAACGCGGCTATCGCTCGATCCTTTGCGGCCTCGGCGCCGCGCACCTGGCTGCGTGGCTGGCCGAAGCGTGGCTGCGGGCGGAGGGAATCTCCGTGACGCTACTGACCGAAGTGGGCGCGGCAGGCTTCCAACCCCTGCCCGGCGACCCGTTTCTGTTTGCCCTCCGCAACGTGCCTACCGCGCCGATGACCGCCGACACCCTGACCGTGCTGGGCATGTTCGTGGGCAGCGAGCAGGCGCGATGTCTCGGCGTGCTCGGCGCGGCGCAGGTGGACCGGCGCGGCAACCTCAACACCACGCGCCTGCCCGACGGCGGCTTTCTCATGGGCTCCGGCGGCGCGAACGATGTCGCCTCCGCCGCCGCAGAGGTCATCGTCGTGGCGCGGCAATCGCGGGCGCGCTTTGTGGAGCGCGTGAGCTACGTCACCTCGCCGGGTGCGAGGGTGTCGGCCGTGGTCACGCAGTTGGGCGTGTTTCGGAAAGTGAACAACGATTTGGTTCTCTCCGGCGTATTCGGGGATGAGTCAACCATTCAGGCGGCGCGCGAGGCGTGCGGGTGGGATTTGCGATGCGCCAGCGAAGTTGCCGCGCGGAGCGTACCGCTCCCTGATGCGGCAGAACGCGAGGCCTTGCGCCGTTTCGATCCGCTGGGAGATTTCTGGCATGAATGAAATGAGTCAATCTACGGCGGCTTTCTTCGATCTCGACGGGACGCTCTTCAACGGCTACGTCTGGCGCGCGCTGCGGCGGCATCACGAAGCGCGCCGCTTCAAACTGCCCACCCTCTATGGCTACCTGCTCTCGCACATCGCGCTGTGGCCGCTGAAGAACGCCGGGCTGGTCTCGGAAGAAGCGTTCTATCGAGCGTGGGGCGAGAACATGGCGTGGCTGGTGAGGGATGTGCGCGTCGAGCGCGCGCAGGCGATCTGGGAATGGGTGACGGATCATGAAATACTGCCCAACCTGCGCCCGGAAATGCGCGCGGCGCTCGCGCGTCACCGGGCCGAGGGACGACACGTGGCGCTGCTCTCAGGGACATTCCAGCCGCTGCTCGAAGTCGTGGCCGCCCGCGTGGGCGCCGATGGCGCGGTGGGCACGCCGCTCGCGCGGCGGGACGGGCGCTACGTCGGCAAGATCACGCCCCCGCTTGGCGTAGGCGCGGGCAAGGCCGAACGATTACGAGGTTATCTTGCCGGGCCGGGGCGGGGGATTGACCTCTCGGAGTCGTTCCTCTATACCGACGCGATTGCAGATGCGCCTGTACTCGAAATGGTCGGCCATCCAGTGGCCGTGTACCCGGACGCGCGGCTGGCGGCGCTCGCCGCCGAACGCGGCTGGCCGGTGATCGGCACAATAACAAAGGAGCGTGAATAAATGAAAGCTGCGCGTTTCTACGGAGCGGATCAACCGCTCAAGATCGAAGACATTCCCCAACCGCACCCCGGCCCCGGCGAAGTATTGCTCGCCGTGAAAGCCGCCGGGCTGTGCGGGACGGATTTACACATCGCCATCGAAGGCACGATCCCGACCGCGTTTCAACCGATCACCCTCGGCCACGAAGCGGCGGGCGTCGTCGCCGCCGTCGGCGATTATTCCGCAGTTCAACTGCGGAACAACCTTGCTGAACTGCGGAACAACCTTGAATGGAAAGTGGGCGACCGCGCCGCCGCCTTCCCGAACATCGCCTGCGGCGAATGCTACGCCTGCGCCAGCGGACGCGAGGCCTTATGCCTCAACAGCCGCATCCTCGGCGTGCAGGCCGACGGCGCGTTTGCCGAATATCTTCTCGTCCCCGCCCGGACTCTCGTGCGCTTGCCGGAGTCGATCCCGTTCGAAGTCGGCGCGATTCTCACCGACGCGGTTTCGACCGCGTATCACGCCGTCGCCTGCCGGGGAAGCGTGCAGCCCGGCGAGGCGGTCGTCGTCGTTGGCTGTGGCGGGGTGGGGCATCATGCCGTGCTGTGGGCCAAACAGCGCGGGGCCGCGCCGATCATCGCCGTGGACGTATCTGCGGGAGCATTGCGCCGGGCGCAGGAGGTCGGGGCAGATCACGTGATCAATCCTGCCGAGGCTGACGTCTCGAAAGCGGTGCGCGCCCTCACGGACGGCGCGGGGGCCGACTGCGCGCTGGAATTTGTGGGCCGCGCCGAGACGGTGATGACGGCGATGAAATGCCTCAAGCGCGGTGGACGGGTAGTGGTCGTCGGCGTGGGGCCGGAGCGGGTGACACTGCCGCCGTTGCAGGCGTTTGTCGGGAACGAGCTATCGCTGATCGCCTCGCTCGGCTTTCACCGCGCCGACCTGGAAAAGATCATCGGCCTGGTCGCGGCGGGCGAGGTGGATGTGAGCGGCTCAGTGAGCGAAAGCGTGCCGTTGGAAGGGATCAACGAGGCCCTGCGCCGGCTGGCGGAGCGAAAGGGCGATGCGGTACGGGTGGTGGTGAGGACGGCCGGTTGAGACGATATCGGCCTGCGCCGCCAGCGTGGATGATCTTTCCTGGATGGCTTGGAGGGTGATTGCAAAAGACGGATCGCCGCGCGGAGTCTGCTGCAACTCGTCGAGTAGGGCGCGGAAGCCGCCCCAGGTGAGATCAACCTGGTTCAAAGCGGAACGAATCCCAAAGTCACGCGTGTGCGGAAGAGCGACGGTGGTGTCCGAAAGGTAGGGCGCCTGCCCGCCGTCCAGCAATGCGCGCAAGGTCTGGTCGAAGGTCTGCTCCGTTTCCTGCAACGCGGCATTGGCGGCGTTCTCCCCCGCGCCCGCCTCGAAAGCCAGCCGCGCCATCTGCTGGGTCAACATGCGCTGGCGCCCCGCCAGGTTGATGACCAGCGCGTCCTGCCGCTGGGTTTCCACGCCCCACACTGTCGCGCCGACGGAAATCAGCACGAGCAGGGTGAAGGCAACGAACAGGAGGGTCAATCTTTCTTGAAGGCTCTTGAACATCGTTGTTGCTGATTATACAGCCTTGTTGCACGAAACAATCGTCCCGAAGGTTTTGAAAGACGGCTAAATTGGCTCAACCCAACCTTCGGGACGATCTCTCTCAAATTTATTTTTGAGCGCCTGGCGCGCCATGCAAAAAGCCTACGAAGACCAACTCCTCAACAGCGCGGATCGCGTGTTGTTCACCAGCATCAAACTCAAGCAGTGTATTCGGTCCGCACGTATGCTCCACGCCGTCGCCGCCAGCAAAGATGCCTTTTCCTTTTAGAACCACCACGAAAAATGGTGAGCTGGGCGCATTGTGTTCACGAATGGATTGACCAGGCTTGAGCGTGAAAAGGATCGCGCGTCCCTGCCTGTCAGCGTGAAGCGGTTCGGCATGGGAATCTTTATCTCCGAATTTCAGGTTTTCCAACAAGTTTACGAGTTTCATTTTAGTTTCCTTTCTTTATTTTTTGGTTCGGTCGAGAAACTGGCAAAGATGCTATCAGACTCACGGCGCGCTCAAAGAAAAGGTAATCCCAAGCCCAATGGATCAATACCAGCAGCCGGTTGCGGAACCCGATCAGGCCGTAAAGGTGGATACTCAGCCACAACAGCCAGGCTGGGAAGCCAGTGAAAGCGCGTCCCCACACATGCGCGATGGCAGAGTTTCGCCCAATGGTCACCATCGTACCCCGGTCACGATAGTGGAAAGGCAGGGGCGCTTGTCCATTGACTTGGCGGATCATGTTGCGGGCGGCGGCTTCTCCTTGTTGCGTGGCGACCGGAGCGAGCATGGGCAATGAATGTCCATCTTCCTCTATGAAGGCCAGGTCGCCGATCACATAGACTTCGGGATGGTCAGGGGTTTGAAGCGTTGGAAGAACCTTCACCCGTCCATTCCTTATCGTCGGAAGTTCTGCGTTGAAAGACTCGCCGCGTACGCCCGATGTCCAAATCACGGTTTCAAGCGGGATCGTTGTTCCATCCTTCAATTGCACAGACGTAGGCGTGATTTGGCTGACCACCGCCCGCAGATGTATCTCCACCCCCATTTTTTGCAATCGCTTTGCAGCATAGGTTCCGAGACGTTCTGGAAAGGAAGCGAGCATACGGTCCGTCGCTTCCAGCAACAGGACGCGCATTTCGCGAGGGTCGAGCGCCTGATAATCCTTTACCAGCGGACCACGGATCAATTCGGCAAGCGCACCCGCGAATTCCACCCCAGTCGGTCCGCCGCCGACGATGGCAAAGGTCAGCATTTGTCGCCGCCGTTGCGGGTCGGTTTCGCACAGCGCTCGTTCAAAGCGGAACAGGATATGGTTACGTAGGGCGATTGCCTGTTCCAGCGTCTTCAGTTGGAAAGCATATTCGGCGGCGCCTGTCACTCCAAAAAAGTGAGAGACGCTGCCGATGGCCAGGACAAGAAAATCGTAAGGGAAAACGTGGTCTGTGGTTTTAACCTGCTTGGCGGCAAGGTCAATCTCGGTAACCTCATTCATGAGAAAGTGAATATTCTGTTGCCCGCGCAGAATGCTTCGCGCTGGATAAACAATATCCTCCGCTTCAAGTTCCGCGGCGGCAACCTGATAGAGCAGCGGAAAGAATGTATGATAATTATTGCGGTCCAGAACAAGAACGTCGGTTTGCGAATGGGACAAGGCACGCGCAGCCCATAGTCCCGCGAACCCCGCTCCGATGATAACCACGCGAGGGCGACCAGGAATTGTCATGGCTCTCCTTCCGACGAATGGAGCGCTTCCCCGTCCGTGCAGACGGGGATTGCCGCTTCGATTTCATCATCGAGAAGGCTTGATGTGAGATCAAGCCTTCTTCGTTTATCAGGCGTGCGCGGCGTGTTTGGCTGCGTGCGCCGCGGCTTCCATCGCTTCGAACATCTCCCGCGCCGATTCGGGCGTCAGGCGTTGGTCAAGGATTGGCAGGTAGACTTCCTCCTCCTTGGCAAAGTGGACCTTGACCAGTCCGTACACGCCGTACAAAACGCGTTGCAGGGATTTGGCTTGCGCGGGCGTCAACGCTTCGCCGATTAGTTCGCTCCGCAATGCCGCCAGTTCTTCGATGTAGAAGCCAACTTCCACGTGGTCGCGGCTCATCGTTTTGGTGGCCTCGGGACTGCCGAGCACTTTTTGCACGACAGGATACAGCGCCGCCTCTTCCGCCTCCGCATGCGGCTTGAGGTGGTTTGCCAGGAAGTTGTAAACTTCCTCCACGCCGCCGCGAATTTCGGCAATCGGCGCTTCGTCAATCAGTTCAGCGACCTGGCGGATGCGGTCAACATTTGGGAACAATTCCTTGTGTTCCTCGCGTAAGGGTTGGGTCAGGGTAGTCATGGTTTGTCTCCTTTTTGAGTTTGAACTTTATACCCTGAGTGTACTCATCCCCCATAAAAACTTCTATGATGCAAATCAATTAACTGCGCCCTTTTTCGCCAGTTCTTCCAGGCGCGGCATATCCAGGATGGTCACCCACTTGCGCCCCGACTTAACCACTCCTGCCTCCCCGAAGCGACTCATCACGCGGCTGACCGTCTCTGTGGTGGCGCCTGTCATCGCCGCCAAATCCTGACGCGAGAACGGCAACTGGATTAAGACGCCTTGCCCGCGCGCTTCGCCCAGTTTCCCAGCCAGGCGCAATAATGCGGACGCGATGCGTTGTTCAGCGGTGTACGCGCTCAACTGCTTGACGATCTCCTGTGATTCCGCCAATCGTTGGCTGACGACTTCGAGTACCTTGCGCGTTACGTCGGGGTAACTCGAGAGGATGGTTTCAAAATCCGTAGAAGAAATTTGAAGGATGCAACAATCGGTCTGGGCGATAGCGGTTTCTGTGTGGACGCGTCCGCCAAGCACCGTCAATGTTCCAAAGTATTCGCCGCCGCGCAAAATATCCAGCAACACTTCGCGTCCCGAAGCGGTATTGCGAACCAGTTTGACTTTTCCCATCGCCACGAGATACAAGTATTCAGCCTCGTCCCCTTCGAAATAGATCCGCTCATCAGCGGAAACGTCATGGTCATGGAACAAGTCATTGATTTTGGAAATCGCATCAGGGGACAAATGTTTGAAGAACGGCAAACGCCCGATGATCTTCGAGCGATATTCCAGCGAGCAGGCTGCGGGATCCATCCAATCAAGACGCACGGGAGATTTGGGACGAGCCATGCTGACTCCTTATTTGTCAGTTGAGCGAACGCATTGCAACTGCGCCTTCATTATACATCCCGCGTTTTGCGGCAAACAATAATTTATTTATCATGCAACCAGCGGTAAAATAAAGCCATGAAATCACTCCCCAATCGCTTCCCTCTTCCGTTTCTGATTCTCGCCATCCTCGCCCTGCTCGCCGCGCTCTGGGCGGGACTGATGCGGCTCGGCTGGCTGCTGCCCGCGCTGACTCCCGCGCTGGCGCTGGCGCACGGTCCGCTGATGATCTCTGGATTTTTGGGGACTCTGATTCCGCTTGAACGCGCGGTGGCGATGAAACAAAAATGGATGTACGCCCCTCCGCTTCTCGCGGGACTGGGCTGGCTGGTCGCCTCGCCGCATTGCCCGCAATTGGTGCGCGGCAGCAATTCCCAGATATCGAGGTGGCGCGGGGGCGCTTCTTGGCGGTCACGGCGGTCAATTCGGCGCGTTTTTCCCAGACGGCATTGACCGCCTCTTTGAGCGCGTCGAACAATTCCAATCCTTCATTGGTGTCCACGACTTGTGTGATGTATACTTTGTCGGAGTATAGCGTCATGAAACCATGCGGACGGCGGAAAGTCAGCGTTAGGGTCTCCGGGTTCCAAGCAATGATACCCGGCAGGGTGGCAAGATAGGGCAGGACTTCATCCAACAGGCGGTTCGGCTTGCCGATAATGATGATCCTGTCCGGTTCAGCCAGGCATGGAAGAGTTTTGGTGAGCGTGACAGAATCGAGACAGGTCATTTTTTAAACAGATTGCCGCTGACTTTTAATGCGCCCGCACCGGGCACTTCTATCATCACCTTTCAGCCGCCTTCGAGCAGGTCGCGCGCCTTGCCCTTGAAATGCTCTCGCAGGAATTCCAGGGCGCCTTCGGAATCGCTGTCCATTAGAACGCGCATCAACTCGATGACATCTTTATCTTCCAGCAAAACGGTCAGGGCTTTTTTCATTGGGGTCTCCTTTTCGTGGGACGAGATTAATCTCGTCCTACAATTGCGGGCGCTTCGATGACGATCTCCTCCAGCGCAGCGAGTTTTTCGGCATATTGTGGTTCAAACATCGGCGGGCAATCGCTCAATTTCTTTTGCGATGCCGCGAGTTTCAGGGCAAACGTGTAACAAGTCGGATCGCCGCATTGCTTACAATTTGTGTTGGGGAGTAGTTTGTAAATTGCCATTGACGTTGGACGCTGGCGGGTGGCGGTATCGGGCGTGATTTCGGCGCGGCGCTCCCAGGTGCGGTTGACCAAATCAATCAGACCTTTGATTTCTTTCTCCGCGCCGTCCCGATCATCCACGTTACTGGTAGCGATTTCGTAGGCGTGAAAGGCGATGTTGTGCCCGCCCTTCTTCCAGGTCAGGGCGCTGGCCTCGGGCATATAGATCGCGCCGCGCAAGGTGGCGTTGAGATACGGCAGGACTTCCGAAATATCGGCGGTCAGACGCGCTTTTGCCGCATATCGTTCCGCGCCGGGGTCGCAGGGCGGGGTGAAGACTTCGAGATCATATTTTTCGATGAGCATGGGAACCTCCTGTCATTCGATGCGCCGTGCAAGGGTGTACACAGCTAATGCAAATAAAACCAGGCTGAAGACCGCCAGCGCGCCCAGGTCGAGCGCGGCGGTAGCCCAGGAGCCGCCAAACAATGCGACACGCAAAGCCTCGACGGAATACGTCAGCGGGAACAGGCGGGCAAAGGCTTGCAGCCAGCCAGGCATGGAAGCCAGCGGCACGAATACGCCGCCCAGGAACATCATCGGGAAGCGGATAAAATTCGCCAGCGTTTGCGCTTCGAAGACTTCCTTGACTGCAACTGAAACGAACGCTCCCATAGCGGAAAAAGCCGTCGCCGAGAGCAAAAGCGCGAGAAACAGGATCAGCCAATTCGTCCCGCTTGAACCGAAAATCGCCAGCGAAACCACCAGCACCACAAGAGTCACCGTCAGGCCAAAAGTCATGCCGCCCAGCAATTTTCCTGCCAGCAAGGCGGGCAGGCGAACAGGCGCGAGCAGTAACCGTTCCAGCGAGCCGATGCGCCGTTCAAAGACGATGACGATGGCCTCCATTGAACTTGTGCCAAAGAGAACCGTCAGCCCCAGCAGGCCAGGCACCAGGGCGCGCAGGTCGCCGGGGTTGCGGATGGCAAACGCCAGGATAAAGGCAAACGGGAACAGGATGCCCCAACTGATGTTGGGCGCTTTGAAATAATAGGCCTTCAAATCTTTCAGGGCAATGTAAACCATGCCGCGCAGGTCATCCGCCAGCATTTCCGCCTCCCTTTCCGCTTTTTTCGGACAACATCACTTCGGCATTCAAGCCGGTCAATTGGACGAAGACATCCTCCAGCGAGGGACGCAGGGTATCCACCGCCAGGACGCGCCGCCCGTTGTTTTCGCTCAATAAGCGTTGCACGGCAGATTCGACTCCATCGTCACATTCGAGGCGTTTCTTTTCGGACTGACCATCTGCCCCTTCCAGAGTCATCTCCACGCTGGTCTTGCGCTTCGCACCGGACCTCAGGCCTGCCACCGTGTCGAGGGCGACGATCCGCCCTTTGACAATGATGGCGACACGGTCGCACAGGCGCTCGGCTTCCTCCAGGTAGTGCGTGGTCAAAAAGACTGTCACGCCCTCGTCACGCAAAGTGGCAATCATCTGCCGCAGGTTGCGAGCGCTCATCACGTCCAGCCCGGTGGTGGGTTCGTCCAGGAAGACCAACGGCGGACGGTGCGCCAATGCGGCGGCGATGGTCAGGGCGCGCTTCATGCCGCGCGAGAGTTTGGCAAAGGGCGCGTCGCGTTTCTCGCTAAGGCGGAAACGTTCCAACAGGGATTCGGCGCGGGCTTTGCGTTCGGCGCGCGGCACGCCATATAACTGCATGGCAAAGACCAGGTTGTCGAAAGCGGTCAGTTCATCATACAGATTGGAGGCTTCCGGCACAACACCGATGCGCTTTTTGATGCGTGGCAGTTCTTTGTCCAAATCCAGACCGAGCAGGCGCGCCGTCCCCGCTGTGGGTTGTGAGAGACCGGTCAACATGCGGATGGTGGAGGTTTTCCCCGCGCCGTTGGGACCCAGGAAGCCGAAGACCTCGCCCTCGTGAACGGTGAAGTCAATCCCATCCACGGCGCGCAGAGGTGGGCGGTCTTTGGCGGTCGTGAAGACTTTTGTCAATCCTTGAACTTGAATGGCTTCGATCATTACAGATATCCTTTGAGAATCTCCGGCATGAAATCACCGGCTGTTGGACGGACGGAGGCGCGAACGAAATATTCGCGCCCAAAGAACAGACGCTGGCGCGCGACCGTTGCGCTCATCATTGGCGATGAACTCAACTGTGTCGCGTGACAACGCATGGCAGCCAATTTGATGTCCCACACAGACGAGACATCCACACTGAGGGCAATCGTCTCATCTGGGACGGGATGCACCTGGCGCATGTTCAGCGTTTGCGCCAGGGATTGCGGCACTGCGACCGTGTACAACGCGGCAATCTCCTCCGCGCGGCAGAAAGCCTCGGCTGTCCATTGCCCAACGGCAATATGGTCAGGATGACCTGAAAGTCCATCGGGGCCGAAACTCAGCAATACCTGCGGCTTGGTTTCGTTCACGATTGACAGAATTTGCGAGATCATCAATTCTAAATCCGCTTCGTGCAAGTGCCCATCAGCATAATCCAGCAGGCGCGGCGGCTGGATGCCCAGCGCGGCGCAGGCAGAACGCAGTTCGCACTCGCGGACAGCGGACAGTTTATCGGGCGTGCACAACGGCGGGTCGCCACACGAACCAGCCTCGCCGTGCGTAAAGGTCAGCGCTTCGACGCGCACGCCATGCCGGGCCAACAGAGCCAGCGTCCCACCAGGGCGGAAGGTTTCGTCATCGGGATGGGCGAAGACGGCCAGGAGAGAAAGTTTATCGCTCGATCAGCGCAGCTTTTTCGTAGCCGGAGCAGGGAATACAAACGGGCTGTCCATCTTTCGTGCGCACGTAACGGTCAAAAACATATTCGCCGCAGACACTGCATTTAGTTTTATTGAACGAGCCTTTGACGGGCTTGTAAGTGAAATCGGGGTTGGCTTCCACCTTGAAGATGGCTTCATCGGGCTGGTCATAAACCCATTGGATCACCTCGCGGCGCACTTCCAGCGGAATTTGCGAAGGCTCAACGCCTTTCTTGCGATAGACGAAAAACTCAAACTTGCCCATCGCGTCCACGAAATCGGGCAGGAGCGAGTAGCGCACCGCGCCCTTTTGCGGATGATAGAAAGTTGCCGCCAGTTTGCCGTAGAAGGTTTTGGCGATCATCACCTTGCCATAGGTCGCGCCGGTGGTGATTTGCAAGCCGTCAATCATGCAGGTCTGCGGATGACCTTCGCCCAGTTCGGGGAAGATGAAGAAACCATGGTCGGCTTCCTTTTCAGCGCCTAAAAACTCCAGCGCCAGTTTGCCCATACGGTAACCAATCGGCATGAAGGGGCATTCGTGGCCGTGAAATTCGAAGGCCCATTCGGGGGGAATGTGTTGCATGGTCATTTTGAAATCTCCTTTTTACATCAATAGCTTTACCAAAAGCTGTGCGGCAAATGTCCACATAATCAGGCCCAATCCGGCCTTGATCATTCTAGTATTGACCTTCATGCTGATCCTCGCCCCGAGATTTCCGCCGATGAGAACAGCAATGCCGGTCACGGCGATCAAGGGAAGATCGAAATGGTGAGTGGTCGCATGACCGATGATCCCGGCCAGAGCCGAAAACGAGATGATAAGATGCGATGAGCCTGCCGCAATTTTCGTCGGGATCTTGCAGACGTAGACCATGAACGGAACAATGAAAATACCGCCGCCAACGCCCAACAGGCCAGCGAGGAATCCCACTGCCAAACCAAAAACCGCGATGAGCGCGTACATGGCAGTGGAAAGGTGTATGGGCAAATTTTCCTCGACCTTTCCCTTTTCCCAATAGGAGTAGATCATCCTTGCTCCCACGCCCAGCAGGAAAACCACGAACACCCACAGCAAAACCGTCGTATCGAAAGATTTGGATAAAGCCCCTCCCGCAAAGGCGCCAACGCTGATTCCCGGCGCGAATATGAGGGAGGTTTTGTAATCAATCATCTTTTTGCGATAGAAAATATAGCCTGCCGATAATGAAGTGACGAGGTTCAATACCAGGGATGTGGAAGTGGAAAGCAATATCGAATAACCGAGCAAAATCAAAAGCGGGGAATATACCGACCCCCCGCCCTGACCGAACATCGAAAACACAAAGGCGATCAGAAAGGCAAAAATGACCGCAGCCAGCAATGTAGAGTTGATGTCCATATTGACTTTGATGCTCCTTATTCTGCCATGAGCGCATTGGTCAAGAAGGTGGTGACTTCCGCGGGCGTGGGAATGCGTCCGTACGAAACCAATTTTTCGTTGATGACCAGCCCAGGTGTGGACATGACGTTGTAGGCCATGATGTCGTTGTAGTCGGTCACTTTGATGATTTCGGCTTGCATTGACATGTCTTCCACGACCTTGCGCGCGATCTGTTCCAATCGCTTGCAATTGGCGCAACCCGAACCGAGAACTTTGATGGTAAGCATGGAAACTCCTTATAAAGAGAATGGAGAGTAGTTATCAGTCTGCAGGAACTGATGCGGATTTTTGTTCGTTGCGGTGATTGACGAACCACAACAATGCAGAGAGTAGTGCAAGGAAAATAACCAGATAGAGTGAAACAAGGCCGATGCTCGCGCCGTCCACCCACGCGCCGTAGATGAGACCTGCCAGCGTGCTGAAGAGCGCTACCCAGGCGACGTACGTCCAGGATTTTAGTTTGCCAATGATGGTGGAGATGATCAGGATGCTTTGCAGGCTGAGTTCTGGATCGGCCATCAGGTAGGCGAGCAGAGGTCCACGGTGCATACCGAGACTGAGGAACATGTTGGCAATCGGCACTTCCACGAGCGTTGGGAAATACATGAACACGCCAAAGACCACACCTGCCAGATTGCCGAGCAGGGTGTTCTGCCCTGCCAGCGTTTCGATCCATTCGGGTTTGATGATCACGCGGATGACGCCCACCGCAAAAACGCCGACCACCAGCAGGGGGAAAATCTGCTTGACGAACTTCCACGATTCCCAAAGGAAGTCGCGGGTTTCATCTTCGGTGAGTTTGGTCTTGAGAATCAAGCCAAGAATGGCGAGGGCGACCAGCACACCAAAGAATTTTCCGTTGACGAGAATGTCCAACCCGCCCGCATGTGGAGACATACCGACCGCAGCAGTGAGCAGGGTCACGCCGACCAGTACGAGAGATGCCCACGTCCAACGGTTGAAGCCTTCGTGGATGTGTTCGATTCCCTTCCAAGAGGAAAGCCCGATGAATGCCAGCAGGCCGATGAGTATGGCTCCCTGTGCAGTGACGCCCTCCTCGCCTTTGGAAGAATCGAAGGGGACGAGTTGATAGAGGGCGTCCTGGAACTTGTCCATGCCCGAAATGGGAAGCGTGAACGCGGCGTAAGTGTTCGTCAGCAGGCCGATTTTGAGCGTGCCAGAGAGAAGCAGGGTCACCAGCACGAGCAAGAAAATCAACGCGGCGCGGCGCATGGTTCCTTGCGCGGCAAACATCGTGTCGGTGGCTTTATCGTGCGCGGCGTCATCTTTGCGGAAGATGAGCGCCATGATCAGGCCGATGCCGATGCCAAACGCCAGCGAGAGTACCAGGCGCGCGATGGCCAGGTCAACGCCGATGACGCCGCCCGTGTAGATCAACGCGAGGATGTTAGCCGCGGGCGCGAAGAACAGGAACGTGATGGCGGGGCCAATCCCCGCGCCTTTTTTGTAAATGCCCGCGAACAACGGCACAATGGTGCATGAGCAGACCGCCAGCACGGATCCCGCCAACGCCGCGGCTGGATAGGAAACGAACTTGGGCGTGTTGCGCCCCAGAAAACGCGTGACCGTCTCTTTGGGGATGAGGGCTGTCATGGCGCCTGCGATGTAGAATGCGGGAAGCAGGCAGAGGAGAACGTGCGCGGCGAGGTAGGCGGCCAGGTTGCCGAGTCCGCCGTGAAGCAATTGGGTCAGGAAAGAAAGAAGGTTCATACAGGTTTCAGACTTTCGACAGAAATGACAGCGGGCGCGCAATGCGGGCACTCACAGGCGGGATAGGTGGATGTGTTGATCCACGCAGAAACGGATTCAGTGGAGAGTCCGCTCAGGGTGGCCGCGGCCAACACGAGGTCAAGGAAGGAGGCGTTTTTTAGTCGGTAGTAAACGTAGCGGCCTTCGCGTCGGTCTGTGAGGATGTCCGCTTTGCGAAGCGCCATCAAATGCTGGGAGATGTAGGCCTGCCGCCAGCCGAGCGCGGCTTCGAGATGACAGACGCAGGCTTCACCGCGTCCGATGGCGAGCAGGATGGCAACGCGCTGTGGCGAGGCGATGGCTTGCAGGGGTGCGGCGATTTGTTCGGAGATTTGGGGAAGGGTTTGTTTTTTCATATTCGTGAACCTGAATGTATTATACGACACATTCTGTTTTTTGAATGTAACGAATGTCATGTTTTTATTAAGTTGAAAGTCTTGTGCTTGTCCCAAAACTCATGGCTACTTAAACACAAAGACGCTCGGCGAAAATTCCGAGCGTCTTTATTGCTGAAAATGTGCCTATCGCCCAATGTGGTTTACAGACGGATGGTCCGAGAAATGTCGTTGAACTGGTTCGCGCGACGCGTTCGGGGTTTGAAGAACCAGAATAAATTTTGCTTCGATATCATAAGGGTTACGCCACAGGTGCGGAAGCGTCGCCTCGAAGATCAGGATATCGCCCTCTTCGATGAGGTAAACCTTGCCATCAATGACGTATTCGATTTTTCCATACAGGCAATAGACAAACTCGTGTCCAGAGTGAACCACCTGCCGTTCGCCGCCGCTTCCTGCATGTGGTTCAAGAGTGATCGAGAACGGTTCCAGTTCCTGCGAAGGAAGAGTTTTCCCCATCCCCTCGATCTGCACTCCTTCGCTCGTGATCTTCGGACGGGCGCCTGATTTGATATGCAGGACAGACGTGGGAGATTTCTCTTCAAAAAAATAACTCATGCGGATATTGAGCGCAACTGCGAGGCTTTGCAATGTGGCAACGCTGGGAGAGGTTTCGTCTCGTTCGATCAAGCTGATCGAGTTCGGAGACAACCCAGCTAGGCGCGCCAAATTGCGTTGGGAGATATTGCGTTCGCTTCGCAACTGGCGTAGTTTTTCACCTAGAGAAAATGATTTTTCCATCAAAGCGACCCTTCCGTCCCAAATACTCGTTGCCTTATTTCCAACGAGTTGCCTTGATAATACCAGAAAGCGGGGAAACACACAATTTTTTGTGAGGCCAGAGACACTTCTGGAACGAGAGCGGTTTCAAGCGTGCAGACAAGAGGGTTATCCCGCAAAGTAAATTAGCCGAAATACCCAGCCAAACGAAGCTGTTTGCAAATTGAAATACCATTACGAAGTACAATAGTCAAGTATATTGTTTATTACGCCGCAATATATGACATTTATTACTAATATAGTTGACAGTTTTGGATTATAATGTGTTTAACGATAAATTCCTCCCTTATCCTTTTCAACCTTCCACTGGAGAAATCATGAAAATTGCAGTTATCACGGACGATGGAAAGACCATTAGCCAACATTTTGGACGCGCCAACTATTATGCGGTTCTCACCCTCGAAAACGGGACCATCACCCAGCGTGAGATGCGTGACAAACTCAGCCACAAGCATTTTGCCAACGAGCCACACGAACACCCCGAGGCGGCCGGTCAGCGCCACGGATTTGACCCTGCGGCACAATCACGGCACGGTCAGATGGCAGAAACGATAACAGATTGCGAAGCCCTGCTCTGTCGAGGCATGGGCACAGGAGCCTATGAAAGCATGAAGGCACGCGGCATCCGACCCATTGTCACAGACATCGAAACGATTGATGAGGCCGCACTGGCGTATTCCAACGGCAGTGTCATTGACCACATCGAGAAACTGCATTAGGACAACAATATTGCAGGTAATTGCGCCAGAACCCGTGATCCAGGAAAAGAAACGCGCGCCGCGTCTCTCGCGCAAGGCGGACGCGCACCTGGCGACCGAGCAGGTGGGGCAACGGTTGCGCGTTTTGCGGAAGGCCACCAACCTGTCCATTCGTTCGCTGGCGGAACGTAGCGGTCTGAGCGTCAACACACTAAGCCTGATCGAGAACGGAAAGACTTCTCCCAGTGTCAGCACCCTGCACCAATTGGCGCAAAGCCTGAATGTTCCCATCACCTCCTTTTTTGAGAACGAGCATCAAGATAAACGGATTGTTTACCAAAAAGCCGGGGAACGGCAACAAATTGTTTTTTCGCAGGGTCACATGGAAAAACTGAATGAGGGCATGCCGCGGCTGGGAAGCGAGCCGTTTATCACCAAGCTGGAACCCAATGCCAACAGCGGCGAGACCCCCGTCGTGTTCGCCGGGCGCGAGTTCATCTATTGCCTCGAAGGTCACATCACCTATACGGTGGAAGACGACACGTACCCTCTCGCACCGGGTGACAGCCTGATCTTTGACGCCTACATGCCGCATAGCTGGCGAAATACCGCCGCCACTAATTCGAGCGCTTTGCTGGTGCTTTGTCCCATTGAGATGCCCGATCAACCCACAGAACGTTTCTTCATGCCTTAGGATTTGACTCAGATACTTTCACCCGGAGGTGAACCATGTTACCCAAGTCCAATCGTTGGCTCTTTGTTGTCCTGGCAATCCTGCTGGTCGCCGCGTGGACGGTGCGGCCTTTGAAAGTCTCCGCCGCGCAGGCCGCCACTCCCCCATCGAATTCCTGCTTGTCCTGCCACGAGGATCTGTATTACCTCCACGACACGGGCAAATGGTATTGCATTACGGAACACAAAGATCGCTGTGTCAATTGCCACGAGGGAGATGCGATTGTGCTGAACAAGGATGCGTCTCATCTGGGATTGGTCGCCCACCCACAGAAAAACAACGGCGAAAAATGCCTGGAATGTCATCCGCAGGATGCGGAGGCGCGGCTGGCAAAGTTTGCGTCCCTGGGTGGATACAAGACCATTACGGAAACCGAACCGTACATCCCGCCGAGTGTGGAAGCCAGCGTTCTCCCCATCGAGCCTGTGATGAATCGGATTGCCAAAAATCTACCGTGGGCGGCGGGCGGGGTGGTGCTCTTCGGTTTATGGCTGGCGCTGGTTCTGGCTTCGCCGCTCAAACCATAGCAAACGCACGACGACACTTTATCAATTGGACGATGTCCATGGTATTCCAGGCACCGACGCAGGATGTTTCCCAACTCGAAGCAAATCTCTGTTATGCGTTCGTTGACCCAACGCGCATCCTTATCTTATACGCTCTTAACGATCAACCGTACAACGTAAATGAACTCACCCACAGACTCTGTGCCACGCAAACCAAGATTTCGCGCCACCTCAAAGTCTTGCGCGACCTGGGGCTGGTGCGGACGACGCGGCAGGGGGTAAGCATTACCTACGAATTGGCGGACTGCCGCCTGATCGAAGCGCTCGACATTCTGCGCGGTGTGTTACGCGACAGCATTGCCGTGAAGACCAGAATGATCGCGGCGCTGGATTGAAACTTAAACAGGCCACGATCCACGCGGCCTGTGATTTGAGGAGAAAACATGCACTACAAGAAAACCGCTCTCTATTTTCTCTTTGCCGGGCTGTCGCTCATCATCGTCACCAGCATTTTTTT
>Ga0210015_1002284_pt1 | contig 18122 bp, 18 predicted proteins | sample CryGeymeta201522_FD_185471 | JGI IMG/M metagenome (GOLD analysis project Ga0210015, IMG submission 185471) | Groundwater microbial communities from Crystal Geyser aquifers in Utah, USA - Crystal Geyser metaG 2015-22 (SPAdes) (version 2) | ecosystem: Environmental > Aquatic > Deep subsurface >... | reverse complement strand
TTCTCTCTACGATGCCTTTACAACATTGTCGCGGGGTGGAGCAGCCCGGTAGCTCGTCAGGCTCATAACCTGAAGGTCGTAGGTTCAAATCCTACCCCCGCAACCAAATATACAAAAGAAAACAGCAGCTTAAGAGTCTCCCGCACGGGAGGCCTTTTGCGTTTCAAGCCCGTGTCAACACTGTGTCAACAGAGCTCCGGCGCCCCGTGTCAACGAATGGCGCCGAGTCGCGCCGCACTCTCCGCTTGATCGAGCCGCGTCCGCGAGCCTGATGGTCCCCGATACCACCACGGGAGACCACCCCATGCCCAAGACCAACGACGCCGCGCTCGCCGCCTTCATCGCGCGCAAGGCCGAGATCGATGCGGCCCTCGACCGCATCCGTGCCGCCAGCGACGACCATTTCTTCGTCAGCCCCGAGGACGTGAACTGGGGCCATGTCACGGCCCTCGCAGACCACGCCGCGCTGCTCAAGCGGATCACGGACTCGATCTACGCCGAGGGGGAACACGGTCAGCCAGACGCCACAGGGATGTAGAGGAAACGGAACTCCCCGAAGCGCCCGTCGATGCGGGAGTAATCCCTCCAGTTCATCCCGTAGCAGCCCTTGAGCGCGATGGACGATTCCCGCCCGCGCTTCGTGCCCGACCCGGCGTGATCCGCCCAGTTCAGCACGCCCGTTACCGTTCGACCCTCACGCAGCGCGAACGCAGCATCGCATGTGCCGTCGCGTTTCGGCCCTGTCCAATAGGAGGGGTCGTTGCTCAGCACGAGGACGGCGGCAGAGGCGGCGGGTCGCGTAGCCAGGAATTGCTCCATGCGCCCGATATCCTTCAGGACGTCATAGCGCCGTATGTCTTGTGCGCCCTGCGGCTTGAGTGCGAACCGCTCGCCGTCGATCTCGTGCTCGACGCGCTGACAAAGGTACTTCAGCTCCAGAGCCATCTCCTCACCGCCGTTCCTGATCAGGACGTCGATGGCCGCATTGCTCGGGCGTTCGAGAGGGTATTCGAGACGCACCTGAAGATCGGGGTGAACTTCACGCAGGAGCCACGCCAGCTCATGCTGGAGGTCAGCCTCCGAATGAAAGACCGGCCTGCGCGCGGCCAGGTCGGTGAGCAGGTTCGGGATGTCGAGGTCCAATCGGCGCTCCAAGTTTGTGGTGGTGTATCCGGAGCGCCGACGCCCCTACCAATTTGTATCGACCCGTCACAGTCACCTCAAGAAACAGACGGCCCGGAGACGTTCCAGTCGAGGGATGTCGGAGAATCCAACATCGCCGGAAAATCGCGTTGGCGAGCTCAACGCGATTTGCCCGCGCCATCACGCCGCCGCCGTCGCCACGCCGTCCAGCCGCACTGCGACGCTGGTGACGCCATTTCCCGCCGCCTCGACCGCGACGCCGATGGGGAAGCGCCCCGCGGCCGGGGTGGTCACTTCACCCGCAGTGTTATCCCACGCCACGCGCGCACCGACCGTCAGCACCGCTGCGCTGGCCTTGGGCAGCTGGAACACGCCGGTGGTGGAGATCTCGACCGGGTCGCCCTCGGCCGAGGAATAGGCGGCGATGCCGAAGATGCTGCCGACCATCAGCGCGTCGCCCGAGGCGATGCCGCCCGGAGGCGTGGTGACGCGGAGGATGTGGCCGTTCTGGAGGTAGTTCTTCATCTCAGAGCCCTTTCGAGGATTGAATGCGGACGACCGAGATGTGGTCGGTCGACCCTGCGATCTGTCGGTTGAGGTCCGCGAGCGCGGCGGCCATCTCGCCGTCGCTCGCGTAGGTGACGCGCTTGCCGTCGTATTCGACGGTGCGGACGCCCCGGTAGCGCGCGGCCATCAGGGCGTCGCGCCAGGCGGCGAGCTGGGCGAGATCGGCCACGTCACGCCCCGGCGTTCATGAACCAGCCGCGGTGGTCGATGAAGCCTGCGCCGAAGTCCAGGATCACCCGGATCTCGACACCGTCCACGTCCCAGCCCGACCGGCTCTCGACCTGCGGGCCCTCGGCCCCCGAGAGATAGGCGAACTCCAGCCCGTCGATCTCGCCGGGGTCGGCGGTGACGTACCAGCGCGTCGCGCTCGACAGCCGCGGCTCGACCACCAGCGAGAGCGACCCGGAGAACGGGTTCACATCGGCCGCCGTCGCGGGCGCGATGCTCGCCAGCCACTTCTCGGCCGTGGTCTCCAGCGCGGGCGGGACCAGCAGGTTGCGGGGCGTCACGCGGATCGTGCGGTCCTCGATCCCCTTCTGAGTCCGCAGCGCCAGCCGCGCCGCCGAGAGCGTTCCGTCCGAGATCACCGCGCCAGCGACCGCCTCGTTGCCGTGATCGGCATGGAACAGCGTCTTGCCGTCCGAAAGGGTCGGACCGTTGCCGCTGCCCGCCTCGAGCAGGGTCACGAGGATCCGCGCCTCGGTCTCGGCCGCGGCCTGGCCCATGCGGCGGGCGAGGTCCGCGAAGGCGCCGAGATCGTCGTTGACCAGCACCTGGCGGGTGACGCCGATCTTCCGCGCCCAGGTCTCGACCTTGTAGGCCTCCCGCGCCTCGGCCATCGTGCCGGCCTTGATCTCGCCGTGCTCGTTCAGCTTCTCCAGCAGCGGCGCCTCGCCCAGCATGATCTTGTTCACCGCGCGGAAATCCCGCGCCGTGGTCTGGCGGCCGAGGCGGCGGATGCCCGAGGGCGCGGCCTGGTAGGCGTCGCGCAGGACGCGGCCCACCGTGTCCCCGAGGATGATGGGGAAGTCCGAGGTGGTGTGCAGCGCGCGGGTGACGAGGCTCGCGGGCGACAGCGCCATGGTGGACTCGCCGCGGAGCGTCAGAAGTTCCTTCGCCATGTCCACGGGCGTGGCATAGGCATAGCGCCGGGCGGGCTCGGATAGCTCGTGGCGCGGGTTGATCCGGGCGTAGAGCGCCTCGCCCATCTGCCGGGCGCGCAGGGCGGGATCGTCTTGGCTTTCGCCCATCTCGACGCGAACTTGTTCCGTGCGGATCGCGGGCGCGCTGCGGGTCGCCAAGGCCTCGAAGGCTGCACGGCGGGCGGTGTCGGGATCGGCGCCTCGGTCGATCTGGCCGTCGATCCAGGACTGGTCCAGCCCGGCGATGCGGGCGATGGAGCGGATCTCGGCATTGGCTTCTGCGCGGGTCTCGGTGGTGGTCGCCGTGTCGGCGGCCTCTCGGGTGTTCGTCTCGGTCATCTCTGTCTCCATGCGAATGTGGGCGCCGGGATCGGCGGGCGTCGGCACCAGGGAAATCTCGTGCGGGGTCCAGCGCACGGCGGTCAGCACGCGCGCACCGTTCTCGGCGGTCTCGGCCCAGTCCTCGACCGAGTAGCCGACCGAGACATTCCGCAGGATGCCGGCCAGCACGTCCTGCCAGACCGGCTCCACCTCGGGCCGGGCCGAGAACTGGATCAGCGCCGTGCCGCGCTTTCCGTCCACGGCGGCGCTGCGCACGGAGCCCAGCACGTCGCGGACGGCGGTCTGGCGATGTGCGTCGAGGACGCTGGCGCCTTCGAGGCGCGACAGGTCCACTGCGTGCGGATCGAGGCTGAGCCGCTCGACGTATTGCCCTGCCATGTCGCGGCGGCGCACGGGCGCGCCCGTGGACCAGACCACTTCGACGGTGCGGGCCTCCGGATCGGCCGTGGCAGGCGTCAGTGTCGCGCGGCGGGCGAGAAGTTCCACGGTGTCAGCCATCGGCGGCCTCCTTCTGCTGCGGCGCTGCGGTCTGGCCGAAGGCGAGCCCCAGCCCGTTCGCGCGCTCGCGGTCGGCGGCGATCTCCGCATCCACCTGTTCGGCGTCATAGCCGCGCTCGGAGATCGCCTGGGACCGGCTCTTGAGCCCCGCGCCGATCGCCATGATCTCGGCCTGCACGTCCTTCATCGGATCGACGTAGTCGAACTTCGGCGGCAGCCATTCGCACCCCAAATACGCCTCAGGGTTGCGGTCGAAGTCCCGGGCGGGCAGCTCGCCGGTCAGCACCGCGAGGCGCACGAACCGCTCCCAAACCGGGCGGCAGAAAAGGTGCACCACCACGTTGTGCTGCAGCTGCTCGACCCGGCGGCGGAACTCGATCAGCCCGGCGCGGATCGAGGAATAGGTGACGCCCTCCAGATCGCCCGAGACCAGTTCGTAGGGCAGGCCGAGCCCCGCCGCGACGGCGCGCAGGTGGTTCTTCACGAAGGGCGCGTAGGCGTCGTGCTCGGTGGGGTTCGAGAAGCGGATGTCGGTGCCTGGTGGCAGCGGGATGAGGCTGCCGGGCTCCATGCCCATGGTCAGCGCGCCGCCGGTATTGGTGCCCGAGAGCCCGCCCGCCGTGCCGTCGGGGTCGGTGATGAAGCCGGTGAAAAGCGCCGCCACCTTGGCCTTCACCAGTGCTGCGTCCTCGAACTGGTCGAGTTCGTGCAGCCTCAGCAGCACCGGAGCGAGCCAGGTGATCCCGCGCAGCTGGCCCGCGGCGAGGGGCTTGAACAGATGCAAACAATCGGCGGCGGGGACGCGGAGCGGGTCCATGCGGAGAGACCCTAGCGGATCGCCCGGGCGGGAGGACAAGACCCGGTAGGCGACCCGGCGACCGGCGGCATCGAACTCGATGCCCGCGCGGATCCGCGCCCCGCCGCCGATCTCGCGGTGCAGGTCCATGGGAACCTGCTCGCGATCCAGAAGCTCGAGATAGAGGGGAAGGCTGGCGGCGTCGCTCGCCACACGGAGCCGGGCGAAGCTCTCGCCGCTCTCGACCATCGCGCGCACGGCCATGGCCTGCAGCCCGTAGAAGTCGGCCAGCCCGTCCGGGGCCGCGTGATCCGTCCAGCGCAGCCAGAGCGCCTGCAGCCGTTCGCGCACCTCGCGGTCGGGATGGGTGGATTGCGGCTTGATCCCTGCGCCGACGACATTGCCGACCAGGCTGTCCACCGCCGCCGCGACCCACGGGTTGTTCCGCGCATACCACCCGGCCCGCCGCGCCGCCGTGGTCGCGCCCGCCAGGATCGCCGCGTTCAGCCCGTCGACCGTCCGCGCTCCCTCCCAGCGCCGCCCGCCACCCGCAGCATCGAAGCCGCGAGCCCGCGCGAGGCCGAGAAGGCGATGGAAGATGGTCCGCATGGGCGACAGAATCGCCCGAAACAGACCCTCAAGCTATTGGGAATGTTTGGGAAACCCCTTTCTTGGTTCGCTGCTTCGATTCGGTGGATCCGTCCGCAGCATTGACCTCCGCAACCAGAACCATGGCCACGTCCGAATCTGACGCAACTACGGAATATGTTCTCAACATTAAAAGGAGAGAACATGACTTGCGAAAAACACCTCGCCCTCGATCTCGTCGCGGCCCTCGCTGATCGTTTTGGTCCCGGAAGCAAAGTCGCCAAGGAGGTACCAAGCTGGATTGAGTACCTCACCGATGTCGAATGCCCCGAGCGCCCACGGACACGACCGGGCGCCGCTTGGTGGGGAAAGGTTCGCGGTATTTTGGAAGAACTGCGTGTCGGGCATGGCGCGAGAGAGGACAATGTCGTCAGGGTGAACGCGGCGCGCATTGGTCAGCATTTCGGTCTGTCTACCCTGGAAGCGAGGATCCTCGAGTTCTTTGCCAGCTATCACAGCTTCGACATGTTCGAGCATGTTGTCGACCGCGCCTTGCAGACGCAGGATGTGACCCTGCCTTTCCTGATCACCCAGTTCGCGGGTGCGGAGCACACGGCCGTTCGGGATGCGCTTCGGCCGGGCGCCCGGCTGCGGGCATCCGGCCTCTTGCAGAACGACGGGCGCAATTGGTCACGCCAGGCGATCCCCTACACGGTATCGGATCGCCTCGCCGGAGCACTGATGGCCGACTTTACTGACATCGAGGAACTTGTCGCGCTCCTGTTCCCGCCCGCCCCGGCGCCCGAAGCGGAATGGGGCGACTTCACGGGGCTGGGGGGCAGTGCGGAGATCATGCGCAGGCTCCTGCAGAACTCGCTGGAGCAGGGAAGGCCCGGGGTGAACATCCTGCTCTACGGGCCGCCGGGGACGGGCAAGACCGAGTTCTGCAAGGTTCTGGCGCACGAGCTTGGTGCGAGCCTGCGCGCGGTGGGCGAGGTCGACGACAGCGGCGAGGAACCGTCGCGCGGCGAGCGGCTGGCCGAACTGGGCATCGCTGGTCGGATGCTGGCGTCGCGCCGGGACACTCTGCTGCTGCTGGATGAAATGGAAGACCTGTTCGGGGGCGGGGCCGTTTTGCCGTTCTTCCGTCCGGAGCGCACGTCGAAGGTCTTTGCCAATCGGCTCCTGGAAACAAATCCCGTCCCGATCCTATGGACGACCAATTCCATCGCGACCTGCGATCCGGCCTTTCTGCGTAGGATGACCTTCTCGGCCGAGATGCGGCCGCCTGCAGGACAAATCCGCAAGCGGATCTGGCAACGCCTTGCGGACCGGCATGTGCCGACCAAGGATGCAACGGCGATCACGGCTTTGGCCGAGACCAACGATCAGCCCCCGGCGCTGGTGGCCGACGCTATGCGGGTCGCCCAGGCCTGTGGAGGTGGGCTCGACACCTTCGAGCATGTCCTCGGGGCGTCGGCCAAGCTTACCAATGGCGGTGTTGCGCTGCCGCCCCGCTACCACTCGGAAGCGCCGTGGGTCCCGGAACTGGCCAACACTAACACCAGCCTCTCGCTTCTGGAGGCGCGACTGGCCGCCGCCAAGGAGCCGCCGCGGCTTTCTTTTTGCCTCGACGGGCCTGCGGGGACGGGCAAGAGTGCTTGGGCGCGTCACCTCGCGCGGCAACTGGGCCTGCCGGTCATCGAGAAGCGGGCCTCGGACTTGCTGTCGATGTGGGTCGGCGGCACCGAGAAGGCCATTGCCCGCGCCTTTGCGGATGCTCGAGCGGAAGGCGCGCTGCTGATCTTCGACGAGGCCGATAGCCTGCTGGCCGATCGGCGCAATGCAGCGCGCCAATGGGAGGTGAGCCAGGTCAACGAGATGCTGACCTGGATGGAAAGTCATCCGCTCCCCTTCGTCTGCACCACCAACCTGGCCGAAAACCTAGACCCGGCGACACAGCGCCGCTTCACCTTCCGCATCCGGTTCGACTGGTTGCGCCCGGATCAGCTGCCGCTTGCCTGGGCCGCGCACTTCGCAGCGCCAGTCCCGGCAGAGATCGCCGCGATGGATCGGTTGGCGCCGGGCGACTTCGCCAATGTCGCACGCCGGATCCGCGCCCTCGGCCAGGACGATGCGTCCACCGTTCTCGTCGAGCTGCGTCGGGAGTCCGAAGCGAAGGAGGGTACAGCCCGGCCCATCGGCTTCGGCCGTTGACCGGACACGTCTGCGAAGGCGAAGGTCGGATGAAGAACAAAGGAGGCATCATGCGCTATTCCCGCCAGGAAGATCTGCTGCGGCTGGCCGTGATGATGCAGGGCTCGGCTGAAGGTGTATCGATTGCCGACATCGAACAGACCTTCGGCGTATCCCGGCGCACGGCAGAGCGGATGCGCGATGCCGTGCTGCGTGCCTATCCCCAACTCGAGGAGCGTCCCGGCGTGAGCGGCCAGAAATACTGGCGCTTCCCGCCCGGAACCTTGGGAAGGATGGTGGAGCCGACGGTGGACGAACTGACCGCCGGGCACCGTGCCGCCAGCATCGCACGGCGCGAAGGCGACATCGTCACGGCTGAAACGCTGGAGCGCTTGCTGTCCAAGGTGCAGGCGATGTTCCGCGAAGATCGCCGCCGCCGCGTTGCTGCCGATCTCGAGGCGCAGCTGATGGCCGATGGCGTCGCCTTCCGCCCCGGTCCACGCGAACGCATCGCACCCGAAATCCTGCGCAAACTGCGCGAGGCTATCCTGGCCGGGGTGATGATCTCGGCCGATCACCGCGCCCGTAGTTCCGGCAAGCTGTCGCGCAATACACGCCTCGGGCCCATCGCCATGCTGTTCGGCGAAGGGCGGCAATACCTGCTGGCCTGGAGCGAATATCAGGACGATTTACGCCTGTTCGCGCTGGCCGGATTCGAGCGGATCGACCTTGAAGATGAGGCGTTCGAGCACCCTGATGACTTCGACCTGCAGGACTGGTTGGCCGAAAGCTTCGGCATCTGGCGCGAGGAGCCGCAGGATATCGAATGGCGCTTCCTGCCCGCAGTGGCGGACGAGGCCGCGACCTATGTGTTCCATCCGCGGCAGCTAACCGAGCGGCTTCCAGACGGATCGCTGGTCGTGCGGTTCCGCGCGGGTGGGAGACAAGAAATGGCTTGGTATCTGGCGCGGTGGGGAGATAACGTTGAAGTCGTGAGCCCGCCAGGAAACGGCGTTGCGATCTAATTCGTGCGCATGGGAGAAGAGATAGTTGGATGTTTGATGCTGTGGTCTCTGGAAAGGCGCGAATGGACGTCATTATTTATGGCGCCGGCAAGCAGCCTCGCGAGGATCTCGTAACGTCTACTCTGTTCGGAAGCATGCGCTTTTTGTCTTCCGAATCTAGGAGGCTTGCAATCGAGAAGCTCACCGGGAAAAAGCCAGAAGGAGAGGTGGATATATACCTTTGGCCATACCTTCGGCGTGTTGGAGAAAACGCAGAGCCTGACGTTGTTCTCAGAATTAAGGATGGAGAGCGCTTTGAATACTGGATCGTAGAGGTCAAGTGGGGAGCCGGTCTCGGCAAAGATCAGGTGGGGCGGGAGATAAGGACGGTCTGCGACGGTGAATGCCGAAGAGGAGGACTTCCAGGTGGCCCCCGCTCGGTTTCCGGGTACACTCTGATCGGCGCGCTTGAACGGCACGCTGCGGAACTGGAAAGGGCGCGACGCGAGTTCGATCGCTCCCTGACCATCTCCGATTTCCACTGGACCGCCATAACGGAAAGATTGCGGACCCTCGCCAGAGGCGCTGCGCACGACCCAGGCCTTGTTGCATGGGCTACGCTGGCCGCGACCTTTCTGGGCGGCCAGCCTGAGGGCATGGTTCTGAGCGAATGGCCAGACCTAACGATGCCCGACGCGTGTGATTTTTCGTTCGATTCGGATGAACGGTTCGCTCTCCTTCAGCGCATCGCTCCGGTCGCAGAATGCCAGTTCAACTTCAGTGAGGCGCCATGACTAACCCCGACGCATGTATCTGGCAGTCTGCTTGGAACATTTGGCAGGCGCAGGAGAATCTGAACAAACTCTTCGAGGCGCTTGATCTGATCGAATGCCAACAGCAGAATTTGGTGATTGAGTGTGAGGATTCCGACGAATGTGAAGGCGAATTCATTCAACCCGTTTGGAACGCCTATTACTCAGTGAAAAGGTCGATGCGGCGCAACGCACGAGTTGAGGGCTGGATCACTTTGGCCATTCAGCTGACTTGCAAAGAAGGCAATGAGGCAGACTGGGAGTTTGGCAAGCGCGCGAAGGTTCTTGTGGGCTATTGTCCGCTCCGGTCTTTCGATGATGCTTGGGGATTCGACGTCGATTCGCCAAACTCTTCAGGGTATTCGGAGGACGCCGTGGCTACGGCCACCCATTGGACGTTAGAAGAGGGAGATGGGCGTACCAGCTGGTTCTACGCACTCCCTCTAGACCAGATGACCGACACCGCCAGAATTAGGCAGTACATCGTGGAGCCCCTCCAAACGATTCTCACAGGCGAAGACGGCCTGGAGCAAGTGCTGAACGAAATCCGGGGTGTCCTTTGCATTCCACCGCAGCCTAATGCAGAGAGCTGAGCAGGCAATTCGTCGATGAAGAAAGGGCATGTCATCGCATCCAGTGCGATCGGATAATTTCCGTATCACGTCTCCTTGTCGCAGGCGCCGACGCCACCCCCTCCACCTCGTCGTTCAGCCTGAGCCCCATGCTGATTAGCCCGTGCAGGGCGGCGTGGGCGTAGACGAAGGTGTCGAGGGCCTCGTTGCGTTCGCCGTCGCGCTTGGGTTGCCAGGAGCGGATCGGCCGGCCGCGCTCGAAGCGGGTGACGACGCGCTCGGCGGTCAGCTGGCGGAAATAGTCCGCGTCCAGGCGGCGGGGGAAGTGGATCGCGCCGGGACCGGGCTCGGTAAGGCGCAACCGGGCATAGACAGCATCTTTCACCGCATCCACGCCGACGATGAAGAGCGGGATCTTGCCCTTGTTGGTGCGGGTCGGGCGCCGCGGCCAGACGGGGATGCCGGGCCCGCCACGCCCTTTGATCGCCCAGATGCGGCGGGCGAGGCGGGTGCGGCAGAACTCGTAGGCCATCTTGGTGTGGTGGCCGCCGGTGTCGATGGCCGCCGCGCGAACGGGCAGGTCCAGCCCCGCGGGGTGCGGGAAGGTCGCCTGCAGCACCATGTCGAGATCGGACCAGAGGCGCGGCCCGGACGGGTCGCCCCAAAGCACGCGGTAGTCGACCACCCACGCCTCCTCGTCGCGGCCCCAGCCGAGGATCTGCACCTCGATGCGGTCGCCCTGCACATCGACGCCCGCGGTCAGCACGGCGACCGAGGCGGGCAGCGCCTCGCCCCAGTCCTCGCGCCGGTCCATGAGCGGGTCGGCCGGAACGGTGTCGCCCGCCTGGTCTTCCCAGGACTCGCCCAGCTTGGTGTTGACCCAGACCTGCAGCCGGGGCGGGTCCTTGCGGACGCGGCCGTGCTCGGCGGCGATCTCGGCCCATGTCTCCCACGGGGAATAGAGGGCCGAGAGATGGAAGCCAGCGGTGCGGCCGTCGCCCTCAGCCGTCGCGCGCCATTCCCCGGCGGCGAGCAGACGCGGCTTCTCGTGCTCGTGGTGGACGCCGCCGCAGGCGTCGCAGACCAGATGCGCCTGGTCGCGCCGCCCCTCGGGCCAGCGGATGCGCGCCCAGATGATCGGGGCCATGTCGCCGCAATGCAGGCAGGGGACGTGGTAGAAGCGCCGGTCGCTGTGCTCGAAGGCGGCCTCGATGCGGGAGTGGCCCTTCAGTGTGGGCGTCGAGACCATGTAGATCTTGCGCCGGCCGCGGAAGGTGGCGGTGCGCTGGATCGCCAGATCGACGGGATCGCCCTCGCCATCGGCGTCGCCGGGATAGCCGTCCACCTCGTCCAGGAACAGGTAGCGCACGGGCGTGGAGCGCAGGCCGACAGCTGAATTGGCGCCGGTCATCACCAGCTGGCCGCCGGGGAAGGACTTGCGGAACAGGCTGTTCCCGGCGTCGCGGGAGCGGGGCGCGGCGACCAGTTCGCGGAGCGCGGGTGTCGCCTCGATCAGCGGGTCGATGCGGACGGTGGTGTTCCGCCGCACCATGTCCAGCGACGGCATCACCAGCATGGCGATGCCGGGCGCGTTCTGGATGATGTAGCCGAGCCAGTTCAGCCCCGCCTCCGAGCCGCCGGTCTGCGCGCCCTTCATCAGGACGACACGCTCGTAAGGGCTGGCGGTCGAGAGCGCATCCATCACCGCGCGCAGATAGGGCGTGCGGTCGGTGCGCCAGCGGCCCGGCTCGGCAGAGGTCGGCGGCAGGATGCGATGGCGGTCGGCCCAGTCCGAGACCTGGATCGGCGGTTCGGGGCGGATGCCGCGCCGCCAGGCGAGGTCGATGTCAGGCACCATCGCCAAAGCTCCCGAGCGGCAGGTCGGCCAGGTGTTCGAGATGCTCGCGCATCAGCCGGTCGAGGGCGGCGAAGGTGGCGCGGGGATCGGCGCCGAGCTCGGCCGCCAGCAGGGGCGCCGTGCGCTGGACCCACGCGAGATGCGCGTCGCGTTCGGCGCGTGCGCGTGCGAACACGGTCCTGGTGGCGGCGGCGGTCTCGACAAGCTGGCCCTGTTCGCGCTCAAACGCCAGCTTGGCGCGCTGGACCTTCACGATCTCATGCAGCCGCTTGGCCTCGGCCAGCGTGGTGGCGGCGCGGGTCGGGCTGACAGCGCCACCCCTGTTGCGCCTGGCGGGGTCGAGGTTATTCTCGATCCACGCGAGCCCCACCGCCACATCGATCCGCCCGTCCGCTCGCACCGGCAGCCCCTCCGCCACCAGCTGCGAGATGCGGCCCTTGGTCAGGCCGACGCGGGCGGCGAAGGCGGTCTTGGTCTCATGGCTGTCGAGTTTAGTCATTTTCGCCCCCTGACGCTGGCGGGGTCATGCGCTGCGCGTCCCCACATACGGATCGGCCCGGGAGGAACCGCCGCTTTCCCGATCCTTCCGGCTCGACGCCGCCTCGGGCGCTCGGCCTCGGCGCCTCGGGTGACGCACCGGTGACGCGAGGGTGACGGAATATCGGGCGCAAGTCCTTGAGAGTGTTGAGATGACGCACTTGCCCCGTCGACCTTTCAGATAGGGGGGAACGGGAGGAGATGGGGGAGAAGGTTTCCACCCCTATGGAAATATCTGAGCCGAAGTGCGTCATCTCAACACTCCCAATGGGTTAGGGGCCAAATCGCCGGTTTGGTGCGTCACCATTGCGTCACCGCGAGGCCGATGAAGAACCGCCCCTCCTTCGTCCGCTTATGCTGGATCCCGGCCACGCGGGCCTGCACGCGCTGGACGAAGCCGTTGATGGCGGGCAGCTTCTCGGGCTTGTAGCCTTCGCCCAGCGCCCAGGACTGGAAGCGGAGGTGCGCGTCGCGGGTGGCGAGCAGGGGACCGCCGTTCACGATGGGTCGGACCTGCACGCAGGCATCGATCCATGCGGCGATGGGATCCTCGCTCAGCACCCATTCGAGGAGCGCCGCGTGGCAGCTGTCGGGGATGGCGAAGTTGCGCTGGCGGATCAGCCGCGCCGCGCCATCGACCGCCCATGCCAGCAGCAGGTCCGGCTCCTCGGCCGCGATGCGCTTGCCGATGTCCTCGACGCGCTCCTCCAGCGGGATCGAGCGGGTGAAGGGGATCAGCAGCAGGCGGCGCTGCACGCCGCGGTCGACGCCGCCCTTGAAGCTGGGCAGCTGGTTCGCGGCGAAGAGGTTCTGCGCCACGGACCTGAACTCGACCCGGCTTTTGTAGACGTCGCGCCCCTCGATGGGATCGCCGGTCACGACCGCCTTGAAGGTGTCGGACGCGATGGCCTCGGGCGAGAGCTCGTCGGAGGCGTTGAGCAGCTTGCCAACGAGGCCGATCACATGCCGCTCGTCGCCCATCTTCGAGGCGGGGACCGAGCAGATCGCGCTCGCGGGCAGCAGCCCGCGAGCCAGTTCGAGCACCTGGCTCTTGCCGTTCTCGGCCGTCTTGCCGTGCAGCACCACGGCGCGCGGCTGCATCAGCCGGGTGGCGTAGCCGAGCGCCGCCGCGCCGCAGACCTCCGCCAGGAGCGCGCATTTGGCCCCGGCGTCCGGGTCGCCCCTGAAGCTGCCGGACAGCAGCTTCGCCAGCAGCGAGCCCGCAGGCGGGGCGCCAGACGCGCCGGGCCGCCAGTGGCCGGGCAGGGTGTGACGGCTGCGATGTTGGCGGTGGTGCGGCTCGAGGCGCGGCGTCCCCTCCGCGTCGAAGCGGATGAAGCCCGAGGCGCAGTTGATGCCCGCGGGCGGCGTGTCGAAGAACCCGGGCTCGGCGCAGAGCGCGGCGCACTCGTTCAGGACCGAGTTGACCCGGGTCTTGGTCAGCTTGACGTTCGATGGCTCGCCCGCGGGCGTCTCGAAGCCCGCGCCGTCGTAGGCATGGACCGGCAGGCGCAGTTCGTGATCGGGGATCGCCTCCCAATGGGTTCCGCCATAGCGCCAGAACTCGCCGTCGGCGTGGACGATGCGCCCGTGGCGCTCGGTAAGGTCCTCCCGCACGCGTTTGGCGATCTCCACGTCCGAGCCGATGTAGAGCCGCTTCCGGCCGGTGTCGGCCTGGTCGGAGCGGAAGCGTTCGGCGCCCGCGATGTGGCTGCGCACGGCTTCTTCGCCCCCGCGCCGCAGCACGTCGTTGAAGTCCTGGTCTTCGGGCGGGGTGGCGATCATCACGGTGAGATTGCGCATGGCGAGGCTGGTGGCGGCGCGGGCGAGCTGTCCTTCGGCCTTGCTGCCGGGCGCGTCGCCGTCGCGGGCGATGATCACCGTGGCGTTGGCGGGGACGGGCGCGCGGGCGATGTTCGAGATGCCGAGGCAGGCCCAGACTTCCTGTCCCGTCGCCTGCCAGACCGACAGCGCGGTCTCGACGCCCTCGCAGAGCACCAGCGGTTCGCGGCCGGGCAGGCGCACGGCGGCGCGCTCGGCCCAGCCGTCGACGGCCTTGTTGGTCCGCTTGACCACATCCAGCGGGGCCTTCCGCCCCTCGGCCGTCAGATAGACCTGCTGGATCGCCAGCACCTCGCCGGCCTCGTCGGTGGCGAGCGCGACCATGGCGCCGAACTTGCCGAAGGCGAACTGGCGATATCGGATGCAGTCGGGCGGCGAGGCGGTGATCCCGCGGTGGCGCAGGTAGGCGAGCACCGGCGTGGAGACGAGGGTCTCCGTGCGGCGCACGATCTCGGCCACCTTCTCCGCGCGCTCCTTCTCGGTCGGGGCCTTCGGCTGGGCCGAGCCCGAGACGGGCGAAGCGGCCGGCTTCGCCGTCCAGGACGGACCGGCGTCGGGCTCGCCCAGCCAGTTCCGGGCCCAGTCGCGCGCCGCGGCGCCGTCCAGCCCGAGGCGATGGCTCACCAGTTCCAGCCCGGCGCCACCGGCGCCATGCTCGTGGTCGTACCAGCGGCCCTTGTCCGCGCCGTCGATCTCCACGGCCACGCTGCCCTTGGCGCCGAAGCGCAGCTGCTGCGCGCTGGAGAGTTCCCGGTTCGGTTCGCCGAGCAGCTCGCGGGCCAGCCCGGCGATGCGGTCGTTCAGCATGTCGGCCATCTTCGCCACGGACATGCGGGAGGCGGCACGGCGCCGGGGGGTGGGCGGCGTGCCGTTGAAGTCGAGAGGATCGCCCTGCAACGTCATTGGCGCGGCGCCTTCGGCGTGCAGAGCAGGATCGGCATGCAGGGGCGCACCGCCCGTACGAGGTTGGTCCAGGCGATCTCCTGCTCGGGCTGGGTCTCGATGATCAGCCCGTTGCAGTCCACCATCGTCATCTTGGCGATGCCGGCGTAGGCCTCCTCGGGCGGGGCGCTGGAGATGATCGCGACGCCGTCGGCCATGCCGATCAGCCGTTCGAGCGCGACGCGGTCATACTGTTCGGGGCCGAGCGCGCCGTCGGCGTCGTCGCCCACCAGGACGATGAAGGGCCGGGCGAGCAGGGCGATGCCGCGCTCGAGGTCGGTGGCGCGCTGCGGGACCACGAGGAAACCCGCGCCATGGTTCCGAATCGCGTTCACGATGGGCAGGAGGTGCGGGGCCTTCTCGGCCGCGGAGGCCTCCATCCGGTCGAGCATGGGGCCGGTCATCTTCGGAAGATCATTCAACATGGGCGAAGCCCTCCTGTAGGGCGATCCAGTCCATCAGCGTGGAGCGGCGGGTGGCGATGCGGCTGCCGAGCCGGAAATGCGGCAGCGGGCGCTTCGAGCGCGTGCAGAGGTAGTAGACGCGGCGTTGGAACCGGAACTCGTCGGAGTCGAAGAGGAAGCGGGCGATGTCGGCGGCGCCCACCATCATGTCGGGCGCGAGGGTCGCGGGCGCGGTCATCGGCCCCTCCCGGCGCGCGGGGCGCTCGGCTTGCGATCGGCGGCCTGTTCGCGGCCCAGCAGCCAGTCGCGCACGGCCTCGATGCGGTAGTAGACGCGCCGGCCGATCACCACGAAGGGCGGGGACTGGCGCAGCTGGCGGTCGCGCTGGCAGGTGCGCAGGGACACACCGCGGCGGGCGGCGTAGTCCTCCTCCGAGATGAAGCCGTCGAGGAAATCGGCGGGCGGGGCGACAGTGGCGGCCCTCTCGGCGCCTCCGGATGCAAGGGGGTGGGTCATCGGCGTCTCCTTCGTGCCAGGCGACGCAACGCGCCGCCGATGGCCGAGAAGTGCCGAAGCCAGACCCCCCGAAAAACCGCCCCGAAAATCCCCCCGAAACGAAAATTACAGGGGATTACCGAGTGTTGGCCCTGGCCTGCCGGTAGTCCTCGCGAAGCTTGTTCTCGATGGCCTTCGCCGTGAGGGGCTGCTTGTCGGGATGGCTCGCCTTGAACCAAGCGGCGAGCGAGGCCGACTCTCGCGCAAGGGACGTCTCAAGCTGGCCGCCCTGAACCCGCCGCCTGAACTCCGCTATGACGAGATGCATGTGCGACGGCCGCCCCGGCGCTCCGGTTTCCGGAAGCGGTGGCGCGGGCACAGGTTCGGGCGCCTTCGCCGCGACGGGAATGCCGACGCGGATGTCGAACAGCGCCACGCCCGGAGCCGCCGCGGTGCCCTTGACCACGTCATCGAGCTTCAGCGTGCGCCATGCCGATGCGGGGACGACGCGAAACGGCGTGACCGGCGAACCCTCGCGCGCCCAGACCGTCAGCATGCCGCGCCGCAGCCTGGACATGAGGCCCTCCTCGATCTTCGCGATGATCACGCGCTGCTGGTGCAGGAGATGCTGGCCGAGGGTGTCGAACTCGCTCAGCACATGATGCTCCGGGTCGCGGGGGCTGCCGACGTAGTGCCATTTGCCCTCGCGCTGCAGGCGGTCGTTGAGATGGTGGTATTCAGCCAGCAGCGCGGGGTCGGCATGGGTTCGGAAGGCGACGGCCAGATGCTGGGAGTCCGCGGCCTCCGGGGGAAGATCGTCGTCGTGTGCGGTCATCGCTGCGCGGCCTCGTGCTCTTGAACCTCCTCCGTCACCGACGGCTGCAACACGAAGGCCCCCACGGTCTCGGCGGCCTTGCGCAGTGGATCGTCGAACAGATGGGCGTATCGCTGGGTGGTCTGGACCTGCGTATGGCCGAGCATCTGGCCGATCAAGGGCAGCGACGCGCCCGCCGACACGAGGATGCTGGCGAAGGAATGGCGGATGTCGTGGATCCGGACGTTCGGCTGGAACTCGGTCCTGGGCTCGCCCTTGCGGTCGAGGACCGGCTTGCCCTTCGCGTCCAGCACCGGCGCCTCCGCGCCGAGCCCGGCCTTGCGGCAGACCGAGACCCATGTGCGCTTGATCTCGGTCAGCGGCTTGCCGGTGGAGCCGGGGAACACGTAGGGGCTGGGCGGCGTGCCTTCGGCGTCTGCCTTCGCCTTGGCGGCGGTCTTCATCGCCGTCAGCAGCTGCACGGCCGGGCCCGAGAGCGGCACGCGGTGCAGCTTGCGCTGCTTGGTGTGGGCGCTCGGCTTGGTCCAGACGCCGTTCTCGAGGTCGAACATCTCCCATGTCGCGCCCAGCGCCTCGCCGCGCCGCGCGCCGGTCAGCATCAGGAGCTTGATGGCGTTCGCGGACATGGGCTCGGAATGCTCGTTCAGCGCTCGCGCCAGTGCGGCGATCTCCATCTTGTTCAGGAAGCGGTTGCGCTTTTCCTCCTCGTTGCGGCGCACGCCCGAGGCGGGATTGTCGTCGCGCCATTTCCAGCGGATCGACAGGTTGAACGCCTTGCGCAGCACCTCGACCGTGCGGTTGGCGCGCACCGGCGTGCCGCGGATTTCGGTGATGTCGCGGTGCAGCGCATCGACATCGTCATGCGTGATCAGCGCCACCTTCATCTTGCCGAAGCGCGGCAGGATGATCTTCTCCCACATCATGCGCTCGTCGGCCTGACTGCGCTCGGCCTTCTTGGGGAGGTGCTCGCGGGCGTAGCGGTCCCACATCTCCTGCACCGTCGGCGCCTCGCGCTGCGCCTGCCGCTCGCCCATCGGGTCCGAGCCGAGATCGACCTCGCGCTTCATGTCCTTCGCGGTCTGGCGGGCGGCGGCCACCGTCCAGTCCGGCCAGGCGCCGATGGTAATCCGCCGCTGCCGCCCCTCGGCGCGGTAGTCCAGGACGAAGGACTTCGCCCCGCCCGGCGTGATGCGCAGCGCGAAACCCTTCACCTCCGCGTCCCACATCATCGTCTGTCCGCGGACCGGCGGCAGAGCCTTCCGGGCGGTGGCTTCGGTCAGCTTGTCGGTCATTCCAGCCTCCCCGTGTCAACACTGTGTCAACACACCATATGGCTGTTTCTGTCGTTCTCTGGCGGCGATTTACATTCGGTCGCGCCAGATAGCTTCGTGAAAACAGCAGCCTAGGAGACTAGGCCCGAAAACGCGTCAACAATCAAGGCTCTAGATATTGCGGGAAATCTGGCTCATAACCTGAAGGTCGTAGGTTCAAATCCTACCCCCGCAACCAGAATTTCCGACAAGATATCAAATGCTTAGGCCGCCCTCCG
>Ga0210015_1002283_pt1 | contig 18123 bp, 18 predicted proteins | sample CryGeymeta201522_FD_185471 | JGI IMG/M metagenome (GOLD analysis project Ga0210015, IMG submission 185471) | Groundwater microbial communities from Crystal Geyser aquifers in Utah, USA - Crystal Geyser metaG 2015-22 (SPAdes) (version 2) | ecosystem: Environmental > Aquatic > Deep subsurface >... | reverse complement strand
CAAGCTGCTCCATCGCGGCGGGGCGGCTGGTGTCGAGCGAGGCCATCAGCACGCGCTTGCCCTCACGCTCATGCAGGCGCTTGGCGAGCTTGGCGGTGGTGGTGGTCTTGCCCGAGCCTTGCAAGCCCACCATCAGAATCGCGGCGGGGGGGCTGTCGATCCGCAGCCCGGCGTCGGCCCTGTCGCCCGCCAGCGTGCGCACAAGCTCGTCATGGACGATCTTGACGACCTGCTGACCGGGCGTCACCGACTTCAGCACCGCGGCGCCGGTGGCCTTTTCGCGCACAGCCTCGATGAAGTCGCGCGCCACCGGCAGCGCCACGTCGGCGTCGAGCAACGCCATGCGCACCTCGCGCAGCGCGGCGGAGACATCGGCCTCCGTCAGCGCGCCTTGCTTGGTCAGCTTGTCGAAGACGCCGGAAAGGCGCTCTGACAGGCTCTCGAACATGCGCCGTCCTCCAAAGCGGTGCGGCGTCGGCGGGCGCAACGCGCTGGCCGACGGCGATCCCCGAAGCGGGGACCGGAAGCGGATAAGCCTCCGGGGTCAGCGCGTCGGATATACCGCCGCGCGGGGGTTGTCAAAGCTCATGCTGCCTGCGCCGCCCATGCCCGCTCGCGGATCGGCAGATGGACGATGGCGGAGAACACGCCCAGACCGATCGCCACCCACCACACCACGGCGTAGGAGCCGTAGAGATCGTAGAGCCGTCCGCCCATCCACACCCCTGCGAACGCGCCCAGCTGATGGCTGAGGAACACGAAGCCGTAGAGCGTGGCCATGAACCTCGGCCCGAACATCGCCGCCACCAGTCCGGCGGTCAGCGGCACGGTCGAGAGCCACAGCACGCCGATGCTGAGCGAGAACACGATCACGCTGAGCGGCGAGACCGGCAGGGCGATGAACGCCAGTATCACCACGGCGCGCAGGCCGTAGATCGCCGACAGGACGTAAGGCTTGGGATAGCGCGCGCCCAACTGCCCGGCGATCAGCGTGCCGACCACGTTGGCGACGCCCACCAGCGCGATGGTCGCCGCGCCGAGCGCCTGCGGCGTCACCTCGCGCCCCATGAAGCTGAACGCGGCGCAGACCTCCGCGACATAGGCGGGAAAATGCGTGGTGATGAAGGCCACATGAAAGCCGCAGACGAAAAACCCCATCACCAGAAGCAGATAGCTTGAGTGGCCGAAGGCCCGCCGCAACGCCTCGCCCAGGGCGATCTCCCGTGCTCCCGGCGCTGAGGCGGCTTTGGGCGCCTTCAGCCACGGGATGCACAGCGCCATCGGCGCCAGCATCGCGCCGGTCGCCAGCACCGCAGCCGACCAGCCGTAGCTCGCAACCAGATGCTGCGCCATCAGCGGCATCAGCACCTGCCCCGAAGCCCCCAGCGCCGCCACCAGCGCCAGGGCCTGAGAGCGGCGATGCTCGGGCGCCGCGCGGCCCACCACGCTCAGCACCAGGCCGAAGGCGGTGCCGGAAATTCCCATCCCAACCAGAAGCCCCGCGCCCAGATGCTGCGCCAGCGGCGTTGTGGCCAGCCCCGACAGCAGCATCCCCGCCAGATACAGACCGAAACCGAGCCACAGCGCGCGCCTATCTCCCCAGCGGTCGGCGATCATGCCGAAGGCCGGCTGCGCCAGCCCCCAGACAAGGTTCTGGATCGCCAGCGACAGCGCGAAGGTCTCGCGCGGCCAGCCCATGTCCTGCGACAGCGGCGCCAGCACCACGCCAAAGATCGACCGCGCGCCAAAACTGAGCGCCAGCGCCACCGTGCCTGCGATCATGATGACGGTCAGCGACGAATCGGGGCGGGCGGCGCGAGGCATTGGGCGTGTCTCCGGCGGACAGCCCGCAACGTTGCCGCGCCGCCCGCCTCCCGTCAAACAACGGTGTGTGGTCGCCGCCGTCGCCGACCGCGCCAGCCCCCTGCCGCAGCGCAGCATTGTGCGGTATACGACCCGGGCGACCGCACACGGAGAGGCCCATGTCCGAAGGCCCGATGCCCCGCTACCGCGCGCTTGTGGCCGAAGGCGCGCTGACCGCCGATCCGGCCCAGCACCTGGCGGTGGAGAAGCTGCAACTGCTGCATCAGCGCCTGATGGGCTATGTGCCGTCGCGCCCGCGACAGGTGGCGCGCGGCATTCTCGGCTTCGGGCGCAAGGCGGCCAAGGCCGACACGCCGCTGACCGGCCTCTACCTTTACGGCGGCGTGGGGCGCGGGAAGTCGATGCTGATGGACCTGTTTTTCGAGCGCGCGCCGATCCGGCGCCGCCGCCGCGTCCACTTTCACGCCTTCATGCAGGAGGTGCACGCAGGCATCCACGCCGCGCGCATGGCGGGGGTGGACGATCCGATTCCGCCGGTGGTGGACGAGATCGCGGAGGGCGCGACGCTGCTGTGCTTTGACGAAGTGCAGGTTAGCGACATCACCGACGCGATGCTGCTGGGGCGGCTGTTTCAGGGCATGTTCGCGCGCGGCATGGTGGTGGTCGCCACCTCGAACCGCCCGCCCGACGATCTCTACAAGGACGGGCTGAACCGCCAGCTTTTCCTGCCGTTCATCGCGCTTCTGAAGGCGCGGCTCGACATCCACGCGCTGGAGGGGCCGACCGACCATCGCCAGCGCCGCATGGCGGGCCGCCCGGTCTATCTGTCGCCGCTCGGGCCGCAGGCCGACGCCGCGATGGATGCGGTCTGGGCGGCGCTGACCGGCGACGCGCCGCCCGCGCCGCTGTCGCTGAACGTGCAAGGCCGCGTGGTGAACCTGCCGCAGAGCGCGGGCGGCGTGGCGCGCGCGTCGTTCGAGGCGCTCTGCGCCCGCCCGCTCGGCCCCGCCGACTATCTCGCCATCGCCGGCGCGGTGCGCACGCTGATGATCGACCGCATCCCGCAGCTCTCTCGCCAGAACGCCAACGAGGCCAAGCGGTTCGTGACGCTGGTCGATGCGCTTTACGAAGGAAAGGTCGGCCTTGTCTGCTCGGCGGCGGCGGAGCCGGACGATCTGTATCGCGCGGGCGACGGCGCCTTCGAGTTCGCGCGCACCGCCTCGCGCCTCACCGAGATGCGCGGCGACGGCTGGCCGCCGCTCACGTCCTGAAGTGTTTCGACAGCCGCAGCCCCTGCGCCTGATAGGTCGAGCCGATGCCCTGGCCATAGAGGATGTCGGGCGTCTCCAGCATCGGCTCATAGACCAGCCGCCCGACCACCTGACCATGCTCCAGCGCGAAGGGCGCCTCGAAGCAACGCACCTCCAGCACCGCGCGCGATCCTGCGCCGCCCGCCGCGCTGTGGCCGAAACCGGGGTCGAAGAACCCTGCGTAATGCACCCGGAACTCGCCCGCGACCGCCATGTAGGGCGCCATTTCCGCCGCGCAGTCGGGCGGCACATGCACGCTCTCGCGGCTGACGAGGATATAGAACGCGCCGGGGTCGAGGATGATCCCGCCGCCGCGCGCAGGGCTCATCGCGTCCCAGAATTCGGCGGGGTCGTAGTGGCTGAGCTTGTCGAGATCGATCAGCCCGCTGTGGCGGCGCGCGCGCCAGCCCACCGGACGGTCGGCGCGGGGTTCGAGATCGACGCTGAACGCCAGCCCGCCGTCGATCAGCGCCTCGCCGTCCACCAGATGCGCCGCGCGATGCAGCGCGCCGAGGTCGCGGTCCGAGAACCCCGGCGCACCGCGCCGCAGCCGCAGTTGCGCCAGCCGCGCCCCGGCGCGCGCCAGCACGCTGAAGGTGCGCGGGCTGATCTCGGCGTAGAGCGGCCCGTCATAGCCCGCCGGAACCCGGTCGAACTCCACGCCGTTGTCGGCGATCACGCGGGTGAACAGATCGAGCCTGCCGGTCGAGCTTTTGGCGTTTGCGGCGCCGGAGACGTCGCCGGGCAGCGCCAGCCGCTCCATCAGCTCGACCACATAGACGCAGCCGGTCTCCAGCACGGCGCCGGGGCCATCCCTGGGCCCCAGGTCGATCTCATGCATCGCGAAATCGGCGATCCGCTGCGCCACGGTGCGCGTCGCTCCGGCCAGAAAGCTCGCCCGCACCCGCCAGGCGCGCCGCCCCAGCCGCAGGTCGAGGCTGGCGGGCTGCACCTGATCGGCGTCGAAAGGGGCGGGGCCGTTTGCGCCGTCATGCGCGGCGATGCGCCCTTCGGCGATCAGCGCGCGCAGGTGCTGGGAGGGCAGGACGCCTGAACGCGAGTTTGACATCCGGCCTCCGGTCCTGATGCGAAAACGCCAGCGCCGGGGCGCTGGCGTCTTGCGATGGTCGGGCCAGCGAGATTCGAACTCACGACCTTCCGTCCCCCAGACGGACGCGCTACCAGACTGCGCTATGGCCCGGACGTGGCGCGGTTATACAGCCTGCGCCGCCGGGCGCAAGCCGCAGGATGCGCCCAGCCCGCCTAGGCGCGCAGGCCGTCTCGCGCGCGCTCCAGCGCGGCGATCACCGCGCGCAGACGCGCCTGCAACCGGGCGCGTCCGGCGTCGGGCGCAGCGTCGGGCGCAGCGTCGGCGGCGGGCGCCGCCTGCGGCGCCGTCGCGGGCGCGGCAGGCGTGTCGGGCGCGTCTGCTGCGTCCTCGTCCACCGCGACGGCGGCCTCCACGCCTTCGCCCACCGCCACCACATGGCGCAGGCCGCGCTCGCGGAACACCTTTTGCAGGCCCTTGATGGTCAGCCCCTCGTCATAGAGCATGACGCGGATGCCGCGCAGCAGCGCCACGTCGGCGGGGCGGTAATAGCGCCGCCCGCCGCCGCGCTTCATCGGGCTGAGCTGCGCGAACTTGCTCTCCCAGAAGCGCAGCACATGGGCGGGAATATCAAGCTCCTCGGCGACCTCGGAGATGGTGCGGAACGCGCCCGGCGCCTTTTCGCGCGCCTCAGCCGCAGCAGCGCCCGCGCCATGCGCCGCAGATGGCTCCGCAGACGGCGCGGCATGTCGCGCCGTCATTGCGCGCCCGCGTTGATGCGATCCTTGAGGATGTGGGAGGGGCGGAACACCAGCACGCGGCGCGGCTCGATCGGCACCTCCTCGCCGGTCTTGGGGTTGCGCCCGATTCGCTGCCCCTTGTCGCGGGTGCTGAAGGTGCCAAACGAGGAGATCTTGACCGTCTCGCCCGCGACCAGCGCGCCGGAGATGTGGCGCAGGATGCTCTCCACCAGCTCCGCGCTCTCGTTGCGCGACAGGCCGACCTCACGATACACCGCCTCGGACAAATCCGAGCGCGTCAGCGTCTTGCCCGACATCGCGTTCCTCCCCCCGCATCACCATGTTTGACCACAGTGTGAAGACTGCGTGAAACGATGTCAATATCAATGGGTTGCGGTGGATAACTTAAGGTTGCGCCCGGATCGCCGGAGGTTGCGCCCGGATCACCAGCGCAGCAGGGCGCCGCCCCACACCAGCCCGCCGCCGATCGCCTCCATCAGCAGCAGGTCGCCGGGCCGGATGCGCCCGTCGCCGACCGCGGTGGACAGCGCCAGCGGGATCGACGCGGCGGAGGTGTTGCCGTGGTCCTGAAGCGTGAGGATCACCTTCTCCATCGGCACGCCGGCCTTTTTCGCCGTCGCCTCGATGATGCGGATGTTGGCCTGATGCGGCACCACCCAGTCGATATCGTCGGCCACGACGCCCGCCTTGGCCATCACCTCGTGCGACACGTCGGCCAGCTTGGCGACCGCGTGCTTGAACACCTCGCGCCCCTGCATCCGCACCTTGCCGGCGGCGCCGGTCCAGGACGGGCCGCCATCGACGTAGAGGATGTCGTTGTAGGCGCCGTCCGAATGCAGGCAGGTCGCCAGCACGCCGCGATCCTCGGCCGTGCCGGAGGTGGCCTGCGCGCCCACCAGCACCGCGCCCGCGCCGTCGCCGAACAGCACGCAAGTGCTGCGGTCCTCCCAGTCGAGGATGCGCGAAAATGTCTCGGCGCCGATCACCATCACCGTGCGCGCCTGCGCCGCGCGGATCAGCGCGTCGGCGTTGGCCAGGCCGAAGATGAACCCCGCGCACACCGCCTGAATGTCGAAGGCGAAGCCGCTTTTCATGCCGATGGCGTGCTGCACGCGGGTCGCGGTGGAGGGGAAGGTCTGGTCTGGCGTGGCGGTGGCCACGATCACCGCGTCAACTTCGGTTCCCTTCATCCCGGCGTGGGCCAGCGCCCGCTTCGCCGCGGCGATCGCGAGGTCGGAGGTCATCTCGCCTTCCGCCGCGATGTGGCGGCGCCGGATGCCGGTGCGCGAGCAGATCCATTCGTCGGAGGTGTCGAGCCGCTCGGCGAACTCCGCGTTCTCCATCACCCGCTCTGGCAGGTAGTGTCCGCAGCCCAGCGGCACGGCGCGAAACAGGCTCATCGGGCGGTGTCTCCCTTGCTGTCCGGGTTCTTCTCCGGCGCGGTCAGCGCGGCGACGCGCGCGGCGACCTGCTCGGTGAAGCCGGTGCGGCCCATGCGCGCCGCCAGCGCCACGGCGGCGGCGACGCCGGTCGCATCGGCGCCACCATGGCTTTTCACCACCGCGCCGCCAAGCCCCAGAAACACGCCGCCGTTCACGCGGCGCGGGTCGATGCGGCGCTTGAGCCTGCCCAGCACCCCCAGCGCCATCAGCCCGGCCAGCCTTGAGAACAGCCCCACGTTGAACGAGCGGCGCATCTCCTCGCCGATGAAGGCGGCGGCGCCCTCGGCTGATTTCAGCGCGATGTTGCCGGTGAAGCCGTCGGTCACGATCACGTCGGCCTTGTCGCCGCACAGATCGCCGCCCTCGACAAAGCCGCAGAAGGCGTAGTCGCCCTGCGCCGCCGACGCCGCCAGCAGATCGCGCGCGGTGCGCAGTTCCGGGCGGCCCTTGGTGTCCTCGGCGCCGACGTTCAGCAGCCCCACGCGCGGCGCGGAGAGATCGAGCCCCACGCGGGCGTATTCGGCGCCCATCACCGCGTATTGCGCCAGAACATGCGCGTCGGCGCGCAGGTCGGCGCCGACATCGAGCACGATGTTGAACCCGGCGGGCGCGCGCGACGGCCAGAACACCGCGATCGCCGGGCGGTCCACCCCCGGCGCCTTGCGCAGCCGCAGCATCGCCATCGCCATCAGCGCGCCGGTGTTGCCGCAGGAGACGGCGGCCGCCGCCGCGCCGGTCGCCACCGACGACAGCGCCGACCACATGCTGGTGCCTTCGGCGGCGCGCAGCGCGGCGCCGGGCTTGTCGGCCATCTCCACCACGCGCGCGCAATCGACGATGTCGCACCGCGCCGCCAGCGCCGCACGGCGCGACAGCAGCGGCGCAAGCGTCGCTTCAGGGCCGTGGAGCAGGAAACGCAGGTCCGGCGCCTTGCGCAACGCCTTGACGAGGCCCGCAATCACCGTTGCAGGACCCCGGTCTCCACCCATGGCGTCGACCGAGATGACGGGAGCGTCGGTCGTCGGCATGGACCTCATCGCATGGGCTGGCGGGTGCGGCGTTGCGCGGCGCCGCACGGAAATCAGGCGGCGTCGCTATCCAGATCGACGTCGGCGGCCTTGGCGGCGACTTCGCGACCGGCATACCAGCCGCAGGCGCCGCACACGTGGTGCGGGCGCTTGAGTTCGCCGCAGTTCGGGCACTCATTGGGGTTCGCGGCGACCAGCGAGTCGTGCGCGCGGCGCATGTCGCGTTTGGAGCTCGTGGTTCGGTTCTGCGGAACAGCCATCTGTCTCAACCTCCGTCCGGCGCGGCGTGGCGCGGAAATTCATCTCCGAGAGCCGACGCCGGAGCAGCGTCCACACAGGACGCCATTCGCGCGATCTCGTTGCGAGCGCGGGACATAGCGCCGAACGCCGCGCCCCGCAAGAGCCTCAGGCTTCTCGTGAGAGCCGCCGCTTCAGCGGTCGCGCGCCTTGCCCTTCAGCGTCGCCAGCCCCGCGAACGGGCGCGCGGCCTCATCGGTCAGCGGCGCCACGCCCGGCGGCCCGGTCAGCACGCCGTCGAAGGCGGCCTCGGGCTTGCGCGGGTAGGGGTCGATGGCCAGCGCCGCCGCCTCCGCCGCGATCTCGCCCAGGTCGATGGCCTCGCCCAGCGCCTCCACCGTCTCCTCGCCCTCGGGGTCGAGCAGCCCGGCGGCCTCGTCCAGCCGCGCCTTCGGCGCGAAGAATCGCTCGAACGGCTCGGCGAAGTCCGTGTCCACCGGCTCCAGCGTCACCACGCAAACCTGCGTCAGCGCCGCCGTCACCACCCCCTTCACGCGCCAGCCGCCCGGCCCCCAGGGCGCAGCCGTCGCCGCATAGCGCAGCGCGCGCACCGCAGGCACGGCGTAGCGCGCGGCGAGCGCGGCGCATTCCTGCGCCTTCGCCGCGCCCTCCAGCGGCGCGCCGGCGCTGAGCGCGGCCGCCGGGATGGTGCGGGAGAATTCGGGCGCGGCTTCGGCGGACATGGCGGCTCTCCGGCAGGGGCGGGCGCAAGGCGAGCGCCGCGCAGTTGAATTTACATCATCCACAGGCTAGGGGAACCAGCGACGCACAGACGGAAAAAAAGAGTTCAGCCGATGTCCAGCCCTGTTCGCGCCTTGGTGATCGTCGCGGCCCTGGGGTTCAGCGGCTGCGCGCCGACCTATGTCAACCATGGCTTCGCGCCGCAGATCGCCGAGCTTGACGCGCTGGAGGCCGGGGTGGACACCCGCGGCTCGGTGCTGCGCAAACTGGGCCGCCCGTCCTCGACCGGGTCGTTCGACAGCGAGGTGTGGTATTACGTCGCCAGCCGCACCGAGAAATTCGCGTTCTATCAGCCCAAGGTGGTGGATCGCACCGTCGCCGTGGTCCGCTTCGACGAGGCTGGTCTGGTGACGCAGGTCAACCGCTATGGGCTGGAGGACGGCAAGGTTGTCGATCTGGTCACCGCCACCACGCCGACCTATGGCCGCGAGCTGACGGTGCTCCAGCAGCTTTTCGGCAACGTGGGCCGCATCTCGGCGGATCAGGCGCTGGGGCAGTAGCCGCGCGGGCGACAGCTGCGCCTCTGTCAGGCGGGCCGACGCGCGTTCAGCGCCAGCCAGATCAGCGCCGCGCCCGCCAGCGCGAGGAACGGCGCCATGGCGAGGTTCACCGCCTCCCAGCCGATCGCGTCCATCAGCGCGCCGGAGCTGAAGCTGGCCACCGTCACCAGCCCGAACACCAGAAAGTCGTTCAGCCCCTGCACCTTGGCGCGTTCCTCCGGCGCGTGCGCCGCCGTCAGCATCGCGGTGGCGCCGATGAAGCCGAAGTTCCAGCCCAGGCCCAGCAGGATCAGCGCGCCGTAGAACTGCTCCAGCGCGACGCCGCTCAGCGCGACGAACGCGCAACCCGCCAGCAGCGCAAGGCCGACGGCGATCACCTTTTCCGCGCCGAATTTCGCGATCAGGTGGCCGGTGAAGAACGACGGCGCGAACATCGCCAGCACATGCGCCTGCACCACCCCCGCCGCATGGTCGGGGTCATAGCCGCAGGCGACGATGGCCAGCGGCGTCGAGGTCATCACCATGTTCATCAGCGCATAGGAGACCATGGCGCAGATCATCGCCACCGCCACGCGCGGCTGGCGCACGATCTCCAGGAGCGGCCGCCCCGAAGGCGCGCCTTTTTCGCGCGGCTTCGGGCGCGGCGCGTCGAGGAAGAAGAACGCCAGCGCGCCCACCACGTTCAGCGCCGCCAGCGCCACATAGGCCCCGGCGAACGGCGCGGGCGCCAGCCAGTCGCGCGTCAGCACCGCCAGTTGCGGCCCGATCAGCGCCGAGGCCAGCCCCCCCGCCATCACCAGGCTGATCGCCTTGGGCCGGAACGCGGGCGAGGCGCTGTCGGCGGCGGCGAAGCGATAGAACCCCTGCGCCGCCATATAGACGCCGTTGAACCCGGCGCCGATCACCAGCAGCGCGAAAGACCCCTGCAACAGCGCGACCGCGCCCAAAGCCCCGCCGATGGCGCCGCAAAGCGCGCCGAGCAGGAAGCCGGGCCGCCGCCCGTAGCGCCCCATCAGCATCGACAGCGTCGGCGCGGCGAACATCGACACCAGCACCAGCACCGAGATCGGCAGCGTCGCCAGCGCCTTGTTCTCCGCCAGCGTCTGCCCCGCCAGCCCGCCGAGGATGAACAGGATCGGCATCTGCGCGCCCAGCACGGCCTGCGCGAACACCAGCACGGCGACGTTGCGCCGCGCGCTGGCGTCGTCGTGGGCGGGCAGGGTGAGTGCGGCATCGGTCATGGCGCGGTGATAGCGCTCGTATGCAGACCGCGCAATGCGTCGGAAGAAACACGGCGCCGTCTTTGTGCAGGGTGGCAAGGTGTCGCAGCGGTGCGGCAGGGGCAACGGGGAAACACGACGGCGGGTCGGGCGACGGAAGGCGCGACGCGCCACAACGGGACGCGATCATTTCCGATTGCGGCGCCTGCGCTTGCGGCATGCCCGACGGTCCCGCCGCGCGGCCCGGTGGCGGAAAATCAGATCCGCGACGCGGCGCCCCATGGCATAGCGCCCGGCCCCGACCCTTCCCTGCGCAGCTTTGGCGATGAACTGACCGCCGCCGCCGCCGGACATGCTCACACAGCGTCGCGCCGCCATCATGCGCAAGGTCCATGCCAACGCGATTGCGGCGGGCGGCCCGATCGCCGACACCAGCATTCCGCTTTCGGGCGGCGGCCCGGACGGGGCGTTTGGGGCTGGCGTGCCGGGTGGCTGCTCCGCGCGCGACGGGCCGCCCGACTTCGCGCGGTATCCGTAAGCGCGTGGCGGCCTATTCGGCCGCCACCGCCTGCCTTGCGTCGCGCAGCCAGCCCCACATCCGCAGCGGCGTCATCGGCATGTCCACATGGCGCACGCCGGCCTCCCACACCGCGTCCAGCGCGGCGTTGGTGACGGCGGCCAGCGCGCCCACGGTGCCCGCCTCGCCGCAGCCCTTCATGCCGATGGCGTTGGCGGTGGACGGCGTGCCCTCGTGGTGGAAATCCATCATCGGCGCGTCGTCGGCGCGCGGCATGGCGTAGTCCATGAGGCTGGCCGAGACCAGCTGGCCGTTCTCGTCATAGACCACATGCTCGGTGATCGCCTGGCCGATACCCTGCACCACGCCGCCGTGAACCTGGCCGCGCGCCAGAATCGGGTTCATCAGCACGCCGAAATCATCGACCACGGTGTATTTCACCACCGCCACCACGCCGGTCTCGGGATCGACCTCGACCTCGGCGAAATGGGCGCCGTTGGGATAGGAGCGGCCCGGCACCACCGTCTCGCGCTCCTCGGCCAGCAGGTCCTGCCGACCCTTGGCGCGGGCGCGGGCGACCACCTCCATCACGCCCAGCGCGGTGTCGGTGCCCGCCACGCGGAACACGCCGTCGGCGAACTCGATGTCGCCGGGGCCGACTTCCAGCTCATCGCCCGCGAACGGCTTGATCCGCTCGACCCACGCATCCGCCGCGCCCCAGATCGAGGAGCCCTGCATCGTGACCGAGCGCGACCCGCCGGTGCCGCCGCCCTTGGCGATGCGGTCGGTGTCGCCCTGCACCAGCCGGATCTTGTCGAACGGCACGCCGAGGCGGCCGTGCAGGAACTGCGCGAACACCGTCTCGTGGCCCTGACCGTTGGACTGGGTGCCGACGTAGAGATCGACGCCGCCATCGTCGGCGAATTCGATGCGCGTGGTCTCGTTCTGGTCGCCCAGAATCGACTCGATGTAATAGGCGAGCCCGAGGCCCCGCAGCTTGCCGGCCTTCGCGCTGGCGGCCTTGCGCGCGGAAAAGCCCGCCACGTCGGCCTCGATCAGCGCGCGGTCCAGCACCTTGTCGAAGTCGCCGACGTCATAGGTCTCGCCGACGCAGGTGACGTAGGGAAATTTCGTGATCCAGTTCTTGCGCCGCAGCGCCAGCGGATCGACGCCCATCTGACGGGCCGCATAGTCCATCAGCCGCTCGATGGCGTAGATCGATTCGGGCCGCCCGGCGCCGCGATAGGCGTCAACCGGCGTGGTGTTGGTGAACACGCCCTTCACGTTCACGAAGAAGGTCTGCACGTCATAGACGCCGGTCAGCACTTTCGAGGCGATCACCGAAGGAATATAGACCGCGTAGGCCGACAGATACGCGCCCAGCCCCGCGATGGTGGAGAACCGCACCGCCAGCAGCCGGTGGTCGGCGTCGAAAGCGGCTTCGGCGCGGGTGACGTGGTCGCGGCCCATCACGTCGGAGGCCATGCCCTCAGAGCGCTCCGAGATCCACTTGACCGGGCGGCCCAGCGCCTTCGCGGCGTAGGCGAGCGCGATGTATTCGGGATAGTTGAAGGTCTTCATGCCGAAGCCGCCGCCCACGTCGGGGTGGGTGACGCGCACCTGTTCGGCCTTGAGGCCCAGCTTCTCCGCCACCTCGTCGCGGGTGCCCCAGGGGCCCTGACCGTTGCAGGCCAGATGCAGCCGTTCGCCGTCCCAGGTGGCGATGGCGCCGCGGGTCTCCATCGGGTTGGCGATGACGCGGTTGTTGATGAGATCGAGCGCGACGGTGTGCGCCGCGCCGGCGAACGCGGCGTCGGTCGCCGCGCGGTCGCCCATGCCCCAGTCCATGCACAGATTGCCCGGCGCTTCGTCATGGATCTGCGGCGCGCCTGCGTCCAGCGCGCCCGCCGTGTCGGTCACCACCGGCAGCTCGTCGTATTCCATCGCCACCAGCTCCGCCGCGTCGCGCGCCTCGGCCAGCGTCGCGGCGACCACCATCGCCACAGCCTCGCCGACATGGCGCACCCGGTCCGTCGCCAGAATCGGGCGCGCGGGACGGGCGGAGGTGGATCCGTCGAGGTTCTGCACGGTGCCGCCGTCCATGTCGTTGATCACGCCGTCCAGCGTGTCCGCCGTCAGCACCGCCAGCACGCCGGGCGCGGCGCGCGCCGCCTCCGTATCGATCGAGGCGATGGCCGCATGAGCGACGGTGGCGCGCACGAACACGGCGCGCGCTTCGCCGGCCTCGACGATGTCCTCGACATAGCGCCCGGCGCCGCGCAGGAAGCGCGCGTCCTCGACGCGGGTGACGGGCTGGCTGAGGCCGAATTTCGACATGGGAATTCCTCTTGGCGGGTTGGTCTGCGCAGCGGCGCACAAGTTAGGGCGCCTTTCGCGGATTGCGAAACCCCCTTGCGCGCGGTGCTTGTGACGATGCGCGCCCTTTTCGCCCCGCCGCAGTGTTGACAGAGTGGCGCTCAGCGAAACGGGGGAGGATTCAATGGTCGAAGATGTGGTGATTCTGGACGGGGCGCGCACGCCCATCGGCACGTTCGGCGGCGCCCTTGCGGGCACGCCGCCCACCGAGAGCGCCGCGCATGTGGTGCGCCATGCGCTCAGCCGCAGCGGCGTCGAGGGCGCCCAGATCGGCACGGTGGTGTTCGGCAACGTCATCCATACCGAAGCGAAGGACATGTATCTCAGCCGCGTCGCGGCGGTGAACGGCGGCATTCCGGTCGAGACGCCGTGCCTGACGCTGAACCGGCTGTGCGGCTCGGGCGCGCAGGCCATCGTCTCCGCCGCGCAGCACCTGATGCTGGGCGACAACGACTTCGCCGTGGCGGGGGGCGCGGAGTCGATGTCGCGCAGCCCGCACAGCTGGCAGGTGGCGCGCGCGGGCCAGAAGATGGGCGACGCCAAGATGCTCGACATGATGATCGGCGCGCTGTCCGACCCGTTCGAGGGGATGCACATGGGCGTGACGGCGGAAAATGTCGCCGCCGACCATCAGATCAGCCGCGCCGAGCAGGACGCCTTCGCGCTGGAGAGCCAGCGCCGCGCCGCCGCCGCCATCGCCGCAGGCAACTACAAAAGCCAGATCGCGCCGATCGAGGTGATGGTGCGCCGCGACAAGGTGATGTTCGACACCGACGAGCACCCCAAGCCCAACACCACCGCCGAGACGCTGGCGGGCCTGCGCCCGGCGTTCCGCAAGGACGGCACGGTGACCGCCGGCAACGCCTCGGGCATCAACGACGGCGCGGCGGCGGTGGTGCTGGCCACCGCCAAGGCCGCCGAGCGCGCCGGGCTGAAGCCCAAGGCGCGCCTCATGGGCTATGGCCACGCGGGCGTGCAGCCCGACCGCATGGGCATCGGCCCGATCCCCGCCGTCACCAACCTGCTGAAAAAACTGGGCATGACCGCCGACCAGTTCGACGTGATCGAGAGCAACGAGGCCTTCGCCGCGCAGGCCTGCGCGGTGAACAAGGGCCTCGGCTTCGACCCCGCCAGGGTGAACCCCAACGGCGGCGCCATCGCGCTCGGCCACCCCATCGGCGCCACCGGCGCGCTGCTGACGATCAAGGCGATGTATGAGCTTGAGCGCACCGGCGGGCGCTATGCGATCATCACCATGTGCATCGGCGGCGGGCAGGGCATCGCGCTGGCCATCGAGCGGCTTTGAGAAGGGCGGCGGTCAGGCGTCCAGAAACGCCTCCACCGCCGCCAGAAACGCCTCCGGCTTCTCGGCGTGCAGCCAGTGCCCGGCGCCCTCCACCGTTTCGATCCGCGCGGCGGGAAACCGGGCGCGGATCGCGCCGTGCATGGCGGGCGATACATAGTCCGAGGCGCCGCCGCGCAGGAACAGCGCCGGGCCTGCAAAGCTGTCGTGCGCGAAGCGCGCCGGAAAGCCCACCAGCCCGTCCATCCCCGCCGCCAGCGCCGCGATGTCGGGCCGCCAGCGCGCCGCGCCGCTCTCGATGGCGAGGTTCTGCGCCACGAAGGCGCGCAGCGCGAGGTTGGGAATGCTTGCCGCCAGCGCCCGGTCCGCCTCCGCCCGGCGCGTGATCGTGGACAGGTCCAGCGCCGCCATCGCCGCCAGCGTGTCGGCGTGGCTGTGGTCATAGGCGACTGGCGCTATGTCGGCGACAATCAGTTTCCGGACTCGCGCAGGGTGCTCCAGCGCCAGCGTCATCGCCGCCTTGCCGCCCATCGAGTGGCCCATAACATCCGCCCGGCCCCCGGCCTCGGCGGCGATGGTCCCGGCCAGATCGGCGGCCATCGCGGGGTAGGAGACATCGTCGCTCCACGGGCTGTCGCCATGGCCGCGCATGTCCACGACGATCACTTTGCGCCGCTTCGCCAGACGCTTGGCCAGCGCGCCCCAGTTGCGCCCCGCGCCCAGCAGGCCATGCGCGACCACCAGCGGCGCGTCGCCGCCTTCGCCCAGAGTTTCGCTCGCCAGACGCACGCCATTTCCTTTCGTTTCGCCCGTGCGAGAGGACCTTGAACCGGTTCAGATGGCAAGAGGATATGCTTGAGTGCGCGGTTTTTCTCGTTAAGGTTGACTGCGCGCGAAGCAAGTTCCGGCCGGAAAAGCCGACGGTCGCGCGGGGAAACGCTTTCAGGGGAGACTCTCGACATGGCGATGAAACATTGGCTCATGGCGGGCGCAGCGATGCTTGCGCCGCTGGCGGCCCAGGCGCAGCAGGCGACGCTGGAGAAGCTGGGCGCCTTTCAGAAGGTTGGCGAGGCGCAATTCACCTTTGTCGAGCAGGGCGGCGACCGTGCGGAATCGCTTCGCAACGTCCTGAAGAACATCACGCTGCCGGCGGGCTTCAGCATCGACCTCTACGCCATCGTGCCCGACGCGCGCCACATGGCGGTCAGCCCGATGGGCTTTGTCACCATCGTCGGCACCCGCAAGAACAAGGTCTGGGCGGTCACCGACCGCGACAAGGATCGCGTCGCCGATGAGGTCAAGGACTTCGCGCCCTCGCTGACCTTCGACATCCCCAACGGCCCGTGCTGGTCGCCGGACGGGATGCTCTACATCGTCGAGCGCAACCGCCTGCTGAAGTTCCCGGCGGCGGAGTTCTTCTACGATGGCGAAGACGTGGTGGCCGTGCCCATCGTCGCGCAGGGCGCGCTGATCCCGCCCGAGGAGGAGAGCTACAACCACACCGCCCGCGTCTGCGTGGTGGGGCCGGACGGCAAGCTCTACGTCTCGCTCGGCCAGCCGTTCAACGTGCAGCCGCCCGAGAAGGTCGAGATGTACAAGGAGCTGGGCATCGGCGGCATGATCCGCATGACCCAGGACGGAACGGATCGCGAGGTCTATACCGTCGGCATCCGCAACTCGGTGGGGCATGACTTCCACCCCGTCACCGGCGAGCTGTGGTTCAACGACAACCAGGTTGACGGCATGGGCGACGACATCCCGCCGGGCGAGCTGAACCATCAGACCGCGATGGGCCAGCACTTCGGCGCGCCCTATTACGGCGGCGGCCATGTCCGCACGGTCGAGTATGCGGGCGTCGAGCCGCCCGCCGACGTGGTGTTCCCGGCGGTCGAGACCGTCGCGCACGGCGCCGATCTCGGGATGCAGTTCTACACCGGCAACATGTTCCCCGAGAAATACCGCAACGCGATCTTCTCGGCGCAGCATGGCTCGTGGAACCGCACCACCCCGGTCGGCGCGCGGGTGATGGTCACCTTCATCGACGCCGATGGCGCCGCCAGCATGGAGCCGTTCGCCGAGGGCTGGATCGACCCCAACGGCGAGTATCTCGGCCGCCCGGTGGCGGTGGCGCAGATGCGCGACGGCTCGCTGCTGGTGTCGGACGATCTTGCGGGCGCGATCTATCGCATCTCGTATTCGGCGCCCTGATCCGCTGATCCCGCGTCGGCGCGACATCCGCGCCGACGCCCCCCGCCTGGAGAAAGACATGACCCCCATCGCCCGCGCCGCCCTTTTCCTTGGCGCGCTCGCCGTCTCCGCCCCGGCGCTCGCGGCGGGAGACCCCGTCGAAGGCAAGACCAAGGCCGGGATGTGCCGCATCTGCCACGGCATCGACGGCGTGGCGCGCAACCCCGAGGCGCCCAACATCGGCGGCGAGCATTTCGTCTATCTCCAGAACCAGTTGCGCAACTTCCGCTCCGGCAAGCGCACCCACGAGGTGATGAGCGTCATCGCGGAGGGGCTGAGCGACGAGGACATCGACGATCTGTCCGCGTGGTATTCCTCGATCAAGTTCAGCGTGACGGTTCCCGAGTGACCCCCGCGCCGGTCGCGCTGCTGACCGGCTTTGCGCCGTTCCGTCACTGGGCGGTCAACTCCAGCGGCGCGGCGGCGCGGATGCTTTCCGCCGCGCGCCCCGCGCTGGCTGCGCGCATCCTGCCCGTGGATCATCGCGAGGCCGGCGCCGCGCTCGACGCCGCGCTGGCGGCGGTCTCTCCCGACATCGCGCTGCTGACCGGCCTTGCCGATGAACCCTGCCTGCGGCTGGAGCGCGCAGCGCGGCGGCCTGTTCATGAAGGCGGGGCGGAGGACGGCGACGCGGCGGCGCTGCATGGCGTATGGCCCTGGGCCGCGGCGCTCGACGCGATCCGCGCGACCGGCGCGCCCGCGCGGCTGTCGCAGGACGCCGGGCGCTATGTCTGCGAGACCGTCTATTGGCGGGGGCTGAGCGCGCCGCGCCGCCCGCGTCTGGTCGCGTTTCTCCATGTTCCGCCCATCGGTCCCGACTGGCCTGCGGCGCGGATCGCGGCGGCGGTCGGGGCCTGTCTGGACGCCGCGCTCGGCGCCGCTCAGAACGCCTCCAGCCCCGCGAAGTCGATCGCTTCGAAATAGGCGATCTTGTCCTCGCGCGCGGCGGAGCCGGAAAGCTGCACCAGCGCGCGCCCGCCGACCAGCGCCATCACGCCGCCGTCGGGCGCCACGACATAGCGCTGCCGCCCGACGCGGCGCACCTCGCCCTGGCTCGCCATCATCGCCGGGTTGCCCAGCATGGCGCCCATGGTCGCCACCATCGGGTTGTCGGCCATGATCTGGATCTCGATGCTCTCGCCGCCGCGCGCGTAGGACGCCGAGGCGCTCAGCCCGCCGCCAAACAGCGCGGCGCCCGCCGCGCTGGCGTCGCCGTCGCTGCGCGTCCAGCCGTCGAGCGCCGGGGGCAGGAACGCCGTCAGCCCCGCCGCCTTTTTCTGGCCGAGCAGGGTGGCGGCGTAGTCGAGCTCCTCCTTGGCGCCCGCGATGTCGCCCGCGCGATAGGCCTCCAGCCCCGCCGCGATGGCGTCCTCGATCTCGTCGGCGGCGGCGACGGATGCGAGGCCTGCGGCGAGGCCTGCGGCGAGGCACAGGGCGACGACAAACTGTTTCAAAGCGCGGTTCCCCTCTTTCGCTTGATCGGTGGCGGAACGATAACGGCGCTCAAGC
>Ga0210015_1002271_pt1 | contig 18172 bp, 6 predicted proteins | sample CryGeymeta201522_FD_185471 | JGI IMG/M metagenome (GOLD analysis project Ga0210015, IMG submission 185471) | Groundwater microbial communities from Crystal Geyser aquifers in Utah, USA - Crystal Geyser metaG 2015-22 (SPAdes) (version 2) | ecosystem: Environmental > Aquatic > Deep subsurface >... | reverse complement strand
GGCAGTTGAGTTTTTATATTATCGTGATCGTGGTGAAACTGACATAGTTGAGCAAATTAATAATCGACACTATCAATTTAGAAAACGTGATGTTGTGAAGCATATTTTTCATAGAAAAACTGAACCACCAGTCTACAAACCTCCACGTTGGCAACCTTTACAAAATTTTCTTAATGGCGCAGCTCAAACTCCGGGAGAATTAATTGAAGCATTGGAAATAGCCCGTGAATATCGTGCACTACTTGAAGCCTATCTTCTTCATAATCCCTCCCGTTATGAAAAAAGACAGATTGGACGCGTAGGAGCTGAAGAAAATCCGGAAAAATCTGAAAAACGTTTAATAGAAAAATTGAGAAAACGTAAAGCAGAGAAAAAGGGAGTTGTTTATGAACCAAAAACAAGAAAATTAGGTTTTAAACGTCAAGATGTGATTGATAATCGAAAAATGATTGATCGGTTTGGTCAAATTGAAGCTGATATTTTTCGTCGCGCGCAAAGAAACCTTACAGGTACTGATCAACAAAGAGTTTTGTCTCATTTTGAAAACCAAGAAATACCACGCCAAGCAGTGCAAAAATTAAGAGAAAAGGTTGGAAAAAGACGCATATTAAACACTGTTACTGCTCTTGTCCCAACGGTTGCAATTGTTGCCGTTCTCAACATCCCAGTTATTAAGGAATGGATTGCCGGACTTCAAGATGAACTTCTTGGAAAAGCCACGTCGGTTTTTCCCCGTCTTTCTTTGCATGGAATTTTGCCAGCCCGGCCGGAACAACAAGTCACAACACTTTTTACATTTCAACCAGAAAATCAACAAGCAAACTACGTGGAAGTAGTTAACCGAATCGATGAACTAAATAATATTATTGCGCTTTTAACTGATGATAAAACTCCTGCAAGCACAAAAATGGTACTTCAATCCCAATATAACTTAACAATGGATGATGTTGCCACTTTGGAAAAACAGCTTGGAGATATCACCTTGTCCGAAACCCAACTACTTATTAGAACAGCCCAACAATCAAAAAAAACCATTCCTCTGCTTGATGAATTAGCTGTAAAACTTAGTGGCAGCAAAAAAACCGACCTTGGTAAAATGGTTCAGGCGATCACGGCAGTTAGCCAAAAACAACACGTTGCGTCTTTGAATCCAACTGGAACTCCAATAAACACAGTCGCCAATGCATTAAAAACACTGGTTGATGACGACAGCTCCAAAAGTTTTGTTGCAATGCAGGATCAAACATTGTTGGATCGTTTGGGAATTGAAAGACAGACACTTGAAAGTCAATTGAGTTTTTTGCCTGCAACTGTCACTGATGCTCAAAAAGATGCCATTGCTAATAATCCTGCTCCATTTTTTATTGATAGTCAAGCTCTTCCGGGAAAAACTCTGGTCGTGATAGACGGACAAGGAACAACTCCTTTAGTTGGAGTGTTTGATCCAAAAGACAACCCAAATTTTCAGTTTCATCTTGAACAAATTCAAGCAATCACAAAAACGCCGGATGATCAAGTTAAACTTGCCTTAGCTGTTCCAGGCTTACCAAAGTCCTTAAGTGAACCATCAACTGACACGCCCTATTTTGCATTAGTAAAGGCTCAACTGGTTCGCTGTAAAGATTTTTCTGAAAAACCTGATGTAATCGATCAGTTAATAAAAGCAGCGCATGGAGGAAATCTTGAGGCGTTTAACAAAATTACAGCTGCCATTAAGACAAATGATTTATATCAATATAATAAAATTTTCAACGACCCGCTTCACAATCCACCGGTCTCAACTTTCACCACCCGTGTTCTTCAAGAAACGCAAACTCATCTATCTTCTACGCTCAACGCTCCACCTTCTACTGCCCACGCCATTGCTCAATCCGTTCGAAATCATCTTAATGAAACATCCCTCACAAGCACAGTTTCACTCAAGGGAAAACCAGAAATTGATACGTCAACTGTTTTTGATCCGATTGTTACTCAAGAAAAAACAGTAGGACAACTTCTTAATGGTCAGATTACACCAGATGAGGCAACGCGTGCAATTTTGGACACAAGCGAACCTGATATTTTTTTCATCAATGGAAAAGGTAAAGTCACCGGCCAGTTTCGTCAACATTTCAATCTACCCCTTGATAGATTTCCACCACAATTTACTGATTGGGCAGTTAATGTCGAAGGCCCAGCGCATCAAACCGGTATTCAGTTTTTAACGACTTTATTTGTGAGAAATGTTGCCGGATCAACCCAGTCTGGGGGATCTGATCCGGGGATGCAGCTCTGGGAACTTTTCACCGGTGGACCTGGTCAAATTTCGTTAAACCCACTCGCCCAAAATGTTTCCCTATATTATGACGAGAGTCGATATAACCTGCAATATTTAGCAAGACTGGTAGATGCAATTGCCCTTGGTGAAGTTCCAAAAGACATGCAACCACTACTGGGCGATGAAACATCTCAACTGCCACATAACCCTTTTCCTACAAAAGCCGGTTTATTGGAAAAAGTCGCCTATCATCGTTTATCTCAACAAATACCAAAAATTGGTGCACATTTAAAACCAGACGAAATTGCAAAAATATGCTGGAAAATGGAAGGATATGTTTTTTCACGCGCCTTAATTGCTAAACATGGAGAAGAAGCCGTCACTACTGCTTGGTTAAACTCTATTCCTTTTGCAGCAGTTGATCTGCCAATTTATGGAGTTGAGGCAGCGGCCCAAGCATATTTTGGAAAAAGCATTAATGATTTGGAAGATTATCAACAAGTAATATTAATTGGAATGATCCAGGCTCCAGGAACATATTCACCTGTCACTGATCCAAACGCGGCAATTGAACGCGCCCTAACAGTTGTTGCTAATTTAGAAGGAATAAAAACCGACAAAAGAACTGATTTATTACGAACTATTAAACTTCCGTTTTATGATCAAACATTAATGGCTCCAAAAGATAAAATTTCTCATGAACTGGCCGAAAGTTTGCGCGCTAAACTTAAACTCCTTCTTTTTCCAGATTCAGATAATTTGCCAACCAAAGTTCGTGTGCAACAAATTGAAATTGTTCAAAGAAGATGGAATGAATTATTCACTAATCGAATTCCTGATGCATGGCAAAATCAAATTCCTCCTGATTTTGATCCAATACATAACCCTCAAGCTCAACAAGCTTTTGCTGGAGTTAAGGATGCTGTTAAAACTTTATCAGAGAATCCAGATGCAACTGCACGCTTCACCAGTTCAACTGTAATTGTCACAAGATCTGAAGATGGAACAACTTTTTTTATTAAACTACCTGAAGAAACCAAACCACCTTTTAAAGGACTGCAAGTTTCTGAATCATTAATTGATCCGCAAACTTATTTTTCACCTGAAGTTTACGAAGGTCCGTCACTGCAAATTCCTTTTGTCAGACAAATACAAGAGGCAATAAAACCAGTTGGTGATCACTATCAAATCACCCTACCAGATGGAAAAACCGTTGATATCCCCGCTTTTATTAAAAACGGACAAAGTTCTCCTGGTTTTCAGGCTGTTTTATATGATGCAAATACCGATTCTGTCTCAGGATTATTTAGTGGAGCAGCAGAACTAGCAAGCTCTCCACTTACTCCTGGATCAACTATTAAGCCATTTACTTTGGCTTTTTTATTAACCCATACTAATAATACTTTAGATTCAATTATTGACAACAGGCCTGGGATTTATTCATTAATCAGCAATCTTCGCGTAGATAATTTTATGTCTGGAGAAAATATTTTAGATTTGAAAAACCAAATCTCATTAGCTCAGGCTCTGGCTGCGTCAACCAATGTTCCATTTATGAAGTTGATGAAAGAATATTTGCAAACCCATCCAAACGGTTGGCAAGAATACACAATATTCTTACACGATAATTTCGGGATCGATCTTGTTGATTCACAAGGTCAACTTCTCACCCAACCAACTGCGTTTGCTCCAATTGGAGCTGATGCTAAAATTAATAGTCTCGAACAATTAGCGGCTGCATATGCACGACTTGCCAATCCGCAAGAATATTTCAATGCCAATACAGCTGACGGACAAAAACTAATTCAAGTTAGTCAACAGATTGTTAAGGTTCTAGGCGATGAATCCTTAAAAACAAAACCAATTCCTGCAGGAGTGGGTGTTTGGGGACAAGGAGCAGTTGAACTATTTAGACCTAATGATGTTTTTGTTGGTGCAAAAACAGGGACAGCCCCACTAGATGATAAGAGTGTTGGAGCTGTTTTAGCGGCTGCGATTTTTCGAAATAAAGACGGAAAAATGATGACAGCTGCAGTTCAACTCCAAGGAGAAAAAAACGGAATACCAACGCCAATTCCAGGAACAGGTGCCAATAATGGATTACCAATTGCACGTGTGGTCGGAGAAGGAATGTTCAGACAAGGAGAATACAGTATGGCTATTTCCGATTATCAAACCATTATTCAAAATATGGGAAATATTTGGCATGATCAAGACCAATTACTACAACAGCAACCAACTGTTTTACAATTTAGTCCCTCATCTCAACCATTATTATATGACCGCTTTGGAAATGTGATTAAACAAATGGTGATGCAGGCAGATGGAGTGGAAAGAGCTCTTCCAGTTCCGGTTCCAAATTTAGTTGACAAAATCGGACCAGTGGAAAATGGTTTTCAACCTGTGGTAGTTCATACAGAAAATGGAAAGATTATGACGGCATTTTTAAAAGTTGATCCAACCGTGATCAAAGAAGTTGTTCCAACCGTTGGTCTAGCCCAACGAGACAGTGTTGTGATTGGACAACTGCAACAATTACTTCAAAAAACAATCACAGATCATAAATTTCCAGTTCCTCCATCTGTTAATTTTGTTGTTATTCATGATCAAGAATCTTCTCCACTGTTACAAAGCATTGCCTATGACCTGAATAGACGAAATCTTCTCGCAATGACAAGTGAAGACGTTGAACAACTTACCAAACAATTGGGATTACCGGAAAATACGGTTTTTATCAACGAGACAATGGCAAAAGATATGTTGGCAGGAAACAGCAGTCAAGAAACACTGGGTGAAATTTTATATCATGAAACCGAGCATCAAAAACAACGCTTGCTTTTAGCAGCAGTTGACAGCGCTATGACGCTTGATCAACTTTTTTGGAAACATGGTCAAGCTTTGCCTTCCAAATCCATGCTTGAAGCATTTACTGAATATCGTTTAAAACTATCAACCACTCCTGCCTATGAAGCTGATGCCATTATGAAAAAAATTCTTGACCCAACTGATCCGCAAATGCAACGCTCTCATCAAGCCTATAACTTGTATGCGGATTTAATGAAAGCGGTTGATGAAAACAAACCAGTTGACCCAACCAAAGCCAAACAGTTTGTTGCTTTAATTAATGAGATCAATCAGGAACCTAACCGAGCGGAAATGTTAGCCTTAAATTTTGCACCGGTTGATGATCGACCAATCCAACAAACCGTGGCAGTTGCAAAACCTGATGCTCCTAATGCGCCAACTTTAATAAAACCTACTTCTGAAACAACCATACCGCCAACGGCCGCAAAAATTGCGCAAACCGCCTTCACACCAGAACTAAAAATACTTGAAACCGCCAGTCAAGCAATTGAGGCGATTAACCCTCCGGAAATTCTTCGAAAATCGTTTGTAGCAATCAAAGACGGACAGATTATTGCGGTTAATCCTGATGAACAATATCCATTATGGAGTTTGATTAAACTTCCTCTGGCTGCTTGGGCAATCAAACATTATGGTGATACTGATCCATTGATTAATGTTGCGGGAGTCGGGAAAATTCCTATGAGTATAGCAATTAGAGATTATCTTCTGTCATTTAGTTCAGAAACGGCCTATTTAGCTTTGCAAAATTTTACCAGCCAAACAACAGATTGGGATCAAGGGGCTTTAAAAATGGCAACTGAATTTCAAAAAGAACTTGGAATGATTAATGTTACATATGATTCCAAAGATAGTTTATTTCACGGATCTGCAAATGATTTTGTAAAACTGATGAATAAAATATTTAAGACTGATTATTTAACAGATGATCAAAAACAACTACTTCTGACCGGAATGAGTAATCAGGCCAACCATCAACAAGTAGTCACACAGTATAACATGCTATCAGAATCAGATTTTTATTATAAGTTTGGTATTGGACCAAATAATAATAGTTATTCTGCTAATACACTTGGCGGAACGCAAACCGGAGGTTGGTGGTTTATTGCATTATCTGAAAACAAAGATGACGCTATGACTCAATCTTCAATTGATTGGCAAAAAAAGGCGCTTGATATTACCAAAGCCGAATTTAGCAAACCACAAGCGCCTCCACCTGTTGCCGTTGATACTAAATCAGGAGGATGATGCTAAGCAATTAGCGATTAGTGATTAGAAGTTATCAGTTAAATCGGTTAAATCGGTTGAATCAGTAAATCAAAACAAAGTTCTGTCATTCCGAGCGTTAGCGAGGAATCTTACGTTAGCATTCGTAAGATCCCTCGTCAAATCAAAAACTATTTAGTAACTCGGGATGACATTTTATTAACAATTTAGCAATTTAACAGTTTAACAATATATTTTTAATTCGCATATTCGTTGATTAGCATTGTTTTGTCTTATTCGTATCGTATTTTGTTTTTCCTAATATCTATTATCTAATAACTAATATCTATCTTCCATCTTCAAATTCTATCTTCTATGTTCTACCATCTATCGTCTATTTATTATTCTACTAATATTTTTCCAGTACGAAGGGCTTCAGACAAAGTGTTTAAAGGACTAATGTTTGCAGCTTCTTTGGGAGTAAGTCCATAAACATGCCAATCTAACGGAAAACCAGTAGTTTTTTTATAGAGATAATCAAAACGCTCGTCTTCATCCATGGCCTCAAATTTTTTAGAAACAACTAATAAATCAATGTCACTTTCTCCAAGACGATATGTATCTTTAGCCAAAGAACCGTAGAGAATGACCTTACATGGGGATAAATCTGTTGTTAGCCTATTGATATATGCCTTTAAATATTGATTAACTTGTTTTTTACCCACAGGTATATTTTATGAAAATTAATAACAATCAGTTTAATTTTTTCTTTTGAAGAATATGTTTTTGTTAGTCGGATATCAGGATAACGAACACGCCAAAAATGTTGAGTGATGATTGCTAATTCTTCATACCAACGAGAGTTATTAACTGTAAGTTCTGTTTCTTTTAATAGAAAATCAAGTTTGTGTGATTTGGGTGGAATTTTATGAATAAACTCAACAATGGCGGCTTTAAATATTTTCTCGAGCGCTTGATGGTAGGAATATAACGATAAACCGTATCTTGCTCCGTTTAAACAGAATTCAGCGTCCCTATAATGTTCCTCAGCTTGTTCAAACCATATTTGTGAATCGACTTTCATGAAAAAATTATATCATAAAATAAATCTGCTTGGGTTCGCGATGATAATTTTAGTGTCATTCCGAAAAAACATAGCGACTGAGGAATCTTGCGAAAGCAATTAGCAGATAGCGATTAGCTGTTAGCAGTTGGCATTCGTAAGATCCCTCGTCAAAACTAAAACAGCTTAGTAACTCGGGATGACTTTATTCATTATTCATTATTCATTTAATTATTTTATTATTTGATTATTGGTTATTGATTATTTTTTCATCACATATTCTTGCCTAATTGCTTCTTTAATTAATTTTTCTATTTTATCCTTTTCCCATTGGTTTTTTTCAACCAATTTAAGCGTTTGATTAAGACAGTTTACAAAAATCAGTCGGGCGTTTTCTTTGAATTCTTCGCTGTATTTTTTATTTTGAAATCCGTTGCGCCAATCCTTAATATACTCAACCACAAATTCTTTTTTAACTACTTGTGTTGTTTCAAGAAACATGAACTGAATATTAATACGGGGTAAGTTTTCTTTGATATAGGAAAGTGTTTCATCCAAACCCTTATCAATGGTTGCTTTTGTTAATTTTTCCAACTCATCTTTATCCAAATAAAGTGGAAGAGATTCATTAAGCACGCGAAACCAGATTTCTTTGGAAAGTGTATCAAGCATTTCATCAATCTCACCTGGTGAAAGTTTTTCCTCAAGTCCAAGAAGAGCAATAATGTCAACATCAGAAATTTGGGTCATGATTTATGATAACACAACCACAAATCTAGAACATCAACATTAATTGTAGATTTCTATTTTGGAATAAAAGGGTTTACAATGGCTCTTGTTTGAGCTTCTACGCTCCTGCCAAAACTTGATGGATAGTTTTCTAAAAAAACCTTGTAATTTGGAAACATGTTTCTATTCTTTGGATATTCACAAACTCTTTTTAATCCCTCCATTCTAACAGTTGCTATTCTATTTATTGAATTCCAATTATTTGTTAGCGACCCTGTATTACAAAAAAATATATATATCTGTCAATCTCAATAAAAACTTTGTTGTCAAGTGTAAGTTTCCATGTCATTCCGAACCGCGTTTGACGCGGGAGGAATCTTACGTTGGCATATCTTCAATAAAAATTATCTTTTGTTACCTGGAAAAAAGCTGCTTCTTTATAACGATTTCTAAAAGCTCGACTTTCACCTAACTTCTGATATTTAATTTCAATACCGGTTATTTTATCGTCTTTCGTTAATACCAAGTCAACTTCTGCTCCTATTTTTGGTCGCCAATAATAAAAATGGTATCTGTCTTGTTTATATGCGTTTGCCTTGATAAATTCACTAATAATAAAATTCTCAAACATCGCTCCCATATCCCCTCTTTGTTGAATAGGAGAAAAGTTATCAATTATGGCATTACGGACACCAAGATCATAAAAATAAATTTTTGGAGTTCTGGTAATCACATTTCTTTCCCGTTTGGAAAATGGATATAGACGATAGAGAATATAACTTTCTTCAAATATTTCTATGTAGCGCCTAACTGTCCTTTGATCAACTCCAACTCTTCGTGATAGTTCAGTATAGTCAATCAGATTTCCAATTTGGTGTGCCAATAACTTCAATAATAATTTAGCAGCAACCCGATTGTCTATAAGATTAAGCTCAATAATATCTTTAAAAAGCATCGTTTCCACATATTCTTTAAGATATTTAATATTAGCTGGAGTTTTTATCAGTTGCGGATAACCCCCGAAAAGTAGAACATTACTAAGCACATCATTTTTTAGAAACAACAATGGCTTATTAAGGGGTTCTTTCTTTTGTAATAATATTCTGTCAATAATATCAGTCTTATGGCTTTTTCGATAATCTTTTTGCTCAACATATTCCTCAAATGTTAATGGAAAAAGTTGATAAGAAACAAATCTCCCTGCCATACTCTCTGATGCTTGATTTTTTATATGAAGCGAAGATGATCCGGTAATTATTATTTGCGTTTTTGTCATATGGTCAAAAATTATTTTTGCCGCACGACCAGGATTTGATAAAAGATGAATTTCATCAATCAAAATTTGTTTAGTGTTTTTTGGTAACCATTCTTGGTATTGATAAATATCATATTCCTCAAGCTTTTGTCTTATACTTTCATTATCAACCAATAAAAAAACCGCATTAGGAAATATTCTTTGTAGCAATGTTGTTTTGCCAACTTGTCTGGCTCCATACAAAAGCAGCATTAAATTCATTTTTTGAAAATGAGATTTGATGAAAACATCAATTTTTCTTTTATACATATATAAGCCTACTAAAATTACAATCAAATGCTATTTTAGTTTATACCAAAACTACAATCATATTGTATAACAGTATCATCTCTGTTGTCAAGTGAAAGTTTCCATGTCGAATCAGCGTCATTCCGAAAGAGTGAAACGACTGAGGAATCTAAGGTTTACTTTCGCAAGATCCCTCGCGAAGTTTACACTGAACGAAGTAAATGTGCTCGGGATGACAGATTCGGTTCTTAATAATTTTCACTACAATATAACAATATAATGTAGTGAATTTTTATTTCTAATTTTATTATTTGTTTATTTGATTATTGATTAATAATTGTTTATTGATCATTGATAATTTTTTCTTCCCTCTTAACTTCTAACTATTAACCCCTAACTACTATATTCATTCGTACCATTTTATTTCATCATCTCCCCCACTCTCTTTCTCAACGGTTCCCAGTATTTAATAAAGTTTCCTAACTGAGTCATAGAATTTCCTTCGGTTTTTCCTCCTTTAAACCAGCTGGTATAGTGACCATCTCCTTTTGGTCCATTACCATCAACTAACATGTCACCTATTACTAAATTTTTCGTTTGTTTTCCACTTGATCGGTCTTTCAATTGTATTGTATTAAGCAGTAATCCTGCCAACTGTCCTTTTCCGGCAGTTGTTGCCATTTTTATTTCCATATCATCAACTATCTTTTCAAAATATGTCACCATATCAACCTCACCCATCTCGACTGCCAAATCCGGATACTGATTTTTGTCCTTATCTATATTGGTTTGTTTGCGTAATCGCGAAAGTGCTTCTTTAATAACTCTCCAATTAACAGGATCATTAATATTGAGTTTTCCATCTTTAATATTTGCTAAACGTTTTATAATCTCCGTCAACATTGTTTGGGTGACTCCTTGTAGTCGTCCCTGGCGTTGATAATCATTTCCCCCAACATGGTAGCGTGCTCGAACAAAGTCTGTTAATCGTGCACCAGTAAATTTAACAGTACAAGGATATGTTCCGCTTGGACAAACAAAATCTCCCATATGCTCATCATTGATCGGTTGTTTTAATAAAACTGGAAGACCATCAGGAAAAAAAGCTGAAAAAAAACTTTCATGCCCTTCAAAATCACTTATCAAGTCCATATTAAACCTCACCACTCCATCAATCGGTATGGCACTTGCGGTTTCTGCAACTTGTGTGATTAATTTTCGTCTTTTATCTTCCCATCCAACTGGTCTGTCTATTGTGTTTGTCATTCCGTTTATTTGATAACCACCAGCCAATTCATCATTATCAACTTCAGGACAATATAGATCCCGCGGTAAAGAAATTAAATTTATTGATGCGGTTTTTGGATCAAAGCTCATGATCATCACCATATCAGCTAATCCAACTCCATATTTTCCAAAACTTTCAAAATCTCCCGGTCGTGAATTCTTGGATTGATCAATTCCCACGAAGACAATATTCAACCGATTTTGCGTGAGCTTTTCCGCTCCTCCAATTCTTTCCAAAAAAGCTTTATCGGTTTTTGCTCGTTCTTGACGCTTGGTAATTAAATGATCAACTAGGGGCTGAAAATAATACTCCAAAACACTTCGATCCCCAATAACTTCGGTGTTTTTTTCTTGTTTCTCCGCAATCGGTTCAGCTGTTGGGAGTGATGTGACTGTTGCCTTAACAGTCTCAGGAAACGGAGTTGGTGTTGAGATATTAATTTTTCCAGTATCTGTTGACACCGCCGGTAGCGATTCAATATTTAGTACAGTTACTTCTTGAACTGTTTCTTTTTTTGTTTCAGAAATTGGAAGCGGCGCAGCAAAAACTTGCACTGATTGTTTTTTTAATAGTGCTGTAATTGCTTCTATCCCACGTTCTTTTGCTTGAATTGTAACGTTTTTCCACCCGACAGTTTTTTCAACCAACGCCGTTCCTACCCCAACAATTCCAAGGGCACCAGCAATTTTTAATATCCGTCTTCGCATTTTTTGAAAAGCTTCGACTTGTTTAATCCTCGTAAGAAGTTGTTGTTCTACTACATCTTGATTACCAAAGTAATCCATCGCTCTCATTTCAGGATCAATTGCCGGAACCAAAACGCCAGTTGCAATGGGTAGGCTCATATCATTGTTCTGCTTCCCAAAAATCCGGTTCAAAACACTCCCCCAAACTTTATTTATTTCAAAATCAGAAAGTAGGACATCTTTTGCTGCTGTTTTTTCAGGTTCTTTTCCAGCCAATGCACCTCCTACAACGCCACCAACTCCAGCAGCTGAGAGTTTTAAAAAATTTCTTCGGGATAATCCAAGTGAAGGCGGGACTGATTCCATAAGACACAATTGTAATTGATTATTTGACTGGAAGTTCTCTAATTAATTTCTCATATAATTTTATTTCATCTTTAACATCATCAGGAATATCCTCTCCTAGTTTGGGAGAAATTCTATCTTTTAATATGGCAGCAATATTTGCCGCAATATGATCGTTTATCCTTCTTTTATCTTCGTCTACACCAGTTTGAGGCTTTGAATCCCTTTGATTTGGCCACAGCAAATCAAATACTCTTTCGTAACGCGTTACGGAATCTCCATTTGTAAACATACCTCGTTTTAGTGCTGTTAGTACTTTAAATTTCAACGTTGCTTGTTGTGCCATTTCTGCCAATTTTTCGTTGCCAATTGCAGGAAATAAACCATTGTTAATCTTGTTTGCAAACCAACGACGAATTACTGCTTGATGATTTGGTTTTACGTTTTTTATTTCTGCCATAACTGAATCTACAGCTTCTCTACATCTACCCTCTATACTCAGTTGCTCTGCAATTGTAGATATAAAACTAACATTAGTTGTTAAATGAACTTTTGGAATTTCTGAATGATCATCCATTTCTAATCCAGTTGTTCGTAATATTTTGTTAATAAATTCATCACTACCCTTTTCTTCCGCATCCACATCCACCATTGCCCAGTGATAGACTGGGCTTCCATTAGTTTGAACTTCCATCACCTGTTCGAATACACACATCGCCCGATCACCATTATTTTTTCTTGCCCACTTGATTTTGAAGTTTCGGTCCAAATCACCATCTCGAACCACGATTATGTCTTTTGGATTATTGTCCGGCATTGTATCAATTACCAAAACTTGATCAAGAACATCGCCACGTATACCAACACTATGTTGAATTGAAAGATGATTTTCTAATGCTTTTTGTGACACCACAACACGTGCGTCTATTGATTGTAACTCAACCTCTGTTTTTGTCCCAATAGCATATCCAACAAATGCATGTGCTTGGTCATTAACAATTATATTATCACCAACATCATCTTTTGTCTGATGGCTTCCCAATTTTCCAATTGATAAAATATTATTTCCTTTCACTGTCACTGACCCACCACTACTTTCCGGCATAATCAACCGATTGTTTTCTGCAGCACCTACTAACTCAATAAACCATGTGCTTTTGTGTTCACTGATAAAATGGGTTTGATTTTTTGACCGAATTTTTGTAATCCCCATTACGTCTTTAACTGCATGTGCTTCTTTCCAAACCTCCTCCTTATGATCTTTCCTATTCTCTTCAACTGGCAAAACCATGGCTCCACCATAGCGCACTGGTGAGTATTTTACATCTATGATCTGACTTTTATTATCTTGAAGCCTAATATCGATTTTATTATTTTTTTCATTACGTTTCCAATAAACTGTTTGTTCCAAAATTAATAGGTTTTTTCCATCTGGTTTTTTTGAAACATGAAATACTGCATAATTTTCCGTATTTGAAGTGATATCTGAAGCACTTTGGAGCTTAACTATACAGTGCAACTTGCCATCTGAAGTCATAAAACCTGCTGGTAAACCTGGTCGATCTGGTAAATTGATTGCAGTATCAGAGGTAGATGGTACAATTCCATCATATAACTTAGCATGAAGCATTTCTGTAAAATCATCATAATTGGTTGTATCCCAATACATAATAAATTCTTGACCGCGTAAGGAATTTGGCTGTTGCCATAATGTTTTTTCTTGAGTTGTAGGAGCCATCCCAAAGGATAAAATACTTCCATGATTATAATCAAAGTCGCCATTAAATATTGGAAAATCCGCAATCACAGTACTATTCGCTCCTCTCACTTGTAAGCGACTTCCAGAACATCCTGGGCCAAGATAGTTTATTCTTGAATCATTGCAAAAAAGAAAGGTTTTTTCATTTGCTTTTATTATTTCATCCACATTACTTCCATCAGTAACGCATATTTGACCTTGTATTGTGTTAATTCGTGATACTTTACTATAATGTCGAATATCAACATTCTCAGCATAATCGATATTGACTTCTTTTTGGCTTTTAACATGCAGACAATTTTGTTCTTTCCCAATTAAACGCAATGACCAATTTTCACCTTTTGGAGGAATAAAAGGAACTAAATCAACGGATTCATAGTTTTCCCTATAACTTCCATTCCCGGAAACTGTAATGGTGACAACCGGTTTTTTTTGTGCAGAATCATAGCCAAAATTAACACTATGTAATACTTTTCCATAACTATCAAGTGGCAGACAATAATCAAAAATCTTTTCCAGAGCATCTTTATCTGTCCTTCCCTTTGTTGAATCTGACTTATCCTTTAAAAACCAAGCTCTATTCATTGTTTCGTTTTCACCCAATAAGCCCGATTGAATTAATGCTGTTCTTATGCTTGAAGAACGATCGGTTAAAATATTTCTAGGAGGTTTTGTATTTTCATCAAACAACCAATCTGCCATTTGTTTTTTAATTATTTCGACAGTTTTATTTATTTCTTTTTGCTCTGGTGTATTTTCCCGATCAAACTGTTCTTGCGTGCAAAAACGCATTTCTTTTCCCCCAACCTTTACTTTTTTATCCGCCTCGGTCCAAATATCTTCCAGATAGATTGCATTTACAGAATCAACACGAATTAATGAATATCCATCTTTCCATTTATTGTTCGCAGCGCGAACTTTACAATTAAAAATATCATATCTAATATTATTTAGTGAAAATGTGGCAGGTGTTCCGTTTGGTAAGACTACGCTTTGGTTAAGCTGAATTACTGGAACATCTTTCTTGGATCGAAAATATGCCTTAAAACTACTATTATCAAAATTAGATACTTGTCCCATCAAACCTTCGCCTACTTGTTTAACTTTAGAAAAATCAACTTCAGATAATGCAAAAACTCTACCATTTTTTTCAATATCGACTCTCACATTTTCACTCCCTTTTCCAATAATTACTCGACCTTTTGGCCCTACTTCAAAATCACTATTTTCTAAATCAAGCAGTCTACCCAACTGTCCTTGAATATGATTATTTCCCTCAAGCTTTCCAACATTTGGAACCGAGGCTAATTCTGTAATTGTAATATCATGGCCAAGATGTATGGTAGTGGGGGTTAATTGATTTATAGGATTTCCTGCAAATTGTCTTTGCGGTGAAAAGCCAATCTCAACTCCATCACATTTTTGAATTTGTCCACATTTATCACCAATAATTACTAGATTTTCTTTTTTTCTTTTCATTTCAACAAGCAATGATAAGTTGCTCATATCTCCGTTAACCGTACTTAACCAAAAATCATTAACTATTGCTTTTTTTTCCGTGGCAGATATTTCAACTGCAATCGCTGCGCCACTAAAACGTGGTCTTAAGGCAACAACACATGGTGTTTTATCATCTGAGGTTGCAAATACTTCAAGCAACTTCTCAACTTGCCGACGCGTCATATTTCCGTTTGCAACAGCATTAGTAACTGTTACAGAAATATCTTTTTGCCAGCCTGGATTTATCCCGTTTAATATCGGACCAATTTTTGAATTAAGTACCTTTTGTGCAGATTCACCTGCCATAATGTAATATTTATTTGTTGCTTCAATTAATGCTTTAACCCCTTGCTTTTCACTTTCACTAAAAGGCTCACCCTCAGCTTTAATACGTTCCTGATATTCAGCTTGTATTTCATTTAGTCGTTTTCTTACTTCTTCGTTTAATCCAATTAATTTTTCTGTCTCAATTCCGGTTTTATCTTTGATTCTTTGTTCAAGTGTATGATCACCCTGCTCCCGTCCGTCAACCAAAACCCAGCGCATCGTTGATTTTCCTTCACGATCAATAATCGTCATTCGTTCAAATACAAACAAAGCTTTTTTAAGTGTTTGTTTATTCTCACCGGTTACCAGTGCAAAATGACGCTTGTTTCCATCAACTTCAACAGCATAATGTAGGGCTGAACTATCTTTTGTATCAATCTTGCCATCCGCTGTGCGACGAAGAGTTGCTAATTGTTCCACTTTATCTGGAACAATACTATCGTCACATAAGGGTAATTTGTACTCATAAACTTTTTCCAGTTGATTGATTCTTTCTTTCGGAATTGTTTTTAAACAATCCGTATCAACACCAGCGATAGCCTGATCAGAAAGCTTTAGATTAAAATCGGCTCCAGTTTTTTCTATAGCTACTGTTGTCTTTCCTTTCAACTCAACTTTTGCAACCGGTGTTTGGCAGTAATCAAAACTCACTTCACTATCTGTCCATAGATTTTGAGTTTCACCAACTGCTCCATCAGCTACAATCACTCTCACTTGGCTGGCTTCACCTAAAAAAGCAATATTATTTACTTCCCCACCTATTATCACCTGTTTAGTATTTGGCCAATCATTTGGAAGAGCCTTATCAACTTTTCCAACTAAAAGCGCATCTCCTTCTTTTTTCGTTCCATCAACCGGAAATTTTCCCAGATTAATAACACCTTTTTGCAAATCAACTACAAGCGTTTCAACCGGCAAAATTGGCAAAGCTGCCTCGGCTACTTCTGCCGCAAGAACTGGTGGAAGAGGTGGTGGAGGAGGTAGAGTTGATAGTGGCGAAGGTGACGGATTTGGTGGAAGCGTGGCAGCTCCCGCTGCTGTTGTTACCGATGGTGGGCTAGTTGATTGCGCTGAAGCTGCAGCTGGAGGCGTAATTATTTTTCCTAACTCCTCAATTAATTTTTCATTCCCCCATGGTTTTCCTCTCACTCTTTCAACCAAATCACCCGGGCGATCTTCTCGAGCACCGGTTAACAGAATCCATCTTTGTTCTTTCTTATCTCCATCAATAAATGTGGTTTGTTCAAAAACCACCGTAGCTTTTTTCCCTTCACTATTTGTTCCTTCTGTGATTAAATAGACATGAGAAAAACCAGTTTCGTCTGCCACAGACAAATAACGAAGTCCTCCTTCAGTCACTGTCCCAGATGCACCAAGTTCCCGCGGTGGAGGAAGTTGGGAAATGGCATAAATAGACTTTGTCTGTTTTGTTCTTGTTTGCAGAGAATCAAAGTCTTTTCTACAACAAACTACAACAGTATTTTCACCAGCAGCAATATCATTAAAATGATCATCCCTATTATGAAGTTTATATTCCTTTAACTCACCAGGTTTCTCTATGAATAATAAAGCGCCTTTTTCCGTCTCTGATTTGATAACAATATTGTCCGCTGGAAATCCAAAATGAATTACACCATCTCCATTAACTTCATGATTATGTAAATTTAAGTTATGTGTAATATCAGCTTCAAGACATGCTAATCGCACATTTCCTTGAGTAACAAGTTTTCCATTACTTGTGCCATTTGGATTACGTCCAAATCCCTGAATAATTATAAGTGGGTTTTCTTTTTCATTTATATTTATGACTCCGAAAAAACTCTTTATTGCAACTTTTCCCGCTGGTAATGCTCTAACTTCGTCCAGATCCTTGACATATCCTTCGTGATTTAATTTTTGTATTCCCATACCCCAATTCACTTCTGCACCGCCATGAGAAATGCCATATTTTTCAGCGTCTCCTACCCCTTCAGTTATTGCAGCTGCTTCTGCTTCACGACCTGATGAAGGAGGTTGTGGTGAAGTTGGAGCTGATGGGGTTGATAATAGAGACGATGGGATTGGCGGATTTGGAAGAGGTGTTGAGGGAGGATTATATAATGCATCATGACTTTCTTGTAAGCGTCGAGTTAATTCTTCTTTAGTAACATCAACCGAATTAAATCCGCTATCATCACGTTGATACTCAAATAATACTAATGTAATCGGTCGATTTTGCGCATCATTAACAATGAGTTTTCTGTTTTTTCCAATAGCACTACTTTTTGTATAACGCAACTTTTGTATTTTATCTAAAACTTCAGGCCATTTTGGATTTGTTATTTCCAATTTACCTCCTTCAAAACCAAATAAAACAACCTCATCGATCTGTCCAGTTAATTCATCAATTATTGCGTTTCCCTGAACAAGCATCTCTTTAACCACGCCACATTTACTAATCTTCAATTCTTGATCATCGCTAACCTGAAGTTTTCCTTCCACCCTTTCAATTTCTCTAACTTTCATTAACACGTTTTTAACAGTTGTTCCACTACCTCTGGATGGCACTTCGCGTTTTTTTACCATAATCTGCGCTGCCTTAGCAATTGGAACAAGAATATCAAT
>Ga0210015_1002269_pt1 | contig 18175 bp, 13 predicted proteins | sample CryGeymeta201522_FD_185471 | JGI IMG/M metagenome (GOLD analysis project Ga0210015, IMG submission 185471) | Groundwater microbial communities from Crystal Geyser aquifers in Utah, USA - Crystal Geyser metaG 2015-22 (SPAdes) (version 2) | ecosystem: Environmental > Aquatic > Deep subsurface >... | reverse complement strand
ATCCGCCGTGGGCGGCTGGATGCCAAGCCCGAGGAACGACAAGGCCGAGATGGTCAGGAAGACAAAGCAGAAGCGAAGGCCGAACTCTGCCACCAGGGGCGCCATCGCGTTGGGCAGGATTTCCCGCATGATCAGCCGCCATAGGCCTTCGCCCCTCAGCTTGGCGGCCTCCACGTAGTCCATGACCACGATATTCATCGCCACCGCTCTGGCCAGGCGGAACACGCGGGTGCTGTCGATCAGGGCAATGACGAGGATCATGTTGACGACGCTGGTCCCGACGATTGTCAGTAGCAGCAGCGCGAAGATCAATGCCGGGATGGCCATGAGCACATCGACCGCGCGGCTCAGCAACTGGTCGGGCCAGCCACCGACGATCGCGGCGAGCAGGCCTAAGATGGAGCCCAGGATAAACGCCAGCGCCGTCGTGACGAAGGCAATGCCGACCGTGTTGCGCGCCGCGTAGATCAGACGCGAGAGCATGTCCCTGCCAAGGTTGTCTGTGCCCAGAAGATGCACGTTCCCCCAGGGTTCATATTCGCGCCCGACGATGGTGGTCTCGCCGAAGGGTGCGATCCAGTGGGCCGACAGCGCCACGAGGATGTAGATCAGGATCATCAGCATCCCGAAACTCGCGGTCAGGGGGGCTGTGCGCATTTCCTTGGCGACGCCGCGGGGCGCGACGGCGATGACGCCCTTGCGGAAGAGCCAGCCTGCGGCCATGGCGACGGCGATGGCGGCGAAGAACCACAGAAGGCCGGTCAGGAAACCCATGATCCGCCCTCCTCAGCGCCGGTGCACAAGGCGCGGGTTGGACAGGGTCGCCAACACGTCTGCGGTCAGGTTCAGCAGCACATAGGCCGCGGCGAAGACCAGCGCGATGCCTTGCACCACCGGCATGTCGCGGGCCGACACGCTGTCGACCATCAACTGCCCGAGGCCGGGATAGACGAATACGACCTCCACGATCACCACGCCGGTGATCAGATAGGCGAGGTTCAGGGCCACCACATTGATGATCGGCGCCAGCGCATTGGGTAGCGCGTGGCGCACGATGACGCGCATCGGCGTCATGCCTTTCAGGCGCGCCATTTCGATATAGGGGCTGGCGAGCAGGTTGATGATTGCCGCGCGGGTCATCCGCATCATGTGGGCGGTGACCACGAGCGTCAGTGTCAGCGCGGGCAGGAAGGAGCGATAGAGATAGTCCCCAAGGCTGGGTTCGCCGCGGAAGTTCGCCATCGACGGGAAGGCTCCGCCTGCCCCGGCGAGGTAGAAGATCAGGATATAGGCGACGAAGAACTCCGGAAAACTGATCGCCGTCAGCGCCGAGGCATTGGCCACCCGGTCGAAGATGGAGTTTCGAAACAGGGCCGCGAGGATCCCCAGCATCAGCGAAAGTGGCACCGCGATCGCGGCGGCATAAAGCGCCAGCGACAGGGTGTTGCCCAATCGTCGGCCAATGAGGGCCGAGACCGATTGACCATTGGCCAAGCTTACACCGAAGTCGCCTTGCACCACATCCGCCAGCCAGTTCCCGAACCGTACATGCATTGGATCGTTCAGACCCAACTGCGCGCGCAGAGCGGCGACCGTCTCGGGCGTCGCGGATTGGCCAAGGATCTCTTGCGCGAAGTCACCGGGCAGAAGTTCGGTTCCAAGGAAGATGATCAGTGAAACGACAAACAGCGTCACAAGCCCGAGGGCCAGGCGTTGCAGGATCATGGTCCAGATATGTGGCATGGGGTCCCCTTGGTTGCGCAGGCGGTTTCCGCATGCGCGGGCCGGGTGGCCGAAAAGGAAACCCCGGGCACGGATGGCGCGCCCGGGGCCAGTGGTGGGATCAGGCCGCGAACCACCAGCGTTCGCCGATCCGGTGACCATCGTTGCGCCAATGGGACGACACCTGCTCGGGATGCGCCAACGCTGTGCTGTAGGCGCCGACATAGTTGGCGAACATCGGGATGATGATGCCTCCCTCGTCGGACACGATCTGCTGCATCTCGAAATATTGCTCGCGGCGCAGGTTTTCGTCCAGTTCCGAACGGGCCTCGAGCAGCAGAGCATTGAAGCGCTCGTGAGTCCAGAACGTCTCGTTCCACGGAACGCCCGCTTCGTAGGCCGTTGCGAACATGAGGTCCTCGGTGGGACGCCCGCCCCAATATGTGCCACAGAAGGATTTCTGCATCCACACGTTGGACCAGTAGCCGTCATTCGGTTCGCGCACGACATTGAGGTTGATGCCACCAGCCGCAGCACTTTCCGAGAACAGCACACCGGCGTCCAACGCGCCCGCGAAGGCCGCGTCCGCAAGGTAGATATCGACGTCGAGGCTTTCCAACCCGGCCTCGCGCAGGTGGAACTGCGCCCGCTCTGGGTCATAGTCCTTCTGCTCCAGTTCGGTGTTGAAGTAGCGCTGGCCGGATCCGATCGGGTGGTCATTGCCGATCGAACCAAAGCCGTTGAGCACCGTTTCGACCATTTGCTGTCGGTCGATGGCATATTTCAGCGCAAGCCGGATATTCACGTTCGTGAAGGGTTCCGCCCGTGTGTCCATGGGGAAACCGTAGTGCTGCGTTCCTGTGACCGACAGGATCTCGATCCCTGGCGCGCGCTGCAGAAGATGCACGGTATTGAGGTCGGCGGTGTCGATGTAGTCCACTTCGCCCGAGATCAGCGCGTTCTGGCGCGCCGCGTCGTCGAAGATGACGATCTGTTCGAGGGCGTCGAAATAGGGCAAGCCCTCCTTCCAGTAGCCGTCATGGCGCACGTAGCTCGCGCCTACCCCGAACTCCAGATCGGTGATGCGGAACGGGCCACAGCCATCCCGCGTCATCGGGTCGATGGTGCCATCCGCCTGGGCGGGCAGGATCGGCAGGTGATAGTCGGACATCACGAACGGGAAGTCGGCATTGCCCGACGAGAGCGTGACGATCACGTTCATCCCGTCGGCCCGCATGTCAGTGATCGCCGAAACCAGCGGAGCGGCAGCCGAGGTGCTGTCGGGTCCCCTGTGGTGGTTGATCGAGGCGATGACATCTTCGGCCGTCAAAACATGGCCGGAGTGGAATTCGACGCCCGAGCGGATCGTGAACGTCCAGGTCGCCGCGTCTGCGGAGGCTTCCCAGCTTTCGGCCAGTTCCGGGACCAGAGTGCCATCGGCGGCAATCTCGGTCAGGTAGTTGTTGCGCTGATGCGCTTGAAAGATCATGAAATCCTGTTCCCACGATCCGGGATCCAGGCTGTCGGTGGTCGAGCCATGGGCCATGCCTACCCGTAATGTGCCGCCGCGAACGGGCTGCGCGTTCAAGCGCGTGCCCCACGGTGTGATCAGTGCGGCGGTGCCGATTGCGGTGGCACCTTGCAGCACGCCCCGGCGGCTTACGCCATTGCGTCCTAGTGATCGGGTCATTTTCGTCTCCCTGAAATCCGTTGAGTTCGAGGCGCCGTTGGTCGGCTTTGCCTTCGCGATCATACTGCCCGCTCTGGATTGCTATTCAACACTTTTATGGCGCGGGCAGGATTACTTTATCGGGTCGGCACCGGAAATGCGGGCCGCGGCGCGCTTGTTTGGCACCCTCCGCAATGGGGCTGATGCGTCATTTCTTCAGATCGTGGCGATCTGCGCGGGATACGCGGCCGGTCGGTATTCTGTGTGTGGTGGGGTGTTGCTGGCTCGGGATGGTGCAAGGCTCCTGACGAGGTGTCTTGTGTCGTCAGGCTGCCCTTTCTGCGGGCGCCGCATGCACGATGGCGGAAGGTCGCGGCGTTCGTCCGGGATGAGGGTTCTTGTTCGGTAACCATTTGCAGAATCGTCTCTATTTATCAATGGTATGCCGATCCTCCTTCGGATCGCGTTCATTCTGCCAGAGAACAGACCTGGCGCTGTGTGTCCCGACCCCGCAATTGGCGATCCAGCCTGGGCCATGCGATCCGACAAGGCCGTCCCCGGAAATGGCGCTGCCCCGGAAAACCGAACGAAATGAACCACTTGGGGGCGATGATTGACCAGGGCACGGGGCGGGTCCGGGTGGCGATCGCAGAGCGTCGCTTCGATGTTGCGCACGGCGGCGCGCCGTCTTCCCGGCAGGGCCGCGCCGCGATTGCAGTGGATGAGACGATGCAATGGGTCACGCATGATCTGCCTGCGGAGCGCGATGGATCAGGGCGAGCAACTGTCTAAACGGCGTCGCGGCGTCGTGCATACGCGCGCGCATCGCCCAGAGAGCCTTGTGTTGATCGTGCGGTAAGGCACTGGCAATATTGTGAAATCTTGCCTCCACAAGGGCAAGCGGCAAGGGGGATTCAGGGCCGCCACCTGTGCGAAGCTGCGCAGCTCGATCCCGGCCACATCCTCGAACGCGATGCCGTGGGCGTCGACCACGGGGCCCAAGGTATCGATGGCGGCATGGGCCCATCGGCGGATCGGAAAGGGCTTGATGTCGTTCCTCCCATTGTTCCATTCGAACCCCAGGTCGTCCCATATGGGACAATTGGCGTCGGCGTCGACCGTTATCGAAGGTGCGATGACCGACGCAAGCGACAGCCCGGGGCCGCCACGCCACGGGCATTCCACGCGTCAGAGCAGTGGTGGTCGCTGACCGTGCCGTGCTGCACGACGGCGGCGCGGGCCGAACGTGCGCAAACCATCACCAGCGCACCAATCCGCCCCGCGCCGAGAGGTCGGGAATGTCTTCCGCGACGGCGTACAGGACGGGCAGCGCGGCGCATCCGATATGGCCCGTGGTCGGGTTGTCGCCGTCACGGGCAACGATATCGTCGATGCGGGGTGCAGCGGCGAAGGCCGCGCCGGGGATGGAGGCCGTGCGCCCGTCAAACATCAAGGTCGCGCTGTCGCCGGGCGTGGCGGCGCAAAGGAACCGCGCCGCATGGGTTGCGCGCGATCACGCCCGCCTGCATCGACGCGGCCGTTCCGGATTGGAACGCATCATGTGCCGTCGTCCAGCACCTGCCAGTCGCGCCCTACACATCCTCGCCCCGGCGGATCGCAGCTTCAACCGCCGCGATATCGGCGGCGGGCAAGCCGTAATCGCGCGCCGCCTCCTCCGCCGAAAGATAGCCTCGGGCCAGATCCCTTCGGACAAGGCTTGCGTCCCGCTCGGCCGGGTCGCCGTATCCAGCGCCGCCCGGAAACGCCATCTTCACGCGGCGGCCTTGGGGGACGAACTGTTTGCCCTTCACCCGCATCGGCGTCCCGTCATCGAGCGCGATGGTGGTATTCGCGCCGGGTTGTCCGCCCCGCCGCCCGCGCGCCGGGTGGTCGCCCCGGTCGAACATGGCGGAGATGTCGAATTCATACCCCTCCATCGCTCCGACCTCCATGAATTGCCCGAGGCCGCCGCGCATCCGTCCGGCGCCGCCCGAACCGGGGCGCAGTTCCTTGCGCCAGATGATGACGGGCCCGGCATGTTCCGTCGCTTCGATCGGCATCGTCATGACGCCCGAGGGGAACGCCGTCGCGTTCAGGCCGTCCTGCGCGGGCCGCGCACCCGAACCGCCGGAATTGAAGGTCAGCACTTCCGCCCGTCGCGCGCCTTCGGGGGCGCCTTCGACCGGTCGCAACGACACCTGGAAGTTGCACAGGCACCCCGCGCCCTCGGCCGGCACCACGCCCGGCACGATCTTGTCGAAGGCATTGAACACCACGTCGGGCACGAAATGGCCCACGATGTGCCGAAGGGCGACCGGCGCCGGGTGGAGCGCGTTGACGATCGTGTTTTCGGGGGCCGTCACCTCGAACGGCGCCAGCGAGGCCGCGTTGTTGGGGATTTCGGGGGCGATGGCGACCTTCAGGGCATAGCAGGCATAGGCCTTGGTATAGACCATGGGGCAATTGATGCCCTTCCTGTCGACACCGCTGGTGCCGGTGAAATCCGTGACGATCCGGTCTGCGTGCACGGTGACGCGCGCCTTGAGCGTGATCGGCACGTCGAAGCCATCGACGGTCATCTCGCCCTCGGCAGACATCTTTGGCAGTGCGGCGATCCGCTCCAACGTGGCGCGGCGGGAATTGTCGAGAATGAAGGTGGCGATCCCCTCCAGATCGTCCAGCGCGAATTCCGTCATCATGTCCGTCAGGCGGCGGTGGCCGATCTCGTTGCAGGTGGCCAATGCGTAGATGTCGCCGATCAGCTGGTCCGGTTCGCGGACATTGCCGCGAATGATCCGGGTCAGGGTTTCGTCCACCGTGCCCCGCTCGGCGAATTTCAGGATCGGGATGTAGAGGCCTTCCTCGTAGACGCTGGCCGCATCCGCCCCGAAGCCGCGTCCACCGATATCGACGACATGGGCGGTGCAGGCGAAGAAGCCGACCAGCTGATTCTTGTAGAAGGATGGCGTGACCATGGTGATGTCATGCAGGTGGCCGGTGCCTTCCCATGGGTCGTTGGTGATATACACGTCGCCCTGATGCATGTGCTGCCGACCGATCCGCCGGATGAAATGCGGCACCGCGTCGGCCATGGCGTTCACATGGCCCGGCGTGCCGGTCACGGCCTGTGCCAGCATCCGGCCCTTGGCATCGTAGACCCCGGCGCTGAGGTCGCCCGCTTCCCGGACCGAGGTGGAGAAGGCGGTGCGGATCAGGGCCTGGGCCTGTTCTTCCACCACGGAGATGAGGCGGTTCCACATCACCTGATAGGCGACGGTCGATGGCTGGTTCATGGCGTCTCTCCCGTGCGGGCCGGTTCTGCGACGATCTCTATGCAGCCATCGCTGGCCCGGATGGCATCCCTGCTGTCCGGCACCACGATGGTGGTCTCGGTCTCGGTGATGATGGCGGGGCCTTGCGCGACCTGGCCGGTCGTCATGGTGTCGCGCGCGACGATCCGGGCCTGAACGAAACGGCCTGTTGCCGGCTCGAACATCTGGCGGGTCGCCTCGGAGACGGCGGAGCCCGTCGGATTGTAGGGATCGAGCGGCGCTGCGGCCTGTGGCGGCGTCGTCGCGTTGACCGCCCAGACCGTGATCTCGATATCCATGCCCGCGACCGTGCGCCCGAACAGCTTCGTGTATTCCGTCTCGAACACCTGTTGAAAGACCGCGGCGTCGGGGTGCATCGCCTGCGCCTCGGTCAGGTCGATGGGGATCTCCCAGCCCTGGCCGGAATAGCGCATGTAGACCTTGAATTCGCTGCGGATTGGCGCGGTCTCGTCGCAGGTGCGCACGAAACCCTCCGCCTCGGCCTGCAACTCCGACAGGAGTGCGCGGATCGTGTCGGGGGCGAAATCCGACAGGCGCATGTAGACGGACCGGTTGGATTCGAAGCTGAACGGGGCGCGCAGGAACCCGATGGCCGACCCGACGCCTGCGCCCGGCGGCACGAGGCAGCGCGCGATCCCCAGCTTCTCGCACAGCCGCCCGGCATGGAGCGGGGCCGCGCCCCCGAAAGCGATCATGGTGTATTCGGCAAGATCCTCGCCGTTTTCGACGGCATGGACGCGGGCGGCATTGGCCATGTTTTCGTCCACCACCTCGGCCAGACCGAAGGCGGCCTCCACTGCGTCGGTTTGCAGGGGCGTGCCGATGTCCGCCGCCAGGGCGGCCTGCGCCGCCGCCATGTCCAGCCGGATCGACCCGCCCGCGAAATTCGCCGCGTCCAGCCTGCCCAGAACCAGATCGGCATCGGTGACCGCGGGCCGCGTGCCGCCCCGCCCGTAGCAGGCGGGCCCCGGTTCGGACCCGGCGCTTTCCGGCCCGACCCGGATCTGGCGCATCACGTCCACATGGGCGAGGCTGCCGCCGCCCGCGCCGATTTCCACCATGTCGATCACCGGGATGGAGATCGGCATGCCCGATCCCTTCTTGAACCGATAGCTTCGCGCCACTTCGAACACGCGGGACGATTTGGGCGACTGGTTCTTGATCAGGCAGATCTTGGCCGTGGTTCCGCCCATGTCGAAGCTCAGCACCTTGTCCAGCCCGTGGCGCGCCGCGATGTGGGCCGCGAAGACGGCGCCGCCTGCGGGGCCGCTTTCCACCAGCCGCACGGGAAAATCTGCGGCGCTGCGCAACGAGATGATGCCGCCCCCGGAATGCATCAGGAAGATGCGGCATCCCACGCCCTCGGACCGCAGCCGCGCCTCCAGCCGACCGAGGTAGGAGGCCATCAGCGGCTTGATATAGGCATTGGCGACGACGGTGTTGAAACGCTCGTATTCCCGCATCTGCGGCGACACCTCGGACGAGATCGAGACGGACAGGTCCGGCAGCCGGTCCAACAGCACGTCGCGCACCGTGCGTTCATGGTCCGGGTTGAGGTAGGAGTGGATCAGGCCGATGGCGACCGAGGCGAACCCCGCCTCGGCAATGCGGTCGGCCACGGCGTCCACCTCGGCCCGGTCGAGCGGGATCATCACGCGGCCCCTGGCGTTCACCCGTTCGGACAGGGTGAACCGGCACTGGCGTGGCAGGAGGGGTTCGGGCAGGGTCAGGTTCAGGTCGTATTGTTCGAAACGCGACTCGCTGCGCATCTCGATCACGTCGCGGAACCCCTCGGTCGTGATCAGCGCGGTCTTCGCGCCGCGCCGTTCGATCAGGGCATTCGTCGCCAGCGTCGTGCCGTGGATGATCTGGCCGATCTGTCCCGGCGTGACACCGGCCGTGGCGCAGACCCGGAGCAGGCCTTCGATGATGGCGTCCTCGGGCGCGGCATGGGTCGTGAGCACCTTGGTCGAGGTCGGGGCGCCGGCCCCTTCCAGCACCACGTCGGTGAAGGTGCCGCCGATATCCACCCCGAGTCTGATCTTGCTGCTGTCCATGGCCTGTCCTGTCCGCCTGCGTGGCGCTCACTCAACGTCAGCGGGGCCGAAACGTCCAGAGGCACCATGGCGCGAAATCCACCCGGACGGCGGTGCCCGGGTCCGGCGGGACCCGCGCGATCGTGCCGCCCGCCGTTTCCAAGATCGAGCGCATGATGGTCGGGCCCATCCCGGTGCCGCCCTCGGTGATCCGCATGGAGGCGCCATCCAAGGCGATCCGCAGCGAGGCCGCGCCATATGCGCGGGCATTGTCCAACAGGTGCCGCAGCATGATGGCCAAAGCTTCGGGGGGCGTCGCGCAGGATGTAGCCGGGTTCATCGTGACCGAGGGGAACGGCGGTGCATGGGTCCGGGTGGCCGCGCGCGGCGGCGTGGTCGGGGCGACGCAGCAGGACCCGAAGGATCGTGAATTCCGAGGTCGTCAGCGCAACCTCCCGTGCCAAGACGCGGCACAGGTGCCGGGCGGCGTCGATCTCCGGATCGCCCCGCCGCGCGAGGTCGGGCGCGTCCGCCACCACGATCCGGGACCGCTTCAGGATCGCCTTGATCCGCGCCACCAGTTCGCGCGGGCTGAACGGTTTGGTGACGTAATCGTCTGCTCCCAACTCCATGCCGACGATGCGGCCGATATCGAATACCACGAGGTCGATGTTGCCGTCCCGCACCCGTGCCAGACCGCCCGCGCCATCCTCGGCCATCCGGTCGCGGAAGCCCGCCGCCTCCACCGCGAAGCCGATCACCTCGCGGATAAGGGGATCGTCGTCGATGATCAGCAGGTTGGGCGGCATCGGTGTCCCTCAGAGGTCGTGGAAAGTCTCAAGGCAGCGTTGCAACCGCCACCTCGGAAAAACCCAAATCCCGCCAGTCGTCGACCGGATCGAACCGGATCGCAGGCAGGCCGCCGTGCCCGCAGGCGACGTTGTCGGTGATCTCGCCCTATTCCATCATCGCCGGGACCGCCGGTTCGCCGATCTCGCACAGGTCGCCGATGTCCAGCTGGGGCGTATTGGGCGTAGTTCGACGCCTCGGGCAGGGTCGGTCAAGCCGCCGCGCATCACGCCAGGATCCGTGACCGTCTGCACCGCGAACAGCGTGCTGAACAGGATCAGGGAGGACCGGGCCCGCTCCGACCGGCAGCAAGGCCGCGTTCGCGATGTCCGCGCCGCTGTCCGACAGCCACCATCCATCTGTCCGGATGCTTTCCGGCACTCGTCTGACCACCCATTGACTGCGCATCGTGTTCGCCGCTCGATCGGTGTGCCGTTCGAGCAGGAAGATGGCAGGGCGATCCGCAGGCGGCGGGACCGGCATGCGCAAGCGGTGGGGGCCTTCGTGCAGAATTCGTGCAGGGCTGCGCAAGGCCATGGAAACTCACGGATCAATGTCCCAGAGTGCCGCAACGGATCGCGCCGGAGGAGGCCACGCATGCAGATCGCATTCATCGGGATGGGAGAGGCCGGGTCGGCCCTGGTCCAGGGCTGGGGCGCCGCGCAGGCGGGCCGGATCCGCGCCTATGACATCAAGTCGGACGCGCCCGAGACGCGGGAAGACATCGCGTCCCGCTGCGCCGCGCTCGGCATCGAGGCTTGTGCCGATGCGGCGGACGCGGTCGATGGCGCGGACCTGGTGTTCTGCACCGTCACGGCCGATCAGGCGGTGATCGCGGCGGAAACCGGTGCGCCTGCGTTGGCGCAAGGCGCGGTCTGGCTGGACCTCAATTCCTGCGCGCCGTCGTCGAAACGACGCTCTGCCGAGGTGATCGAAGCGGCAGGCGGGCGGTATCTGGATGTTGCGGTCATGTCGCCGGTGCATCCGAAGCTGAACATGGTGCCGTGCCTGCTGTCGGGCCCGCACGCGACCGATCTTGCCCCGGTCCTTGCGTCCTTGCCGATGGCCGTGCGTGTCGTCGATGGCCCGGTGGGGGCGGCGTCGTCGATCAAGATGATCCGGTCCGTAATGGTGAAGGGGCTTGAGGCCCTGACGGCCGAGTGCGTGCTGGCCGCCGTGGCGGCGGGGGTGGAGGGGGAGGTTCTGGGCTCGCTGGCGCGAAGCCATCCCGGAACCGACTGGCCGGTCGCCGCCGCCTACAATTTCGAGCGCTCCATCGTCCACGGTGCGCGCCGTGCATCCGAGATGGAGGAGGTCGCCAAGACGCTGGAGGATCTTGGCCTGTTCTCGGATGTCACGCAGGGCACCATTCGCTGGCAACGACGTCTGGCCGGAGCCATTGCCGCGCCGAGCGCACCGCCCGAGGCGGGGCCGATGGACGTGGCGCGGGCCTTGATCGCCGCGTTGGGTCGCTAGAGCGCGTCGCGCAAGAGCGGGGACCGGTCTTGCGCGTCTCGGACATGCGCAATCAAAAGGTCAGGGTGGATCGGGTGACTGCGAATGAACGCGACATGCTTCAGAACGCGCGGATGCCGTTCCAGATCAACTGCAGGGAGATCGCGATCAGCAGCACGTTCAGAGCCATTCCGAACCGGGCGTCCGTCATGCGGTTCAGCACGAGCCGACCGCTGAAGGTGCCGGCGAGACCCGTCGCGATCAACGCGGCCATGACGGGCACCCAAGGGCCGAAGGCGAACCCCAGCACTCCGAACACAACCACCTTCAAGCCGTGCTGCACGGTCATCAAGGTCGCGTGGGTCGCCACATGGGCATGGCGTGGCAGCGCATGGGATTTGGTGAAGCTGGCCACGAACAACCCGGTCGCGCCGAAGAACATGGTCAGGACGCTCGACACCAGCCCGGTCAGCACGGGCCAGCGGCTGAACCATTTCGGGGCGCGGAACGCGACGGTGTAGATCACGAACAGGCCGATCCCGATCTGGACGAAGGCGGGCGACAGGGTGATCGCGACGGCGCCGCCGATCGCCACGCCAACCACGGAGCCGACGGCAAACCACGGCAGCGCCATCCAGAAGATGTTGCGCCACAGCAGCGCCATCCGGCTGGCATTGGAGGCGAACTGGATGATCCCGTGCACCGGGATCAGCGCGGTCGGCGGCATCAGGATCGCCATGATCGCCAGCAACAGCCCGCCGCCGCCGATGCCGAAGGCGGCGGTGATGAAGGAGGCGACGAAGCTTGCCCCGAGCAGTGCCCAGAAGGCGGCCAGGGACAGTCCTTCGGGCAGGAGCGTCAGCATGGCGTGGCGGTTGCCAAGACCGGGGTCTCGTGCCACCGTCCGCGGCAAGGGGGACCAGCAGAATGGACCGTATCGTGAAGCCGACCTGCGATCATTTCGATGAGCATGGCGATGCCCTTGGCGTCCTGCCCGCACCGCTGCGTCATTACGGTGGCCACGCCGCCTTTCAGGGCCGCGCGGTCACCGTGAAGACCTTCGAGGTCAATTCCCGTGTGAAGGAGTTGGCCAACACGCCGGGCGAGGGGCGGGTGATCGTTGTCGATGGGGGCGCATCGTTGCGCCGCGCGCTGTGCGGCGATGTCATCGCGGCGGAAGCGGCGGCCAATGGCTGGGCCGGTATCGTGATCTGGGGTGCCGTGCGGGACGTGGCGCAACTTTCGCGGACGCCCATCGGCATCATGGCCTTGGGGCACACGCCTGCCCGCTGTGTCCGCAAGGGCGAGGGCGAGATCGGCGCCACCCTGCGCATCGAGGGCGTGACAGTGGCGCAGGACGACATGATCGTCGCCGACGCGGACGGCGCGCTGGTCTTTCCCCAAGGCGGCCCGCAGCCGTCCAGCTGACCTCATGGCGCGATGGCCCCTGGCGCGATCCGGCACCAGGGGCGGAGAGTGTCGGTCCGGTCACGCGGGTCGCGCCCGATCATCGGCTTTCGATCCCGTTGTGAGGCATCGGACTGCGGGGTGTGGGAACGAAGACATCGTTTTCCAATGCCTCCAGTGCACGGCTGACCTGCGCGCGTTGCGCCAGCAGATGATTGAATTGCGCGTCGCAGCCCGAGATCGGGCCGGGGTATGCGCCGATCTCTGCGGCGAGGATGCTGCGCGCGGCGTGCAGAGCGTCCAGCGCCCGCGCGACGGCGATATCCGACGAGTCTATCATGGCAATCTCCGTTTTGTATACCACAGTATACCGTTTGGATAGTCCCTGTCCATATCCTCAATGCGGCGGGTGCGCCCTTCGGATGACGGGCGAGGCGACCTGATCGGAGACCGGCACATCCCAGACCGCCGCGCCACCTGTCGCGGCAAAGGCTGCGATCAGGTCCGGCAGGTCGTCCAGATCGCGGATCGTTTCCCCCCCGATGCCGAATCCGCGCGCGATGGCCGCCAGATCGGTGCGGCCGAAGACGGCGCCCCTGTCCGACAGCCCCTCGGCGCGCAGCTTGTGGATTTCCGAGCCATAGGCGCCGTCGTTCAGGACCACGATCAAGATGTTCATGCGGTGGCGGGCGATGGTCTCCAGTTCCTGAACATGCATGAGCAGGCTGCCATCGCCGTCGAACATCACCACAGTATCGGCCGGCCGCGCGGCGGCGACACCCATGGCGAAGGAGATGCCGTTGCCGATCGCGCCGAATTCCCGGATCGTGAGGAAATGGGTCTGCGGGCGCGATGGCATCTGCGCGAAGAAGAACGAGCAATGGCCGGAGGAATTCACCATCTGCCAGTCGGCGGGCAGATGCGCCTCGAACGCCGCGACGGCGTCGCGGGGGTCGTGCAGGCCGGGTTCGGCCGGGTAGGCCTTGCCATCGGCGGGTGTCGTGGCGATGCGCTGCGCAAGCGATGGACGCCGCCATGCGCTGGGCCGTGGCGGCAGGGCGTTCAACAGCGCCTCTACCGCAAGCCGTGCATCGGCGCGCAGATGGGCCTGGGCGGCGATGCGGCCCTGGCTGAGCGCCACGGGGTCGGTGTCGATCTGGAGCACCTGCGCCTTCGGCCACAGTTTGCCGCCATCCGAGCTGTGGCTTGCAAGGGACGCCCCTATGGCCACGATCAGATCCGCCTCGGCCAGGCAGTCGCGCGCGAGGTCGGTCGAGAATCCGCCGGCGATATTGAGGTTGAACGGATCGTCGTGGAACAGCCCGCGTGCGGGCAGGGTGGTTGCAAGAAGCGCATCGCAATGGGCTGCCAGCGCGCGGCACACGGGGCCCGCTCCTGCCGCCACGGCGCCCATTCCGGCCAACAGGACAATGCGCGTCGCCCCCGCGATCATCGCCGCCGCGCGGGCCAGATCGTCGGGATGCGGCGGGAGGGGCGCGAGCGCGGGCATGACCGCGCGCGACGGCGGCGGCAAGGCCTCCGATCCGGTCCAAATCCGGTTCTGCAGGTCGAACGGCACGCCCAGGACCACCGGGCGGCGTTCCCGCCTGGCTTGCAGGAACGCGTCTCGCACCGCCGTCGGCATGCGATCGGGGTGATGCAGGCTGTGATAGGCGGCGCCGGTCGCCACGACAAACGGCGCCTGGTCGATGGCCTGGTTATACCACGCCGCCGTCAACGGCGCCTCGCCCGCGAACACCACCAGCGGCAGGCGCGCGCGCACGGCGGCGGGTAGGGCCGTCATCACCTGCGTCAGGCCCGGCCCGCAGGTCACGGTCGCCACGCCGACAGCGCCGGACTTCCGCGCATAGGCCATTGCGGCGGCGACGGCGCAGTGTTCGTGGCGGACATGGATCATGGCGCAGCCGCCCTCCGCGAGGCGGGTCGCGAAATTCATGTTCGCGTCCCCCAGCAGCGCGAAACAGGTCGAGACCTCTTCGTGCAGGAAGCTGCGGGCCAGCATGTCGAAGGTCTTCACGCTGTCACTCATCGCGCACCATCACCTCGCCCCGCGCGATCAGGCGCGCCGTGCGCACCACCCCGGCGGAGTGGAAATCGAGCCGGTCGCCCGCGCGGGTGAAATCGACCGTGACATCCATGCTGCCCACGGGATGTTCGATCTGCATCACCAGCGGGCCGTCCTGCACCGGGCGGGCGATCCCTTCGGCCACGGTCCCCGGGGCCAATGCGCAGGCGGCAAGGCATTGCGAGCCGGTCACCGCCACTGTCGGATGGGTCTGCCATGGCATGAAGTAGCGCACCGAAAGGTGCCCGCCGCGGCGTGGCGCTGCGATGAGGCCGATCTTGGGCGTGACGGATTTCGAGACATCGCCGAAGCCCATGCGCCTGCCCGCTTCCTGCCGGATCGCCTCCATCCGCGCGAAGAGGGCGGCGTTTGCATCCAGTTCGGCGGGGGTCTCGTATCCCGTGATGCCGAAATCCGCTGCCCGCGCGATCATCATCGGCATGGCGACGTCGATGCAGGTGACGTCGATACCGTCGATGGTGTCTAGCGGCTGCCCGGTCGGGAACATCGCCCCGGACCGGGAGCCGACGACATCGAGGAAGTTCAGCCCCACCGGCGCCGCCGTTCCCGGCACGCCATCGATCGCCGTGTCGCCGGCATAGTTGACCCGCCCGCCCGGCGTTTGCACCACGGCCTCCACCAAGGCGCCCGTATTCACCGCGCGGATGCGCACGATGGTGGTGTCGCCCGTCACCGGCACCATGCCCTTTTCGATGGCCGCGGGCCCGACACCCACCAGCATGTTGCCGCAGGTTGGCCCGTAATCCACCATCCGCTCCAGCACGTCGACCTGCGCGAAGAAATAGTCGATATCGGCGGCGTCTTCGGCGGCCGGGCTGAGCATGGCGACCTTGCAGGTCACTGCGTCCCCTCCGCCGATGCCGTCGATGTTGCGCGGGTTCCCCGCTCCGATCACCTGGCATAGGATATCGCTGAGCGCCTCGCGATCCTGCGGCAGGTCCGCACGGTCGAAATACGGCCCGCGCGAGGTACCGCCGCGCAGGAAGTGGTAGGGAATGGCGCGCTGGATCATGGGGCGGCTCCTTGGCAGTGGGACAGCATGACCCGGGCCGGGGACGGCGGGATCCCGTCGCCGGGCCGGGCACGGATGTGCGGTGTCATGTCAGCGGCCAGGGCAGATCCACGACGTCCTGAAGCAGGCCCGGCGGAAAATCGCGCCCCAGAATGCCGCCAAGGAAGCAAAGGACGCCGATGCCGATGGCGCTGAGGATGACGGCGCGGGGCCAGCCAAGGCCGGCACGGCTGCGCAGGAAGGCCACGAGGAAGACCGACAGGGCCAGAACGAAGCCAAGCAGCGCGGACAGCGCCAGCAGGAACGCGAACCAGCCCAGTGTCGGCCACAAGCCGTGTGGTGCCATGGCATCCTCGCCGCCCGCTTCGAGGTCGGCGAAGATCTGGTCGCCTTCGGGGACGCGCATCATCCGGATCAGCAGTGCCGCGCAGGCGACCAGCGTCACGAGGCCGATGGTGACGGGAAAGATCTTGTCGCGCAGGGTGGCGATGGTCGATGCGTCGTAGACCGCGATCGCGACATAGGCCGTGACCGCCAGAAGGAAGACCAGCGGCGCGCGTTTCGCACCGGTCGGAGGAGCGGCCTGCCCGCCGAGGATCTGCTTGCCCTGCCGGATGCCGATGACGACCGAGATCACCAGCAGGATCAGGATGCCGATGGCGACTGGCGAGAAGACATACTCCATCCCCTGCCAGAAATCGCGGCGGAACTGGATGCGCCCGATCTGCACCGCCTGATTGGCGAAGCTTTCGGCCTGCGAGGACAGCACGAAGCCGATCAGGAAGGCGGGGCGCGACCATTCGAATCGGCGCAGGAGGATGCCGAGGATTCCGATGGCCATCAGCATGGCCAGATCGTTGAGCGACTGGCTCGACTGGAAGGCCGCGAAGGCGATCAGCATGAACAGGAAGGGGGCCACCAGCGTGAAGCGGATCGTCGTGATGCGCGAGATCGGGCCCGACAACAGGATGCAGAGCCCCGCGCCGAAGATATTGGCCAGCGCCAGCGACCAGACGATCGTGTAGGTGATGTCGAGGTTGTTGCGCACCATGTGCGGGCCGGGGTCGTATCCCAGCAGGGCCAAGCCGCCGAGGAACACGGCCATGGAGCCGGAGCCCGGGATGCCGAAGATCAGGGTCGGAACCAGCCCGCCGCCTTCCTTGGCGTTGTTCGAGGATTCCGGCCCGATCACGCCGCGAATATCGCCCTGCCCGAATTGCGATTTGTCCTTGGCGCTTTGCACGGTGAAGCCGTAGGCGATCCAGTCCACCACCGATCCGCCAAGGCCGGGGATGACCCCGACCAGAACACCGATGACGGCGGACCGGACCGAGAGCCAGATATTTTCCCACCAGTCCCGCAGGCCTTGCAACCAGCCCGCGCCAAGTCCGCCGGTCTTGGAGATTGCACGGTCCTGGCGCAGCAACGCGACGATCTCGGGCACGGCGAAAATGCCGAGGCCCACGATCACCAGTTTCACCCCTTCGGTCAGGTAGGGCAGCGAATAGCTCGACATGCGCAGGCTGCCCGATGCGTCGGATGCGCCGATGGTGCCGATCATGAGCCCGAGGCCGGCCGCCGCGACGCCCTTGAGCGGAATCCGCCCGGCAAGGATGGCGACCATGGACAGGCCCAGAAGCGTGATCATCAGCATTTCGGGCGTGCCGAAGGCGAGGATCAGGGGGCGCGCGATGAGAAGGAAGAAGGTGAGGACAATGGCGCCGAGGATGCCGCCGAACAACGAGGAGACGAAAGCGGCGCTCAGGGCGCGTGCCGCTTCGCCCTTCTTGGCCAGCGGGAATCCGTCCAGCACCGTGGCCTGGCTGGCGGTCGATCCCGGGATGCCCAGAAGCACGGAGGCGAAGGTATCCGATGTCGGCACCACCGCGATCAGGCCGACCATCAGGGCGAGGCCCGAGACAGGTTCCATCCCGAAGATGAACGGCAAGACGAGCGACAGGCCTGCGATGCCGCCCAGGCCGGGAAACACGCCGACGGACAGGCCAAGCAAGACCCCGACCATAAGGAACATCAATTGTTGCGGATGCAGGATGAGGGAGATTGCATCCCCAAGCGCCGGAAGCGCTGTTGCAAGTAGGTCCATGGGGTGGCCCGCCATATGTCACGGAAAAGGGGGACTGGCCCCGCCCGGTGACAGGCGGGGCCGGATGGCAGGATTACTCGAGCGAAACGCCGTAGGAGTCCTGCAGCCAGTTCACCACGAATTCACGCGCTTCGGGCGACACCTGCGTTCCAAGGCGAAACGCTTCAGCCGCCGCAGCGCGGGTCATCTGCGGATAGGCGCCAAGGTCGGACGCGGCCATTTCGGCGAAGTCCGGGCGCGCGATGATCGCGTCGAACGCGGTGGCATAGGCCTCGACCACCTCGGGTGCGGCATTGCCGGGCAGGAACACCATCTTCTGCGCCGGGAACCCTGCGATGAAGAAGGCAACCCACGCGTCCCATCCGGGGCCGGACGTCTCGCAGGCCGGCGTCGCTTCGCAGACTTCCGCGAAGCTCGGGATATCCGGGAAGGTCGGATCGCGGACGATGTTGCCTTCTGCGTCGATGGCGCCCCACGACATC
>Ga0210015_1002264_pt1 | contig 18206 bp, 19 predicted proteins | sample CryGeymeta201522_FD_185471 | JGI IMG/M metagenome (GOLD analysis project Ga0210015, IMG submission 185471) | Groundwater microbial communities from Crystal Geyser aquifers in Utah, USA - Crystal Geyser metaG 2015-22 (SPAdes) (version 2) | ecosystem: Environmental > Aquatic > Deep subsurface >... | reverse complement strand
GTGAAACACCCGATCCCATCCCGAACTCGGCCGTTAAGCACCGTTGCGCTGATGGTACTGCGTCTTAAGACGTGGGAGAGTAAGTCACTGCCAGACCTAACAAGAAACATCGCGTTATTCTCTCTACGATGCCTTTACAACATTGTCGCGGGGTGGAGCAGCCCGGTAGCTCGTCAGGCTCATAACCTGAAGGTCGTAGGTTCAAATCCTACCCCCGCAACCAAAAATTCTTACATGATATCAAACACATGGGCCGCCCTCTGGGCGGCTTTTGCGTGTCGCGTCGTGTTGCAAGCCCGTCCCGAACACTCCCCAAAGATTCCAAAGACTTACAAATATCCCCGATTCCTCCGTGCAACACGGATGCGACACGGGACCAAGCCGATGTTCCGCAGACGTTCGCGACTGATCGTGCTTGCCCATGCGGTGCCGCTGCGCTTGGATGGGGCAATCCCCGAAAGGTCCGAATTGCTCATGCCGATCTACGAGTTTGCCAGCGAAGAAATCCGTCCCCTGAGCAAGACCACCTTCAGTCTCGCGCAACTGCAGGAACGGCGCGATCTGCAGCGCCTGCTGCGGGCGAACGTCTCGGTCGTCGCGCCGGACACGCTGGTGATCGCAGAGGAATTCGGGGATTGGGACGAGTCGCGCAGGCGCATCGATCTCCTCGGCATCGACCGAAACGCGAACCTCGTGGTGATCGAGCTCAAGCGGACGGAAGACGGCGGCCATATGGAACTGCAGTCTATCCGCTACGCAGCGATGGTCTCGACCATGACCTTCGCTCAGGCCGCCGAAGTGTTCGGCCGCTATCTCACTCAGATTGGCAAGGCCGACATGGACGCGCGCGCCGAACTGCTCGACTTCCTAGGGTGGGACGAGCCCGACGAGGATGCGTTCGCTCAGGACGTCAGGATCGTCCTGGCCTCGGCCGAGTTCGGCCGCGAGCTGACAACATCGGTTCTCTGGCTCATCGAGCGCGGCATCGACATCCGCTGTGTGCGCCTCCAGCCCTACGGGCTTGATGGCCGGATCCTCGTTGATGTCCAGCAGATCATCCCGCTCCCCGAGGTGGCAGAATACCAGGTCCGCGTCACCGAGAAGAAGCGCAAGGAGCGCGAGGCGCGCACGGACACCCGAGACTGGACCAGCTACGACGTCACCCTCGGCGAGCGCCAATTGACAGGACTCCGGAAGCGACACGCCATCTATCAGGTGTTCCGCCATCTCGTGGAGCGCGGCATCGCACCGGAGAAGGTCGCTCAACACTGCGGCCCGCGGGCCAACCGAGCCCTCGTTTCCGTCGAGGGCGAGGTGGCGGTTGAAGACTTCCATCGCCTGGCGAAGGAGGCCCGCGTGAAGGAAGGACGGAACTTCGATCCGGGCCGATACTTCTGCGGTGAGGACGAACTCCTTCACTTCGAAGGGCGCACCTACGCCTTCTTGAATCAATGGGGTGGTAGGGCCTTTGACGAAGCCATGGCTGACTTGCGTGACGCATTTCCCAACAATGAGATCGCGTTTGCGCCCTGCGAACAATAGCCGATCCCGACTTGCTATCTATGCCGACAAGAGCGTGATGGATCAGGACGCTCTGTCGGAGATCATCGTGCCCAAGACCAATGACGCCGCGCTCGCCGCGTTCATCTCGGCCAAGACCGAGATCGACGCGATGCTCGAACGCCTCGCCGCGCTCAGCGCCGATCATTTCGAATGCAGCCCCGAGGATGTGAACTGGGGCCACGTCGGGACGCTTGACCTCTACCGGGCCCGCCTCCTCGAAATCACCGACATGGCGTTCCGCGAGGGCGAGCACGCCGATTGAGCGAGCCGAGGGTGTTGCAGTCGGAAACATGCTGCCCTCGAAAATGAGCCGAAGGGCAAGGATGCACCTGCACAGGGATGTTGGAGACTACGACATCCCCAGAAAAGGCGTTGGAGTTTACAACGCCTTTTCTGCGCCTCACGCCGCCGCCGTCGCCACGCCATCCAGCCGCACAGCGACGCTTGTGATGCCGTTCCCGGCCGCCTCGACGGCAACGCCGATGGGGAAGCGCCCGGCGGCTGGGGTGGTGACTTCTTTCGCCGTGTTGTCCCACGCCACGCGCGCGCCGACCGTCAGCATAGCGGCGCTGGCCTTCGGTAGCTGGAACACACCGGTGGTGGAGAGTTCGACCGGTTCGCCCTCGGCCGAGGAATAGGCGGCGATGCCGAAGATGCTGCCCACGATCATCGCGTCGCCCGAGGCGACGCCGCCCGCGGGCGTCGTGACGCGGACGATGTGGCCGTTCTGGAGGTAGTTCTTCATCTCAGAGCCCTTTCGAGGATTGGATGCGGACGACCGAGATACGGTCGGTCGCCCCTGCGATCTGCCGGTTGAGGTCCGCGAGCGCCGCTGCCATCTCGGCGTCGCTGGCGTAGGTGACGCGCTTGCCGTCGTATTCGACGGTGCGGACGCCCTGATAGCGCGCGGCCATCAGGGCGTCCCGCCAGGCGGTGAGCTGGGGGAGATCGGTCACGTCACGCCCCGGCGTTCATGAACCAGCCGCGATGGTCGATGAAGCCCGCCCCGAAATCGAGGATCACCCTGATCTCCACGCCGTCCACGTCCCAGCCAGAGCGGCTCTCGACCTGCGGGCCTTCCGCGCCCGAGAGATAAGCGAACTCCAGCCCGTCGATCTCGCCGGGCTCGGCGGTCACGTACCAGCGGGTCGCGCTCGACAGCCGCGGCTCGACCACCAGAGAGAGCGACCCCGAGAAGGGGTTCACATCGGCGGCCGTCGCTGGCGCGATGCTGGCCAGCCACTTCTCGGCCGTGGTCTCCAGCACAGGCGGAACCAGCAGGTTGCGGGGCGTCACGCGGATGGTGCGGTCCTCGATGCCCTTCTGCGTGCGCAGCGCCAGCCGCGCCGCCGAGAGGGTCGCGTCGGAGATCGCAGCGCCCGTGCCCGCCTTGTTGCCGTGATCGGCGTGGAACAGCGTCTTGCCGTCCGACAAGGTGGGGCCGTTGCCGCTGCCCGCCTCGAGGAGGGTGACGAGGATGCGCGCCTCGGTCTCGGCTGCGGCCTGGCCCATGCGGCGGGCGAGGTCCGCGAAGGCGCCGAGGTCGTCGTTGACCAGCACCTGCCGGGTGACGCCGATCTTCCGCGCCCAGGTCTCGACCTTGTAGGCCTCGCGCGCTTCGGCCATGGTCCCGGCCTTGATCTCGCCGTGCTCGTTGAGCTTCTCCAAGAGCGGCGCCTCGCCGAGCATGATCTTGTTCACCGAGCGGAAATCGCGCGCCGTGGTCTGGCGGCCGAGGCGTCGGATGCCCGAGGGCGCGGCCTGATAGGCGTCACGCAGCACCCTGCCCACCGTGTCTCCGAGGATGATCGGGAAATCGGAGGTCGTGTGCAGCGCTCGGGTCACAAGGCTCGCGGGCGACAGCGCCATGGTGGACTCGCCGCGCAGGGTCAGCAGTTCCTTCGCCATGTCCACGGGCGTGGAATAGGCATAGCGGCGGGCGGGCTCGGAGAGCTCATGCCGTGGGTTGATCCGCGCGTAGAGCGCTTCGCCCATCTGCCGGGCGCGCAGCGCCGGATCGTCATGGCTCTCGCCCATATCGACGCGGACCTGCTCGGTGCGGATGGCCGGTGCGCTGCGGCTCGCCAGCGCCTCGAAGGCGGCGCGGCGGGCGGTGTCGGGATCGGCTCCTCCGTCGATCTGGCCGTCGATCCAGGACTGGTCCAGCCCGGCGATGCGGGCGATGGAGCGGATCTCGGCGTTCGCCTCGGCGCGGGTCTGACTAGAGTTTCCGGCGGCAACGCTAGTTGCGATGCGGCCACCTGCGTTGTCGGTGTCAACGCAGCTGTTTCGGGTCTGCGCCGCGGCGGAAGTGGTGGTCGTGTCGGTCATCTCTGTCTCCATGCGAATGTGGGCGCCGGGATCGGCGGGCGTCGGCACCAGGGAAATCTCGTGGGGCGTCCAGCGCACCGCAGTCAGCACGCGCGCGCCGTTCTCGGTGGTCTCGGCCCAGTCCTCGACCGAGTAGCCGACCGAGACGTGGCGCAGGATACCCGCCAGCACGTCTTGCCAGACCGGCTCCACCTCTGGCCGTGCCGAGAACTGGATGAGCGCCGTGCCGCGCTTGCCGTCGACGGCGGCGCTGCGGACGGAGCCGAGTACGTCGCGCACAGCGGTCTGGCGATGCGCGTCGAGGACGCTTGCGCCTTCCAGCCGCGACAAGTCCACCGCCTCGGGCGCGAGGCTGAGCCGCTCGATGTATTGCCCGGCCATGTCGCGGCGGCGCACCGGCGCGCCGGTGGACCAGACAACTTCAACGTTGCGTTCTTCAACGTTGACTGTCTGCGGCTTCAAACTGGCACGCCGGGTCAGAAGGGAAACGTTGTCGCTCCCGACGTTTGAGTGCGTCCATGCCGAGGTTGTTTCGGTGTCAGCCATCTGCGGCCTCCTTCTGCTGCGGCGCCGCCTGGCCGAAGCCGAGCCCCAGCCCCTCGGCGCGCTCGCGGTCGGCCGCGATCTCGGCATCGACCTGTTCGGCGTCGTAGCCGCGCTCGGAGATCGCCTGCGACCGGCTCTTCAGCCCCGCGCCGATCGCCATGATCTCGGCCTGCACGTCCTTCATCGGATCGACGTAGTCGAACTTCGGCGGCAGCCATTCGCAGGCGAGGTAGGCGTCCGGGTTCCTGTCGAAGTCCCGCGCGGGCAGATCGCCGGTCAGCACCGCTAGGCGAACGAACCGCTCCCAGACCGGGCGGCAAAACAGGTGCACCACCACGTTGTGCTGAAGCTGCTCGACCCGGCGACGGAACTCGATCAGCCCCGCGCGGATCGAGGAATAGGTGACGCCCTCCAGATCGCCCGAGACCAGCTCGTAGGGCAGGCCCAGCCCGGCCGCGACGGCGCGCAGGTGGTTCTTCACGAAGGGCGCGTAGGCGTCGTGCTCGGTGGGATTGGAAAACCGGATGTCGGTGCCGGGCGGGAGCGGGATCAGGCTTCCAGGCTCCATGCCAACGGTCAGCGCGCCGCCGGTGTTGATGCCGCTCAGCCCACCCGCCGCGCCGTCAGGATCGGTGATGAAGCCGGTGAACAGCGCCGCGACCTTGGCCTTCACCAGCGCGGCGTCCTCGAACTGGTCGAGCTCGTGCAGCCGCAGCAGCACCGGCGCGAGCCAGGTGATCCCGCGCAGCTGGCCCGCCGCGAGCGGCTTGAACAGGTGCAGACAATCGGCGGCGGGGACGCGGAGCGGGTCCATGCGGAGAGACCCCAGCGGATCGCCCGGGCGGGAGGACAAGACCCGGTAGGCGACCCGACGACCGGCGGCATCGAACTCGATGCCCGCGCGGATCCGCGCCCCGCCGCCGATCTCGCGGTGCAGGTCCATAGGAACCTGCTCGCGATCCAGAAGCTCAAGGTGGAGGGGGATGCCGACGACGTCGCTGGCGACGCGCAGCCGAGCGAAGCTTTCGCCGCTCTCGACCATCGCGCGCACCGCCATGGCCTGCAGCCCGTAGAAATCGGCCAGCCCGTCCGGGGCGGCATGGTCGGTCCAGCGCAGCCAGAGCGCCTGCAGCCGTTCGCGCACCGCCCGGTCGGGATGGGTGGATTGCGGCTTGATCCCGGCGCCGACGACATTGCCGACCAGGCTGTCCACCGCCGCCGCAACCCACGGGTTGTTGCGCGCATACCACCCGGCCCGCCGCGCCGCCGTGGTCGCGCCCGCGAGGATCGCGGCGTTCAGCCCGTCGACCGTCCGCGCCCCTTCCCAACGCCGCCCGCCAGCCGCAGCGTCGAAGCCGCGAGCCCGCGCGAGGCCGAGAAGGCGATGGAGGAAGGTCCGCATGGGCGACAGAATCGCCCGAAACGAACCCTCAAGCTATTGGGAATGTTTGGGAACGAAATGAGGTGCGTCGCGATAGATTGGCAAGGCAGGCGGCCTTACTCAGGCCTTGTTGCGGCCGAAGGCGCTCCCCTTATCTCGTCTGTTCGATCAATTGGCCTGTGCCCACCAAGGATCTGTGATCCGGGAACGTCTCGCCGTAGTTTTGCAATTGCGGTGCCGAACATACGACAGTCAACCAACTCCCCTTTTGGCTCCGCTTAAGCCGGGTCAATCCAGCGTATACCAACGCCAAGCTCTCAGCATGCGCAGCTTCAGTAACGTAGACAACGAGTAAGCGAGATTCCCATCCTTTGAAGCTGTGTAAGGTCGTTGCTTTAAGCCTAGCGTCGCCCATGTAGAAGCCCATTTTCCGGCGACGATGATCTTCTCCGAAGGTGTCGACTGCATGAATGCGGTATTCCGATAGACGCTCCACGACTGCGGCGCCAGACTTCATATCGCCGGCTAGCATGGTGATATCCGCGTTGGCCAAGCCATTCTTTCCGGTCTTGCGCATCAAGGACAGTATCTCGTCAGAGCAAGTTTTCTCCGCATTCTCTGAATCGCACTGCACCCAGCGAAGGTGGCACGGATAGAGGTCAAGTGATCCTTGCTCCGGCTCCGGGAGATCAATGGCTTCTTTTGGAAGAAAGGCCTCAGCGAACTTTCGTGCAAGGTTCAAGGCGTCCGGCGGTAGCCTGTAGCTGACATTCATTTGGGCCCAGCGCCCACCAGGGAATCCAGCGCCCCTCATGACATCATCGGTCCACGCCTTTGCGGTGCCGTACACGTCTTGGGTCGCGTCAGCGACCAGCAGCATTTCACCATCCGCCTTGCATGCCTGACGTAGCACGTTCCACCAGAGCGGGCGATAGTCCTGCCCCTCGTCAACCAAGACTGCGTCATACCTGCTCGCGCCGGGCTGATTGACCGCTTCTTCCGCCAAACGCGGAAGCGCGACGTTCAGAACATCTTCTTTACGTCCATCCGAGTGAACCGACTTCCAGAGGTCGTCATAACGATGCTCCCATCCAACCTCGTAGCAGACATGTTTGCACCAGAGGTGGAAGTGCGTGAACTGGATGTTCCTGAGGCAGTGAGGAGCCTCCAGATCACGAACGATGAGGTCGCGTAGGTAGTGCCAAAGAGTAATGTTGAAGGTGGCAACGAGAACGGACTTCCCCTCGTTTGCTAATCTCGCAGCGCGGGCGGCAAGCACCAATGACTTTCCAGACCCAGCCGGCCCTTTGACCCTGCGGTAGCCCGTCTCGGTGCGAGTTTCGGCCAGAGAGCGTTGGTTGCGGTCCAGAACCAAGGGTTTCCTCTGTGTCGAGGCAAAATCTGGCTCGACCAACCAACCGCGCAAGTCTTGCGCGCGATCTTCCGACATCACTCTGGAACCCGTTCGCGATGCCTCTGGGAAGATCGCTTCCACATCGCTCGAGGACAGTTCCTCGATCCCGCTCACCGGTTGGTACCTCGCGTAGCTGTCACCGGACGTCGACTTGAGGAATTGCTCGAAGAGCTTCTTCACCTCGTTCGTTCGAGCGAAAGGGAAGATGACGCCGGCCGTGATCGCGGCCCAGCCATTTCCCTTCTGAAGCCTCGGGCAATAAAGGTCGAATATTTCCTTCTTGTAGAGATTCACCTTGGTGAGAGGGTTGTCTTTCTGGATGCAGAATTCCTTGCCATCGCGCTCGGCCCATAGCGAGTGACCCCACTGATCTTTCTTAGTGAAATACCGCATGGCACCAAGATCCCAATCCTTTACTTCGAACACGCCGATGCCGCCATTTGGATTCATGAGGACGAAATCTGGTCTTAGGCCGTTCAAATGCGGTTGAACGTAAATTTCCCAGCCGCTCGGCAGATGTTCGTTAAAGAGGTCCAAGACCATCTTCTCTCCCGCAGTCAGCTTTTGCCGAAGGAGCGTGTGCTCTGTGAGAGGTGGGTAAATTACTCGATGCGTCATTAAAATATCCATCCTCGACTTACGTGCTTTTGGAAAACTTGAGAGTGTTTTGCAGCTGCTTGCTTATGGGGTCATCGATTTCGACGATACCGGACTTTTGAAGTAACTTTAGGGCGCTGCCCTCCTGGAAGCCGTACGCATTGTCCTGCTCAAGTGCCTTTTCAACGGCATCCAAAATCGCTTCAGTGTTCCTCGGGGAAGATGCCGCATAGGCGGCCAAACGGCGTGATATTTCATCTGCAATCAGCGCAGAGGGACTCTTGCCCGATAGCCTGGACAAAAGGTCGAGCATCACGGCGACCTTCTCGCCGGGTCGCACGTTCACCATGGCGTAACTCTCGGCGCGGGCGTCAGCGTGCGCCTCTCCGATCTCATGAATCAGTTTGGACAGTATGCCATTAGTCATTGCGCCAGACCTTTCAACTTGTCTCGCAGGCCGAGGTAGGTGGGACTGCGGTAGTCTTCTTCCGTATACTGATAACCCGAAGGCATACTCACATCGGGTGGTTGACCATGAGCATTGCTGTACTCCAACATGCTGTGAAGCATGTGTCGAAAGTCGGGCCCCAGTGCGTCATAGACCCACGGCTGAGACAGTTCGTCGTACGACGCGGACAAGTCTGCCACATGAGCCAACAGAACCCGCGCATCATCCTCTTCGATGCTCATAAGTTCATCGCGCACGATGTCATGAAGGATTTCATTGATCAGCGCGGACCTCGTCACTCCGTGGAGCTTGGCCAGTGCGTCGAGAAGGCACACATCATCCTGCTTTACGCGGATGTTGAACTTTCGGTCATGCTTTGTGTGCCTGACGTCCTCTTCTGTATTCTCAGGAAGCTTGTCCTGAATAACGCGGACGGTGAATTCACCGCGCTTCGTCGTGAAGGATCGAGTATGCTCTTCAGCCACGGCAGTACCTCTTGGCATTGTGACGGAACCTCTTGGTATTGCGGAAAACTGTGATCTGGGTTGCTCCATCATCGCCGATAGCCAGGGTCGCTCCACCAGTCCGGCGCAAACGTTCGAGGACTTTCAGCCTCATCCGCTTGCGATCGATTTCTTCGCTGATCATGCCTCATTCCCCCTCTGTTCACGCTGCTTCTCGGCTTTGCGTTCAAGCTCCGCGATTTCTTTCCGCAAGGCACGTTCCTCCCGGGCGCATGCGTCTCCGGACAAGACAAGGCGGTCCGCACGAGCGTTCCACTCTCCGAGCTCAAGGATCATGCTGATCTCTTCCTCGGAGATGCGACGCTGGCACATCCGATGTTCCATGTGTTCTGTGCGCATATCTAAGTCCCTAGCCACTTCATGACGCCATATATGAGCCAAAATATGGCTACGTCAATAGGTAGGATTATGGCTAGCCCATTTTTCCCATCCAGCTCGCGATGAGCAGTCGGCGCAAGCTATGTTCCCATCCAAGAAGATCGGATCACCGCAGCACCTTCGGCGCTTTGCAGCGTCGGCGCAGCCGCCACCCCCTCCACCTCCTCGTTCAGCCTAAGCCCCATGCTGATGAGTCCGTGCAGGGCGGCGTGGGCGTAGACGAAGGTGTCCAGCGCCTCGTTGCGTTCGCCGTCGCGCTTCGGCTGCCAGGAGCGGATGGGACGACCGCGCTCGAAGCGGGTGACGACGCGCTCGGCGGTCAGCTGGCGGAAATAGTCCGCGTCGAGGCGGCGCGGGAAGTGGATCGCGCCGGGGCCGGGCTCGGTCAGCCGCAGGCGGGCGTAGACCGCGTCCTTCACCGCGTCCACGCCGACGATGAACAGCGGGATCTTGCCCTTGTTGGTCCGCGTCGGTCGGCGCGGCCAGACGGGGATACCTGGCCCGCCGCGGCCCTTGATCGCCCAGATGCGGCGGGCGAGGCGGGTGCGGCAGAATTCGTAGGCCATCTTGGTGTGGTGGCCGCCGGTGTCGATGGCGGCGGCGCGTACCGGCAGGTCGTGCCCTGCGGGATGCGGGAAGGTCGCCTGCAGCACCATGTCGAGATCGGCCCAGAGCCGCGGCCCGGACGGGTCGCCCCAGAGCACGCGGTAGTCGACGACCCACGCCTCCTCGTCGCGGCCCCAGCCGAGGATCTGCACCTCGATCCGGTCGCCCTGCACGTCCACGCCCGCGGTCAGCACGGCGACGGAGGCGGGCAGCGCGTCGCCCCAGTCCTCGCGGCGCGCCATGAGCGGGTCGGCCGGGACGGTGTCGCCCGCCTGGTCCTCCCAGGACTCGCCCAGCTTGGTGTTCACCCAGACCTGCAGGCGGGGCGGGTCCTTGCGGACGCGGCCGTGCTCCGCGGCGATCTCGGCCCACGTCTCCCATGGGGAATAGAGCGCGGAGAGGTGGAAGCCCGCAGTGCGGCCGTCGCCCTCGGCGGTCGCGCGCCATTCCCCCGCGGCCAGCAGGCGGGGCTTCTCATGCTCGTGGTGGATGCCGCCGCAGGCCTCGCAGACCAGATGCGCCTCGTCGCGCCGCCCCTCGGGCCAGCGGATGCGCGCCCAGGTGATCGGGGCCATGTCGCCGCAATGCAGGCACGGGACGTGGTAGAAGCGCTGGTCGCTGTGCTCGAAGGCTGCCTCGATGCGCGAGTGGCCCTTCAGCGTGGGCGTCGAGACCATGTAGATCTTGCGCCGGCCCCGGAAGGTTGCCGTGCGCTGGATCGCCAGATCGACCGGATCGCCCTCGCCATCGGCGTCGCCGGGATAGCCGTCCACCTCGTCGAGGAACAGGTAGCGCACGGGCGTGGAGCGGAGGCCGACGGCGCTGTTCGCGCCGGTCATCACCAACTGGCCGCCGGGGAAGGACTTGCGGAACAGGCTGTTCCCGGCGTCGCGGGAGCGGGGCGCGGCGACGAGCTCGCGAAGCGCGGGCGTCGCCTCGATCAGCGGGTCGATGCGCACGGTGGTGTTCCGGCGCACCATGTCGAGCGAGGGCATCACGAGCATGGCGATGCCGGGCGCGTTCTGGATGATGTAGCCCAGCCAGTTCAGCCCGGCCTCGGAACCGCCGGTCTGCGCGCCCTTCATCAGCACGACGCGCTCGTAGGGGCTCGCCGTCGAGAGCGCGTCCATCACGGCGCGCAGATAGGGCGTGCGGTCGGTGCGCCAGCGGCCGGGCTCGGCCGAGGTCGGCGGCAGGATGCGGTGCCGGTCGGCCCAGTCCGAGACCGGGATGGGCGGTTCGGGGCGGATGCCGCGCCGCCAGGCGAGGTCGATGTCAGGCACCATCGCCAAAACTCCCGAGCGGCAGGTCGGCCAGGTGTTCGAGATGCTCGCGCATCATCCGGTCGAGCGCGGCGAAGGTGGCGCGGGGATCGGCGCCGAGCTCGGCCGCCAGCAGGGGCGCGGTGCGCTGGACCCACGCCATGTGCGCGTCGCGTTCGGCACGGGCGCGCGCGAACACCGTGCGCGTGGCGGCGGCGGTCTCGACCAGCTGGCCCTGTTCGCGCTCGAACGCCAGCTTGGCGCGCTGGACCTTCACGATCTCATGCAGCCGCTTGGCCTCGGCCAGCGTGGTCGTGGCGCGGGTTGGGACGGCACCGCCCTTGTTGCGGCGGGCCGGGTCGAGGTTGTTCTCGATCCAGGCGAGCCCCGCCGCCACGTCGATCCGCCCGTCCGCGCGCACCGGCAGCCCCTCGGCCACCAGCTGCGAGATGCGGCCCTTGGTCAGCCCGACGCGGGTAGCGAAGGCGGTCTTGGTCTCATGACTGTCGAGTTTAGTCATTTCCGCCCCCTGACGCTGGCGGGCCAATGCGCTGCGCGTCCCCACATACGAATGTGCGCAGGAGGAACCGCCCGCTGCTCCCAACGGTTCTGATGTATCGACGGACCGTCCCGGGCCCTGCCGCCCGTTCCCGATCCGTCTGGTTAGGGTGGTTGGGTTGGGTGAGGTGATCTCGGCCCATCCCCGTAAGTGTCACGTCACACGCGTCATGCTTGGTGTCACGTCGGCACGATGGCTGTGCCACGTCACCGACAGTTTCGGTGACAAACAATGAATGCGACGGGGAGCACCTAACCCAACCCACCCAACCTAACCGGACAATCCGGGAATGGTCGTCACGCATTGGCGGCCCACCGGAACGGATCAGAACCGTCGGGGATCGGGGCGGTGTCGCCGGTCACGATGTCCAACTGCCAGCGCGCCCGATTGCCGGTGGAGCCCGCCGCGATGATGCGGAGGCCCGCGACGATGCGGTTCTGATGCTGCGACAACCACTTGCCGAGGCGTGTTCCATTGATCGCCCCGCCTTCGCCTGCGACGCGTAGCAGGGCCTCGCGGAACTCGGGGTTCACGAACTCGGGCTTTCCGAACAACTGAGCGTGCTGGGCTGCGGCCCGCTCGATGATCTCGCGCACGGTGACGCGGTCGGTCCCGATGACCGATCGCCATTCCTCCAGCGCCGCCGTCAACGCCTCCAGCTTCGGATCGCCGCTGCGCATGCCCTCCATGGTCTCGCATGGGTCGGCCTCGCCAAGCCAGATCAGGGCATCGCGCACCCAGCCTGACCAGATGCTGAAGGAGCCGAGCGGCACGGTTTGCGACGGGCGGCCCGCGACGTGGAAGGCGCGCAGGATGGTCAGACCCGCCGCGACATAGTCCCCGCGCTGCGCAGTAACCACGGCCAGAGGGTCGCGGTCGAAGGCGCGCAGTTCCGGCCGTTCCACTCCGGCATCCAGCGTGGAACGGATGGCGCGGCGGGTCATGTCGCCTGCCAAAGTGAGGTTGTTGCCGGTGGCGAACAGGGTGGCGTTGCTGGGAACTTCGGCGTTCATGGATTTGCCGAGGATCCGGACCTTCAGACTGGTCTGGGTCATCGCCTGGCAGAGCAGTTCGCCGCCCAGCGGTTCCTCGCAGTTGTCGATGGCGATCAGCACGTCGCCTGCGATCAGCGCAGAGCCGAGCCGCTTTTCCATCTCCTCCTCGGATTTGCCCTGTGCGATCACCGGGGCGGGGCGCGAAGTCGCAATGATGCTGGCCACGTCGACCAGCATGGATTTGCCGGTCCCGGCTGTCGGCGCGTTGAAGCCATGCAGCGGCGCGGTCGGTAGCGACCGCCGGATCAGCGTGGTCAGGATTGCCGACAGCGCAACGGAGCGGTCTGCAGGCGTCACGAAGGGGAAACTCGCAATCAGGTCGCGCAGGAAGCGCAGCGCGCGCAGGGCGGTGTCACGGTCGGGGTCGCGCGGCAGCGCGGGGAAGCGCACGTCCTGCGGGTCGAACAGCAGGCCGGTCTGCGGATCATAGCCGGGCAGATCGAGGATCGAGCCATCCTCGCGCAGGGTGGGTGCATTGATGATCCCGGTCAGCACCGGCAGGCGCCACTGGCCTTCGCGCGCCAGATAGGTTTCCGCCAGCCGCTGCGAGCAGTCGGTGCTGATCCAGTCCCCGGCGCGCATGTCGAATCGCTCCCAATGGGCGGCCTTGGTGAAGGCTTCAGCCATGTGGTGCGCCTTGACGTGCACGAGGCGTGGGGCGTCGATCTGGCGGCCACCCGAGATCGCTACCGGGACCATGGCCGGGCGCACGACGATGCTGCCGCGCTGGTAGAAGCCGAGCCGCGCGGCGAGCAGGGCAGCCTCAGCCTTGTCGATGGTTTCGGGCATCTGGCCTGCGCGAATGCGGATCAGCGGACGGCTGCCCTGCGGCGCGTCATCGCCTGCTTCCTGGCTGATGTGGGTGGTGCGGACCCGGCGCGGCTGTTCCGCCCGCCAGCCGTTTTGCCGCGCCAGCCAGAACAACGTGCCGACGGTGACGCTGCGCACGCTGGCGAAGCTGTCCCATTTCTCGGCGGTGTAGGCAGGGTCGTTCTTCGACGCCTCGGCCGACCAGGTCTCCCACAGGTCGCGGCCCTCGGGACCGAGTGCTGCGTAGAGCGCGAGCCCGACCTTGATCCAGTCGTCGTAGGGTAGCTCGTCGTTGCGAATATGGGCGACCGCTTCCTCGATCAGCTCGCGCGACGGGGCTTCCTTCTGCTTGAGCCCGGCGGCCTTGCGCCCCTCGCGGTCGATCTCGCGCCGGTCGGCGGTGGTCTGGCCGCCAACCTTGCGCAGGTAATCCTCGGCCGCCGCGATGAAGGCCGCGCAGCAATCGCGGCTGATGATCGGCAGTTCGTGCAGCGGCACGTCGAGCGGCGAGCATTCCGGCCAGTGATAGGGCGCCTTCGTGTCCGGGTGGATCCCGAAGCTGACGAACTGCTGCCCGGTCGCCAGCACCTCGACCCGCGCCACCGTGCCGTCGAGCATGTGGAACTCGCTGGTCTGCACCTTGTCGAACAGCGCATCGGTGCGGAAGGCGAGCAGGATTTTCGGCGCGCGCCCGATCCGGGAGGCAGGCGACATGCCGAGCATTTCGGTCGCGATGCAGGTCAGCCGGTGGGCATGGTCGCGGTCCAGCACGTCGATGTCGACGCCGACGAGCTCGCCGCAGAGCAGCCCGGTATTGGTGCAATTGCGCTGCGCCTTCGTCCAGCGCGCGATTTCGGCCTCGTCGGCGCTGGCGCAGACCGTCTCCCAGCCTTTCATCATCGGCCGCTTGCCCGCCGCCTTCATCGCGACATGCGCGCCCAGCACCGGTACCGGGCGATAACCATTCCGATACAGCGCCAGGCGCAGGTCGGTCGGGTCCTCGGGCAGGGCCGGGACCTGCGCCACGGTGGACGCATCCGCCGACGCTTCGGCGCTGGCCATGTCTTCGGTCGTGCGGATTGCGTCCTCCATGGCTCAGTCCTCCATCTCCCAGCCAGCGAAATCGTCCCGCGCGCGCTCCTCCGCACCGGCAAGGCAGCCGGAGAAGTGGGACTGCCCGCCGTAGACATGCCGGCTTAGACGCCGCGGATCGCGCCGCAGCGGACGAGTAATCTGCATGTGGCAGTCCATCTCCGTGCGCAGCCGATCCACGGCGGCGATGGTCTCGCGCGCGAGGCGGCTCGTCTCGCTTTCGGGCGGGGCAACGGCCAGGAGGTCCATGATCGCCCCTCGGCAGCCGCGCAGCCGCTCGCCCAGCATGACGTGATCCCACGGCGTGAACCGATAGAGCGGGTCCATCATTGCGCGCCCTCCTGGATCTCGATCCAGTTGCGCAGCGTGGATTTCCGCGCGCAGATCACGTTGCCCATCCGGAAGGTGGGCATCCGCACCTTGGCCTCGCCCGCATAGTAGTAGACCTTCCGCCGCGCCTTCGCGTCGCCGAAGACGAAGATCGCGATGGCGTCCGCGCCGCGCAGCAGATCGTCGGCCAGCGTCGGGCAAGCCTCCTCCGTGGCGGGTCCAGCCCGCATTTCCGTTTGCATGTCCTGTCCTCCTAGGTGCGGATCAGCGCGCCGAGCGCGATGATCGTTCTCTGACTGACGGCGAAGCTGACCATTGCGTCGCCGCCCTCGTGAAATCCGGAAGCCTCCATCAACCTGCGCAGCTGCCCCTTCGGTGGGGCGAAGCTTGCGATCAGCACTGTCCTGTCGGGCATCAGCCCGTCGCTGGACCCGGCGAGGGAGACGGTTGCGGTGTGGAACCGCCGCTCGACCTCGACCTTCATGAAGGGCAATGCGATGCCGCCGAGGGCCGCATCCAGCGCGCCATCCCGAGCCGCCGCGATCAGACCCGCCAGCATCTCGCCAAAGGTTTTCGCCCCGACGAGTCCCCGCATCGCCTCGGGAAGCGGCAGCCACTCGTCCTGTTCGTCCTCGGACGCCGTGGCGCTGGAGTGCAGACCCTCGACGGGGAATGCCCAGAAGATCTGCACCGCGCGAACCGCATCCTTCACCTGATCGGTGGCCATGATCGCCAGCAGCAGCCGGGCGCAGTCCTCGGGGGTCATGTCTGCGGCCCCGGGGCCACGGCCGCCCGTCGAAAGCAGGCGTTCCTGGCGCAGGCTGCGCGCGATCACCGCCACGGTCTGCTCGGGCATCGGCAGAACCTGCGCAAGCGTGGGGATGAGATCGCTCAGTTTTGCCATGACGGCGGTGGACTCCTCGGGTTGTTTTGGAATGTAGCTCCGAAACCTCTGGCGCACAAGAGCGTTTCGGAGTAAAAATCCAATACTGGCATCGGGGGTATCCACTTTCGCCTCGCCAAGCCGCGAAACCGATGGCAATGCAGAAGGCTGAAGACGCTCAACGCATTGCCCGTATTGGGGAAATTCCGATGGCCACGATCCGCAAGAGAACATTGCCCTCGGGCCTGGTGCGCTGGCAGGTGGATTTCACCGACCAGGCAGGCAAGCGCCGCTCGAAGCTGTTCCCGCGCCGGAAGGACGCCGACGTCTATCTCGTCAAGGTCCGCTCGCTGGTCGCCAACCACACCTATCTGGCCGACAGCGAGAGCATCACGGTGGCCGAGGCCGCGAAAAGCTGGCTCGACCACTGCGAGGTGCGGTGCAAAACCGGGCGGCGGATGGAGCGCTCGACGCTGCGCGGCTACAGCGACTATGTGCGGCTGCACATCAAGGACGCGCAGGTCGGAATCGGGGACAAGCTGATCGCCCAGCTGACCCGCCGCCATGTCAACGAGTTCCGCGACCGGCTGCTGCTGAACGGGCGGTCCGAGCATCTGACCCGCCGCGCCATCTCCGTGCTGAAGCTGATCCTCGACCACGCTATCGACAACGGCCAGCTGTTCACCAACGCCGCTCACGGCGTCCGCATCATCAAGTCCAGCCGGATCGACCACAAGGCGCCGGTCCCCTCGAAGGAGGCGATCCGCGCCCTGATCGAAGCGGCCGACGAGGACTTCAAGCCGCATCTGATCGTCTCGGCCCTCGGTGGCCTGCGCGCGTCGGAACTGCGGGGCCTGCGCTGGCAGGACGTGGATTTCGACAAGGGCTTCATCCACATCCGCCAGCGGGCCGATGCCTACAACCAGATGGGCGAGCCGAAATCGCGCGCGGGCTATCGCGACATTCCGGCCGGGCCCATGGTCCTCAACGCCCTGCGCCGTTGGAAGCTGCGCTGCCCGAAAAGCGACCTCGGGCTGGTGTTCCCCGCCCCGCGCGGCGGGATCCTCCAGCACACCAACACGCAGGCGCGCTTCCGCAAGCTGCAGGAAAAGGTCGAGGTGACGATGCGCTGGCACGACCTGCGCCATTTCGCCGTGTCGCTCTGGATCGAGCAGGGCTTCTCGATCAAGGAGATCATGACCTTCGCGGGCCATTCCTCGATCCAGATGACCATGGAGCGCTACGGCCACCTGTTCCCGTCGCCCGACCACCAGAAGGCAATGGCCATGGTCGAGGCGAAGCTGCTCGGCTAAGCTGTTGCCATGACATGGCTTCCAGAACAGACCCTCGCTGATTTCGCCACCGTCGCGCGGCTGGCGGGCGTGTCGCTGGCAGCGGACGACATCCGCATCGAGGCGCTGCCTGCGCCCCACGCGCCGCCCACGCGGCTGCCAGCGGGCCAGATGGCCGTCTACGTTTTCACCCACGGGCGCGACGTGCTGAAGGTCGGGAAGGTCGGCCCCAAGAGCCAGGCGCGCTACACAAGCCAGCACTACAATCCGGGCAGTGCGCAGAGCACGCTCGCGGCGTCAGTGATCGCCGATACCGAGCGTATCGGTCTGGGCGAGGCGGATCGGGTCGAGATCGGGAACTGGATCCGGACGAACGTGGATCGGGTCAACATACTGCTCCCGGCCAGCCTCGGCGTTCCGGTTCTGACGCTGCTGGAAAGCTTCCTGCAATGCCGCCTCCGGCCGCGCTACGAGGGGTTCCGGAGCCAGCGCGGATGAGGGTGCGTCTGGATTCCCGTTTTCTCCCAACGGTTTGCGGCTGTTCCGTGCGACACGACGCCGACGTTTGGCGCGCGAAAATCGGCTAACCTCCGGAAATCACGAAGGTATTTCGACTGCCGGGGTAGCCCTCATAACCTGAAGGTCGTAGGTTCAAATCCTACCCCCGCAACCAAATCCCTCAAAGAATACAGTCGCTTAAGAGCCTCCCGAACGGGAGGCCTTTTGCGTTCCAAGCCCGTGTCAACACTGTGTCAACAAAACCCCGGCGCCGCGTGTCAACGAATGGCGCCGAGTCGCGGCGACCTCCGAGGCTACAGTCGCTTGTTGCCCTTGGAGTTCGCAGCGAACATGCAGGACCAAGTCTGCAACGCGAGGACACACACAGGATGAGCGAGAACGGTCCCGACCAGCCAGACCTGCCAACCGACCTCTCGGATACCGATTTTGTTCAGCATCTCCTCGTCGAACTGCACGACGACCTCGAGGGAAAGGTCGCCCGCCTCCGCATGTTGACGGAGATTGGTCGTGGGATGGGGCCAAGCGGCACCATGATCTTTGGTGGACAGGCTGCCTACTATGCTTGGTCGGAGGCACGGTCCTCATTCGCGCACGGAAATTTCGCCGCCACCGTTCT
>Ga0210015_1002258_pt1 | contig 18235 bp, 17 predicted proteins | sample CryGeymeta201522_FD_185471 | JGI IMG/M metagenome (GOLD analysis project Ga0210015, IMG submission 185471) | Groundwater microbial communities from Crystal Geyser aquifers in Utah, USA - Crystal Geyser metaG 2015-22 (SPAdes) (version 2) | ecosystem: Environmental > Aquatic > Deep subsurface >... | reverse complement strand
CACCAAGCGCGTCTCATCCGCCTTCAACGAGATCGCGTCAGTGCCTTCGCCGCCGTTGACCATGGGGCCAGTGCCGGTAGCCAGCCACTCGATGCAAACCCCGGCAAGCCCGGCAAGCGCGAACAGCCGTGCCGGTGACGGCGCGCTGCCTTCGCCGCGTTCCCAATATGCCCGACTGCGCTGCGATCCACCTTCAGCATGGCCGCCAACTGCGTCTGCTTCCAGCCGTTGCGGAGACGTGCGGCTCGGATACGGTCGGACAAACGCATGGTTTTAGCTTCCATCGGAGTTAAGCGGGTTCGGAACCAGAAATCCCCGGGCCACATCCTGTGGATCGAACACACATCCGTGCGCAGGTGGCCATTTTATGTGCTATCCGTCACAGTTTGCCACCCTGCCGCAACACGAAGGCCGCAACAGGGCACCGCTGAACAAGTCGTCACCCCAGCCGCCGATTAACACATTCGAGGGCAGGCTACAGCCGGGATCCATTGGTGTTTGCAACGGATGCCAGCGTGCGCTGGGGTGCCGGAAAGACACTTGTTGAGAGCATCCTTGGTCGCGTGCAGTGCGTAACACCAAGCCCAAACCACACCGCACAGCGAGCACCGGCACCGGCACGACCAGAGCCTACCAAAGCAACTACTGCGTGTCTGTCAGCCAATCACTGACGCACGTGTAGGAAAATTCCTACACCGCGCCTCGGAACAACAGCCCCGTCAGCCGGACGTTGCTTTGATAGTAGATACACTCGCACTTGAGCGACGCAGCGGCGAACGTTACCAGTACGCCACATGCCCATGGCCCGCACGCGCCGGCGAGCCACCCAACGGCGACTTGCCAGCGGGCGAGTGGCGGCTTGGGTCAACGGCACGTGGCGCGAAGGCTACCAACCGCGCAACATCCACCACGCCAAGCCGTCCAAGCGCGTAGATTTCACCTGGTGAACGATATTCAGCAAATTGGTGAATATCGCTCACACGCCGCGCCAACGTATTGATTTTGCGGCACCACGATTTGTCCATGTGAACGATACTCACGCGGCATGCAGCGAAAACAACCCGTCGCGGCGCGGGGTGGGCTTGACGAACGAAGTGCCGCCGCTGTGTGATGTGGTCGCCAGCGATGGGCTGGTCAAATCAAACAGAAGGAATGACAATGCGTGAGTTGACTAGTTTTGATACTCAAGCCGTTTCTGCAGGCTTAGTGCCTTTGCTTGTAGTGCTGGGGTTCGTCTGGTACGAAGCGCCAAACATCGAGTCCGCAGTAAATGGGTTCTTTGACTCCATGCTTGAACATCAGTGACGCGCCGATATCGAAAGTTGTCGGTAATCCTTTCGATTGTTCTAATGGCCGTGTGGTTTTTCGCGCCATACATTGAAAAGGGTATCTTTTTCATTTTCTCAAAATTATGAGAAGGATTTTTTCATGATTGAGCTTTGCGCTGAGGAAGTTCAGGCTGTGTCCGGCGCCGATGTCTACTACGATATCGGACATTCGCTTGGTGAGTTCTATTGGGCAGCACGGGATTACATGTCTGAGGTGGTATACCCCTATTATCTGTGGTAATAACACGGCGATCCTTCGACAGTCTGCTGTCACCGGCAGGCTGTCGAACTCAGAACTCAGGAGATCACCTCAATGTCTGTTGTGCCCAAGCTGACTTGTATCCGTAAACACAACATTGATTACAACTGGTCGGCCGAAGCCTCTCCTGGCGTCATGGTAGTCTTGGGTGTCGTTTTTATCTTTCTGATGGCTCCTGAGATATTGGCAATCGCTCTGTCTCCTGTTATTTCATCGGTAACAGGTTATTCAGAAAATCATTCATCATGGATTGTCAGGTTGTTGGTGTTTACATTCGCAATCTATTTATGTGTATGTTTAATTTCTCGACTCTCATGCTTTAGGGATTTGCCGGGTGGTTTGTCGATTTCATCTTCTAAGGTTTTCGCGATATCTGTGGTAGCGGCTTTCCTGATTTTTTTGTTATTGAAGTATTATCAGGCTCATCTCAGCCATAACGACGTGTTGGCTCTGCAGAAGAACGTCACCAAGTTTAAAGTCGATTTACGTTCGATGCCGTTATTAGTGCTATTTGTCTCATTGATCGTCGTCAATGTGTTGATTCCAATATTCGAGGAGATGTTGTTTAGAGGGGTGCTGTTAAACTATTTTTCACGCAGATTCAACCTGATTGTTGGAATATCGATAAATTCGATAGTGTTCATGGTAATTCACCGATCACACCTGCCAGTAGTGCTTTCGTTCGGGGTGGTCGCATCGATTCTGGCCTTGAAATCTCGTGGACTGCTCGCCCCGATCATAATGCACGTGATCTACAACTCAGCGGTCACGATTGATGCCGCGCGGTAGCGGAGCTACCCCGTGAAGACAATCATCCAATCCGAATCCGCCGAATGTGGACTCGCGAGTATTGCCATGGTCGCGAGCCACCACGGCCATCGCGCGGGTTTGCGCGAACTGCGCCAGCGGTTTCCGCTTTCGCTCAAGGGCGCGAGTCTGGCGCGGCTGATCGATGTTGCTGGCAAGCTGGGATTCGCCAGCCGGCCGCTGCGGCTGGATCTCGACGACCTGCCCAAGCTCAAGGCGCCGTGCATCCTGCATTGGAACCTCAATCACTTCGTGGTGCTTGCGAAAGCGGACAAGTCGCGGGTGACGATTCTCGACCCGGCGTTTGGCAAGCGCACGATGCGTTACGGCGAGGTGTTGGAGCATTTCACCGGGGTGGCGCTGGAACTGACGCCGACGGCGGAGTTCCAGCCAGCCAAGGCGGCGCCCTCGGTGTCGGCGCGGCAACTGACTGGGCCGGTGACCGGCTTGTGGCGGGCGCTGGGGTTGATCGCGCTGCTGTCGCTGGGCTTGCAGGTGTTTACCGTGCTGGGGCCGTTCTACCTGCAATGGGTGGTGGATCAGGTGCTGGTGTCGGCGGATCGCGAGTTGCTGACGGTGATCGGCCTGGGCTTTGGCTTGCTGGTGCTGTTGCAGGTCGGCACCCACCTGTTGCGCGGTTGGGCGGTGGTGTATCTGTCTACCAAGCTGGGTTTGCAATGGATGGGTAATGTGTTCACCCATCTGCTGCGGCTGCCGCTGGATTTCTTCGAGAAGCGGCATCTGGGCGATGTGGTGGCTTGCCATCGGGCGAGTGGCGGCTTGGGTCAACGGCACGTGACGCGAAGACTACCAACCGCGCAGAACCCACCACGCCAAGCCATCCCAAGCGAGCGGATTGCACTTGGTGAACGATATGCAGCAAACTGGTGAATATCGTTCACACGCCGCGCCAACATATTGATTTTTCGGCACCACGTTTTGACCATGTGAACGATATTCACACGGCCTGCGGCCAAAACGACCCATCACGGCGTGGGGCCGGCTTGACAGACACAGTGGCGCCGTTGTGTGATGTGGACGCCAGCGATGAGCCCCACGAAACGGTTGTGCATAGTTGGCTGTACTCAAGCGCACTGGGCGTGACGTCTGTGAAGGCTGCAGATATCGCAACACCTTAACCGGTCGGGGTGTTGCACTTGATGGTTGAGTCTAAGAAGCCAATTCGGGAATTTTGTATATTTGTTCAATAATTTTAATAATTAGATTTATCGACCGGCCGTACGATCCGCAAGCTTAAACCGAAACGTCGTGAGGAATTTTGTGGTGAAATCACCAAATAAGATAAAAATTTCCTTGATAACAGCTCTTTTCGCAGCAATCATTGCGATAGCATTTTATTATGGCCAACGCGCAGAAAACTCGGGGCATGGTGAACTGATCGCAGACAAAACAGTTTCTAAAACAAACGCAGAGAAACGAGTTGAGGAATTGCGCAACGTTTTGTCGTCCGATGTGGCGGGTAACAAAAATAGTCTTGATGTAGAAAATGTTAATATGCATACATCAGAAACAGGAATGGTGAACCCATTTCAACATATTCCGATGACTAGAAGAGGGTTGAATTTAGAGGATGATCCGTTTCTACCACGATCACGGGCGGAGCAGGATTGGCTTGATAGACATGGATACCCCAACGCACTGCAGTATTCGGAATATCAGGCTGCAAGCGACCAGCAGTTACAACAGGCTGCTGACGCGGGCGACGAATTAGCGAAAACGTACCTTAATTCGCGAAAGTTGCTACAAGGCGACAAGGATGCAGAGATCACCATGCTACGCGAAGGGGCGCTGGGCAATAGCTTCGCACTGGAATTGGTTTCTAGTGCGATTGCACATGATGATCCAGTTGAGGGTTATGCTCTGTCGAGGGTTGTTGATATGAGCGGAAACTTTGCGATTGCACAAGCGCGAGATCTATTTTTTCCGGGAGCCAGCAGCCTAACGATCGCGCAACGCACAGAAGCGGAGAACAGGGCACGCGCCTACCTTCAACTTTTCAAGGAATATCGGCGTGAGACCGAAGGTCCCGGTGCAACATTTTTTGATCCACGACCTACAGACGATGGATAGAAGAAAACAGGCGGTTTTGATATTATCGACGCATTTATCAAAACGACAAGAAATAAAACAAATAGCTTAAGGAATAAAGAAATGAAAAAAATTTAAAGCAGGCGCTCGTTTGCACTTGGAGCGGTAATTTTTTCTGGGATAGCTCTTGCCTGTGAAATGTTACCAATGCCGCCAATGATCGTTGATGTCTCAGCTACCGACCTCGCAACGGCGGTATTGCAGGGCTTTTCCAATCCCGCTCGTGCCGCAGCGCTGACCAATTTGGATAGCATGGCATCCAGTATTGTTGGAGCAGCAAACTGGCGCAGCGGCAATTATATTGGTTCAGTAACGTATAGAGTCGGAAACTCGGTAACCACCGTAACAGAAGATAAAGCGTGTGACTCAAACGCTATAGATCAGTTGGCGCAGGCGGAGGTCGATACTGTAGGCGGCGGTGGCGGTGGATTTACACCAGGCCTGCGGCCTGTTTCAACAGTTGACGGTGGAATCAATACTGGAACCGTTACAGTCGGCGATATCATATCTGCGCCTTGACTTCGAACGGCACGGATATTCGCATACGCGTGTGCGTTGCCGGGCAGTAGCGGCCGATCAATCCGTACGATCGCGGCGAAAAAGCCATGGCTTTTGCCACTCCGTTCCACAGGTCTGAGATGACCAATGAGCCTGTTCTTGTAAGGCTTTGATCAGCGCGGCGCCTCCAGGCAACCCCGCTGATCGCGTCAGATGCCTTAGTACACCAGCGGGTGGACGGCGGGCGGAAGCGGGTTACTTCCTGCATCTTCAACGCGATGTAGCCGTTGATGCCGTCGTTCATCACGCGGCATGCGCTACCCCACCCGCCCGTGAATAAGCCACAGCCTGTATTCGAGTGCAACTGGCTCGGTGATGTCAATCCAAGCATCTACTGACGACGACCGCCCATCCGCCGGTTACACTATGCCACCGTGACTTGCCCGGCGGGTTTTGCGCCCCCACTATCAAAACCATGGCCAAACTAACGATTCTGGAATACCCCGATCCGCGCCTGCGCACCCGTGCCAAACCGGTGGCTGCGGTGGATGATGCCTTGCGCAAGGTGTTCGACGACATGTTGGAAACCATGTACGCCGCGCCCGGCGTCGGCCTGGCCGCGACCCAGGTCGATGTCCACCGGCGTTTCATGGTGATCGACATTTCCGAAGAAAAAGATCAACCGCTGGTGTTCGTCAACCCGGAAATCCTGGCCCGCGATGGTGAGCAGAACTGCGAGGAAGGCTGCCTCTCGGTGCCCACCGTTTTCGCCAAGGTGAGCCGCGCCGAGCGCATCCGCGTGCGCGCGCTGGACCGCGATGGCAAGGCATTCGAGCTCGATGCTGAAGGCCTGCTGGCGGTGTGCATCCAGCACGAGATGGATCACCTCGATGGCAAGTTGTTCGTCGATTATCTGTCGCCGCTGAAGCGCGAGATGGTGCGCAAGAAGCTGCAAAAACAACGCCGCTCCGAAACTGACGCCGCCTGAGCCGATGCGCCAAACCCTGCGCCTGGTGTTCGCGGGAACACCCGAGTTTGCCGTGCCGTCGCTGCACGCTGCCGCCGCCCATGGCGAGTTGGTGGGCGTATACACGCAGCCCGATCGCCCGGCCGGACGCGGACGTGTGCTTACCGCCTCACCAGTGAAGCAAGCAGCGCAGGCGTTTGCGGTACCGGTGCTGCAACCCGAAACCCTGCGTGATCCAGCCGCGCAAGCCGCTTTGCGGGCGCTGGCGCCGGATCTGCTGATCGTGGTTGCCTATGGCCTGATTCTGCCCAAGGCGGTGCTGGAAATCCCGCGCTTCGGCGGCTGGAATGTGCACGCCTCGCTGCTGCCACGCTGGCGCGGCGCCGCACCGATCCAGCGCGCCATCGAGGCCGGCGACGATGAAACCGGCGTGTGCCTGATGCAGATGGCGCGCGGCCTCGACACGGGGCCGGTGCTGCTGCAACTGCGCACACCAATCAGCGCATCCGACACGGCGGGCGGCCTGCACGACCGCCTCGCCGAACTGGGGGCCGAGGTGCTGCGCGACGGCCTGGCGCTATTGCGTGCCGGCCTGCACCCGCAGCCCACCGCGCAAGCCGAGGACGGCGCCACGTACGCGCACAAGCTGGACAAGGCCGAAGCCCGGCTCGACTGGAACCAGTCGGCCGCCGTGTTGGCGCGCAAGGTTCGCGCCTTCAACCCGTGGCCAATCGCCGAGGCCGAACTGGCGGGCGAACGCGTGCGCATCCACGCCGCCGTCGCGCTGAGCGAATCCAGCCCGGCAACACCCGGCAGCGTGGTTCGCGCCAGCCGCGACGGCATCGATGTCGCCTGCGGCGCGCATGTGCTGCGCCTGCTCACCGTGCAACGCGACGGTGGCAAGGCGCTGGCCGCGCGCGATTACCTCAATGCACGCCCGGCATTGCAAACGTCATGAACACGGCGAGCATGAACACCTCTGGCGCCGCGATTCGCGCCCTGGCGGCCAACACCGTGGTCGCGGTACTGGAACAGGGTCGCTCGTTGCGCCCGCTGCTGGCCGAACGCCTGCCCAGCGTTGCCGACCCGCGCGATCGCGCCCTGCTTGAAGCACTGGTGTTTGCGGTGCTGCGCCATCGTCGCCGCTACGAGTACGTGATCGACAGTTGGGTGCCGCGGCCGCTGCCGACCGCGCAGAACGCGGTGCGCGCGCTGCTGCTGGTCGGGTTGGCACAGCTCGACGCCCTGCACTTGCCAGTGCATGCGGCACTGTCGGCTACCGCGGAAGCCACGCGCACGCTGGGGCAACCCAAACTGGTCGGACTGGTGAATGGCCTGTTGCGTCGCGCCACCCGCGAGCCGTGGCCGCAGTCCAGCGACGACGCCATCCGCCACAGTCACCCGAACTGGTTGTTGCGCACCTTGCGCCGCGACTGGCCCGACCACTGGCCGCAGATCCTTGTCGCCAACAACGAACAAGCGCCGCTGTGGCTGCGCGTCAATGCGCGCCGCGCCAGCCGTGAAGTCGCCAAGGCGCGGCTCGCCGAAGCGGGCATCGACGCGCACGCGCCGGCTTATCCGACGATGGCGTTGCGCATTGATCATGCGTCATCACCGACCACCCTGCCCGGCTGGGATGACGGCTGGCTCAGCGTCCACGACGGTTCCGCGCAACTCGCCATCGAGGCGCTGGCGCCGCAAGCGGGCGAACGCATCCTTGATGCCTGCGCCGCCCCCGGCGGCAAATCGGCGCAACTGCTGGAAGCCGGCGACGGCATCGCGCTCACCGCCATCGATCTGGAAGCGGCACGGCTGGCGCGCGTGCAGCAAACCCTGGATCGCCTCGGTCACCGCGATGCGGTCACCCTGATCGCCGGTGACGCCGCGCAGCCTTCGCGCTGGTGGGACAACACCCCGTTCGATGCGATCCTGCTCGACGCACCGTGTTCGGCCACCGGCATCATCCGCCGCCAGCCCGATATCAAGTGGAATCGCCGCGCCAGCGACCTGCCGGCGCTGATCAAAACCCAAGCGCGCCTGCTCAAGGCCTTGTGGCCGCTGCTGCGCCCCGGTGGCCGGATGCTGTACGCCACCTGCTCGCTGCTCGCCGCCGAGAACCACGCGCAGATCGCTGCCTTTCTCGCCCGCACCGCCGATGCGCAGGCCGTGCCGCTGGATGCGCGTTACGGCTACGTCAGCGGCGCCGGCCGGCAACGCCTGCCCGGCGAAGACGGCATGGACGGGTTTTTCTACGCGCTGCTGGTGAAACAGCACCGGTAGGATGGGTAGAGCGTAGCGAAACCCATCAATATTCGTCATTGTCCGATGGGTTTCGCTACGCTCTACCCATCCTACGCCACGGAACTCATGAACACGCTCAGCACCATCGACCGCCGCGAACTCCTGTGGTTTTTCGCCATTGCCGTGCTGGTGCTGGCGGCGGGCTACGGCCTGCGCGAGCCGTGGCCGGCCGACGAGCCGCGTTTCGTGCTGGTTGCCAAGCAGATGCTGGAAAGCGGCGACTGGTGGTTTCCACGGCGCGGGCAGGAGTTGTATGCCGACAAGCCGCCGCTGTATTTCTGGTTGCTGGCGCTGGCTTACCAGGCGATCGGAAGCTGGCGCTGGAGTTTTCTGCTGCCCTCGTTGCTGGCGGCGCTCGGCACATTGGCGCTGACCTGGGACCTCGGCCGACGGTTGTATACGCCGCGCATCGGCTTGTGGGCTGCGGGCGCGGTGCTGATCTGCGTGCAGTTCGTGTATCAGGGCAAGCGCGCACAAATCGATCCGACGCTGGTGTTGCTGACCACCCTGAGCCTGTGGGGCCTGCTGCGGCATCTGTTGCTCGGCCCAGACCGGCGCGCCTACCTGCTCGGCTGCTTCGCGGCGGGGCTGGGCGTGATTACCAAGGGCGTGGGCTTTTTGCCGCTGCTGCTGATCCCGGCATTTCTTGTGCTGCGGCGGCTGGGCTTTCGCGGCATGGCCGATACTGCGCGTGGCCAAGGGCGCTGGTGGCCGGGGATGGCGGTGTTCTTGTTTGCGATCGTACTGTGGCTGCTGCCGATGATCACAATGGCGCTGGCCGATGGCGACCCGGGGCACCGCCAGTATTTGCATGAGCTGCTGTTCCGGCAGACCGCCACCCGCTATGCCAATGCCTGGGGCCACCAGCAACCGTGGTGGTATTTCGCCGAGGTGATCGCCAGTGCCTGGCTGCCGTTTGCACTGGCCTTGCCGTGGTTGCTCGCGCCGTGGCGGCAAGCATGGCAGGCGCGCGCTGCGCGGGTCTGGCTGCCGCTGGCATGGGGCATCGCGGTCGTCGTGTTCTTCAGCCTCAGCGCCGGCAAGCGCGACATGTACATCCTGCCGGCGTTGCCGGCGTTTGCGCTGGCGGCGGCACCGTATCTGCCCGCATTGAGCGAGCGTGCCGGGTTGCGCCGGCTGCTGTTCGCCTTCGTGTTGGCGCTCGGCGGGTTGCTGGCCGTGGGTGGCGCTGCCGCGTTGTCGGGCGAGCCGCAGTTCGAGCTGAAGATTGAAGCCGAGCGCGGCCTGAATCCCGCCGCCGACGCGCTGTGGTGGCTGCTGCTGGCGCTGGGTGGTGGTGTGCTGGTAGCGGCGAGCGTGTTGCGCGTGCGCCGCGCGTTGGCCGCCGTCGTGGTCGGCATGGGCGTGCTGTGGCTAGGTTATGGCTTCGGCGTGCACCCGATTCTGGATGCGCAGAACTCGGCCCGCGCGCTGATGCGCAGCGCCCGCGATCTGGCCGGGCCGGAGACCGAAATCGGGCTGGTGCTGTGGAAAGAACAGAACCTGTTGCAAGCGGTTGGCCCGGTTGCCGAGTTTGGCTTCAAGCGCAGCCCCGAACAGCAATTTGCCGCCGGGCTGCACTGGTTGCGCCAACAACCGGCGCAGCGGCGCTTGCTGGTGGCGCAGGCCGCCCTGCCGGACTGCGCCGCAGCCACGCAAGCCGCTGCGGTGGGTGATGCCAACCGCCGCCGTTACTGGCTGCTGGACGCCGACGCAGTGCGTGATTGCCCGGCACCGCGATAAGACACGCTCAATCGCACTGCGCAGGGATGGCCCGAACACGCTGTCATTGCGAGGAGCACAGCGACGTGGCAATCCAGAGATTGTGTTTGAACCAATGCACTGCATAGCTTTGCTGCGCTCGCAATGACGAAAAATGGGGCTTGATCAGCGTTCCCTGGCCACCCAGCGCGCCAGCGCCTCACGACCGATCTTGGCGTTATGGCGAATATCCACCGGAAAGCCCGGATGAAACACGATCCGATGCACGCGCGCGGTATGGACATGGCGGCCGCCGATGGCCAGCAATTGCGCGCGAATGCGCGCTTTCGCGTTGCGCGGTAACCGGTTGCGCAATTGCACGCACAGCACCGGCTGTTGCGCGCCAGCATCGCCAACGCCGACCAGCGCCGTGCGCAACACCTCGGGGTGGGTGTTGAACACCGGTTCCACCTGCTCGGTGAACAGCGCGCCATCGACACATTGCACACGCTGGCTCTTGCGGCCACAGAACCACAGTCGCCCGTCACGATCGAACCAGCCCAGATCGCCCATCCGGTGCACGATGCGTTCGCTGCCATCGGCGAGGCGTTCGCAAATCTTGGCCAGCGCACTCGCCGCGGGGCGGTTGAAATACGCATCGGTAACACTGGGGCCGGCGACGGTGATTTCACCGACTTCACCCGGCTGCACCAACTGCACCGCGGACCAGTCGGCGATGGCGTCGTCGCGAATGCGAATCAGGCGGACCGCATTTGGCGGCACCGGCCGGCCCACACAGGTGCCGGCACCGGATTCGGTTGCAACGCGCGTCGCCTGCAACTCAGCGCCTTCGATCACCGCCACCGGCAGGCATTCGGTGGCGCCGTAGGGTGTCCACAGCTTGGCAGTGTCGGGCAGCAATTCACGCAGCCTGGCCACCACTGCGGCCGGTACCGGCGCACCGGCCGACAGCACGCGTTTGAGGCCGGGCAACGGCTGGCCATGGCGGGCCAGCACCGCCAGCAGCGCCGGTGAAGCAAACAGATCGGTGACCGCAAAGCGGGCGATGGCCGCGTGCAACTTGCGCGGATCGGCGCGCGCCGGCCGGGTCGGGTCCATGTCCGGGATCACGCTGGTGCTGCCCAGCGCCGGATCGAACAAGGCGAACGGCGGAAAGGTGGGCAGATTGACGGCGCCAGGTTCGATCGCGAATGCCGCGCCCAGCATCTGGATCTGCGCAAGAAAATGCCGATGCCGATAGACCACGCCCTTGGGCACGCCGGTGGAGCCGGAAGTGAACAGGATCGCCGCAATGTCGTCGGGCGCGGTAGCCGTCAGTTGCGGCCCGGCACCGGCACCGCAGCGTTCCAGCGTGGCAAGGCGCGGCCCGGCAAGCCCGAAGCGCCCAACGCTCACGCACTGCCGCACATGGCCGCGTCCCCAGCCCAGAATCCGCCGCGCCCACTGCGCCAGCGCGATGCCGATGAATGCCTGCGGTTGCGCCTCGCCCAGGCATTGCTTGAGCGCGCGGCGGTCGATGCCCGGATCGACCAGCACCGGCACCGCGCCGGCCTTGAACAAAGCGAACATCAGCGCGAAAAAATCTGCGCCCGGCCGCACCATTACCACCGCACGCGTGCCGCGCACGATGCCGACCCGCGCCAACCCTGCGGCGATGGCATCCGAGCGCGCATCGAGTTCGCGATAACTCACGGCAATGTCGTAGCGCGCCAGCCCGTCGCGCCCGCGCGCGCCCGGGCAACGCAGTGCGATGGCCTCGGGCTGCTGGCGCGCCATGCGCACCAGCGCGGCGGCAATGTTGGTTTCGGCGCTCATGGCGTCACGGCATCATGGTGAGCGTCCCGGATTACGGCCGGTGGCCTGATCCGGGCGACAGGGATTGCGATCCAGGAAGGCGCGCATCGCCGGCACCAGTGCCGCGGCTTCGTCTTCGAGAATGTAGTGCCCGCCTTCAGCAAAGCGCTGTACTTCGGCCTGCGGCAATGCCTGGATGAATTGATCGAGAAAATGGTGATCGAACACGAAGTCGCGCATGCCCCAACCGATGAAACACGGGCGATCGGCAAATGCATGCAGGTGCTTGCCGCTCGCTTCCACCAACGCCCAGGCCGGGTCGTCCGGCGACAGCGGGATGTCCTGCACAAAGCGCAAGGTAGCAATGCGGTTGGCCCACGAGTTGTATGGCGATACCAGCGCACGCCGCTCATCGGGCGCCATCCGCCGACGCACCGCAAAGCGCGCGGCACCTTGCGCAAACGCATTGCAGCCGCGGATCAGCAACGCGCCGATGGCGAGATCGCGGCCAAGCTTGAGCTGCCACGGCAAGCGTTTCTTGCTCGGCATCGGAAACGCAGCGGTATTGAGCAGCACCAGCCGACGCACCGCAGCGGCATGCTGCAACGCCCAGCCAAAGCCGATCATGCCGCCCCAGTCATGTACCACCAGGGTGATGGTGTCGCGCACATCCAGGTGTTGCAGCAATGCGCCAATATCCTCGACCCGCGATTGCAGGGTGTAACGGTAATGCGCATCATCGGGCTTGTCGGACAGCCCCATGCCGACATGGTCGGGAACGATGCAACGATAGCGATCGCGCAAACCGAGCACGGCGTGGCGCCAGTAATAACTCCACGACGGGTTGCCGTGCAGCATCAGCAGCACCTCGCCATCGCGCGGGCCTTCATCGAGGTAATGCATGGCGATGCCGGGGCGCACCTGGAAGCGGTGGCTGACGAATGGGTAATGGGGATAGCTCATCTGGCGGTCGGCTTGGCTGCGGATTGGCGATTATCGGGGATGCGTGCCGGCGGCACACTGCCGGGGCGATGCTTGCGGTTGTAGCAACTCAGGTACAGCTCCAGCGTCGCCAAATCCTGCATCGGATACGGCAACAACTCCGGGCTGTATTCGATGCGATCCTCGCTGCGGATGGCCACCCGCCACGGCTCGAAATCGAGTGCACGCAGTTCGCGTTCGAAACCGGCAACGGTGATCGGATTGAGCTCTTGATACCACTGCCAGTATTGCGCCGGGCTGGCGAACTCGCCGCTGCGATCGATGTACTCGGGCGACTTTGCGAACACCAGTTCACGCAAGGCAGCGGGCGATTTTTTCAGATGAAAATGCGGCTCTGCACTGAACTCGCCCAGGTGATGACCAAAGTTGCTGTAAAACAGCCCCGGATGCACGAACAACAGACCGTCGGCCCGCAAAACGCGGCGAATCTCACGCAGCGCCCGTGCATAGCCGCCGGCGATATGCTCCAGCGAGCCCCACGACACCACCACATCGAAACTGTCGTCGGCAAACGGCAAGTCGTTGGCATCGGCGGCCATGAATGTCAGCGCATCGGGTATCACCGCAGGCGACAGGCCGTTGTGTTGCAGAATCTCGGGCAAGCGCGCAAAGCCACCAAACGGATCAATGCCGATCAACTGTTCGGGCTGGCAGCGCAAGGCCACGCCGAGCGCGGTGATGCCATCACCGCAGCCGACATCGAGCACGCGGCCACGCAACAACGGCGAATTACCCAGCATGTAGTCCACTACCACACTGGCAGCGTGATCGAAATGGCGGAAAAACCAGTCACCATGGCCGCGGTGCCAGCTCAGGGTATCCAGTGCCGGGGTATCGTCGATGGCGGCAATTTGCCAATGACCGTGCACGGCATCGGATACCGCGGCAACGCCGGCATCGGCGAACTGCAACTCCGCTGCCGCGATGAACGCCTCGTGCATCGCCTGCCGACAATGCACGCTGACACGAACCCGCTGCGCCAGCAGGCCATCGGCGCACATCCAGCGTACCCGGTAGCGACCGCGCGGCAACCAGCCAACATGCACCTGTGCCAACAGATTGGTCTGGTATGCCGGCTGTTCGCAGCCGGCAGCGAACAGCTCCAGACCGACATCGGGCGCGAATACCAGCGCACCATCGATTGCCAGCACCAGCTCCAGCACGCAAGGCTGCCCCGCCAACGGCTTGGCAGGCAGGCAGGTAAATGATTCGATATGCATACGCGGATCGAGCGACGGCAGAGGGGCAGCAGTGTAACGCAGAGGTCGAACGCGCGTGGGTAAGTTGCACCAGGTAAGTTGCACCATCAATGCGTTCGGGTCGGTCGCTTGGCGACGCGCTTGCTCCGTCGCTGCGTACGTTCCAGGGGATTCGCAGTTGTGGGAGCCGGCCTGCCGGCGAACAACTTTCGAAACCTTCGCGCGCAGGCGCGCTCCCACAAAGACACAGCCTGGCGCCAGTGGGCAACACGGTTGCCCCTATCGGCACGGTTGCCCCTATCGGTGTGCGTCGGTGTATTTTTTTGGCGCTCATCCCCAGATCAAGTCTGGGGCAGGCTCTGTGAGCGACCGGTGGAGCCACATCGCGGCATGCCGATCGGCCACACGCAAAAACCCGCCTTGCGGCGGGCTCTGTGTGCATGGCTGGGGGACTAGGATTCGAACCTAGATAGGCAGAGTCAGAGTCTGCAGTCCTACCATTAGACGATCCCCCAATCGGGCTATCGCCAGCGTGGCGATACGCTGAATAAAATCAGCGCTTGGAGAACTGGGTAGCGCGACGGGCTTTGCGCAGGCCCACTTTCTTGCGTTCGACTTCGCGGGCATCGCGGGTCATGAACCCGGCGCGGCGCAACTCGGTCTTCAGGGTGTCGTCGTACTCGACCAGTGCGCGCGAAATACCCAAGCGGATGGCGCCGGCCTGGCCGGTGGTACCACCACCGCTAACCGTCACCTTGATGTCGAACTTCTCGGTCAACTTGGTCAGTTCCAGCGGCTGGCGCACGATCATGCTCGCGGTCTCGCGGCCAAAGAACGCGTCGATCACGCGATCATTGACCACAATGTTGCCGTTGCCCGGGCGCAGGAACACGCGCGCGGTGGAGGATTTGCGACGGCCAGTGCCGTAAAACTGCTGATTAACCATGGGATTGAACCTGGGTCTATTGGAAAGTCCGTACAACGATGTACGTGCTCGTGCGAGGGACTCGCGTGATCAGATGTCCAGCACCTGCGGCTGCTGTGCTTCGTGCGGATGGCTGGGGCCGGCGTAAACCTTGAGCTTGCGGTACATCGCACGGCCCAACGCATTCTTCGGCAGCATGCCCTTGACCGCGATTTCGATGACGCGCTCCGGGTGGCTGGCCAGCAGATTCGACAGCGTCTGCGTCTTGAGATTGCCAACATAGCCGGTGAAGCGATGGTACTTCTTGTCGGCGAGCTTGTTGCCGGTGACAGCGATCTTCTCGGCGTTGACCACGACCATGTAGTCGCCGGTGTCAACATGCGGGGTAAAAACCGGCTTGTGCTTGCCGCGCAGGCGCAGCGCCAGCTCAGAGGACAGGCGGCCCAGCGTTTTGCCGGCGGCATCAACGACATACCAATCGCGCTGTACGGTTTCGCCTTTGGCGCTGAAAGTCTTCATGGCGGTTCCCAGTATCGGGTCTGAAAAGAAAGGAGCGGAATGATAACGGGCTTGGGCAGTTATCGCAAGTGGCAGTCTTGTCCAACAAGGTATGAGCTTGAACTCCCCACCCAGATTCCAACGAGGTGTGAGCCTGGCGGGGGCAAATGAGGGCGCGCAGGATCGATCATTACCGACATGGTGATCGACATGAACGAAGCTCAGGTAGGTACGCTGGCACAGGTGCGCGCAGCTTGCGGGCACGGAGGCATCAGCGTTTCAGGGCGCGCAGGACGATGCGGCGCGCTACGGGTGGATCAGCGCCGTGCTCAAGCGCGTTTGACTATCGCCGACTCCCGCGAGCAGACCGGGGCGCGGTGCTGGCCTACCTGCAACGTCTGAGCGGCTACAGCCACCCCAGGCCACGCGCCTGGTGACGCGCTGGCGCGACGGGGAGACGCCGCGCAAGTGATAGCGCGCGCCAGCACACGCCTTCGCGCGGCGCTCGACCCGCCGATATCGCCCTGCTGGCTAGCGTGGATCGCGCCTATGGATACCCTGCCCGGCCCCGCTACCGCCTGCGTGCTGCGCCGCCAGCGAGAATACGAGCGAGAATACGAGCGAGAATACGCGAGCGAGAATACGGGGTCACGTCTTGTATTGCCACATGGCCTATTTCCGCGCCAGCCGGCTGACCGTCGCGCAAGAATACGGGGTCACGTCTTGAAGAATACGGGGTCACGTCTTGTATTGCCACACAAGAATACGGGGTCACGTCTTGAGAATACGGGGTCACGTCTTGTATTGCCACATGGCCTATTTGCGCGCCAGCCGGCTGACCGTCGCGTAGTGCAGTCCGAAATGGCCACCGATTTCCTTGAGGGTGAAGTTCCCGGACTGGTACGCGGTGCGGATGGCGCTGTCGCGGTCGGGTGCGTCGGCGACGATTCTGGCCAGGCTTTGCGGCCGCCGTTGCCGCTTGGGCACCTCGGTTGACTGCCGCCCGGCTCTGGCGATGGCGCTTTCGACGAAGGCGTCGCCGCCGAGGAACACCTGATTGGTGACCTGCGCGGCCGGATCGTCGGCGCCAACGCCCTGCGCAACAAAGCGCGAAAAGGCCCGCCGCGCGACACCGCGATCACCCGAGAACAACGCCAGCACCGCATCAACCGGCAACGCCGCGGGTGCTGCCACCTTGCCCATCACGCCTCGATAGCTGCTCCATGGCCACTCGCCCGCGCTCGCCACCATGCCGGCCCGTACCGGGTTCAGCACAACGTAGCGCAGCAGTTCGAGCAGGTACGCATCTTTTTCTACCAACACCGCCTTGTAGCGGCCCTGCAACACATGGCCAACGCGCTGATGGTGGCGGTTGAAGCGCTGCGTGTAGACCCCGTTCAACGCGCGCATGCCGCGGCTGAGCTTGCCGCTGCGCGTCTCGATCAGCAGATGGTAGTGGTTGTCCATCAGGCAGTACCCCCACACCCACCAATCAAAGCGCTCGGCACTGTGCCACAAGCCATCAAAAAAGGCCTGCCGATCCTCGTCATCACGGAAGATCGGCTCCCGCGCGTTGCCACGCGCCATCACGTGATAGAAGGCACCATCAAACTCGATTCGCAGCGAACGGGACATTTGGCGATGCTAAGACACCATGGCAGATCTGTCAATACAAGACCTGACCCCGCGCTTCGTGCGGCATTTTCGCAGCGAACGGGACATTTGGCGATGCTGAGCCACAATGGCAGATGTGGCAATACAAGACCTGACCCCTGGCTTGCATGAATGCGGAGACTGGCTGGTTCGAATGGACCCCGGCCTTTTCGCAGCGAACGGGACATTTGGCGATGCTGAGCCACAATGGCAGATGTGTCAATACAAGACCTGACCCTTGCTTCTGCTTGCTTCTGTGGCTTCCGTGCCTCGTGCCTCGTGCCTCGCGGAATCATTCCGCGCTATCGCCCACCTTGATAATGCCGCTCTCGATATCACTACATTTTCGCATATTTACTTTAATCTTATCAGAAACATAGTACTTTCTACTGACTAACGGATCCCACTTAAAAGGCGAATATTTTACATTCAAATAATACTCTCCATCACTCAGCGAGAAAAGGTAAGAAATATAGCATTTAAGAAACGATGATCCAATTGACTTCCGTGGATAAATTACAACAAAATCATCGGCGCTATCAATAAAATGTTCGCCGCCTGAGAATCTCGACGGGGCATTGGCGCTATTCACAGGTGAAAAATCGAATTCCACAACCGATCCAGTATAAATATATCCTTCACCAAAACTCTTATTCGCCGAAATCACTTCATGAGACATGTTGAACGCGGACACATATATATTTTCATAATCATCTGAAACAATTACTTTCATCCCATCCTTTGCCATGACCGGGCTAGCATATATGTTTTCATAGAGGTCTGAAACGATGGCCTTCATCCGATCCTTTGCATGAACCGCGCTAGCGCACCCAGCGAGCGCAAACAAACCGAAAACGAACAGCAAATATCTCAATAATTCCATGTTTGCGCACCTCGGAATTACGGAATGAAAGCATGTCTCTGAGGGTTGTCAACCGCAAAAGCTAGATTGAAATTCCCAGCGTTGACAGCAGAAAGTGCGGCGGGGGATGTTGCAGCAACGATGCTCCTAAACGTTTCAACACGCCCGATACGCGGCCCGATGAGAGAATACGGGGTCACGTCTTGTATTGCCACATGGCCTATTTGCGCGCCAGCCGGCTGACCGTCGCGTAGTGCAGTCCGAAATGGCCACCGATTTCCTTGAGGGTGAAGTTCCCGGACTGGTACGCG
>Ga0210015_1002256_pt1 | contig 18248 bp, 21 predicted proteins | sample CryGeymeta201522_FD_185471 | JGI IMG/M metagenome (GOLD analysis project Ga0210015, IMG submission 185471) | Groundwater microbial communities from Crystal Geyser aquifers in Utah, USA - Crystal Geyser metaG 2015-22 (SPAdes) (version 2) | ecosystem: Environmental > Aquatic > Deep subsurface >... | reverse complement strand
TTTGAGCCATGTTCCTCCGCAGCCTATCTGCTTGCCTGACAGATCAAATTTCAAGGCAACAAAATTAAGCCCGGACTGAACCCCGCTGACGGTTTCTGCAAAGGAAGCATCGCCAGACAGCAGCGAGGCCGGAACGCCACCGCGCAGGCGAACAAAGGGGATTTCCGCCAACATGATGCGCGCATCACGGCTATGCACTGGCGTTCCGTCCCGCGCCAGCAAAACCTTGTCTTGCACGGGCGGAAAATAAAAATCGGCCAGTGACTCGAACGGGTCATTCACCAACACATGCGACAAGGCATCCTGAGTGCGGCCAAACAACGACAAGGCATAGCCAACGAAAAACCCCATGCTCTTGCGCCCCCCGGCAATTGACACATGCAAGGCGGACGGGTCATCCAGGCAAAAATCCCGCACCAGATGCGAGATAAAATCCGCCGCGCGCAAGTTGTCTTCCGGTGTGCGTATATCCGCCATCGGCTGCCCGTTTGGATCGGGAATAACATGAATGTGACGCTCAGGGAAGGCAATCGCAGTCAGGCCGTATTCCCGACACAGCGCATGAAACTGGCCGGAACGCTGATCCAACAATAATCTCCGCACCCTGTCCGCCCCTTCCAGCGTGGTGATCACATGCACCTCGGTGGGAATAAATTTCTCCTCACTCGCCACCGCTAGTGCATACAGCGTTTCCGTAACTATCTGCGGAGTCAGCCCGGTGACGGCCAGCAGGATGCGGCGGGGAAATTGATTCGTATTCATATTACTATTTGCCGCTGTTCGCAATGGATGGTTTCGTGGGTGCGAATTCATTCGCACGCTTCCAAAGCTGAACGGACTCGCGCAAATTCGCAATATCCGTCGGCCCCATCAACTTGATTCTGGATTGGTGGCAACGCTCGACCAATATGGGCGTAGGTGGTTGTGCGCTCAACAACCAGGTTTCTCCAAACAAGCCCCGTGCCGATTCGCCCAGACTCTTCAACTTATATGCCAGTTCATTGTCATTGACACCTTCAACAAATCGAAGCGTTTTGCATTCCACAAACAGCAACTGGTTGCGCTGGCAGGCAAGCACATCAAATTCATTCTTCACTTTATCCAGAGCATCTTTGCCAGTCTGTTCGGGAGCGACGTTCACACCCAGACGCACATCAAATACACCTTCGTCATGAATCACATGGAACGCATATTCCTCCAGCCAGCCACCACAGACAAATCTGGCTCCTTCTGCGTCAATAAATCCAACATCCTTACTGCCGTCTTCCCAGCCGAGCACACCCGCTTTTTGCAATTCGCGCAAGGCATTAACCCAAGGGATGGATGAATGCGGTACATAATCAAGCCGTTGCAAAGGCTCAATCAATTTCTCACTACGCTGATCCAGAGCGTTGCTCGCAAGCTTGTTCATGACACCAAAAAACCAATCCAGCTTCACCGCATGTTTTGCCAAATACTTGGCCGCCGCCTTGCGGCGCGTTACCCGCTCCGTGTCCCACTGATCGCTCATTGCACCGGTATAACGTAACCCTTGCGCGGCTATGTAGTGCGGCACGTCCAGCACATCCCGCATCACTTCTGATGGCGGAACGTTACCATTTTGGTCGGGAAGAAGTTCGATCGTTCCATGCCGTGTATCGGTATAAATAATGCGCTGCGCGTCCCCGCGAAAAAACTCCACAAAACCGATCGACATCAGCTTGGTACCGCCCGTTGCATTCAGAACTAACTCCGCATCAGGATGTTCATTCTGGATTCTGGCAATCAAAGCTAATGCAAACTCGTGAATGGATGACAAACCAACATCTGGCGCCTGATCGATAATCACGGCACGCAAGTTTTCTTTTTCAATCAGCTTTTTCAGGCGCTGATCCAGTTTGCGACGGGACATTTCCTCCGAGATCACCAAATACACAACATCGGGCTTTTCCATCAAAATAGGAATGAGGTTGGCAAGTACTTGTTCCGACACAATCACCACATGAATCAGCATATTCAGTTCTCTTTCGATTTGGTTATCTCAAACTCTTCCAGCCGCGCATTCACAGCTAACAATTCTTCCACACTCAACTCCCTGCCGCGCCAGGATAGCGGCAGATCCAGCGACAAATTGAGATAGCGCGCGCCCTTGGCACACACCTGGGCTGCCAGCTGCACCGGCAAGGTGCCGATCACGGTATCACACGCCTCGATTTCAGACAGCACAAGATGCGCCACCCAGCGATCCACCGCAATGCCCTGAGTCTTGGCCCAGTCCACCGCGCCGGGATGACGGGAGACAAACCACACGGTCATGATTTGTCCTTACCGATGACTTCATCTGCCACACCTGCCACCGCACCGACAACGGAGCCGACTGCCATACCGGCAGCAGTAATCGTGCCGACTGCGCCGAATACCGGCAAAGCCGTAATCGCTGCAACACCAGTTGCAGCACCTGCCGCCACTTTCAACAAACCTGAAACAAAACCCATTTCTATCTCCTGACCGGAATGCTCGATGGGGCGTACTTGACTGAGCACATGATAGCGGATAAGTGCGGATCGAGAAGAGACGGCAAGCTAGCCAAATTTTGGTTTGGCGTAAACCGCCCGCCGTAACGCCGTCTCAATCCCTTTTCATTCAGCCTTAAAACCGCAGTTTACTCAAATTTACCCATAATTTCATGATCTTGAATGGAATTTGTGGGTGCGAATTCATTCGCACGTAACTGTCTGAATGTGCGAATGAATTCGCACCCACATCTACTGCTGTTTCTAGGTTCAGGGCTGGGGTACTACCTGGATGCTCCGGCCACTGTCGCTAAACTGCGCGTCTCAATCCCTTTTCATTCAGGGCTGGGGTACTACAAATGGATGGCTGATAATCGTCCAGAATGGAGTCTCAATCCCTTTTCATTCAGGGCTGGGGTACTACGAAGCGGGGGATGTGGTAGGCTTTTTGGGAGCGTCTCAATCCCTTTTCATTCAGGGCTGGGGTACTACCTGCGGGATTCGCCCTGTATACGCCTTTTCGGAGAGGTCTCAATCCCTTTTCATTCAGGGCTGGGGTACTACACAACAGGAGAAGTATAAATGAAACAGCATTTCGGTCTCAATCCCTTTTCATTCAGGGCTGGGGTACTACTGGCCGACTGCGCTGCGTATCTGACCGAGCTATGTCTCAATCCCTTTTCATTCAGGGCTGGGGTACTACACGGCGCAGGCGCGCAATAGCAAACGCGCTGCCGGTCTCAATCCCTTTTCATTCAGGGCTGGGGTACTACGATCGCGACAGACATCAAGGGGGTGAGACTGTGCGTCTCAATCCCTTTTCATTCAGGGCTGGGGTACTACTGTGTGGTGTCATTTTCTCCTTTGTTTACAAAACGTTGAAATTGTGATTCGCGGATTTTTGGCATCATGACGGAGTTATGTACTTTCGCTTCGATTTTTCTTTGCCGGGCTGCCATAGTAGCAGCTTTGCCACCAGTCAGCTTCACAAGGTACTCGGCAGGAGGCTCCAATGCATACCCTCGGGCAGGGTGGCTTTGCCGATGCGTTCCTGCAAGCCGCGTTCAGGCAAGGGATAACAGCGCAGATCGTCCGTTTTCGGATCGATCAAGGCGAGTAATTCAGCCAGGCAGCGTTGCTTGCCACATTCGGTTCCGGTAAACAGAAACACACTGTATTCAATGGGCGTGGCGTAGCGCAGCAAGACACGGTAGACGCGTTGCAGGCGCTTGGGCGAGGTAATGTCATAGCCGATTAACCAGCAGCGCATGGTCAGAATTCCTCGCCGCTCAGGGATGACTGGGGCAAGGCTGTCGGCATGAACTGGGCGGAGAGTTCGTCCACCTGGCTATTCAGTTGCTTGCGCAGTTTCTCCGCAAGCGTTTCCCATGCACCGTAAAACTTGGCTCTGCCAGCTTTGCCGAGCAGGCAACCAGATTCGGTAGTGGAGAAATCCTCGATTCGCAGGATGTCCTGACGAAACAATTCCAGTGCAAAAGCATCCACTGCCACCCGCAACGGCTCGACGACATCGCAGGCGAGCGATTCGCGGCCAAAATCGAGTTGGTGATAAAAGCCGATGTAGGGATCAAGTCCGGCACCATAAAGTGCCAGCACCGCCTCGGCTTGCAACAAGGTATAGCCTAGCGACAGCAAGGCATTCAACGGATCGCGCGGGGGACGACGATTGCGTTGAGAAAACTTCAGGCGGGGGGGCGCTATCGCCGCAAAGCCTTCAAAATAAGCCGCAGCGCCTGCTCCCTCGACGCCGAGCAGGGCGGCAAGGGTGGATTTTTCCCCGATATGCGCCATGATGCCGTCCAATTTGCGCAGCGCAAGCGTCAATTCATAGCGGTGTTCAAGTTCGTGTTCGCGCCGCGCCGCCAGAAAATCATGCTGGCTGGCCAGCTTGCGCTGTACCAAATTGCGTGCAAAGTTCAGGCAAAAGTCGGTATCTTGCGACAAGCGATATTGTGAAATACGGCGCATGGCATCATTGTGCGGACGCGCCATCAGCAGTGTCGGTTCGGCCTTGCGACCGGACAGGATAATCACGCCGATACCGCGCTCACCCAACTTGCCCAACAGACTGGATTGCAGCCTGACATCGCCGCGCAGGAAGATTCTGGACAAGGGAGCCAGGGGAACCGTACCGATGCGTTCGCCATTTTCGCGAAATACCAGCGCTTCGCCATCGGCTTCCAGCTCCACGCCACGGCGATCTATATACAGGCTGCTCATGCGATTCTCCCGTTACTTGTGCGATTGGTTTTGTGGGTGCGAATTTACCTCGCAGAGGTTCTTGTACCCTGTGGGTATTCGCACGCTTTTCTTTTCAATGTGCGAATGCAACAATTCTCGCAGGTACTTCGCCGTCAGGCGAAAGCTCGCAATTCGCACCCTCATATCTGTTACAGCACCATGAACGGGGTGTTGAGTGCCTGCCTGTCGGCCTGTCCGTAACAATCAGCCGTCATGCGCGGATCAAGCTGAAATATGTGTACCCTATCCTCCCTTGCATTCATCAAATCGCGCAAGGTGAGACGTATTTCCTTTAATTCAGGCGGTGTCAGCCAGCATTCAAAAAAGGACTTCTGCCCGCCCACCTTGAAACCCAGCAGATAGTGATGCACCCGCTGCAAGCGTCGCGGCGAACAGATGTCATAACAAACCAGATAAAGGCTGCGGTAACTCATGCGGGCATTGTAATGATGCCGCGCGGGCTAGTCTGGGATGGCAACCTTGCCGTGTAGGTGTAGGAATTCCCTCGTGGGTGCGGATTTATCCGCACGTTTTTTAATGGGCTGTGCGAACCAGTCGCACCCACGGGGGTTGCATCTACAGGAGAATGCGGTATTGCCCCAGCCCGAACGAGGCTTCCTTGCCGACATGCAGGTATTCACCCAGACGCAGAAAATTCCAGAAGGGGGTGAGGTCGCCGGTCAGCGTCCATGTGCCGATGCAGCCGCCCAGTTGCATGGTGCATTGCTGGCGTGCGGAGCGGCGCATCCAGTCGCGCCATTCCATTTGTGTTTGACCTTCGATGCCGTTGGCGGCATAGGAAAGTTCGGTAAATTGTGCCGGTGTGAGCAGTGGCTGACCTTGATGATGCTCGGACAGCAGGCTGGCGCGACGCACTAGCGCCATGAGCAGCGGCCTGGGAACCAGCCGCGAGGGCGGCAAGGCATGAGCGTTTTCCTGCAAGCGCAGCGGGGTGAGGAATTCAAGAGTGACAGTGGCGGGTACATCCTGCATAGCAAGCGTCAGCAGGCGCGAATGCTCGGCCACGGTTTCACCCGGATGGTAGATAAGTTGATCGGTTGTCGTGGGTTCGAATTGATTCGAACGGTCTTCGATAGGATTGTGCAAATCTGTCGCACCCACAGCAGGAATAGCTCCTGTCTGTTCTTCATACGCCACATTCAGCAGTTCCGCCGTGCCATCGCCTGCCCCTACCCCACGCGCAAAAGCGCGCCGCCAAGCCATGATACATAACGGCAACTGCTCGATAGCCCGGCCCACCAGCGTGAAACGAAAGGTGAGCGTTTCACCCGGCGCATATTGCCGCGCACCCCATTCCGGCGGTTCGATGATATAGGGAACGGGCGGCGTTGCCAGTGATAATGAAGCGGACATCGGTTTCTGCGGCTCGAACACGCTGGTGTAAGGGCAAGTTGCCGCCAACAGGCAACCGTCACAGGTTTTGGCGCGCGTAACACAAGCCAATTGCCGCAAGGCATGACCGAATGCGCCGCGCAAGGCAGAACCGGCGTATTCCGGCAAACGGATGGCCGTGGTTGCCTCAAATTCAAAACGGTAGCGGGCGAGCGGGTAAGTCAATGTCATGCGATGCACTCAATCAACGACTCGCGCACGATGATCAGCTTGTGACTGGCACTGATTTCGATGATTTGCGGCCAGACGCGATGTAAAAATGCAAACAGGTCGCGCATCCGCATATTGCCAATACGCAAATGAATCACACGGGGCGGTGGATCAGACAACATGATCCGGTCAGAAAAATCGGCATCTTTACTGACGATAATGAGATCGTGCTGCTGCGCGTATTGCCAGATAGCAGAATCGGGCAAATCATCGCCAATATCAAAAACATGGCAATAGTCTTCGCTCTGCCACAAGGCAAAGCGATACGGCAAGTTCGCGTCAATCAGAAACCGGGCCATCAGGCGACCATCGCCAAGTCGTAACGCTGCCCCATGATTTGTGTGGCAAACCGCAGGCAGGCGCGAATATCTTCGGCTTCCAGGCTTGGATATTGTTCAAGAATTTCTGCCTCGCTATCTCCTTCACTCAGAAAGCCAAGGATAGTTTGTACAGCAATGCGCTTGCCTCTCAAAGTAGGCTTGCCATTGCAAATATCAGGATCAAGCGTGATGCGGCCATCAAAATAGCTGTGCATAATTTTTCCCTTAATAATCAATATATTGTGTATATTAAACTTGCCCGCGCAGCGCGGCAAGTTTGAGGTTTTTGCGCAGTTCCTTGGGTTCAAGTGCCATCAGCTTGCCCGCCCATTCCTGCAACATGTCAGCCAGCGCCGTCTTTTCTTCTGCGCTCCAATCCGCACCGGCCAATGCTTGTTCGGCCAGTTTTTTGATGCGCCCACCCCAGAATGCGTCGGAGATTTTCAACTTGCCACCCTTGAGCTTGTTTTCGATCTCGGCGCGCAACTCTTCAATCGCGCGCTGATTGGGTGACATGGTGGCGAGAGCTGCCTGGCGAGCGGCTTCACGTTCATCTTCTTCACGTTTCGCTGCCTCTTTGGCAATTTGATGCCGTTTCGATTCCTCTGCTTTTACTGCAATTGACACTTTCTGCACAGCAAGCCTAGCTTGCGTTTCTTTGCACAAGTTGAGAAATGCTTGTTTACGCTGAACAGCCAGGTTCGTATCAGTATGTTGCGTTCTTAATTTGCGTAGTCCTGCCTGCAAAGGAGTGGCTATGCCATTTTTGACCTGATCAACCTCGACAAAAATCCAGCCAAATGGGTAAGTATTCTGTCCGTCATGGCAGCGATTCGTGCTGATAGGCAAAGTTTGTGCTGTTGGATTTTTTTCATACTTGGTTGTGATGCGCCGGTACTGCTTGAGTGCCAGATAATCCGCTCCAGCATATTTGCCTATGCGCAGCAAAAATCCGCGCTTTTCCCGTATTGCCTGTGTAACCAGCGGCATAATTTGCTCATACCATGCGCAGCACTCTGTTGTTCGCATCATTTCACGATGAGCTTCAAGACGTTCTTGATAAAAAGTATTGCAGGCAAGAACGATCTGATCGAATGGAATATTACGTATTTGACGTTTTTGATCTGCTTCCAGCCAAGTATTACGATTTTCAAGAATAGTTAACTCGGAACGAAAAGCCTCTGCCATAAAGGGCTCAATACATTCTGGAAAATTCTGCGTAGCATCCCTTACTGAAGTGGCAGAATTATCCTTACGATGACGACTTTGTTTACTCAAAATCCGGGTTGGTTCGGAACAATTAGCGTCCAACATCGCATCAGAAATTTTTAATAAGCGCAGTGGATCGCTGGCAAAACTTCCTCCCATCAATCTTTCTTGAATCTGTGTATTTTTATTCTTGAAAACATATGATGCTTCTGGAAAATTTTGTTCCCGCGCCAAATATTCCAACAGCGCGGTGCGGATAGCCCCTTTCAAGCCGGTGCCAGGCAAGATAGGCAAATCAGAGATTGGGTCAAACGCAGTGCGTTCAATAATAAGAGGAAATTGCATTTGCTGGATACGCTGATCCTGCTGTTTCTTGATGCCTGATTTCATAGGCAAAAAACGACCCGCCAATGACTTCATTGTATTGAGGTGCGTTTCACTGTGGAATATATGCCACAAACCTTGGATGGAACCGGCCTGCGCAAGCAAATTTCTGAGTTGCTCTTCAGTCGCAAATGCAGCTTCGTCTATCCAAGGGAATGGGTACAGGCAGTCACCATCCATGACGTAATTGGTCGGCTCGTAATCTATTCCGCAGCCTATATGCACGGGCGACAGTGTGCTGATGGTGATTGGCTTGATTTGCATGAATTCCATGATCACACCTCCATCCTGATGCCGACGACCGGCGCGTAGCCTTGCTGCACGGTGGCGGGTTCGATTTCGGATAATTGTCCGTCCCCGCCTAAGCCCTGGCCGATAAACTGGCTGGGGGTGTAGGCATCTTGCGGCACGAATACCGCAGCGGTGGCGGCGAGCAGTACGGGATTCTTGAAGGGCTTGCTGGACAGGCCGTGCAAATTACCGTGCCGCCCGAAACGGGTGATGACGCGCCAGTAGCTTTTGTCGCCATCAAAGCCCAGCCCTTGTGGTGCGCAGGGTGCAAGGGTGAGATAGGCCGTGGGTTCGAATTGCGAGCTTTCACCTGACGGCGAAAGGCCTGGGAGAATCGTTGTATTCGAACGGTTTTCGATGGCATTATGCGAATCTGTCGCACCCGCAATGGCGGTATTTTCTTGTGCGAATGAATTCGCACCCACAAGAGGACGGACAGTTTTCGTGGGTGCGAATTCATTCGCACAAATAGTTTCGACCGTAAATTTGCCCAGACCGATGGAGGCATCACGGCCAAAGCCGTGGCTACCGATGGCTTCCAGTAAAGTTTTAAATGTTTTCAATGAGATGCGGGTTTCGTCCAGCACGCAATACAGATCCACGCGTTGATCTCTTGCGAAGAATATTTGCGGCTGGGTGTAGGGCGCAAATTCTCCTTCACCCGTGGTGCCGGTAAGTCGGTTCAGGGTGTTATGCGGTTGCGGCGCTTCCACGGGCTTGCCGTTGGCGAAGGCCTCTTTGTCATTCACCGCAGCAGCCAACATTTCCGACAAGGATTTGCCGATTTCGGAAAGCGGAATCCAGCGTTTGGCTTTCTCGGCCTTGCGTTGCTGGGTCTGGTTCGTGGGTGCGATTTGCGAGCTTTCTCCTGACGGCGAAATGCCTGCGAGAACCGTTGCAATCGCACGCTTTTCATGTGCGAATGAATTCGCACCCACAAAATTAGCACTCACAAGTGACGCTGGCACATTGGGTTTAGGCAGATAACCCGATGGAAAACCGTCCGAGACGACCAGCCAGGGATTGTCTGAGGTATAGCCTTTAAGCAGCCGTTCAAGTTCGGCTTCCCCCAGGTGTTCGCGCGCTGTCCAGCACAGTTGACCAAACAGGGTGTCACCCGCCAGCGGCGTACCGAAAGCCGTGTGGAGTTTGAGCGTGGCGCGGTATGTAGTCATGGTGTTGGCGGATAGGGCAACAGATTGAGATTTTCAATGAATCTGAAATGCCGTTGATTCTTGCTAGCCAGTGGAATCCCGTTACTGAGTGCCGTGGCTGCAATCAAGCCATCTGCCAAGGCGATGCCGTGACTCAGGCGATAGTGCTCAAATAGGGTTACCGCAATCCGAGAAATTTCCGTAGTCAATTCCAGTTCAGTAAATTGGCGCACAGCGATTTGGGTCAAATTCCATTCGCGCAGATTTCGGCATCCCGCGAGTAGCTCTAGTCGAGTAATGGTCGAAATAGCCAGAATATGCTGCGCTGCAACCTGACCCAGAAATTCTTTGGCCTGCACGTCACCTCTGCCAGCATCAATGATGATGTCCGTGTCAATCAGCAGCATGGCGGCCTTCCCATTCACGTTGGCGCAAGGCTTGAACATAAGCCGCGCTATCAGCCATCTCCGGCCGGTCTGCCCACATGCCGAAGAAGGGAGTGTCGAGTTCTAGTTCGGTACTTTCTGTTTGGACACGCTTCGTTTTGGAGCGAGATAAAAGAAACTCGATGAACTCGGAAAGTTCCTGCTGTTTTTCCTGGGGCAACGCGGTAGCACGCTGAAATGCTTCTGCAAGTGTCATGATGAGGCTCCTTCTGCAAACGGGTTATCGGGAAGGGTCAGCGCCTCGCCATCTATTATCTTGAGGTCTTTGAATTCAATCTTGCCGTAGCCGCGTGAACCGGAACCGCCCAGACTATCGAGTTCCAGCAGCTTCAAGCCTTGCAGCAACAGGGGCAGCAGGTCTTCGCCGTCATGCACCTTGAGGCTGAGGCGAAAGTCAAATTGAGAACCCGCGATGACGCGCTCGGTAAAACGCGGATTATCCGCCGTCCCGGAGATGCGGTTGATGGTATTTTCCGATTTGGCTTCGGTAGCCAGCAGGTTGCGCTTGTCCAGTATTTCTTCTTTCCAGGTCTTGTTGAGAGCGCAATCCCAGAATGCGAGACGGGTCGGACCGATGGCTTTGATCTTCTCGTCAGCTTCCTTGTCAGGCGCGCCACCGAACAGGCGCAGCAAGTTTTCGGCATCGGTATTAACTTCGCCGTCTTTGAGTTGCTTGAAGGAAAAAGGTTTGCCGTCAGAAGCGAGTACCAACCCCAGTTTCCACTCCAGCAGGCTGCGTATCTTGCCCTTGAGCGAGGAACCGGGAATGTAGGGCAGGCCGGATACCGGGTCTTTGACGACCTGATTGTCAATCCCGCCGATGTGCATTTCAGTGTCGCCACCGCCGATGTGCAGGCCGGTTTTTAACACCAGCGTGCCGGAAATTTGCTTGATTTGGGTGAGTTGCATGGTGAGTCCTTTCAATGAATGTGAATCTCGCGCAGCGATTCGTTTGCCTCCTCTACCGCAAGCGGGAGAGGATTGAGGTGAGGGAAACGATCATGGCGCTGACGATTCATAATTTGGGTTGGCTTGAGCCATGATCGTTAGGCGGCAAGACGGTCAGTCGGCAAGGGAAGCTGAAAGCGTCCTTCGACGATGCCGCGCACGGTGATGTCTTCGTCAATTTCTTCCCAGCGCAAGGCTGAACCGGATAGGCGCAGTGTCAACGCGGCCAATTGTTCCTCGCTCGCATCGCGCAACAGCCGAAAGCGATCAGCCGGAAACCCGATCTGCCTGCCATCCGTCAATTCAACAAACACCATCCGACCCGTTACCCAGGCACGAACAGCGCGCGGATCTATCTCAATGTGGGATGTATTCATTTCGAACAGTTTAATGGATTAATTGGGTTCATTTCAGTTTCTCATCCCCTTAAGAAAGCCCAAAACAGCCTCAAAGTGCAGGCGGAAGTGGTCGAGGGCTTTGGCACTGGTTGTGGCTTTATTCGCTGCCGTAAACCAGTATTCAAAATTTGCATCAACCAGTTCGCGGCCTTTGGCATAAGCCACTTTGGCATTCATCATGCGAATGAAGGCGTTGTATTTTTCGAACTCTGCTTTGCGTTCGTCATCATTGTCACCTTTGATACGCTGTTGCCAACCTACCAGTTCATCGTAAAAGCGACGTATCTGAGTGGGCTTGTTGAATTTATCCTTTGCTTTATTAAGTTCATCGGCGACAGATTTGGCCACCGAGTCGAACAGATCGGCGGGGATGATTTCTTCCCCAAACTTCAGCTTTTTTACATTTTCTTTAATAGTCTCGCTGACAATCTTGTCTGGTGATTCTTCGCGTTGCCTGCCTTGCTGAAATGGTGCTTGTGCCATGCTGATCCCCTTTGCGATTTTCAAACGAATTGTATGTGGTTCTGTGCAAACAATATTGCTTGGCAAGCTTGCCATTTCACTTGCTAGTGAGCTGTGCGAATTTGTCGCACCCACGAAACAGTTTGGCCTCGCCCTGTGGGTGCGATTTGCGAGCTTTCTCCTGACGGCGAAATGCCTGCGAGAACCGTTGCAATCGCACGTTTTACATTTATACCCATACTGCATCCCACAATGGGTAATCTCCAATGTGCTTGACCAGCCCTGCACGCAAGGGATTGGCGACGATATATCGGGCAATGTCTCGAATATCATCTTCCTGACGAATGGCATGATCGTAAAACCCTTTTTGCCACAGTGTGCCGCCGCGTTTGAGGTAATCGTTCACTCGCCGTGCGGAACGTGCCTTGAAACGTTTGACGATTGCCGACAGTGCCATCTTGTCTCTCATTTCAAATAGCCAGTGAACATGATCCGGCATGACGACCCATGCCAACGAATTTACGACAGCATCCTCATGCAATGCCCGCATCTCAGCCACGATGCAACGACCACAATGCCAGTCAGCAAAATAGCGATGTTCGCGCTTATCGAGCGCCACAGTAACGAAGTAGGCTCGTCCCGGTTCACTAAAGCGACCTTTAAGAAGTGCGTTGTAGGGCATTTGATTTTTTGTGCGAATGAATTCGCACCCACAAGAAGCACCTGATTTTGTTTAGTGGGTTCGAATTCATTCGAACGCTTTTTATTTTCGACGGCCATACAGCAACACCGATAAGGGCAAACGGTACGCACCTCGATGTTCACGCAATGCCTCTGCAATTTCAACATTCAACGCCGAAGCAAACTCGCGATTCTTGACTAGCCGCGTTGTACGGTAAGCCAGTTGCGAGCGCCACAGACTGTCTTCGGGCTTGCGATTTGTATTGCAGGGCTGGTCTTTTTCGGCTTTGTCGGCCAGTTCCAGCAGGGAATACACCATACCGGATGATAGCGGTGCTCCATGATCTTCGGCCTGGTCCAGCAGTGCTTGCAGTTTTTTTGCCCTGACAGTCATCAACTTGTGCCAATCCGACCAGCTCACCGTTTGATTCCAAAGCGTGGCGGCGTTTTTAGTGGGTTCTGCTTTTGTGGGTTCGAATTTATTCGAACTGCTTTCATTAGGTTGTGCGAATGAATTCGCACCCACGGAATTCGCACCCACAGGAATGTGCTTTTCAACATACGTCTTGGATTTCTCAAGGGCGGCTTCGGCGGAACGTGCCAGTTGCTTTGCCGGAACCTTGGGCTTGGTCATCAGCATACCTACCGAGAAGGTAATGTTCTCGTTCACCATATATTTTGCAAAATGCTGGCGTATCTCGCCTGCTAACTGGATGGTTGATTGCCACGGGCCAATCAGGAAGAAGTCATCGCCACCGGCAAAAACGGTGTAGGTATTGCGATAGCGTGCCACACCCTGTCCATCCCTGCCATGTTCGCAAAACCACGGCAGCCAGAGCGCGAAGAACAGATTTACCTGGCGCGACAGTGAAGCCATTTTGGCGAAGGTCGGCTTTTCCAAGCCCTGCTGAAACAGCGCGCCAAGATTATCCACATCGCCCTTGAGTGTGACCAGACCGATTTCACCGAGCCATTTGGTCTTGTCATTCCCGCGAAAGCGGGAATCCAGTTCAATTGAAGCGCTGGATTCCGGGTCAAGCCCGGAATGACGAGCAGAAAGTACGCCGTCTTCTGCAGCAAGAACGTGCAGTGTCTTGATTTCATCACCTGTACATTGACCTATTTCTTCTTCAGACAGGCGATCATATTTTCCATGCAATTTCAACGTCCGGTCATCCTCATTCCAGCGCGGCACATAGGTATTCACAAAGCGCCTTGCATAACCGTGAAACACCGTTCCATCGGCTTCCGGCAAGTCAAAATCCCAGCAACGAACCAGTTTGCGCTCGCTCGCCAATTGCCCGTATTTGCCGGAAACGTCGTCTTCAGGCACGAAGGCAATCCGCCAGCCAAAGTAATCGAGCGAAAGATGATCTTTAGAGAGGCTGTCAACGTCACGGGTAATCAGTACGCGCTTCTTTTTTGTCAGGGCTTCGCCGATGCGAATCTGGTCATCGGCCAGTTTGCAGAGCGCATAGTCACGTTTTGCGCTGGGAGCAATATCAGCCGGATAACGACCATTGATCTGGCATACGCCAAGTTCGTTATTGAACTCATTCAAAAAGCCATCAAAGACTGCGGGGGATGTTTTCGCACATAGGTCAAAGCGGTGATGCTTGGCTTTGTCCAACTCCTCGAACAGTTTCTTTTGCAGTGCGCCAAAATTGCCTCGGCTGAAGTCATTGCAGGAGGCTGCCGTGGTCGCCAGTCCAATACCGATCTCGCCGTAGGTGTGCTGTAAACACCAGTTATTGAATTCCGTGCGTACCCGTTCTACCGCTTGCTGTGCGGCTTTGGTATTCGGCGCGACAATCAAAAACTTGCCCGCTGCATTGATGATCTGACTGGTGGGCGGCAACTCAAGAGCTTCCAGCAACTTGAGCGCCGCGCATTCCGCCAGCAGGGCAACCTGAAACGAGCGTCCGCGCAGCAGTTTGTGCGCATGTTTGTTGGTCTGCCCGCCCTCGGCAAAAATGAAGTTCTGGATACCGAAAAAGTCACCCTGTACCAGCAGGAATTTTTTGTCATCCCAACCGGATCTGGACTTGAGTGAGTCTGCCGTTTCCAGCTGGTGAGCGTGATGCCAGCGCCATAACGCCGCAGCCAATGCCGCCGTTGCCTTGGAATGGTCGTAAAGCGAAACTTCCGGCTTCACACCAAATGCGGTCGCGGCAGGAATGGCGTGCGTCATAGTCAACCACAACGCGTCGAAGTGATCCAGCCAGAGTGGCAGATTGTCGCGGTGGGATTTTGGAATATCTTTTAATCCGGCAAGCAACTGATTCCACAGCGCCTTATACTCATCCTGTGCCGATTTATTGTCGGCAGGCGTGCAGTCCTGTTTGGGAAACAGAGCTTGAGGCGAGAGAGGCTTGAGCGGATAACGCCATTTGAGGCTGCCTTCGATGATCTCGCCCTTGCCGATTTGCTCGAAGAGCGTGAGCAAACGAGCGCAGTAATGGTTATCGCGTTCCTTGAGGTTGTTGTATTCTACCTCGAACTTATCGCGCTCAAAGCCGGAGGCAACCCGGTCGGCGGTAGCAATGACCCATTGCAAAAAGGTCTCCGGTTTGTGATGAGCCGCTGCGGCATTGACGGCGGAGTCAGGGAATTGGCTATCGCCTGCCGGTATCTTGAAAGGTTCGCAGTCACGCTTCAGATTGGGAAAATGAGCTGTTTTCTCCAGTTCATCCCACGCGATGCCGGTATAAGCCGCATGCAGATGACTGAACCATCCGCGCGCATCAGTAAATTCCTTGTGATGAGGGCAATAGAGTTGCTGGTTGCTGTCCAGCGTGTCAGGGCTGACCTCAACTTTGGCTCTTTCGGCCAGTTTGCCCAGGTCGTGCAGGAAGCCACAGAGTGCCACGCGGGAAGTTGCGTCAAGCATATTCGATTCACCTTTAAAGATTTTATTCAGAATAGTCGAGTCAACCCGCGCAATCAACGATGGCAAGCTTGCCATTCAACGCTCGAACAGCTATCACGCGCACTGCTACCAATGCGAAGTCTACCTTAAACAGGACTGGAGCTTACTAAACAGGAAAAAAAAGGTGGATACTGGCAAAGGATTTTCAAGCAAAAAACCCGCTCAGAATGAGTTCTTCGGTGAGCGACCGATAATCGGCAGCGCCCGTGCTGTGCGCTTCATATTCAAATACGTCCTGCCCGTGCATCGGGCTAGTCGCCAAAGCGACATTCTCGCCTATGCGGGTATGACAAACCTGCGACCCAAATTGATTTTTGAGCTTGTCGTAGATGTCGTAGGATAGTTTTCGCCTCGAGTCGAAACGCGTAACGAGTATCCGGCGCGGTATCTTGCGTTTGAGTTTGATTTCCAGCACGTTGAGCGCACTGTCCAGGCGATGCACGCCTTGCAATGACAAGAAATCGGCGGACACTGGAATCAGCACCCGATCGGCTGCCAGCAAGGCATTTAAGGTGAGTACGCCCAGCATCGGGCAGCAATCTATCAATATCGGCGCACCTGTTAATGCTAATTCTTCCTGCAATCCATGTCTTAGCAGCGTTGCCGCCTGCGGGTCACCGCCCAGCAAGGCATCTATTTTTGCCAATTCGAGAGCCGCAGGAATGAGTTGCCAGCCTCGCGCAGTATCCTGTAACAGATTGGCCAGCGGTTTTTTTTGCTTGAAAAATGCGGCGATGCTGTTATCTGTCGTGATGTGCTTAATCCCGCTGGACAGAGTCAAGTGTCCTTGCGGGTCTAAATCCAGTGCGATGGGGGACGACTGCGCAATATAGAGCGCAGCCGTTATGTTCAGACAAGTAGTGGTTTTCCCTACCCCGCCTTTTTGATTAAATACGGCGATTACCGCCATTTTTCACCCCGATAAATAGGGTGACCGACCCGCGCTTATTCCACGGTGACTGACTTGGCGAGATTTCTCGGCTTGTCTACATCGGTACCCTTTTGCAATGCGACGTAATATGCCAGCAACTGCAATGGAATGGTATGCAGAATAGGGCTTAAATACCCCGCGTGTTCGGGCATTTGCAAGACATGCACGCCTTCTGTTTCACTGATATGGCTATCAGAATCGGCAAATACATATAACTCACCGCCACGCGCACGAACTTCCTGTAGGTTGGATTTCAGCTTTTCCAGCAAGACATCGTTTGGTGCCACCGATATGACGGGCATATCCTTGTCTACCAGCGCCAGAGGGCCATGCTTTAATTCACCTGCCGGGTAAGCTTCGGCGTGAATGTAGGAGATTTCCTTGAGCTTGAGGGCACCCTCCAGCGCAATCGGGTAATGCAGACCTCTACCCAAAAATAGTGCATGTTGTTTATCCGCAAATTGTTCTGCCAGCAGGGCAATCTTTGGTTCCATATCCAGCACTTTTTGTACCGCGCTGGGTAGATGGCGCAAGGCGTGCAAGTACTGCTGCTCTTGCACGAGATGGCCACGTTGCTTCGCCAATACCAGGGTAAGCAAGAACAACGCAACGAGTTGTGTCGTGAATGCCTTGGTTGAAGCTACGCCAATTTCAGGTCCGGCGCGTGTCAAAAAGCGTAGTTTGGAAGCTCTGACCAATGCGCTCTCAGGAACATTGCATATTGCCAGAGTGTGTGGGTGACCCAGTGCCTTGGCATGATTCAGGGCGGCTAAGGTATCGGCAGTCTCACCCGATTGCGAAAGCACTACCACCAGCGACTTGGGATTGGGAACGCTGGTGCGATAGCGGTACTCACTGGCGATTTCCACTGTGCAGGGTATCCGGGCGATTTCCTCCAGCCAGTAACGTGCTACCAAGCCTGCGTGATAGCTGGTGCCGCAAGCAAGAATCAGGATGCTATTGACCTCCGCAAATGACTTTTCAGCTTCAGAGCCAAAGATATTTGGTGAAATGGATAGGCTGTTGCAGACAGATTCCAGCGTATCGGCGATGGCTTGGGGTTGCTCGTGAATTTCTTTTTGCATGTAATGGCGATAATTGCCTAATTGCACACTTTCATTGCTTATCTCACTAACCTGAACAGGGCGTACCACCAGGTTACCTGTCAAGTCGAATATGCGGTAACTTTGGCGCTGAATCTCTACTACATCGCCTTCTTCCAGATAGATAACCCGGTTGGTAACGGGTAGTAACGCCGATACATCCGAAGCCACAAAATTTTCACCGATACCGACTCCCATCAGCAACGGGCTACCGCGTCTGGCGCAAATTAGTTGATCTGTATTGTCTGCCGCAATCACGCCCAGCGCATATGCACCCACCAACTCAGTGAGCGCCATTTGTGTGGACACCAACAATGAATTGCCATGCACATAATTATTGTGTATCAGGTGGGCGATGACTTCAGTATCAGTTTCCGATGTAAAAACATAGCCTTCGGTGATGAGACGTGCGCGCAACGCTTCATAATTCTCAATAATGCCGTTATGCACTACGGCAATCAGGTCATTGCTCTGATGGGGATGAGCATTTTTTATACTGGGCGCACCATGTGTCGCCCATCGAGTGTGTGCTATGCCAATCCAGCCTTGTGTCGCGGCACTTTTCTCTGCAAGTTCTGCCACACGGCCTGTGCTGCGCACGCGATCCAACTGACT
>Ga0210015_1002246_pt1 | contig 18292 bp, 14 predicted proteins | sample CryGeymeta201522_FD_185471 | JGI IMG/M metagenome (GOLD analysis project Ga0210015, IMG submission 185471) | Groundwater microbial communities from Crystal Geyser aquifers in Utah, USA - Crystal Geyser metaG 2015-22 (SPAdes) (version 2) | ecosystem: Environmental > Aquatic > Deep subsurface >... | reverse complement strand
TATTGGGCGTGGACGAGGGCAAGGTCACGATGGACGCTCGCTTCCGTGAGGAGCTGGAGGCCGATTCGCTCGACCTGGTCGAGTTGATCATGGCTTTCGAGGACAAGTTCGGCAGCGAGATTTCAGATGACGACGCCCAGAAGATCACTACGGTGGGCGAAGCCGTCAAATATATCGACGCGCACAAGAAGTAATATTTCTTTCTGATCCACAATCCCGGCAACTCCGTAGATGTTGCCTAACAGACACCCGGCGCCTCTTAGACGCCGGGTGTCTGTATTTCGTTACGTCAATAATGATGGAATTTCCTCAGGATGCTTTGCCACGCGCACACCGGCGGCTTCCAAAGCCTTGACCTTATCGGCTGCCGTGCCCGCGCCGCCTTCGATGATCGCCCCGGCGTGGCCCATGCGCTTGCCGGGCGGGGCCGTCTGGCCGGCGATGAAGGCCACCACCGGCTTGGTCATCTGGGAGGCGATGAACTGGGCCGCCTTCTCCTCGTCCGTGCCGCCGATCTCGCCGATCAAAACGATCTTTTCGGTGTGCGGGTCAGCCTCGAACATGTCCAGGCAGTCAATGAAGTTGGTGCCGCTGATCGGGTCGCCGCCGATGCCCACACAGGTGGTCGCGCCCAATTTTTCTTGCATGAGCGCGTAGAGCACCTCGTAGGTCAGCGTGCCGGAGCGCGAGACCACGCCCACGTTGCCGGGAATGGCGATGTCCCCGGGGATGATGCCGACTTTTGCTTCGCCAGGGGTCAGCAGGCCGGGGCAGTTCGGCCCGACCAGCCGCACCCCTTTTTGATCCAGGTATTCCCGCACCCGCATCATATCCTGGACAGGGATGCCTTCGGTGATGCAGACGATCAGGGGGATGCCCGCGTCGGCGGCCTCGAACATGGCGTCTGGGGCGAAGCGAGCCGGGACGAAGATGACGCTGGCGTTGGCGCCGGTCGCCTCGACTGCGGCCCGCACCGAATCGAAGACCGGGATCTTGCCATCCAGCACCCATTCACCGCCTTTGCCGGGTGTCATACCGGCAACGACTTTAGTGCCATAGGCCAGCATCTGCTGGGTGTGGAAAAGCCCCTCGTTGCCGGTCACGCCTTGCACCAGCAGGCGGGTTTTTTTGTTGACGAGAATACTCATAAAAAATCTCCATCATCCAAACCCTAAGGGTCTCAGAGACCCTTAGGGTCTATGGTTTATTTTGCGGCTGCGACGGCTTTTTGGGCGGCGTCTGCCAGCGTCTCGGCGGTGATCATTTTGGCGTCGGCCAGTAACTGGCGGCCTTCTTCAGCGTTGGTGCCCACCAGGCGGACGACCATCGGGATTTTCGGCTTGACTTCTGCCAGGGCGGACAGGATGCCCCTGGCGACCTCGTCGCAGCGGGTGATGCCGCCGAAGATGTTGAACAGGATGGCCTTGACGTTCGGGTCGGACAAAATGATGCGCAGCGCGGCCGCGACTTTATCCGCACCCGCGCCTCCGCCGATATCCAGGAAGTTGGCTGGTTCACCGCCAAACAGCTTGACGATGTCCATGCTGGTCATCGCCAGGCCTGCGCCGTTGACCATGCAGCCGATCTGTCCGTCCAGCTTGATGTAAGACAGGCCATACTTGCGCGCCTCGGTCTCGGCCGCGGCTTCCTCATCTACGTCGCGCATCTCAACCAGGTCGCTGTGGCGGAAGAGGGCGTTGTCATCCACCAGCATCTTGCCGTCCAGTGCAACCAGTCGCTTTTCTTTGGTGATGACCAGCGGATTGATCTCCGCTAGGGTGGCGTCGTTCTCCGAATAAGCTTTCCACAGCCCGCACGCAATCACGCCAAAGGATTTCCAGTGCTCGCGCGGCAGGTCAATGCCCAGGGCAACATCGCGCGCCTGGAAGTCGCGCAGGCCAAGCAGCGGGTCAACGTGTACCTTGATGATCTTTTCGGGCGCGGTGCGGGCCACATCCTCGATCTCCACGCCGCCGGCAGAGGAGGCCATCATGACCGGCCTGCGGGCGGCGCGGTCGTTGGTGATGCCCAGGTAGATTTCCTGTTCGATGTTTGCAGCCTCGTCCACCAGCACCTTGCGCACCGGCAGGCCTTTGATCTCCATAGCCAAAATCTGTGTGGCGACTTCTTCGGCTTCTTTGGGCGATTTTGCCAGGCGGATGCCGCCAGCCTTGCCGCGTCCGCCGACCAGCACTTGCGATTTAATTACAACGCGGCCACCTATTTCTTCGGCGATCTGTCTCGCCTCGGTAGCGGTAGCCGCCACTCGTCCCTTCGGGATCGGGATGCCATATCTGGCAAAGAGTTGTTTGGATTGGTATTCGTGCAGTTTCATGCAGTTTTATCTCCGTGAGAATTTCTACCGAGTAGGCTTTCGGCAGGCGGGGGGATTATACCATCCGCGTGGGTGTGTTCACTCCGTGGGGGTCGGGACGACAGGCGATGGAGATAATGAAGGGACGCCGATGGTCATCACCGGCGCGCCGGGCAGCGTGAAGCGCATGAGCCGGTTGTCCCGCGTGTCGCTGACCCAGACCCGTCCCTGGGCGTCAACGGCGATGCCGGTGACCAAGCCGACGTTTTCGGGGCCGATGGCGTTGTCGCCCCAGCCGCGCACGAATCCGCCCTGGGCGTCGAATTCCAGGATGCGAAAGGCTTCTGGGTCGGTGATGAAGACGTGACCCTGCCCGTCTGCCGCGAGATAAGGTTTGTTGTCCAGCGATTGGCCGTACCAGGCGGACAGGTCCCACTGCGCCAGCGGGCTGAAGGTCAGGCCGTCTGGAGAGGGCGCGAAGACCTGCACACGCTGGTTCCACGTGTCGGCTACGTAGAGATTGATGCTCCCATCGAATGCCAGGCCGACCGGCTCGTCGAACTGTCCGGGCAACAGTCCCGGCGAGCCGAATTGCGCCAGGTAATTGCCGTCCGCGTCGAAGATGAGGATGCGCTTGTTGCCGGTATCGGCTACGAAGACGCGTCCCTGCGCATCCACGACGATGCCGCGCGGCCCCCAGATGCCCACCGGATCATCCTGGCCGTAGTAGGCGTGCGCCCAGGACTTGACCAGTGCGCCATCCGCAGTGAACTTCATGATGCGGTGGTTCCAGGTATCGGCGACGTAGACCCAGCGGCCATCCGGCGAAACGGCCACGTCCCAAGGCTCGCAGAAGGTGCTCAAGGATACGTTCTCTGGGGGAGCGCCGGGATAGGGACAGCCGGGCGACGTGCTGCCCCAGGCCTGCAAAACTTGCCCGTTTTGATCGAAGTGCTGGATGCGACCATTCTGCATGTCGGCCACGTACAGGCTGCCGTCCGGGGCGATGGCGATGCCGCGCGGAGCGTTCAACTGACCCTCGGCCTGGCCGGTCATGCCGAAGGATAGGTCTGCCGACAGGGCGATCATGCCCTTTTCATAAGGATCAGCTTCAACTGGCACTGCCGTCCCAACGCCATAACTCCAGATCTGTGCAGCAATGTCTTTGCGGATGTACAGGCGCATCTTGTCGGATGGCTCCCAGGTGGACAGGGTCAGGTAGGAACTGCCTGTCGCTTCCGCGTAAGCCGAGTAGTCACGATCCAACCAGATCTGCAAGATACCATCCCGTATCTTCGGATTTGTAATTGCGTTCTTGATGCGTTCCCAAGTCAAACCGAAGTAATCCTGGCTGGGCCACACCATGCGGAGATAGTCGAAGCGATAATAGGCGTCACCAACGACCGGCTCGATCGTTGCAAAGTTTTTCTGGTCAACGATAATGACCGGCGCATCCCGCAGCGTCCGGGATGGCTGGTCGAAGGGACGCAGGTTTGGATAGTCGCGCAGGTACCAGGTGAACGGCCAGGAAACGCCTGTATCCGGCGCGCTGACATCATAGGCGACTGCCAGATTGTTGCCTCCAGCCGTGCGCCGGGAGATTTCAGCGACCTGTTTCATGACATCTTTGATACCCGCCTCGCCGTGGGCATAGACGAGGTACTCGGTGGCGTAATCGTAGTTGATATAAGCGGCGCGGAAGGCAGCCCGGGCGGTGAGGATTGCCAGCAGGCTAAAAAACGTCAGCGCACCCAGGCGGACGAATTGGCGGAATTCCCAGTCCCTGAGCAGGTAGAACAAACCCGCGCCGCTTGCAATGACCGCCAGCAGCGCGAAAAGGAAGGAAGAGGTCGCCGCAAGCTGGAGCAAATCTTTGCCCTGGAAGGGCGGATTCGGGCCAAGCAGCGCGGTCAGCGCGCCGGTAAAGCTGATCAGGAAGATGCCCAACGTGATGACGACCAGCAGCCCGCGTTTCTGGCGAACGGCCGCCCAGTCCGTGCGCTCGATGACCTGTCCCAGCCCCCAGGCAGTCAATAAGATCATCGGCAATGCAATGTGGAAAGTCAGCCAGGGCATTTTCTCGCCCGCGATTGTGTAGGCGAGCAGGCTGCTGAGCGACCACCAGGCCAGCAAGCTGAAGGTGTGATTGGTTTCGGTCGCGGGAACAGGCTCAAGGTCTGGCACGCCCGCCGGGGTGGGGAGGGGGAGTCGGCGTCGCAAGCCATAGTAAAGACCGACGAAAATTCCCAGCACAGGCAGGAATTCATAGACCGGGATTTGGATGAGGAGATAGTAATACCAGGGCTGGCTGCCGCGGTTGACGCCTTGCTGCACGACCCAGTAATCCAGCGAACCAACCAGCCCAGAGAAAAAACCCACGCCATTGGTAAAGAAGGTGGTGTAGAAAAAGGTAAAGATGCCATAGAACAGGGCTGCATTCTTCAGCCACACGCTTTTGTTCCACCACAACCCAACCAGGATGGCAATCAGCACCATTGGCGCCAGGAAATATAATCCGATGTGCCACAGGTTCGCGGAACTGTAGTCAACAAGGATATTGGTAGGGTTGCCTGGGTCTTTGTAAAATAGCTGTCCGCCGGTAAACCTGAGCGGGAACGCGGTTAAAAGGGGCAGCACCAAGGCGCCGAGCAGCATCAACATATCGAATGAGCGCTCGGCGCGGATCGCTTTCCAGCCATAGCCAGTGACGAGGAATAAACCAGCCAGGATGAAGGCGACCAGCGACGCGCCGGCCAACAGTGCCGTCGGCGAAAGGAGCTGCGACGCGGCCGTGAGCGGCGAAGCGGGCTGGCCGGAGTCTGTCTGGCTCGGAACGGCTGGCGCGGCCGTTTGCGCCGCGTCTAAAGGCGCCTGTCCCCGGCTATAGAGCACATAGCCGAACGTTGATCCGAGCAGGAGGACGCCGATGGCAAGCGCAATGATGAAAGCGGTGAAGCGATTGGTTTTCTGCCACGGCTTGCGCGTCACCTGGGCGATGAAATAGATAACCAGAATCAGTAAGGCCTGGGCTGTATAAATGAAGGCGGTTTCTTTGGCAGTGAAATTCAGGACAGTCGCGAGGGTCAACATGTAGAGATAACGCAGCTCGCCGGTCTCGAAATAGCGCAGCATGGCATAAAGCGTCAGCAGGCCGAACAGCCCGACGAAGGCTTCGTTGCGGGCGTAGCGTCCGTAATAGAGCATGTAGGGTGAGATGAGCATCAGCGCCGCTGCGATCAGCGTCCCGGCGCGGCCGAGGTAGCGGCGATACTTCCAGAGCAGGACGATGGTCAGGAAGCTGCTGACGGCGTGAGGCAGGCGCGCGGTGAAATCGCTTGCGCCAAAGAGAAAATAAGTCAAGGCCAGCAAGTGGAATTGGAGCGGGCCGTGCATCATCGGGTTGTGCTGGTAGCCGCTGCCCTGCGCCAGCAGCCAGGAAAAGTAAGTATGCAGGCTCTCGTCGTGACTCATCACCCGCACGCCGAGATCGTAAAACCGGCTGAACGCGGCCAGGATGGCGATCAGCACGAAAAGGAGCACTTCTATGTTTATGGAGGGGAAATGATTCGAGAGGGGACGGTCTAGCCAGGAGCGTTTTTCTTCAGTCGTGGTCATGTATTCGTTGTCACCTATTCGTTGTCACCCGGTGCAGGAAGTTAGGGCGGGTAGACTATACTTCAAAGTTGGCAATCTGACAAGCACCGCAACCCCATGTCATTGCGAGCCGCCGTACTGTGGCGGCGAAGCAATCTCCTGGTCGATGAGGGGATTGCTTCGGCAAAGAACGCCTCGCAATGACAGCCTCCTCTATCAAATTTGCTAAACTGCGCATAGCCAATACCCCACAACTAACCAACCACCAAACTAACAACTATCAAACCAACCCAACCAACTGCCCACACCCAGCCCGAATCTCGATCCCACGCCGCAGACGGATCGTGCACGCGACCCCGGCCTGCTCCAGGATTTCTTTGAACTTTTCAGCCCGCTGACGCGTGGTCGGCTGGCCGGGATAGCCCTGGGTGGGGTTGAGGGGGATGATGTTGACGTGGCACAGCAGCCTGTGTTGAGCATCGCCGAAGCGCCCGTGCAGTTTAGTCGCCAACATGCGTGCCTGTTCGGGCATGTCGTTGACATCGCGGATCAGCGCCCACTCGAAAGTGACGCGACGGCCAGTGGCAGCGATGTAATCGCGGCAGGCAGCCAGCACTTCATCCAGTGGATATTTTTTGTTCACCGGCAACATGCTGGCGCGCAGTTCGTCGTCCGCGGCGTGCAGGGAGATGGCCAGGTTCACCTGCCGCTTCTCAGAAGCGAAGCGCCGGATCATCGGCGCCAGGCCGACGGTCGAGATGGTGAAGCGGCGCGCCCCGAAGTTGTAGCCCTGCGGGTCGTTGAGGCGGTCTATGGCCGCCATCGTATTGTCGTAATTGTGGAAAGGTTCGCCCATGCCCATGACGACCACGTTGGTCACTTTTTCGCCCTTTTCGTGCAGTTGGCGGGCATAGTACATCACCTGGGCGACGATCTCGCCGCTGGAAAGGTGCCGTTTGAAACCCATTTGGCCGGTGGCGCAAAAGACGCAGCCCATGGCGCAGCCAACCTGGGTGGAGATGCAGAGGGTGCGGCGTCCTCGCCGAGCGGAGCCCCGAGCATAGTCGAGGGGCACAGTCGAGGCGTTAGGGGCGGCGTCTCGACTGCGCTCCGCTCCGCTCGACGCGGGGTCGCCGTAACGCATCAGCACAGCTTCGATGGCGAGGTCATCGTGGAGGCGGAAGAGGGTTTTGAGGGTATTCCCATCGCGGGAGGCGAGTTGCGAGATGGGGGAGAGGGCGGTGAATTGAAGTTGCTCGGCAAGTTTGGCGCGCAGGGAGGCGGGCAGGTTGGTGAATTGGCCGGGGGAATTGTAGAAATGCTGGTATAGCCCCTGCCAGACTTGCCGGGCGCGGAAAGATGGTTCGCCCCATTCGGCGAGCAGGGAGGCGAGGGAGGGGAGGGAAAGGTCGTAGATTAGTCGCATGGTCTGATAGTCGAATGGTCAATTGGCAGTTGGATTCTATCACGCGCCTATTGTGGATAGGAAATCTATCGTACAATAGAGGCGCACCCGGGGAAACGTCCCAACTTCATCGCCGCCCGGCATTGGAAGTAGGAAAATCAATTTGGAAAATTCCCCTGCATTCTGGAAGAATGGTTTCCAACGGGTCGTTATCCTGAAAGTAAATCCACTACTTTCAGGAGGTGTTTCATGGCCCGGTTGGAGAAAGGGGAACGGGAGGAACGTGAACATGCGCTGCTGCATTTGCTCCGGCGTTTGCGCTGGGGCGTCAGGGAATCCGAAATCGCCCAGGAATTGGGCTGGCAGCGGCGCACCGTTAACAATTACCTGCGCGAACTTGAAGAGGAGAAGAAAGCGCACCGGGAGGGAAGGTCGTGGTTTGCAGGATAGAGCCGGAAAAGAACCCCTGTGTAATTTTCCAACTGCGGCCTAGAATAAAAGAAGACCCTAAAGGTTTTCTGGGCCGGCGGGGTTGCGCACAGGCAAAGGGTTATTGCCAGAAAAGGCGCCGCTTCGCGCGAGAAACCTTTAGGGTCTGATAGAGAAAGAAATCATCATGCCCAAAATAGACGAAGCTACCAAACAGCAACGGCTCGACCGCATCCACTTGCTGCTGGCGCGCAACGCGCGCGGCATCACCGAAGCAGAGATTGCCGACGAAATGGGCCTCGAACGCCGCACGGCCAACAATTACCTGCGCGAACTGGAATTCCAGGGCAAGGCATTCAAGGATGGCCTCTACTGGTATCCGCTGGTGCTCAAGGAGTCCCGCCTGCGGCCCTTCGACCTTTCGCCCGAGGAGGCTGTGACGCTCTATTTGGGGGCTAGACTGCTCTCGAAGCAGCAGGACAAGCGCAACGAACCAGCCGAGACCGCGCTGCTCAAACTGGCCTCCGTGCTCAAGGCCGACGCCGGGGTGGGGGGCGAGATCGAGCAGGCGGCGCGCGAACTGGCGCAGCGCCCGGCACGGGAGGGCTACCAGCCAATCTTCCGCGACGTGGTGCGCGGCTATATCTACCACAGGAAGATCGAGATCGCCTATCGCCCACTCAACGCCCGGAAATCCTTTCCCACCACCTTTTCCACCTACCTCTTGGAGCCATCCCTCATCGGTTTCTCGACCTACCTGATCGGGCACAGCTCGATTGTCAATGCCCTGCGCGCCTACAAACTGGAGCGCATCGAGTCGGTACGCCTGACCAGCGAGCCGTATGCCATCCCGCCCGATTTTCCCGGCCTGGACATCCTGCGCAACGCCTGGAGCATCGTGATGGGCGAAGAGACCGTAACCGTGACCCTGCGCTTCAGCCCCGGAGTGAAACGCCGCGTGCTCGAGACCCGCTGGCACCCTTCGCAAGAAACCAGCGACGATCCCGATAAACCCGGCTGGCTGCGCTGGCAGGTAGACGTAGCCGACACGCTGGATTTGCTGCCGTGGGTGCGCGGCTGGGGCGCGGATGTGGAGGTGTTGGAGCCGAAGGAATTGCGAGTCAAAGTTTTACGTGAAATTAGAAAGTTGAATGATGTTTATGGGGTTTCGGCATCTTCAAGTATAAAACCAGACGATCCTGACTTCGATGTCTCACGCGCAAAATTTTTGTTTAGAGGATGAGATATGGAACTTTATCCCTATCAGAAACGAGTTGCGAAATTGCTCCGCGCAGGTAAAAGCGTTGTCTTACAAGCACCAACCGGCTCGGGGAAAACCATTGCGGCAATATGGCCTTATTTGGAATCATGGGATCGGCAAGCCACTGACTTCCCGAGAAAATGTATCTATGTTGTTCCAATGCGCGTTCTGGCTCATCAGTTTGTAGAATCAACGATCAAGCTTGTCAAGCAAGATATGGTACTAAGTTCCATACCTGATGTCAAAATTCAAACTGGCGACCAGCCCGAAGACCGCCGTTTTGAAGGTGATTTAATATTCTGCACAATAGATCAATTCTTGAGCAGTTACCTTACCATGCCATATGGGTTGCCCAACCGTTTAGCAAACTTGAACGCGGGCGCAGGCGTAGGAAGTTATCTGGTTTTCGATGAATTTCATCTGCTTGACCCCGAATCCACTTTGCCATCGGCGTGGTATGTCATTAAACAGTTGAGCAAACTCGCGCCCGTTTTGTTGATGACTGCTACGTTCAGCAAAACGATGCTGGATATGCTCGCAGAAGAGTTGAATGCCACTGTTGAAACCGTCTCACCCGAAGAAGCCAGGAAAATCGAGGGCCGCATACAGACGCCTGTATTGCGGCAGCGTGTTTGGGAAACAGCGAAAAGTGGACTTTCGTCGGAAGCTGTATTAAACGCCCACCAGAGCCGCTCCCTTGTGCTTTGTAACACTGTCCGGACGGCGCAAAGGATATACCGCGAAATCAAGCAAAAGATTGATGCTGACAACTCGCCAATTCAATTACTCTTGTTACACAGCCGCTTTCTGACTGAAGACCGCCACCGCATCGAGGCTGAATTGCGCAGGCTTTTTGGAAAAGGGGACGGGTGTGATGGTTCTGGCAGCGTAATCGCCATTGCCACGCAGACCATCGAAGTAGGTGTGGACATTACCAGCGAAATCCTGCACACGGAACTTGCGCCCGCGAGTTCTATAATCCAGCGGGCGGGACGGTGTGCGCGCTATCCTGGCGAACAGGGCAAAGTCATTGTTTATCCCGTTGAGAAATTCACACCATATGCGACGGATAAAGACGGCAAAGCCTGGAAGGATGAAATGCAAGCCGCGTTTCAATGGCTTCAAGCGCATTCGGGGGAGGCATTTGATTTCGATAAAGAACAGGAATTCGTCAATGCCGTTGCCACCCCGCGCGACCAGAGAGTGCTGGCGGGATTGTTTGCAGGAGAGACAAGTCGTAAAGAGGATATTTCACGGGTATTAGGGGGCGACCAGCAGGCGGCGGGGCGGCTATTAATCCGCAATGCCGATAGTTTCCGCATCTTGATTCATCCTGAGCCGGATGAGTTATTGGAAAACCCAAAAAGCGCGAGCGGATTCAACCTGCAACCTGCTACTTTGTATGGGGTATTCAAAGACTGGCAGAACCGGGCGGATGAATTGGGGTTGGATTGGATAGCCAAAAGACTCATCGAAGATTATGAGCACGCGGATCGAGACGAGGATAACCGCACAGACTATGACTGGAAACTCATTACCGATTCCAGCGTGCTTACGAGTACGCGCCTGGTGGTGGTCAACCCTGCCCTGGCAGGCTATGACCCCAACGAAGGTTTTTTACCTGACAGGGGCGACACATCTTTTATTTCCACTCTGCCAGAAAACGCTGCTGCGCAGACGTGGGAAGGGTATTCGTACAGCCTGGAATCCTACGAGGAGCATATTCAGCGTGTGTTGACGGCATTCGAAACGGTCATCCTGCCCGAATTGGAATATCCTGCACTGGTACTGGAAAAGGCGGCAAACTGGCAGTCAGGAAGCCTGCTGGAAGCCGCGCGGCTGATTTGTTTATTGCACGATGTTGGAAAGTTAAGCAAAGGCTGGCAGGCGTGGGCGCGGGCGCACCAGCAAGCGGTAGGCAAACCCATCCCTGCGTCATTTGCAGCGGCGCACACAGATACTGATCGTAAAAACCTTGACTTGCAAGCTGCAGCAAAAGAAGCGGCTCGGCGTAATCCCAAACCACATCATGCCGCCGAAGGCGCTCTGGCCGTTGCGCCGATTTTTTTCAACGCATTGCCCAAAGAGCTTGCGCAGGCAGCCATCACTGCCATTACCCGTCATCATACGCCCTTTACCCGTGAAAAAAACCAGAGATACAACCTGGAGACTCTGGCAGGCAAGCATGTTGCTGAAACTGTCGGTTTTGTACCGACTGAAACGAGGAGGAAAATCAATCCTGCGCAGATGAAAACAAACCAACCCCCCAACCCATCATTTCCCCAATTGCTCGTGAATCCCAGCCAGGAATTTGGCTGGCTGGCTTATACTCTGCTTGTCCGCGCTTTGCGGAGAGCAGATCAAACTGGAACATCATACAGCACAAGATAAGGAGGTGAAAAATTGTACCAATCTACCTACTTCATCGAAAAATCGTCACAGACCTTTGCCGATAACCTTGCAGCGTTCGGGCTGGCGTTCGTATTGAATGCAGTTGTCAAAGGCAGAGCGAAAATTCGGCTGAAAGATGTCGGGAGCGCGTTCGCCATCCTCTGCGAACCAGATTTGCAGGAGAAATGGGTGGAAGAAGCCCGATTCCAATCTGGCGTGCCGTTTCTGGTCACGGTGGATAACAAAACCCGTCAGAAGATGGCAAAAGGCACGGATATTCCGCTTGACGAATTACTTATCGGCGGCGATGTGATTGTGGACTATGAAACGCAGAAAGCCAACAACGCTCAATTCTTCGAGTGGCGCAAAAGCCTGAACAAAGACGATTTGAAGCAGGTGCGCAATGGCATGCTGAACCCACCCGTAACCCCGCACCCGGATTGGGATTTGTTCCGCGCCATCAACCCAATGGCTCTGCAATCCTACAATGGTTTGGTCGGTGAATGGTGGCGGGGACACGATTGCTTTCCCGAAATGCTCGCAGTGCTTCTCCAAATGACCGCCCGGATGCCCAACGATGTTGCCGGGGCAGAAAAAGCGTGGGAGGGGCTTTGCAAAAAGTACGGTTGGACGATCACCAAACGCGTGACTGCCAGCCAGTTGTTCAACCCGTCACAGGGAAAAGGCACCAATGCGGTCAAAGCGATTTGGGCAAACCCCAATAACCTGGACAACTTTTGGATGCTCGAATGGCTGAAGGCAGTGGGCATCCGCTATGGCGGATTCACCAAACAGGTGCGCGGCTCGAAAGACCGCAAAACTTATGCGCTTGTCCCCGCCAATCTGGGGTGGAATGACCACGAAGCCGTTATGAAGAAGTTCCGTCAGAAGATGGCAGTAAGCGCCAGCGCCATTCAGATGGACGTGCTTGCGTCGCTGCGCTACACACAGGCATTGCTTGACCACTATGAATCGGCACGAGAAGAAGACCTGGCTGCTGAATTTCTTGGTCATCCTGCAAGCGACCTCGTTCACGGGATGCAGACGGCTTTTTACAAGGATATGGGCAATGCCACTGCCATCATGAACATTGCATCCATCAACCTGCCACAATGGGTGAAACCACAAACGCCGCAGGATTTTCAAAGCTTGATGGAGGCGCTCAACGAACACGAATTGATCATCCGCATATTTGACGAGAAGCACAGCGACCAGTACGACTTGCTCAAGTTCTATCGTGACTTCCTGTCAGCTAATGACATGACGCCGTTTTTCCGGTTTGCAATTGCTTACAGCGGTTTTGTAATGCACCAACTGGAAAGACGCCAATTTGTTCGTCCATTCACCACATCAACCCTGGAGGTGCTTTTTATGAACAGCGATGATTCTCGCAAAACGTTCAGCCAGATTGTGCAGAACCCCGGATTCCAGAATATCGCTTATGCCATCCGCCACAGCACAGTTGTCCCGCAAGGGCGCAAAGCCAAAGGCAATAAGCCATCTGTCGAAGTCCGCTATGGGCTGGGGCAGCAGCTTGCCCGCAAAGCAACCTATCCGCAGGATTTTCTGGCCGAAGTTTCTCAATTTATCCACCTTTACAACGCGGAGAATGCCCAACTTCGCGAGAACAAGCGTAACCCCTTTCGCAAGAATGTCACCACGGAAGATATCGTAGCCCTGGCAGCCCTGGTGGACACTTTTGGTTCAAAGGTGGTCTGCAACATGCTGGTTGCCTATGGCTACGCCCGCGAACCATTTGAGAAGGGCGAAGAAGGCGCAGAAATTACCGAACCCGGCGAGCCGGGCGACACCGAAGGCGATGCCGCCTCCGAAGAATAATTCTTGACCAACAGGAGAATAAACCATGACTGCAAAACCTATTTATGCCATTTCGATTTCCGCCCAGGCGATCCTAGACATGCACTCGCTCAACAACGAAGGCGGCGAGGGCAATCAGATTCAAACCCGCATGGTCAACATTGCGGACGCCGAAGGCAACCTGCACAACGTCAATGCTGTTTCTGGCGATATGTTCAAGCATATCCAAGCGGAGCATTTGCACCGCCTGGCTGTGCAGGCGGATTTACCGCTCTCGGAAGGGGCACGCAAATTCAACGCCAACCGTGTCAATTTCGATATTGATGCGGGAACCGACCTGCTGAAAGAACTTGAATCTGCCAAAGGTGATGCCGCTGAACTGGACGTAATCTTGCGTAATTGCGCCGTGACAGATATGGAAGGTATCCTTGTTACAGCCGGAAAGCGTTCTCTGCCGCGAAAAAGCGTTGTGGAGTTCGGATGGGTACTCGGTATTCCCGACCACGTCGAGACCGATTCTTACTTCCATGTCAAATATGCCAGCGACCGCAGCGAGAGCGCCCGCGCCCAGGCGGAAGGCGAAGAATCGCGCGGCGCGAATGTCGGGCAGGCGATTTTCCATCGCCCGGCATCGTCAGGCTCTTACGCCATCGTGCTCAATCTGGAAGTCGCCCGTATCGGCTTCAACGACCTTTCGCAGAAATATGCGATCAACGATGCTGACCGAGCTGCCAGAATGAAAGTTTTGCTCGAAAGTGTGCTGTATACCTTTGTCGAGCCGGCGGGTGCGATGCGCTCCACTCAGAATCCGCATATCGTCAATTTCGCAGGCGCAATCGCCATCAGCCGGGATGTTGTCCCTGCGCCGTGCATCTCGCCCCTTAAACCTGATTACGTGACAGATATTCAACAGGTGGCGACTTCTCTCAATTCGCTCCGCCCCGATGCCGTGGAAGTAAAAACCTTTGCTTCATTGGGCGAATTTGCCGAAATTATGGCAGCGCTTACCAAAGATGCTTTACCCCTGACCCTCGCGGTCACCAAGAAATAGAGGCCTGTCATGTGGCTTATCGCTGAATTTGAAGCCGTAACATTGTTTTCGCTCAAGATGAGCACAGCAACGGCTTCCGGCGGAAAAACGCTGCTCGCTCCAACGCCCTATGCCATCAAAATGGCGCTGCTTGATGTTGCCTGTCGTGATCTGGGTGTGGAAAAAGCCAAGGAACGATGGGACGGGATCCGGGATTTGAAAGTTGCCCTGCATCCCGCACGCCGAGCGGTTGTCACCAACCTGTTCCAGAAAGTGCTGCGCCCGAGAAAAAAACAGGTTCCTTTAGATAATCCTGAGGCTTTGAGTAAGCCTGATGCTGGATTTTTTCAAAGGACAATTGGCTATCGGGAGTACGTGCATCTGGAAGGCGCAATTGGGATTGCGTTGGGATGGGTTGATGAAGCACCTCGCCCCTGGCTGACAGATCTGCTGTCGCAGGTTAGTTATCTTGGTAAACGTGGTGGATTTATGCAAATGGTGGGCTTGCCCAAACATAACCCTGAACTGCCAGAAGGCTACATTGACCTGACGCAGGAGACCATGCAGTTTTCCATCGGAGGCACACTGCAGTTGCTTGACGACTGTACGTCCGACCTGACTTTTGAGAAAGCCAATATCTACAGCGGCAAAAGCATTCGCATGGGAAAAGAGCGCGTTCTACGAAGCATCATACTGCCCTACAAGATTGAGAAGTCATCGCGCTCCTTTACTTCCTATGCACGTACAGACTTGTAGTTTTTGCGTGGGGAGCGGGGTAATACTCGCTTACCAGCTACGGAAAACCAATGCCTAACCTTACCTCCTTCCCCCTCACCTCCCTTCGCCTGCGCTTCTACTGCGTTGCCGAGTCGCCCATCCATTTGGGCGGGCTGCGCGCCGGGAGCAATTTGCGTGGGGCGCTGGTCAATGTGATGCGCCGAGCCACCTGTGCGGGCGACCCTTCTGATAAGGCGCACGTAGCCGTCTGCCCGGTCTGCTGGTTGGTGGCGGCGAATGACCATCCGGGGCAGGAGCGGCGCGGGTATGTGATTACGCCGCCGTTGCCCGAAGACCCTAAAGGTTTCTCCTGTTTTCCATCAGTCGATACCAGCCAACCGCTTACTTTTTCTGGAGATTTTTCCCCGCAGGCAAAAACCTTTAGGGTCTTTGAAAGCCTGGAGCCGGGCGCGGCGTTCGATTTCCACATCACCCTGTTCGGCGAGGCGGTCCGCTACCTGCCGTATTTCGTGCTGGCCGTCCCGGAGGCCGGGCGCACCGGTTTGGGGCCAGGACGCGGCAGGTTCGCCTTGAAGACCATCCATGCAGAACATCCACTCAACGGCGATTGGGCGATACTTGCAGAAGGCGAGAACGTGGTCCGTCCGCCTGCGCAAAATGTCACCCATGCCGACATCCAGCAGAAGGCAGAGACGTTCTCGGACAGCCTGGGGAGCGGCGCGGCGCTCCTGCGGCTGGACTTCCTGACCCCGCTGCGCATTATCCTGGAAGAACGCCTGCTCAAGTCGCCTGATTTTGGCGTAATCTTCAACCACATCCTGCGGCGTCTGGATGAACTGGCCGTCCAACATGCCGGAGGGGTCGTGCGTCCGCGCGAAGAACGCCAGCGGCTGTGGGAACTGGCGAACCGCGTCCGGATGGTCGAGAGTCAGACACGGTGGGTGGACGTCCGCAGCGGGTCCAGCCGTACCGGTCAACCGACCTGGATCAGCGGGCTGGTCGGTCCGGCCTGGTACAGCGCCCCGGTCAAAGTCTGGCGCGAACTGCTGCCCTGGCTGATGTGGGGCGAGATTACGCAGGTGGGGAAGGATACGTCCAAAGGAAACGGAGTTTACCGGTTGAACGTGGATTAACGTTTCGATATAGAAAGTGCGGAGGTCGAATGTCTATTGTTCAACATCTCGTCATTGACCAGTACGGCGCGTTCCTGGGAAAGCACAGCGAACGGCTCATTGTTACCAAAGGCGAAGAAAAGATCGCCCAGGCGCCGCTCATCCATCTCGAATCGGTGGTGATTGCCAACCGGGGCGTCAGCCTGAGCGCCGAGGCGGTGCGCGAATGCACCGAGCGCGGCATCCCAATCTTTTTTATAAGCGGCACAGGCACGGCGTATGCCAGCCTGTACAGCGCGGGGTTGACGGGGACTGTCGCCACGCGCCGCGCCCAATTGGAAGCCTTCAAGGATTTGCGCGGCCTGCAATTGGTGCTGGCCTTCGGCATGGGCAAACTGCAAAACCAGTCCACCTTGCTCAAGTACATGGCGAAATACCGCAAGGAGGCCGCCCCCGCCTTATACGAGGAACTGCGGCTGTGCTCCGATGAAGTGCTGGACAACCTGATCGAGATGGAGCGCGTGAAGCAATATCCCGAATACCAGGATGGGTCGGTCACCGTGGACAGCCTGCGCATGGAGTTGATGGGGATGGAGGGACGCGCCGCGCAGAAATACTGGAAGGCCGTCAAACTGACCCTGCCCGAGAAGTACGCCTTCACGGGGCGCATCGGACGAGGAGCTACAGATCCTGTAAACTCGGCTTTGAACTACGCCTATGGGATTCTCTACGGACAGGTCGAACGCTGCCTCGTGCTGGCCGGCCTGGACCCGTATGCCGGTTTCCTGCACGTGGATCGTCCCGGCAAGCCCAGCCTGACGCTCGACTTTATCGAGGAGTTTCGTCCAGTGGTGGTGGACCGCACGGTCTTTGGACTGGCGAACAAGAATGTCTCCTTCGTACAGGATGAGAACAAGATGTTGGCGCAAGAGACGCGGCGCATGTTGGCAGACAAGATCAACGAACGGCTGGACAGCGAGGCATCCTTCGAAGGCAAGCGCCATCCGATCCGCGCCATTATGCAGATGCAGGCGCGTCACCTGGCAACCTTCCTGCGCGGCGAGCGCACGACTTATGAGCCGTTCGTGATGAGGTGGTAAGATGAAGGCCCCAAACCTCCTGCTTGTCTACGATATCCCCGACGACCGCAAGCGCGGCAAGATCGCGGATGCCTGCCTGGATTACGGCCTCGACCGCATCCAATTCAGTGCGTTCCTGGGCTGGCTGCTGCCCACCCAGCAGGAGGAATTGTTCCTGAAAGTCAAGAAACTTCTTGGCAAGAAGCCGGGAAATATTCAATTATTCCCGGTCTGCGCCGAAGATTGGCAGAAGCGCAAGGTGATAGATCAGAAGGCAGAGCAGAGAGGAGAGAAAGCAGATGCTGGCTGAGAAGGAAGCCGTTCTCGAGGCTCCATTCCGGGTTACGGATCTGAAGCAGTGGGTCTACTGCCCGCGCATTCTTTACTACGTCATGTGCCTGCCGGATGTGCGCCCCGTGACTTACAAGATGAAAGCCGGGGTTGAAGCCGGACGTGAGGAGGAGGGACGGGAGGCGCGCCGCAGCCTTCATGCCTACAATCTGACAGAGGGGAGACGGGAGTTCAACGTCCCGCTCGTCTCCTCCCGTTTGGGTTTGCGCGGCGTAGTGGACATGGTCATTTGGCTGGACGAGCCTGCGCCAGGGGAGGTGATGCCGGTGGATTACAAACTCTCCGAGATCGTTGGGGAACACTTCAGACTGCAATTGGCAGCTTACGGATTGATGCTGGAAGAGATGTCCGGCGCGGTGGCAAAACGCGGCTTTCTGTACTCCATCCCGCGCCGCCGCGCCGAGGCGGTTCTATTGAATGAACGCTTGCGCGATAAACTCCTGACATCCCTGGATGCGATGCACCGGATGCTGCGTTATGAGACCATGCCCGCGCCCACGCCTCAGCGCAACAAATGCCTGGCATGTGAATTCCGGCGCTTCTGTAACGATATTTATTGACCCTTTTCGCAAATCAGGCTTGTTTTTCTGCGATCCGGGATTTGCGAAATAGGTGCAAAAAGTGCTAAAATGAGTGTGAAAAATGTTGAATAAATGGCGACAGGAAGGCTGCATAGCCCCAGAAACGGTGAGAAGGCACGTTTTGTTTTGAAAGATGCGGGCTTTCACCCCTCACGATCCGATAGAGGATACTGAAACGCTGAAGGACCC
>Ga0210015_1002238_pt1 | contig 18353 bp, 17 predicted proteins | sample CryGeymeta201522_FD_185471 | JGI IMG/M metagenome (GOLD analysis project Ga0210015, IMG submission 185471) | Groundwater microbial communities from Crystal Geyser aquifers in Utah, USA - Crystal Geyser metaG 2015-22 (SPAdes) (version 2) | ecosystem: Environmental > Aquatic > Deep subsurface >... | reverse complement strand
CGAGCGCGGAATGCGCGGCGGTGGCGCGGGCGGCCACCGCCCACTCGGCGCCGAAACCGGCGCCGGGGCCGACCCCGCCGAACAGCCGCTGGCGCCCGACGCCGACCTCCAGCGCCAGCGCGCTCGACCCCGCCGCGCCGCCTTCGGGCGGCGGCGCGCCGTCGAGGATCGCCACCGTCCCGCCCGCCGCCAGCCGAGCGTAGCCCATCGCGCCGCCCGCCCGCCGCCCGCGCGCCGCCGCGCCCGCCCGCGCGAACGCCTCGTCGAGCATCCCCTCCGCGCCCGCGCCGCCGCCGTGAAACCGCGCCAGAGCGCCGTCGCCCAGCCGCAGCGCGCGCAGGCAGGGCCCGGCCCGGCCCAGCGCCGCCAGATGGCGGCCGTCCGGCGCGACGCCGCCCTCGCGCAGCTCGGCGGCGGCCCACGCCAGCGCGGCGAAAACCTCGGCCAGCGCCTGCGGATTGCGCGACGCCACGCCGCCGTCGCCGTCGATCAGCGCCGCCGCCGCCACGCCCAGCCGCGCCGCCGCCCGCCGCGCCACAGCCTCGCCGCCCTGCTGCGCCACACCGCACAGGCTCAGCCCCGTCGCCGCGGCAAGCAGCGCCCCGGCGTCGCGCGGCGCGCGGCGTTGCAGAAAGCGCCCGAGAAACCGCCGGTGCGCGTCGATGCCGCGCAGCAGGCGGCGCCGGTCCGCCGCATCCGCGCCCGCCAGCAACAGCGGCGCCGCCGTCACGAGCCGCGCCAGCCGCCGCCCGGCCAGATCGGGCCGCCAGCCCGGCCCGCCGCCGCCGCCAAAGCGGCGCAGCCAGTCGAACGCCCAGGCCCGCAGCGCGGCGCGATCCGCCTTGCCCGCCGCCTGCGCGTCGTCGAGCCAGTCGAACCCGTGCAGCGCCGCCAGCCAGCTCTCATCGGGCGGACGGACGGCGAACGGCGACAGCCCGTCCAGTGCAAAACCGCCCCCAGAAAGCGCCGGATCGCCCGCCGCGCGCCGCGCCGCGCGCACGGCGTCGCCGGGCGAGAACGGCTCGGGACAAGCGCGCAGCGGGGTCGCCCGCGCGCCCCAGCAGGCGCGGCGCGCGGCCAGGCCGTCGCGCCAGCCGCTCAGGGCGCGCCCGATCAGCGCCGCGCGGGCGCGCAGATGGGTCAGCGGTCTGGCCATGCGCCTCCCACGCCGGTCGCAAGCATCGCGCGCGCCACAGTGGCCGCGCCCGCGCCGGTTGTCACGCGGGTCTCAGGTGTTGAAGCGGAAATGCAGCACGTCGCCATCGGCGACGACATACTCTTTCCCCTCGAGCCGCGCCCTGCCCGCCTCGCGCGCGCCCTGCTCGCCGCCATGCGTCACGTAATCGTCGAAGGCGATGGTCTCGGCGCGGATGAAGCCGCGCTCGAAATCGCCGTGGATCACGCCCGCCGCCTGCGGCGCCTTTGTCCCCTGCGGGATGGTCCAGGCGCGGGTCTCCTTGGGGCCGACGGTGAAATAGGTGATGAGATGCAGCAGGCCATAGCCGGCGCGGATCAGCCGATCCAGACCGGCCTCCTCCAGCCCCATCTCGCGCAGGAACTCGTCGCGCTCGTCGTCGGGCAGTTGCGACAGCTCCGACTCGATCGCCGCCGAGATCACCACGGCGCTGGCGCCCTCGCGCGCCGCCATCTCGAACACCTTGGCCGACAGGGCGTTGCCCTCCGCCGCGTGGGCCTCATCGACGTTGCAGACATAGACCACCGGCTTTGCGGTCAGCAATTGCAGCATCGCCCACGGCTTCGCGTCCTCGTCGGCCACCGCCACCGTGCGCGCCGGGCGGCCCTGGTCGAGCGCGGCCTTCGCGGCGCGCAGCAGGCGGTCCTGCGTCTCGGCCTCCTTGTCGCCGCCGCGCAGCTTGCGGCTGAGGTTGGCGAGCCGCCGCTCGACGCTGTCCAGATCGGCCAGCATCAGCTCGGTCTCGATGGTCTCGGCGTCGGCGACCGGATCGACGCGGCCCTCGACATGGGTCACGTCGCCGTCCTCGAAACAGCGCAGCACATGGGCGATGGCGTCGCATTCGCGGATGTTGGCGAGGAACTGGTTGCCCAGACCCTCGCCCTTGCTGGCGCCCTTCACCAGCCCGGCGATGTCCACGAAGGTCAGCCTTGTGGGGATGATGGTTTTCGATCCCGCAACGGCGGCGAGCTTTTCCATCCGCAGGTCGGGCACCGCCACGTCGCCGACGTTCGGCTCGATGGTGCAGAATGGAAAGTTGGCCGCCTGCGCGGCGGCGGTGCGCGTCAGCGCGTTGAACAGCGTGGACTTGCCGACGTTCGGCAGCCCGACGATGCCGCATTTGAAACCCATCGCTCGATCATCCTGACCCGGTTGCGCGCCGCCTTGCGCGCCCCGCCTTGTGCGTCGCGGCGCGGGCGCCGGTCAATCCCGCGAGAACCGCGCCTTCAGCCTTTCCAGCGGCGAAAGGTCCGCTTTCGGCGGCTGATCCGCCGCCTGCGGCGCCGGTGCCGGCGTCGGCGCGGCGCGCGGGGCCTTCGGCTTGGGCGGAGTCACGCGCAGCGCCACCGCGTTCTGGAATCCCGCCGCGTCGCCCGACGCCAGCTTCGGCGCGCCTTCGGCGATCCCGTCGAGCAGCGGATCGAGCCAGACGCGGTCGAGCTTGTGGAACGGATGCAGCACATAGTCGGCGACCCGGTTCCTGTCGCCGGGGTGGCCGATGCCCAGCCGCACGCGGGCGTAGTCGGGGCCGATGTGCTGATGCAGCGAGCGCAGGCCGTTGTGCCCGGCGTGGCCGCCGCCCTGCTTGCAGCGCAGCCGCCCCGGCTCAAGATCAAGCTCGTCGTGAAACACCGTCACGTCCGCCGGGCCGAGCTTGAGAAAGCGCACCGCCTCGCCGACCGACTGGCCGGAGAGGTTCATGAAGGTCTCGGGCTTGAGGATCAGCACCTTCTCGCCCCCGAGCGCGCCTTCGCACAGCCGACCCTGAAACTTCGCGCGCTCCGGCCCGAAACCATGCGCCCGCGCGATGGCGTCAACCGCCATCCAGCCGATGTTGTGGCGCGTGTCGGCGTAGCGCGCCCCAGGATTGCCGAGGCCGACGAACAGCTTCATTTGGCCGCCATCCTGAAAACGAAACCGCGCCGCCCCGGGGCGGGGACGGCGCGGTTGATGCTAGCACGAAGCTGCGGCGCGGATCACGCCTCCGCCGCCGCCTCTTCCTCGCCCTCTTCCTCTTCATCGACGAAGCCGGCGGGGGTCGCGATCGAGCAGATCACGAAATCGCGGTCGGTGATGGTCGGCGTCACGCCCTTCGGCAGGGCGATCGTGGAGATCTTGAGCACGTCGCCCATCTTGGCGTCGGCCAGATCCAGCTCCAGCTTTTCGGGGATGTCGCCCGCCATCACGTTCAGCTCGACCTCGTGGCGCACCACGTTCAGCGTGCCGCCGCGCTTGATGCCGGGGCAGGTTCCCTGATTGAGAAACTCGACCGGGATGAACAGGTTGATGCGCGACTTCTCGCTGAGGCGCTGAAAATCGACGTGGATCGGCATGTCCTTCACCACGTCGCGCTGCACGCCGCGGCACACCACGCGGTTGTCCACGCCGTCCACCTTGACGTTGTGCAGCGAGGACATGAACTTGCCCCGGCGCAGCAGCGTCAGCAACGTGTTGAAGTTCAGACTGATCGCCTGCGGCGCTTCGCCGCCGCCATAGATCACGCCCGGCACCTGGCCATTGCGTCGCGCAGTCCGGGCGGCCCCCTTGCCCGTCCCCTCGCGCGCCGTGGCTTCGAGAATCGTCGTCTCGCCCATGGGTCGCTCCTTCTTGGATCAGCGGCGGTCCTCCAGGGGTGACGGCGCCGCAGGAAAGCGTGGCTCATACGCGATGGCGGCGGATTTGGGAAGGGCGACGGCGAAGGGCGGGCGACGGGCGGGCGACGGCATGGGCGTCACATTGCCGAAATGATGCTTGAAACATTACTATCGTTTGTTTATCCATCAATTGTCACCTTTCAAACCCGATTCGGATCGGCCTGCCGCATGATCTCCGCCGCCCAGTTGCGCGCCGCGCGCGCCCTCCTCGGTCTCGACCAGCGCCAGCTCGCCGAACTGGCCGGGCTGTCTGCGCCGACGATCCAGCGCATGGAGGCGAGCGAGGGGCTTATCCGGGGCAATGTCGATTCCCTGATGAAGCTGACCGCCGCACTCGACCGCGCGGGCGTGGAGCTGATCGCCGAAGGCGCCGCAAGCAGGAGCGACGGGCGCGGCGTGCGGCTGAAGGCGGCCGACGCGGCGCGCGCGCTGACGGCGCAGACGGCGGACGAGGCGGAGCGGCGCTGATGTCCGCAGTCGCGCTCCTGCTGCTGTGCGTCGCGGCGCTGCTGGCCGTGGCGGCGGCGTGCGTCGCCCTCGCCGCGCGGCGCCACGACGGGGCGTCGGCGACACGGTGGATTTATGGCGCGACGCTGGCGGTCTCGGGCTTCGGCTTTCTGGTCGCGCTGACGGCGCTGCTGGGCGCGCCCGGCGCGCCGTCGCGGATCACGCTGCCGCTGGGTCTGCCATGGATCGGCGCGCGTTTCCGGGTGGATGCGCTGGCGGCGTTCTTTCTGATGGTGGTCAATCTCGGCGGCGCGCTGGCGAGCCTCTACGCGCTCGGCTATGGCCGCCACGAGGAGACGCCCTATCGGGTGCTGCCGTTCTATGCGGCGTTTCTGGCGGGCATGAACCTTGTCGTGCTCGCCGACGACGCCTTCTCGTTCCTGCTGGCGTGGGAGTTCATGTCGCTGGCCTCATGGGCGCTGGTGATGACCGGCCACCGCGAGCCTCAGAACACCCGCGCGGGATACGTCTATCTGATGATGGCGGGCTTCGGCGGCTTTGCGCTGTTGCTGGCGTTCGGCCTGATGGCGGGGGCCGAGGGCGGCTATGCGTTCGACGCCATGCGCGCGTCCGGCCACCCGCCGCTTGTCGTGGCGCTGGCGCTGGCGCTGACGCTGGTCGGCGCGGGATCGAAGGCGGGGCTGGCGCCGCTGCATGTGTGGCTGCCGCTGGCGCACCCGGCGGCGCCCAGCCATGTCTCGGCGCTGATGAGCGGCGTGATGACCAAGGTGGCGGTCTATGGCTTCATCCGCATCGTGTTCGACCTGCTGGGCGAGCCTGCGTGGTGGACCGGCATGATCGTGCTGGCGCTGGGCGGCGCGACGGCGGTGCTGGGCATCCTGCACGCGCTGATGGAGAGCGACCTCAAGCGGATGCTGGCCTACAGCACGATCGAGAACATCGGCGTGATCTTCGCCGGGCTGGGGCTGGCGCTGGCGTTCAGGGCCAACGGCATGGACGCCCCCGCCGCGCTGGCGCTGACGGCGGCGCTGTTTCACGTCCTCAACCACTCGTTCTTCAAGAGCCTGCTGTTCTTCGGCGCGGGCGCGGTGCTGACCGCAACCGGCGCGCGCGACATGGAGAAGCTGGGCGGGCTGATCCACCGGATGCCGGCGACCGCCGTGGTTTTCCTCGTCGGCTGCGTGGCGATCTCGGCGCTGCCGCCGCTGAACGGCTTCGCCTCGGAATGGCTGCTGTTCCAGGCGATCATCGAAAGCCCCGATCTGACGCAATGGGGCCTCAAGATCATGGTGCCGGCGGTGGGCGGGATGCTGGCGCTGGCGGCCGCGCTGGCGGCGGCGTGTTTCGTGCGCGCCTACGGGATCGCGTTCCTCGGCCAGCCGCGTTCGGCGCTGGCGCGCGACGCGCATGAGGTGGACGGTTTCTCGCGCGCGGCGATGGCGGCGCTGGCGGGGTTGTGCGTGCTGGCCGGCGTGCTGCCGGGGCTGGCGATCGACGCGCTGTCGCCGGTCGCGCTGAGCCTGGGCGGCGCGCGGATGCCGATGCAGGGCGCGGTCGCGTGGCTGTCGATCATCCCCATCGCCGAAAGCCGCAGCAGCTATAACGGGCTGCTGGTGCTCGTGTTCATCGCGTTCTCGGCGACGCTGGCGGCATGGGCGGTGCATCGCTTCGCGTCGCGCGCGCTGCGCCGCGCGCCCGCCTGGGGCTGCGGCTTTCCCGACGTGGACGCGACCATGCAGTACACCGCCGCCAGCTTCGCGCAACCGCTGCGCCGGGTGTTCGGGACGATGGCGTTCGCCGCCTGCGAGCGGGTGGACATGCCCGCGCCGGGCGACACCCGCCCGGCCAGCCATCGCACCGAGGGCCGCGACCGGATATGGGACGCGCTCTATGCGCCGCTCACCGGCGCGGTCCAGACCGCCGCCGAGCGGCTCAACGTGCTGCAATTCCTCACCATACGGCGCTATCTTAGTCTCGTGTTCATCGCGCTGGTGGCGCTTCTGACGGTGCTGGCGCTATGGACCTGATCCTCGGGCTGTTCGTGCAGGGCGCGCAGATGGCGCTGGTGCTGGCGCTGGCGCCGCTGCTGACGGGGATCGTGCGCAAGGCCAAGGCGCGGCTGACGCGGCGCGTCGGGGCCTCGCTGTGGCAACCCTATCGCGACCTCGCGCGCCTGATGCGCAAGGAGGTCGTGCTGGCGGAGAACGCCTCGTGGCTGTTCCGCGCCGCGCCCTACATGATCTTCGCCGCGACCTGGGTCGCCGCCGCGCTGGTCCCGACCTTCGCGACCGGGCTGACCTTCAGCTGGACCGCCGACCTGATCGCGATCGTGGCGCTGCTGGGATCGGCGCGGTTCTTTCTCGCGCTGGCGGGAATGGACGTCGGCACCGCTTTCGGCGGCATCGGCGCCAGCCGCGAGGTGATGATCGCCTCGCTGGCGGAGCCCGCGATGCTGATGATCATCTTCACGCTGGCGCTGGTCGCCGGTTCGACCCAGCTCTCCACCGTGGCGGCGCAGATGGCGACCCCGGCGGTGGGCCTGCGCTTTTCGCTGGGGCTGGCGCTGGTCGCGCTGGCGGTGGTGGCGCTGGCCGAGAACGCGCGCATCCCGGTGGACAACCCCGCCACGCATCTTGAGCTGACCATGGTGCATGAGGCGATGGTGCTGGAGTATTCCGGCCGCCATCTGGCGATGATCGAGCTGGCCGCGCATCTGAAGCTGCTGCTCTATCTCTCGCTGATCGCCTGCGTGTTCGCGCCGTGGTCGCTGGCGGCGCCGGGCGACGGCGTCGGCGCGCATCTGTGGGGCGTTCTGGCCTGGATCGGCAAGCTGGGCCTTGGCGGCGCGCTGCTGGCGCTGTTCGAGACCTCGATCGCCAAGATGCGGGTGTTCCGCGTGCCGCAGTTTCTCGGCGTCGCGCTGATGCTGGGTCTGCTGGCGACGCTGCTGCTTTTCGTATCGCGGAGCCTGTGATGGGCGGTCTGGCCTTCGACGTCGCGCATCTGCTGGCCGGTGGGCTGGTGCTGGTCAGCTTCATGATGCTGTATCAGGATCGGCTCTATGCGCTGATCAACATCTACGGGCTGCACGCGCTGGCGCTGACGCTGTCGGTGGCGTGGCAGGCGTATATCCAGGACGCGGGCCATCTTTACGTGACGGCGGCCATCGCGCTGATCTTCAAGGCGATCGTCATCCCGCTGGCGCTGATGCGCATCGTGCGCCAGTTCGGCATCCACCGCGAGATCGAGACCGCCGTGGGCATCGGGCCGACCATGCTGGCCGGCATGGGCCTTGTGGCGCTGTCGATGGTGGTGATGCTGCGGGTGACGCCGGACGCCGACCCGCTGGCGCGCGAGGATCTGGCCTTCGCGCTGTCGGTGATCCTGCTGGGGCTGCTGGTGATGGTGACGCGGCGCAACGCGGTAGGGCAGGTGATCGGCTTCATGTCGCTGGAGAACGGGCTGATCCTGGCCGCGACCGGCGCCAAGGGGATGCCGCTGGTGGTGGAGATCTCGGTGGCGTTCTCGGTGCTGATCGCCTTCATCGTGATCGGCGTGTTCCTGTTCCGCATCCGTGAGCGGTTCGACACCGTCGATGTCGGCGCCATGGACGAATTCCGCGGAGAAAAGCGGTGAACGCGGGCGCGAACGCCGCCGATGCGGTCGCCTTCATCCTGCTGATCCCGGTGATCGCGGGCGGGATGCTGGCGGTGCTGCCCGGCTATCGGCTGACCGCGCGGCTGAACGTGGGCGCCAGCCTGCTGACCTTTCTGGTCGCTCTGACGCTGCTGTGGGCCGAGCGTCCGGCGCCGGGCGCCTATCTGCTGGTGGACGACCTCAACATCGTGTTCATCGTGCTGAACACCTTCGTCGGCTTCACCGCCAGCGTGTTCAGCGCGGGCTATATCGCCCATGAGCTTGAGACCGGGCGGCTGACGCCGACCTACCTGCGGTTCTATCACGCCATGTATCAGATCATGATGTTCGGCATGAACCTTGCGTTCGTGTCCAACAACATCGGCCTGATGTGGGTGGCGGTGGAGCTGGCGACGCTGACCACGGTGCTGATGGTCGGCCTCTACCGCACGCCCGAGGCGCTGGAGGCGGCGTGGAAGTATTTCATCCTCGGCAGCGTCGGCATCGCGCTGGCGCTGTTCGGCACCATCCTCGTCTATATGGCGGCGCAGCCGGTGGTGGGCGAAGGCGGCGAGGCGATGGTGTGGACCACGCTGGTCGCCAACGCCGCCGCCTTCGACCCCGCGCTGCTGAACCTCGCCTTCGTGTTCCTGATCCTGGGCTATGGCACCAAGGTCGGCCTCGCGCCGCTGCATGCCTGGCTGCCCGACGCCCACGCCGAAGGCCCGACGCCGATTTCGGCGGTGCTGTCGGGGCTGCTGCTGAACGTGGCGCTCTACGCCGTGCTGCGCTTCAAGATATTGCTGACCGCCAGTCCCGGCGCGCTGGCGCCGGGGCCGCTGATGGTGGTGATGGGGCTGACCTCGCTGATCTTCGCGGCGTTCATGCTGTATCGCCGCCGCGACATCAAACGCATGTTCGCCTATTCCTCGATCGAGCACATGGGCATCATCGTGTTCGCCTTCGGCATGGGCGGGCCGCTGGCCAATTTCGCCGGGCTGGTGCACATGGTGATGCACAGCCTGACCAAATCGGCGATCTTCTATGCGGTCGGCCATATCGCGCAGGTCAAGGGCACGCAGAAGATCGCCGAGATCCAGGGGCTGACCGCCAGCCACCCGGTGCTGGGCTGGGGTCTGGTGGCGGGCGTGGTCGCCATCGCCGGGATGCCGCCGATGGGCGTGTTCATGAGCGAGTTTCTGGTGGTCAGCTCGACCTTCGCGCGCGAGCCGCTGCTGGCGATACCGCTGGTGCTGGGGCTGCTGCTGGCGTTCGGCGCGCTGCTGCTGCGGGTGACGGGGCTGGCCTTTGGCGCGCCGCACGGCGGGATGGGCCGTGTCGAGGGCAGCCACCTGCCGATGTTCGCGCATCTGGCGCTGGTGTTCGTGGCCGGATTCTACCTGCCGCCGCCGCTGGTGGCGTGGTTCCGCCATGTCGCGGCGCTGCTGGGATGACGCGGGGGAGGAACGGCGGATGCCTGCGCTGAAGCAACTGCTGGACAGCGGGCGCGCGGTGGAGGGGAGCCGCCCCTGCCCGCGCGCGGTGGTCGCGGCGCCCGCGTGGCGTAACGCGGCGGGGCGGCTGGCGTCGGGGCGGCTGGCGCTGCTGGGGCTGTGGGGCGAGCCGGAGGCGGCGCACATGGCGTTGCGCGACACGCAGACCGGCGAAGTGGGGGTGATCTCGATCCTGTGCCCGGAGCGGCGCTATCCGTCGGTCAGTGAGCGCCATCCGCCCGCGCTGCGGCTGGAGCGGACGCTGCGCGACCTCTACGGCCTCACGCCCGAAGGCCTGCCCGACCCGCGCCCCTGGCTTGACCATGGCTGGGGCGGCGCGGCGGCCCCCGAACCCTATCCGTTCCTGCCGGTCGAGGGCGACTGCCTGCACCAGATCGCGGTGGGGCCGGTGCACGCGGGGATCATCGAGCCGGGCCACTTCCGCTTCACCGCCAGCGGCGAGACCGTGGTGCGGCTGGAGCAGCGGCTGGGCTATACCCACAAGGGCGTCGAGGCGCTGGCCGAGGGCGCGGAGATCGGCGCTGCGGCGCGGCTGGCGGGCCGGGTTTCGGGCGACAGCACGGTGGCCTATGCGCTGGCGTTCAGCCGCGCGGTCGAAGCGGCGCTGGGGGTGACGGCGCCGCCGCGCGCGGCATGGCTGCGCGGGCTGATGGCGGAGCTTGAACGGCTGGCCAACCACGTCAGCGACATCGGCGCGATCTGCAACGACGCGGCGTTTCCGCTGCTGCACACGCACGGCGGCATCCTGCGCGAACAGACGCTGCGCGCCTGCGACGCGGCGTTCGGCCACCGCATGATGCGCGACTGCATCCGCCCCGGCGGGGTGGCGGCCGACCTCGCGCCCGACGGCGTCGCCGCGCTGCGCGCGCTGACGCGGTCGTTCGCGCAACGGTTCCCGGCGATGGTGCGCGTCTATGACGAGACGCCCTCGCTGCTCGACCGCACCACCGGCGCAGGCGTGCTGACGCCCGCGCTTGCGCGCCAGTATGCGGCAGGCGGGTATGTCGGCCGCGCTTCGGGGCGCGATTTCGACGCGCGGCTGGCGATGCCCTATGCGCCCTATGACGCGCTCAGCTTCACCGCGCCGACGCGCGAGGACGGCGACGTGCACGCGCGGATCTGGGTGCGCATTCTCGAAGTCGAACAGACGCTGGCGCTGATCGGCCAGATTCTCGACCGCCTGCCTGAAGGCCCGCTCAGCGAAGCCCTGCCCGCGCCGGACGCGCCCTGCGAGGGGCTGGCGGTGGTCGAGGGGTTTCGCGGCGACGTGCTGGCCTGGGTGCGCATCGACGCCGACGGGCGCGTGGCGCGGATGCACCTGCGCGATCCGTCGTGGTTTCAGTGGCCGCTGCTGGAGGCGGCGATCGAGAACAACATCGTCGCCGATTTTCCGTTGTGCAACAAGTCGTTCAACTGCTCCTACTCCGGCTGCGATCTGTAAGGGGAGACGCCCGTGCGCGCTTTGCTGCTTGAGGGACTGCTCCGCCGGCCGCTGACCGACGCGGCGCCCGCGCCCGGGGATGCGGCGTTGGAGGAGCTGGCGCAGACGCTGGGCCGGGCGGCGCGACGCAAGCTGGGGCGCAGCCTGTCGATCCGCGAGGTGGACGCAGGCTCGTGCAACGGCTGCGAGCTTGAGATCAACGCGCTGGGCGGCGCCTATTACGACATCGACCGCTTCGGCCTGCGCTTTGTCGCCTCGCCGCGCCACGCCGACGTGCTGATGGTGACCGGGCCGGTGACGCGGAACATGCGCGAGGCGTTGCTGCGCGTGCATGAGGCGACGCCCGATCCGAAATGGGTGGTGGCGGTGGGCGACTGCGCGCTGGACGGCGGCTGCTTCAAGGGCAGTCCGGCGATCTGCGGCGGCGTGGCCGCGGTGCTGCCGGTGGACCTGCACATCCCCGGCTGCCCGCCGCGCCCGGTTGAGATGATCAAGGGCCTGCTGGCGCTGATCGACCGCATGGCCTGATCGCGCCCGCCGGGCGAGAGGCGACGGCGGCCGCGGTCACGCCGCCGCGCCGCCCTCCTCCAGCAGCGCCGCCGCCGTCGCCTCGTCGGTGATCAGCGCCGAGGCGAGGCCGCCGGTGAGCGCGGCGCGCAGGGGAAGCGTCTTCTGCGGGCCGCAGCCGATCAGCACGGTCAGCCGCTGCGGCGGGATCTCCAGCGGCAGGCTGGCGATGCGCCGGCTCACCGCGCCCTCGACCAGGCGGCCTTGCGCGTCGAACGGCCAGCCGGTGATCTCCCCCACGGCGCCCGCCGTGACCAGTTCCGCGATGTCGGCGTCGGTCATGAATCCGTCGCGGTGGATCGGCGCGTTCCACGCGATTTCGCTGACGCCGAAAAAGCTGGCGCGGGCCTGCGCGCGCAACGCGTGCAGCACCGAGAAGGCGCGCTGGTTCTGGATCGCCGCGCGCTCGGCCTCCGTCTCGGCCATCACCGGCGCGGGCATCGGATAGCGCTGCGCGCCGACCTTGTCGCCCAGCCGCATCACCACGTCATAGGGACTGGCGTGGCCGCCCGCCGCCATCGAGCCGACCAGCGAGACGATCTTGTGCTGCGGTCGGTCGAGCGTGTCCATCTCCTCCACCGCCGCGCGCATGGTGCGCCCGGTGCCGACGCAGATGACGGTGGGCGCCCTGGCCGACAGCGCGCGTTGCAGCCGCGCCGCCAGCGCGCCGGCCACCCCCGCCACCGAACCGGGCGCCGCCGGGTCGGTGGGCGCCACGTCGCAGAACGCCAGCGCGAATCGCCGCCTCAGCCGCTCCGCCAGCGCAAGGCCGGTCGCGAGCGGATGGTCCAGGCGAAACTTGATCAGCTTGTCGCTGACCGCCAGCGCCACCAGCCGCTGCACCGCCTGCCGCGACAGGTCAAGCTGGGCGGCGATCTCGTCCTGTGTGCGCCCGGCGATGAAATAGAGCCACGCGGCGCGCGCGGCGTCCTCTCGGCGCCTGTCCGCCAACGGGGTCTCGCTCTCCGCGTTCTGGCCGCGCATCGCCGCCGCTCCTTTCCGCCCGCGCCCGGCGCGGCTCCTTTCGTTGTAACGCAACAATCGGTCGCCGCAATGCGGGCGAACGCCCGCCTGAGGGGTGAATATCCCGCCTTGACGCATCAATGCTTGACAGACTCGCCGCAACATGCGAGCAAACGCTCAATACTAGGGCGAATGCCCGTAATCCAGGTGGAGGAAACACATGAGCCTTCTACGCACCGGCCTTGCCGTGGGCGCTTTGCTGGCGTCAACCGCGCTCGCCAGCGCGCAGACCGTGACCATCGCGACCGTGAACAACGGCGACATGATCCGGATGCAGAAGCTGACCGACGACTTCACCGCAAAACACCCCGGCATCACGCTTGAGTGGGTGACGCTGGAGGAGAACGTGCTGCGTCAGCGCGTCACCACCGACATCGCCACCAAGGGCGGCCAGTATGACGTGGTGACCATCGGCACCTATGAGGCGCCGATCTGGGCGAAGCAGGGCTGGCTGGCGCCGCTCGACGGCATGGCCGCCGACTATGACGTGGACGATCTGCTGCCGCCGATCCGCGCCGGGCTGAGCGTGGATGGCAAGCTCTACGCCGCGCCGTTCTACGGCGAGAGCTCGATGGTGATGTATCGCACCGACCTGATGGAGAAGGCCGGGCTGACCATGCCCGACGCGCCCACCTGGGCGTTCATCGCCGAGGCCGCCCGCGCGATGACCGACAAGGACGCCGGGATCTACGGCGTGTGCCTGCGCGGCAAGGCCGGCTGGGGCGAGAACGCGGCGTTCATCACCGCCACCGCCAATTCGTTCGGCGCCCGCTGGTTCGACATGGACTGGAAGCCGCAGTTCGACAGCCCGCAGTGGCGCGAGACGCTGGACTTCTACATCACGCTGATGAACGAAGCCGGCCCTCCGGGCGCGTCGTCCAACGGCTTCAACGAGAACCTCGCGCTGTTCCAGACCGGCAAGTGCGGCATGTGGATCGACGCCACCGTGGCCGCCTCGTTCGTGACCAATCCCAACGAGAGCACCGTCGCCGACAAGGTCGGCTTCGCGCTGGCGCCGGACACCGGGCTGGGCAAGCGCGCCAACTGGCTCTGGGCGTGGTCGCTGGCGATCCCCGCCAGCTCCGGCGACATCGACGCCGCCAAGACCTTCATCGGCTGGGCCACCGACAAGGCCTATCTGGAGCTTGTCGCCTCCAAGGAGGGCTGGGCCAACGTGCCGCCGGGCACGCGCACCTCGCTCTACCAGAACCCCGCCTATCTTGAGGCGGCCCCGTTCGCGCAGATGACGCTCGACTCGATCATGGCCGCCGATCCGACCAACCCGACGGTCGAACCTGTGCCTTACACCGGCATCCAGTTCGTCGCGATCCCCGAGTTTCAGGGAATGGCCACCGCCATCGGCCAGCAGTTCTCCGCCGCGCTCGCCGGGCAGACGACCGCCGAGCAGGCGCTGGCCAGCGCGCAGGCGCTCGCCACCCGCGAAATGACGCGCGGCGGCTACATCAAGTAGCCGCCAGCCCGCCCGCCCCGGCGACGGGGCGGGCGCGCCGCTTCGCCGACCCGCACCGATCCTTCGCCCGGCAAGGGAGGCCATCGCCATGGCGACGACCCACACACGCGCTGCGGCGCGGCTGATGCTTGCGCCCTCGGTGATCATGCTGCTGGCCTGGATGATCATCCCGCTCAGCATGACGCTCTACTTCTCGTTCCTGCGCTACAATCTGCTGATGCCGGGCATGGAGACCTGGGCGGGGATCGAGAACTACCAGTATTTCCTCACCGATCCGGCGTTCTTCGCCGCTCTTGGCAACACGCTGATGCTGGTGGGCGGGGTTCTGCTGATCACCATCGTCGGCGGCACGCTGATCGCGCTGCTGCTGGATCAGCCGATCTGGGGACAGGGCGTCGTGCGGCTGCTGGTGATCGCGCCGTTCTTCGTGATGCCCACGGTCTCGGCGCTGGTGTGGAAGAACATGCTGATGCACCCGGCCAACGGGCTGTTCGCGTGGATCGCGCAGACCTTCGGCTTTCAGGCGGTGGACTGGCTCGGCGCGATGCCGCTCTTGTCGATCATCCTGATCGTGGCGTGGCAATGGCTGCCGTTCGCGACGCTGATCATCCTGACCGCGCTGCAATCGCTGGATCAGGAGCAGAAGGAGGCCGCCGAGATGGACGGCGCCGGGCCGTTCGCGATCTTTCTCGCGATCACCCTGCCGCATCTGTCGCGCGCGCTGACGGTGGTGGTGCTGATCCAGACCATCTTTCTGCTGAGCGTGTTCGCCGAGATCCTGGTGACCACCAACGGCGGGCCGGGCACGGCCAGCACCAACATCGCCTTCCTCGTCTATGCGCAGGCGCTGTTGCAGTTCGACGTCGGCACCGCGTCGGCGGGCGGCGTCGTCGCGGTGATCCTCGCCAACATCGTCGCGATCTTCCTGATCCGCATCGTCGGCAAGAACCTGGACAGGTGACATCATGGCCCGCGCAACAACCACCCGGCATCGCGTCGTCGTCACCGCAGCGGCGTGGACGGTCGGCTTCCTGCTGTTCTTTCCGATCCTGTGGACGTTCCTGACCAGCTTCAAGTCGGAGGCGACGGCGGTGCAGATCCCGCCCGCGTTCCTGTTCTTCGACTGGACGTGGGAGAACTATGTCGAGGTCAACGTGCGGTCGGATTACTTCCGCTTCGCGATGAACTCGGTGGTGATCGCGGTCGGCTCGGTGCTGCTGGGGCTGCTGATCGCCATTCCCGCCGCGTGGTCGATGGCCTTCGCGCCGACCAAGCACACCAAGGACATCCTGATGTGGATGCTCTCCACCAAGATGCTGCCCCCCGTGGGCGTGCTGGTGCCGCTCTACCTGCTGTTTCGCGACTGGGGGTTGCTCGACACCCGCACCGGGCTGGTGGTGGTGATGATGCTGATCAACCTGCCGATCATCGTCTGGATGCTCTACACCTACTTCAAGGAGATCCCCGGCGAGATCCTTGAAGCTTCGCGCATGGACGGCGCCACGCTGGGCAAGGAGATCGTGTTCGTGCTGGCGCCGATGGCGGCGCCGGGCATCGCCTCCACCCTGCTGCTCAACGTGATCCTGGCGTGGAACGAGGCGTTCTGGACGCTGAACCTGACCGCCGCCAAGGCCGCGCCGCTGACCGCGTTCATCGCCTCCTACTCCAGCCCCGAGGGGCTGTTCTGGGCCAAGCTGTCCGCCGCCTCGATGATGGCCATCGCGCCGATCCTGGTGCTGGGCTGGTTCTCGCAAAAGCAACTGGTGCGCGGCCTGACCTTCGGCGCCGTGAAGTAAGGGAGCGATCCGATGGGAAGCATCACGCTGGAGAAGGTCGCCAAGAAGTTCGGCGACGTGGACGTGATCCACGGCGTGGATCTGGAGGTGAAGGAAGGCGAGTTCGTCGTGTTCGTCGGGCCCTCGGGCTGCGGCAAGTCCACCCTGCTGCGGCTGATCGCGGGGCTGGAGGACATCTCCGGCGGCACGCTGCGCATCGACGGCAAGGACGCGACCGGCCTGCCCCCCGCCAAGCGCGGGCTGGCGATGGTGTTCCAGTCCTACGCGCTCTATCCGCACATGAGCGTTTACAAGAATATCGCGTTCCCGCTGAAGATGGCGGGGATGGACAAGGCCGCCATCGACGCCAAGGTGCGCGCGGCGGCGAAGGTGCTGAACCTCACCGACTATCTCGACCGCCGGCCGGGGCAGCTTTCCGGCGGCCAGCGCCAGCGCGTCGCCATCGGCCGGGCCATCGTGCGCGAACCGGCGGCGTTCCTGTTCGACGAGCCGCTCAGCAACCTCGACGCCGCGCTGCGCGTGAACATGCGGCTGGAGATCAGCGAGCTGCACAACACGCTCAAGACCACGATGATCTACGTCACCCACGATCAGGTCGAGGCGATGACCATGGCCGACAAGATCGTGGTGTTGAGCGCGGGGCGCATCGAACAGGTCGGCTCACCGCTGGAGCTGTATAACCACCCGCGCAACCTGTTCGTGGCCGGTTTCATCGGCTCGCCGAAGATGAACCTGATCGAGGGGCCGCTGGCGGCGGCGAAGGACGCGAAAACCATTGGCGTGCGGCCCGAGCACATCCACCTGTCGCGGACCGAGGGCGACTGGACCGGCACGGTGCGCGTCGCCGAGCACCTCGGCTCCGACACCTTCCTGCATGTGCAGGTCGAGGGCGCCGGGCAGATCACGGCGCGGGCGCCGGGCGAGTTCACCGTGCGCCACGGCGATGCGGTGCGCCTGACGCCCGACCCCGCCCACCTCTATCGGTTCGACGCAGACGGGAACGCGATTCAATGAGCAGATTCGCAGACAAATCGGTGATGATCACCGGTGCCGCGCGCGGCATCGGCCGCACCTTCGCCGAGGCCTTCGCCGCCGAGGGCGCGACGGTCGCCATCGCGGACATCGACCTTGCGCGCGCCGAGGCGTCCGCCCGCGAGATCGGGCCGAAGGCTTACGCCGTGAAGCTGGACGTGACCGATCAGGCCTCGATCGACGCGGCGGTGGCGGCGGTGACGGCGCGCGCCGGGGGGCTGGACATCCTGATCAACAACGCCGCGCTGTTCGACGCCGCGCCCATCGTCGAGATCACCCGCGCCAGCTATGACAAGCTGTTCGCGGTCAACGTCGCGGGGTCGCTGTTCACGCTCCAGGCGGCGGCGAAGGCGATGATCGCGCAGGGGCGCGGCGGCAGGATCATCAACATGGCCAGCCAGGCCGGGCGGCGCGGCGAGCCGCTGGTGGCGGTCTATTGCGCCACCAAGGCGGCGATCATCTCGCTGACGCAATCGGCGGGGCTGGACCTGATAAAGCACCGCATCAACGTCAACGCCATCGCGCCGGGCGTGGTGGACGGCGAGCACTGGGACGGCGTGGACGCGCTGTTCGCGAAATACGAAAACCTCAAGCCCGGCGAGAAAAAGCGCATGGTCGGCGAAGCGGTGCCCTATGGCCGGATGGGCACGGCGCAGGATCTGGTCGGCATGGCGCTGTTTCTCGCCTCGCCCGAGGCCGAGTATATCGTGGCGCAGACCTACAACGTGGACGGCGGCAACTGGATGAGCTGACCGCCGGGAAAGGATGCGCGATGCCAACGGCGATCTTCTGGGACATGGACGGCACGCTGCTCGACAGCGAGCCGCTGCACGAGGCGGCGCTGGTGGCGGCGCTGGAGGCGATGGGCATCGTCGCGCCGCCGGAGTTCCATTCCCTCGTGGTCGGCCGCGACGCGCGCGCGATCCATGGCTGGTGCGCCGAGCATCTGGGGCTGACGCTGGCGCTGGAGCCGTGGCTGCGGCTGAAATACCGCACCTACTTCGCCTCGCTGCACCGGTTGCAGCCGCGCGAGGGCGCGGTGGATCTGTTTCACGCGTTGCGCGCGGCGGGCGCGACGCAGGCGGTGGTGTCGAACTCCGACCGTCTGGTGGTGGCGGCCAATCTCGACGCGGCGGGCCTGAGCGCGCCCGCGCAACTCACCGTCAGCCGCAACGACGTGCGCCGGGGCAAGCCCGACCCCGAGCCCTATCTGCGCGCCGCCTGGCTGAGCGGCGCCGAGCCCGCGCGCTGCATCGCGGTCGAGGACAGCGTGACCGGCGCGCGCGCCGGCGTGGCGGCGGGGATGCGCACGCTGTTCTGGCCGCAGTCCGAGCAAGGCACGCCGTCAGGGGCGGAGCGGATCAAGGACATGGCGCATCTGGCGTCGGTGCTGAAGGAAGGATTCTGAGCCATGACCGTGAAGCTGTCGCTCGCCGCCCTGCCCGCTCTGCCCGCCGGGGTCGCCGCGCCGCGCTATCGCCGCGAGCAGCTCTCGCCGGGGATCGTGCATATCGGCGTCGGCAACTTTCACCGCGCGCATCAGGCGGTGTATCTGG
>Ga0210015_1002233_pt1 | contig 18361 bp, 17 predicted proteins | sample CryGeymeta201522_FD_185471 | JGI IMG/M metagenome (GOLD analysis project Ga0210015, IMG submission 185471) | Groundwater microbial communities from Crystal Geyser aquifers in Utah, USA - Crystal Geyser metaG 2015-22 (SPAdes) (version 2) | ecosystem: Environmental > Aquatic > Deep subsurface >... | reverse complement strand
TACTTGCCAAGCAAAAAAACCAAATAACTCAACTTGCACAGCAAACGAGCAATGCACAAACAACAACTGTTATAATAAAACCTGCCGCCCATCAACTTGGAACTGCGACACAACAGCAAACTGCACACCAACTCAATTCTGCAACACATCTCATACTTGCCAAGCAAAAAAACCAAATAACTCAACTTGCACAGCAAACGAGCAATGCACAAGCAACAACTGCATGAATGATGGAAAATGTCATCCAAGCAGTTGGGAATGCGTTAATGCAACTGCAGAATACAACTCAACACATTACTGTGATTCAAGTCATAAAATTAAGACAAAGAAAGCAGATGATAACACCTGCACAGCAAATTATGAATGTCAAAACAAGAACTGCATAAACATATCATTAGCAGATCGTTGTTTTGATGGTTCAGGGGAATTTTATAAACAAAAATGTGCGCCAGCAAAGTGGGAATGCCCTTGCGCTGACTCGCCAATGAACGACGGAAAGGGCAATAATGGAACTTATTATTGTACGCCAAATAATACAATAATTGTTGCTAATTTAGGTCTTAATATTTTAAAAACAGCTGATAAACAAAAAGCAAAAGTTGGGGGAAATATTACTTATACTATTAAGATAAATAACACAGGCAATGTTCCATTAACAAATATTACTGTTGTTGACGGTTTGCTTAATTGGTCTCAGAACATCGCGCGCTTAAATGCGAGCAAAAGCACCACTTTTGAAGTCAATTATACTGTAAAATATAATGATCTTTCTGCGACCAAATATAAAAATAGCGATAAGAAAACAAAAGAAATAATAGAAGATAAAATAGATAAGCAACTTGATACAATTGCTGATAACAATAAGAAAAAAAATAGTATCTCTTTATTAAAGGAAAAAATAGATCTAAATCAACAGCAGCAAGATGTATTACCTATAAATAAAATAATTAATGTTGTTATTGCAACAGGTCAGTTTAACCCAATCATTTCAGCAAGCGGGATAAGTATATTGGATGTAAATAGCCCGAACACAACATTAACAAAAAATATTACTTATTCTTCTGAGCCAGTAAAAGTTGGAGATGAGATAATTTATAATATTACTTTGAAAAATAATGGTGATATAGCAGATGATTTGACAATAAGGGATATGTATGACTTTAAATTAGATATAATAAATATATCTTCTACTTGTGCTAATTTTGTTGGTGGTTGCAATACAACAACAAATAAATGCAATTGGAATCTTTCTCTGGCTAGTTTAACAAATTGTAATATAATTATAAAAACACAAACAATTTTTGAAGCCAACAATACTGAAGCAGTCAAAACATATGCAGCGAACGCAACATCTACTTATACTAATGAAACAAGTGAGGTATCAAAGGCACAGATAAATATAATTTATATATTTTATAGAGATGCTGATAATGACAGCTATGGAAATCCATTTATTAACACAACTCAAATCAACAATGCAACAATTCCAAGTGGATATGTAAGAGATAATACTGATTGTGATGATAGTTCTAGTACTATATATCCTGGATCAAGCAGTGAAGATAGTAATTGCAATGTTATAGATGATAACTGCAATGGTAGAGTTGATGAAAATTGTGACCTTGGTAAACCTCATACTTATACTTGCTACAAAGATGCTGACAACGACGGCTATGGAAACGCAACAGATTCAATAGCTCAAACCATTTCTGCTTGCTCATCAGGATATACAACAGACAACACAGACTGCGATGATAGCAATGCATCAATTCATCCAGGAGCAACAGAAATCTGCAATGAAGTAGATGATAACTGTAATGGAACAATAGATGAAGGATGCGAATGTAAGAACAAAGAACATCGAAATTGCACAGATACAACAAAACAAGGTATATGTAAGGATGGAATTCAAACTTGTGCGGATGGGATTTGGGGCCCTTGCATTGGCAAAAATCCACAACCAATAAATTGTAATAACAATCTAGATAATAACTGCAATGGAATAATAGATAGTCAAGAATCAACTTGCTCAACATCTTGTAAGAAAACCACTTATGAAATTTGTACATATGCTAACAATAAAGATGTAAATCCTAAATGTGTCTCACAAAGTCAAAGTGCATCTTTTTTAGTTTGTGTTGCTACTTATGCTAATATAGAAGAAATTGCAGAAAAAGCAGTAGGACAAACAACATTATTTTCAATAAAAGCAGAATCATCTGCAATAGATGGTTGGTGGAAAGTGGGCAGCAATATAAAGTGGGAATCTTTATATCTTGGCGGAAAGTTCTATATAAATAGTGTAAATACTTATAATATTAAACTTAACAAAAGTTGTGGGGGTGAGAATTATTGCAAAGTCAGTGATGATTCAGGAGAGTGTGGTGTTATGTTTACAATTACTTCTATTTCTTGTATTTGCGGCGATGGAATTTGTGGTATAAATGAAGATTGTCCTAAGGATTGCAAACCAAAGACAGAAGAGATTGGAGGAGATAGTGCAACTACAAGAGGAGGAACAATATCAGCAGGCGAACTTCAGCAACTTTTAGAACAACAAAGAGCCTTTTTGTGTGGTAATAGGATTTGTGATTTAGGGGTAGAAAGCTGTCGAAGTTGTCCATCTGATTGTGGTGATTGTAGTGGTTCTTATTGCGGCGACGGAAAATGTGATTATTCTGTTGGAGAAAGTTGTAAAACTTGTACTGTTGATTGCGGTTTTTGTAAAATAGATGGAAAATATTGCGGCGACGGAAAATGTGATTATTCTGTTGGAGAAAGTTGTAAAACTTGTACTGTTGATTGCGGTTTTTGTAAAATAGATGGAAAATATTGCGGCGACGGTATATGCGATGAAGATGAAAAAAGTTTTTGTGTGGTAGATTGTGGTACAGATGGTTTGGTAGGAAGAGATAAAACTAGCGAGTGCGATAAATGTAATTATCTAATATTTGCTTGTATTCCTAATACCCTTGCTTGGATTTTGTTGCTCATTTTTACACTCTTATCAACATTTTTTGCATATTTGTTAATAAAGAAAAAAGCGAACTTCAGTTTGCCTATTTCTTTTGAAGATCTAAAATCAAATCCAAAACAGGCGATTGCAAATTTATTTGAAAAAGAGAATATTCCTTATATTGCAATACTTCTCGCTGTTTTAATTGTTCCTTTGATAGCTGCGATAATTATAAGTGTATGTTTGCTTTCGCAGATTATAATTATTTTGGCTTTGGTTTTTGGGGCAATTCTTGGAGCGTTGTCTTTGATAGAGAAGATAAAAGAAAGAGGAGGAATAAAAGAATTTATAAATAATAAAGCACTATCAATTGGAAAAATCAAAGATGCATTAAACAACACAATAGCAAAACTTACAAAAAAAGGAGTAGACAAATCTACTGATAAAACTGCTTCTGTTTTAGATCGAACAAAATTAATCACAATCGCTGCATCTGCCCTTGCATCAAAAGGTATTAAGGTCTCAACATCTGATTTAGTTGCGAGCCAATTTGATTATCAAAGCAAACAATATATTCGCGTTTTAACAAAAGATAAAAAACATGAAATAATTCTTGACTTAGATGGCAAGGTGTTGAGAGTTATTTAATTTGGTTTTGTTGCGAAGCTTCACTATTTTTATCTTTACCTTTTACTTAAAATATTTTTTTAACTATCCCTACACTAATAAAACAAACACACATAAATTATTTTAATATGTTGTCTTTATACCAACTGTTGTTAGCTATTTTGATAAATGGGTGTTAAAGGTTAGTTAATAAACTATAGTAAATTTTTAGAGTGTAAGAAACACCTAATAGAGAGTGGAATAAGGTTAGAGATAAAGAATGCGCAAAATATTAACTACTACCAATAATCAAACATTTTTTATTTTACTCAGCAAACTTAAGATTCTTTGTCAGTTGCAGGCAAACCAATAATATTATCAATAATAACAACATCCTTTATTGCATTGACGCTATTGTAGGGTATTTTAATACCTTTTGTAGAGCTACTAATAAGTGCCTGAATGCGCGAACTTCCTGCGCGAACTTCTATTTTATGAATTGAGTCACTTGTGATGATTAAATCCTCAATAGTTCCTACATATACTCCGTTGTTTAGATAAACTTTGCGTCCAAACAAATATGAAAGTGATCTAGTGGAAACTTCTTCTGCCATAACATATTTAGTAAGGGATTTAAAAACCCCTATATTTTTATATGAATTGTTAAGATATATAGTAGATAATTAGATTTAAAAAGGAAGCAAATGTGTTTGTGTCTTGCGAAATTTAAAGATATTTGCGAGTGTTAACATCATATTTTTGTTAAGAATTCACAATCTAATATTATTTTTTGTTAAGAATTCACAATTTAATATTATTTTTCACATCAAGGAGCGCGAATTAATATTATTTTTTGTTAAGAATTCACAATTTAATATTATTTTTCACATCAAAGAACGCAAATTTAGATTCAATACCTATTATAAAAATAAGAAATACAACACAAAAAAATTAAAAAACAAAATAATTCTTTAACAAACACTTTCAGAAAGTCTTGGTTATATAAACCTTAAAAGGTCTAAAAACATAAAACATTAAAAGCATTGAAGTGGTTGCTTTTTATTGAACTTAAAAAATAATAATAAAAAAAGAATATACAATAACATTATAAAAATTTTTAACAGCACGATTCTTCAAAACTATGAAAATAATTCTGCAAAAATTTTTTAACAAAAAACAAAGCACTTTATCAAAACATCAAAAAGCGCCTAATAACAACACATCAGAATGTAAGTTATCATCATAGTTCAGACCGCCTATCTTTCATCATTTGTGCTTATGATTTTTACACAAAACACAATATAAACACGAAGAAAAGCAAACATATTAAATTGAGTTTAACATAATTTGCAACTATAAATTTAATTTACATAATATTGTTTTAAATCTTTTGAGACAGAACCATAAACTTAAACAAGCGAAGTTATCTGAACATCTGTTAAAGAAGTAATAATTCTTTCAAGTGTGTGTTTTTCTTTAAGTAGCTTTTGAAGATTGCAGTGCTTTAGTTCTGCGCCATCTTCGCCCACAAAATTGCATTCAACTGCTTCATCAAAACTATAAATCTTTTCTGCTGAATCAACATATGCTTCCTGTGTAGATATAATATCTAAAATTACATTAATTTTATTAAGTTTGTTTACATAAAACAGATGAGTTTGCCTTAAAATTTCCTCGCTTTTAACTGCCCATAAAAAATCAAATCTCGCCTTTTCTTCTACACGCTCTTTTTTTATATATTCAGCAATTCCTTTGCTTTGAAGAATATACAAATACTTACAAGCTATCCTCCGCTCATAATCTACTTTCAAACAAGAATCTTCATAAACAAAGTCTAATTTTAATTTATATAAAAAATCAGCACATTCTTCACCTAAAACACTTTTTAAAAAATACTTAATGTGTTTCAATGCTTCTAAACTAGCAGGTGTTTTTGTATGTTTTTTAGGAAAAGTATAAGTTTCTGGCTGCAATATTTCTTTTTTTAAAACAATTTTTGCAGTTGATTTTTTAGTCATTTTTCTTAATTCTTGTTTTTCAGGTTTTATTTTTCCAATATCTTTTCTTAATTCTTGTTTTTCAGGTTTTATTTTTCCAATATCTTTTCTTAATTCTTGTTTTTCAGGTTTTATTTTTCCAATATCTTTTCTTAATTCTTGTTTTTCAGGTTTTATTTTTCCAATATCTTTTCTTAATTCTTGTTTTTCAGGTTTTATTTTTCCAATATCTTTTCTTAATTCTTGTTTTTCAGGTTTTGGTTTTTTAGTGACTTTTGAATATTTTCCTTGGTTTTTTGAAAAAGACATTGTTTTGGCCATAAATTATTGTGTTTTTAATATAACACTCAAAAGTTTGATTTGCATAAACCCAAAGATATTTGAAAGATTTTATCAAACTCTAAGAGATTTCAGTAATATTAGCAGATCCTTTTGTTAACTTGTTAATTTGTGAGAGAAATTCTATTTTTTGGTTAGCTGTTAATTCAACTGTTGCTTCGAGAGAACCATCATTGCGATATTCAAACTTTTGTGATTGAAACTTTTTTAAAATACCGTAACTGCGCGGAGCATATTCTGGAGAAATAACAATAAGTAGTTTAATTTTCTCAAAAGAAAGGGGAAGAATTGGCTGGATTTTTTTCACTACTACTTGAATTTGCTTTTCAAGCGGTTGATATAAATCTATTTTAAAATTAACTTGGTCTATTGCTAATTCAATGCGTTCAGTAGGAATTATTGTTTTTGTAACAGAATCAACTGCGTTTCGCTGAATTGCGGTAACAAGTTGCGCCAATTTTTGATTCATTATTTTTCTTTTTTGTTCTACTGTAATTTCAACAATTCCTTCTTTAATCATAATAATAGCAATTTCGCGCTTATTTTCAGTGCCAAAAGTACGAGTTAAACCTTCTTTTTTTGCAATGTTTCCTGCATCTGCATTTAAATATATTTCACTGACTACCAAAATATCTTCAAGTTTTAAACCACTTATATCTTTATCTGTTTCTGCTGATTTTATCTTTTCAATTGCGTTTGGTTTTGCCAAAATTTCAAAAGAATATTCTGCTTTTTTATAATTTACTTTTACAGCGTTTTTAATCTCTATTTTTCTAATCTTTTCACCCATACTAAATGCCATATGTTATTTATGCAAAGCCTAACTATAAAAAGTTGCTATAAACTGTAATTTCTTGCAGAACAAGAAAATTATAAATAGTTTATAAAGTAAACTTTGTATATTGCATTATTAAAGCGAATTTTTAATAAGTTATATTTTAAGTTATTGTTTATTTTTAGTTTATTAAAACAATTTATGAAAATAGGAATCATTGGAAAACCAAATATAGGAAAATCATCTTTCTTCAAAGCAGCGACAATGACAGACATTGAAATTCAAAATTATCCTTTTACAACAATTAAGCCAAATATTGGTGTGGCATATGTGCGCGCAGAATGTCCTGCTGAAAACTTTTTTAAAGTCAAATGCAATCCACAACACGGGTTTTGCATTGATGGACAAAGATTTGTTCCTTTTGAATTAGTTGATGTTGCTGGCTTGGTTCCTGGTGCTGCAGAAGGAAAAGGATTAGGAAATCTGTTTTTAGATGATTTGTCAAATGTTGATGCTTTGATTCATATCATTGATATTTCAGGTTCAACAAATATGCAAGGGGAAATTATTGAGGTTGGAAAAAATGATCCTGTAGAAGATGTAAAATTCATTGAAAAAGAGTTAGATGATTGGTATTTTAATATTTTTATGCGCGGAAAAACAAAGATAGAGCGTCAACTTCGTTTAATGGCAACAGACACACCTGTTGAGAAATTCATTGCCGAACATTTTAGTGGGTTAAATGTCCGCGAAAAACAAGTTATAGATGCTATAACAAAGTCAAATTTAAAAGGAAAATTGATTACACTTTGGTCAGACGACGAATACAAAACCTTTACAAAAAATCTTCGTTTAATATCCAAACCAATGGTTTTCGCAGCAAATAAAATAGATATTAAAAGTTCAGAAAGCAATTTTAACCGCCTTGTTTCTACATTTCCGCAATATTCTTTTATTCCGACCTGCGCGCTCGCAGAAATTCAACTTAGATTTGCAGAAAAACAAAAAATAATAAAATATGTTCCAGGGGACAACGATTTTCAGATTTTAGAGCCAAACAAACTAACAGATCAGCAAAAACAAGGGATAGAGAAAATAAGAACAATAATGCAAAAAGTCAATGGAACAGGTGTTCAACAAACACTTAATTTCGCTGTCTTTAACCTTCTCAAATATAAAATAATTTTTCCTGGGGGAGTAAACAAACTAGAGGATTCTAAGGGAAATGTAATGCCCGATGCATTTTTAATGCCGCCAAATGCCACGACGCTTGATTTTGCTTACAAACTTCACACTGATTTTGGAGATAATTTTATTGGTGCAATTGATGTAAAGAAAAAACAAAAAATTGGGCGAGAAACAGTGCTTAACAATGGAGATGTAATTGAGATTTTAAGCAGTAAATAATATATTTTTTGATAATTAAATCTAAATTTACACTCCTTAAAATAAAAATATATTTTTATTCAATTTTACCAAACCCTACAAACCTAACTTTTCTTTTACTAATTTCCACTTCTGCAAAATTGCCTTCCATCAATGGTCCTGGATTTAACACAAGAGTGGTGTAAATTGTTTCGCCAGGCTTGATTTTAGCCATAGTTCTAACTTCTGTTGCTGATTGCTCAGAATGAATATGTCCTGCTACAAATAATTTTATTTTTTTGTTATTTTCAATAAATTTTTTAAGAATATGTTTTCCAATATGGGTTTGCTGAACATCTTTTTTCTTTAAATTTTTTAAAAAATCAATTATCTTTTGCTCTTTGTCGCTTTGTTTTTTCTTTTTAAGATCTTCTTTTTCTAAGTCGCCAATATCAATTAACAAATCAACAAGCGAATCATCAGGCGCAAGTTTTTTTAGGGCTTCAATATCTTTTTTCATAGGAAATACAATAATTTTTCCACCCCCTATAATTATAAAAGAGGAAATATCGCCATAGCCGAACACTGGCTCGTGAGATATAAAAATATCGCAATTTGTACGCAAATTTTTTAAAGATATATTTCTAACATAGCCCCATCTTCGTAAAAAACTAACAATATAATCTGCGCCACCACACCCACATATCTTTAAATTTTGAATATTCTTAGAGTTTGCTTCAACATTGAAGTTGTTTTTTGCAAATTTTTTATCTTTAACAAACGATTTAAAATCATAATTTCCCAGAACACTAAAAATCTGAACTTGCGGGTATTTTTCGCAAACTTCGACAAATGTTTTCCATTGCTTTTTTGCATATTGTTTAAACAAAATTAGTTGTTCCTTTTTATTTTTATCTCCAGGAATATCTTCTTCATTAGGATATCCAATTACATCACCGCAAAAAAGAATGTTTTGCTTGGTTTCAATAGCATATTTAAGCACTTTTTCCAGATTGTCAAATGCGCCGTGAAGATCAGATATTACAATGAGTTTTTGCATAAGATTTTTATAATTAATCTAAGAAGTTGAACTACAATTAACTTTGCTTTTTGTCTTTGTGGAATTTTTTATATAAATCTTGCTTTGTAAAAATCCTCTAAAAAACTATGTTTAATTTAACTTAGTTATTATATCTTATTTAAAAAAGTCAGAGTAAATATAATTATTTAAAAAACCTGAAAATTAGAAATACTCTCTTATTTAATCCATATTTATTACAACAATCTAATGTTTTATCAATAATATCTAAAAATTTACTCTTTACAACAATCTAATGTTTTATCAATAATATCTAAAAATTTACTCTTTACAACAATCTAATGTTTTATCAATAATATTCCCAATTTTCTGAAAAATACTTTTGTTTTTGTCTGTTTTGTTGAGCGCGCTACCATGCAGTTCCTTTATCTCACCAACATCAATTAATTTTAAATTCAATGCCCAAAATAAAGTGTAAAGTTTGTATGAGTTATCAAACAAGTCATATGCTTCGTCTTTTCTGTCCTCTTTTAAAAGTTTTGTCCCTACTTCCATTAGCCGCATAGAAGATGCTAATAAATGCTTTGAAATGCACCATATTTCACCTTCTTGATTTTTTACAATTTTTTTCAACAAGCTCTTTCGCATTTCGCGCACCTCTTTCAGCAAATCAAAGTACTTTCTTTTCTTTGTTTTTTCAGCTGTAAAAAAGAAGTGTTCTTCAATACTCACCAGATTCATAATTGCTATTTATAAATCTTCATCAAGGGATAAATCGAGTTTGTTTTGCTTTTTGTCTTCGTGGAATTTTTTGATAAATTGTTCAACATCAGTAAGTTTATGTTTATCTATAATATTTATAATATATTTAAAAGAAAAAGAGCAACCCAGCACAAAATTTATAAACGCAACAAAAATATATGACTAACACTATTTATTTAGATAATGGAGCAACAACGCAAATTGCACCTGAAGTTTTGAAAGCAATGAAGCCATATTTAACTAAAAAATTTGGAAATCCTAACTCCATTCATCTGTTTGGAAGAGAGCCAGCAAAGGCAATTGAAATGGTGCGCAAACGCATTTTAGAAAAATTGGGTGCTAAAAGAGGTATTTTGGTCTTTACTGGTTGCGGTTCTGAATCAAACAATCTCGCAATTAAAGGAGTTGCCTTTGCTAATCGCAACAAAGGGAAACACATTATCACATCTAAAATAGAGCATAGTTGCGTGCTTGAAAGTTGCAAATGGTTAGAAAAACAAGGGTTTGAAATAACTTATTTGGATGTTAACAAAGAAGGAATTGTTGATGTTGGCGCGCTAAAAAAAGCTATTCGCAAAGATACAATTTTGGTTTCAGTTATGCATGTAAATAATGAAATTGGAACAATACAGCCGATTTGTGAGATTGGAAAAATTTGCCGTGAAAAAGGAATTTATTTTCACACAGACGCATGCCAAAGTTTTACAAAAGTTCCTCTCAATGTTGACAAATATTTTTTAGATTTAGTTACAATAAGTGCGCACAAAATTCATGGGCCAAAAGGAGTTGCAGCACTTTATATTCAAAACAACGTAAAAATCGATCCATGGGTGCATGGTGGTGGGCAGGAAGATGGTCTGCGAGGGGGCACTCAAAATATTCCCGGAATTATTGGTTTTGGCGCAGCAGTTGATGTTATAAAGCCAGAAGATATTAAAAAAATGACAGAAATTCGAAACAAAACAATAAAAGAAATCTTAAAAATCAAAGGCAGTCATTTAAACGGGTCGTTGACGCAACGAGCATGCAACAACATAAATGTGCGATTTGACAAGATTGAAGGCGAGTCATTGCTAATGCATTTAGATAATTTAGGAATTGCTGTTTCAACTGGTTCTGCTTGTGCTTCAAAATCATTAGAACCAAGCCATGTTTTGCGCGCGCTTGGTTTAAGTCCAGAGCAAACTCACGGATCGCTTCGCATTACAATAAGCAAATACACAACAAACAAAGAAATAGATTATTTTTTAAGCGTTTTGCCAAAATTTATTGAAAAATTGAGAAATATAAGCCCACTTAAATAGGTAAATTATAAATAAATATATTATAAAAAATAAGATATAAAAATTAATATAAAAAATAATAGATGGATATAATTGTTAATCTAAAAAAGAGCAAACATAAATATGAAAAATAATAGGGGGTAATTGTTAATCTAAAAAAATATATTCAAATAAAAATATGTTAACAGAGATATTAGTAGAAAGTATTGTAAATTTTATAGCAGGCGCAGGCTATGCAGGCCTTGTTGTTTTGATGGCAATGGAAGGTACGATTTTTCCTGTTCCAAGCGAGGCAGTTCTGCCTTTTGCTGGATTTTTGATTGCGCACGAAAAATTTTCCTTTATAGGAGTTGTATTTTTTAGCACACTTGGAAGTTTAATTGGCTCTTTGATTTCATATTATATTGGCGCTTTTGGTGGAAGGCATTTTATAAAACGATTCGGCAAGTATGTTTTTCTTAACAACCACCACCTCAATCTAACCGAAACATTTTTTAAAAAGCACGGCGAAATAACTGTTTTTGTTGGCGGATTTATTCCTGTTGTTCGTCATTTTATTTCAATACCTGCAGGAATTGGAAAAATGAATCTGTTAAAATTTTCAGTTTTTACTATAATTGGAGCAGGAATTTGGAACACCTTTTTAGTATATATTGGATTTTCATTGAAAAACAATTGGTCAGAAATTATCAAATACAGTCAGATTATAGATATAATTATAATTCTTGGATTTGTGGTTGTAATTGCTTATTTTTTATATTCACACACAAAACATTAATTAAGCAAAAAAGCAAAAAGAAACAAATAAAAAACAGAAATTAAAAAATAACACTAAAAATAATACAACCCCACAAATTAATAAATAAAATCTTAAAAACAATATGACATTTCAAAAAACAAATTTAGATCATAAAAATCCTAGTATAATAAATCATAACCAGGAAAATCATAACAAGATAAATCTAAATCGTGAAAATCTTGGATTAATTAACCTTAACCCACTTCAGCGAGGAGGTATTATTCCGCTAGAAACACGCGCAATCCTTAACCAATGGCTTGACGGCTATTCTGTCTGCGACTTTTGCAGGGGCTGTCTTGATAAGATACAAAGACCACCGATTGAAACATTTGTTCACAAAACTCTACCTAAATTTTTGGGATGCGACGAGGTGCGAATAACAAATGGTGCGCGAGAGGGAAAATTTATGATTATGCACACCATCTGCGAAAAAGGAGACTGGATTTTAATTGATAGAAACGCGCATTATTCGACTTTTGTAGCAGCAGAAAGAGCAGGACTAAATATTGAAAAAACACCAAAAACTAGTGCTCCTGAACACAAAATAAATGAGACAGATTTTGCGTCAAAGATTAAGGAAATGGAAACAGCAGGAAGAAAGCCAAAACTAGCACTACTTACTTATCCTGATGGTAATTATGGAAACTTACCTGACGCAAAAAAAGTTGCAGAAATCTGCAGAAATGCTGAAGTTCCACTTATAATCAACGGCGCTTATGCTGTTGGAAGAATGCCTATTAATTTAAAAGAAATTGGCGCTGACTTTATTGTTGGCTCAGGCCACAAATCAATGGCTGCATCAGGGCCAATCGGTGTTGTTGGAGCAACAAAAAAATGGGCTGGGCAAGTTTTCGCAAAATCAAAAAATTATCCATTAAAAGGAGTTGAAGAATTAGGATGCACTAGCCGCGGGCTTTCGATAATTTCATTGATGGCGTCGTTTCCTTATGTTATCAAAAGAGTCGCAAATTGGGACAAAGAGGTTGAAAATGCGCGCTATTTTTCAGATGAAATCACAAAAATTAGAGGAATTAAAGCAATAGGGGAGCAGCCGCATAATCACGACTTGATGGCTTTTGAGACATTGGTTTTTTATGAGATTTCCACGACACACAAGCGCAGGGGCTTTTTTTTGTACGACGAATTGAAGGCGCGCGGGATTACTGGTATTAAACCCGGGTTGACAAAGAATTTTAAACTGAGCACATTTGGATTAACAAGAAAGGAAATTGACAAAATAATAGGAGCGTTTAAGGAGATTGCTAAAATAAAATAAACTATAAATTTTTTAAAAATTTATGTAGGGGTGGCGGAACGGCCACGCGTCCGGCTGCAGACCGGTTTAAAAGAGTTCGACTCTCTTCCCCTACTTTTTTAGAATTTGGTTTATTTTTATAAAATAAATTAACCAAGCATTTATCAGATGATTTGTTTGTAAAAACAAGCAATTATATAAAAAGGTTTGCGCACTTTTATTAAAAAAAACAAGTGTTAAGTTAGTTAATAATCTATATATTTATTTAAGTTAAGAATAATTTGCATTTAGTGATTTTGTTATAATATTGGATTTAATTGAAGTTATGCTTGGTTTTTGGTTTTGTTTTAAGTTCAATAATCTTCCTTTTCTTTTTATAATAGTTAATAGCCTGATGAAAAGCATCAAGTGCCAGCATTGAACAATGAAGTTTTTGATGGGGAATTTCGCCGCCGAGCTTTTTAATAATTTGTTTCTGCGTAATTTTTTCAGCATCTTTTAGTGCCTTTCCTTTTACCATTTCACTAAGAACTGAACTATTAGCCAATGCAACAGGACATCCTAAGGTTTCCCACTTGACATCTTTAATGATTGCTTTACTTTTTTCATCTTTTATTTTCAAATAAAAATCCATTATATCGCCGCAAACAGGGTTTCCTGCGCGCCCATATCCACTTGGTTTTTTCATTTTTCCCATATTTTTTGGGTGAAAAAAGTGAGATAAAAGTGTCTTATTGTGCATAACTTTTTGTTAATACTTATTTGTTTTAATAAATAATATCCTTGTTAATACTTATTTGTTTTAATAAATAATATCCTTGTTAATACTTATTTGTTTTAATAAATAATATCAATACTAATAATAGTTAGCAAATCTAACTTCTTTAATTATGAGTAACTGAGTAACAATAATTAATAATTATTTGGTATTATTATTTACTCTATTTTTAATTCAATACCCATAAAAATTGGCCCTCTAAGCATTATTTTTTTGTTGTTAGAGGTAATAAATCTGTTTGCTGGCTCGCTTATTTTTATATTGACTTCTGCAGGTGTTTTTGCCATTTTTAACTGCCAAAAGTTTGTTTTCTTGTTGTTTTTGCCATATTTGTCATTTGCTTTTGGTAAATTGGTCTTTTTTAACTCTTGCAAAACTCGCTCTTCTATTTTTGCCGCAAAATAAGAGGAAATAGCGTCTAAAAAATTAAAGTTTGCTTTGATTCCCTTGTTCTTTATGTTGTTTGTTCCTTTAAATGAATTTTTAGGAGGAATGCCATATATGCTGCCCTCAAACGCATAAATGTTATTTAAACAGGCAGGACCGAGCAATTTTGTGTTTTCTTCTTTTTCAACAACAGAGACCTTTATCTTTTTTCCTAAAAACTTGTCCTCAAACACATTAAATCTACAAGGTGATTTTTCAAAAGCATATTTTTTTGCGGTTTTTGCAATTAATTCTTTGAGTTTTAATCCTTGTTCTGTGTTAGGTTTCTCAATTATTTCAATTTGTTTTATGAGTTCTTTGTCTGAAAAAGAAACGCCTTCTTGCATATGCCAATAAACAAGATTTCTTATGTCATTGTTTTTTGTTGATAGCATTGCAAGTCGCTCTACTCCAAATCCTATATTAAAAACAGAGTGAGTTATCTTATAACTCTTTAATGCTCTTTTTGAGTACAAACCAAAGTCAGCAATTTCAACATCATTGCCGTTTATCAAAGCATAAACCTCCCATTCTTTGTTGTTTTCATAATATTGAGCTGTTGCTTTTTTTCTGATAATATTTATTTTTTTGAAACCCAAATTATTGCATAACTTTTCTACAAAACTAAAAATTTCTGTCTCTGAAAATTCTTGAGCCATCACAACTGCTGAGGCAGTTGTTGATTCGTAAAGATGGGTTGCATCTAACTTTTGCTCGCGCCTAAATCTTGGACCTATTGAAAAAAATCCAATAGGAATTTCTGATTTTTTGTGTGCTTTTGCAAGAACAGAAAACCACGCAGAAGTCATATGGGAGCGAAGTGTTTTTGTTGTTGGTTGTGGTTTGATTTCTTTTAACTCTGTAAAAACTTCGTCAAGAATGCAGCTAGCTTGCTGTGCTGATATATTTAGTTGTTTTACCATCTCTTCAAGCATATTGTCGCCTTCAATATTGCCTTTTTTATACTCGCGCAACAGAGTTTTAAGAATTGTTTCTGAATTTGTATCCAAATTTTGACTGCAATAACAACAGCTGCTTTTGCTGTATTCTGAGCATATTTCTTCTCTCCACATGGGAGCAATTTTATCTATTTTATCAAGTTTTTTGTTACTAAGTCCTATTTCTGGTCGCGGAAGTTCTGCGAGATAAAAGCATCTGTCCAAAATAACCGCTGCCTCTGGCCCATATTGTTTATAAATTTCTGATTCTTCAATTATCATAGGGTTTATAACTTCACTAAGTCCAAACTTTAAAAATGTTTGTCTTATTTTTTCAATCATTTCGCAAACAGGATGTGGTTTTGCTTGTTGTTTAAATTTAAAGACCATAAGGTATTTTGCAAAGTAAAAATATTTATAAAAATTGCATTATAACTTTTTATGATGTAAAATAAATTTTTTATAAAAATAAATAAAAAGTATAAATAAATAAACTACATGTTGTGATTTAAAATTTTCACTTCATTCTTGACAAAGTGATTTAACTTTTACTTTGCGGATAGGCTATGTGAGTTTTATTTGATGATAAAAAGATTATGGTTAACTGTCTTCAGAATATATTAAAACCTTGGATGATGTTCTTCACCCAAATACTGATGGTCATAAGATGATTTTTAATTTAGTCAAAAATGTGCTAAAAAACCAAAACAATTAAATTAACAAAATTAACAACAAAAATATATGGCTCATATAACTTTAAAAGTCAAAAATACGCCTGCAAACGCAAAAGTCAAAAAAACTAACAAAATAATGGATGCAAAAGATAAAGCATGCATTTTTTGCGGAGTAAGAGAAAAAGGTGTGATCAAAAAATACGGGCTAAGAATATGCAGAAATTGTATGCGCGACAATGCCTATGAACTTGGATTTGATAAGGTGGATTAAATGACAGATATAGTAGCAAATATGTTAACAAAAATCAAGAACGCTGATTTGCAAAAACAAAACGAAGTTCTGATTCAAGTTAACGGCCTTCTTAAAGAAATTTTGCTGGTTTTAAAAGAAGAAAAATATATTAAAGATTATGAATTAACAAAGACCACACGCGGAGAATTTGCAAAAGTTACATTAGCAGGAAAAATTAATTATTGTGCCTCAATAAAACCAAGATCACCCTTCAACAAACAAAATTATATTTGGTGGGAACAGAGGTATCTTCTTGCAAAAGATCTTGGAAGGATTATTTTATCAACATCTCGGGGCATAATTACTCACATTCAAGCAAAACAAAAAGGAATCGGCGGCATTGTAGTCGCTGTTGTATATTAGGAAAAAAATGGTAGAAAAACAGGAAAAAAAGATGATAACAAAAATTGTAATTCCGTCTGGCGTTCAAATAAAAGAAGACAGCAGAATTATAGAAATAACAGGCAAAAACACCAAAAGTTCAAGAAATTTTGCTCATCTAAATATAAAGTTTAATGTTAATGATTCTGTTTTAACGATTGAATCTATACAAAAAACAAAAAAAGGTAAGTGCGCGCTCAAAACAACAACAGCTCACATAAAAAATATGCTTCGTGGAGTCCAAGAAGGTTGGGAAAAGAAATTAAAAATCATATACCAGCACTTTCCAATACAACTAAAACAGCAAGGAAATATAGTAATAATATCAAACTTTTTGGGCGAACGATCTCCAAGATCAGCAAAAATAACAAAAGGAACAACAGTTGAAGTCAAGGGTGCTGACATTATAGTCAGAGGAAATAATAAAGAAGATGTAGGATGCACAGCAGCAAACATTGAAAAAGCAACAAAGATTCTAAACAAAGACCGCAGAGTATTTCAAGATGGTATTTATATTGTGGAGGGTAAATAATGTCTTTAAGAAATAAGGCAAAAATTTTAAAAACAGGAATAAGAAAACCGCGATTTATGCGCGTAGGAATATCTTCATCGCATGGAAGATTGGATGAAAAATGGAGATTGCCAGGAATTCATAGCCATTTTCGCAGAAAAACAGAATTTCCTCATAATAGGCCAAATATTGGATACAAACAGCCAGAAAATTTAAGAGGCCTGCATCCTTCTGGTTTGCGACCTATTTGGATTCACAATTTGAAAGAACTCGAAAAAGTTGATCCAAAAACACAAGGAATTTATGTTGCTGCTCAAATTGGAGCAAAATTAAAAACAAAAATTGTCGAAGATGCAAAGAAAAAAAAGATAAAAATATTCAACCCAAAAATCAATAGAAAAATCAAAATTAAAAAAGTGAAAAAAGAAATAAAAGTAGACAAAAAAGAATCTGATGAAAAAAATGATGTAGGGAAAGAACCAGTGAAAAAAGAAGCTGAAAAAATAAAAGAAAGTGCAGAGAAAAAAACTGTGGAGAAAGAAGATGAAAAAAATAAGGATAAAGTGAAAAAAGAAATAAAAGTAGACAAAAAAGAAATAGTCAAAAAAGAAGATGATGAAAAAAATGATGTGGGGAAAGAACCAGTGAAAAAAGAAGTTGAAAAAAGTATAAAAAAGTGAATAAAAAAAGGAAAAAAATAAGGATAAAGTGAAAAAAGAAATAAAAGAAAGTGCAGAGAAAAAAACTGTGGGGGAAGAAGATGAAAAAAATAAGGATAAAGTGAAGAAAGAAATAAAAGTAGACAAAAAAGAAATAGTCAAAAAAGAAAGTCATAATTCTAGTGGATACAAATGAAAATGAAAAATATAATCATAAAAATTTTATATATCTGATTGCTCATAATGTTTTTGCTTGTTTTTAGATAATTTAATACAATATAATATGAATAAAAAAGATAAAAATAAAGAAAATGAACGAATACAAATGAAAATGAAAAATATAATCATAAAAATATGCTTGCTATCAGCAATTTTATTAGTTTTAAATCCAATAGTAGCAGCAGAAATATGTGAATGTAATTCCTGTGAAGATTGTACCAAAAAGTTAAATGATGCTTCCTGTACAGAAGTTTATCTTTCAAAGAATATTTCTGCTGAAAGAGGTTGTATTAGCAGTAAAGGCATT
>Ga0210015_1002227_pt1 | contig 18386 bp, 19 predicted proteins | sample CryGeymeta201522_FD_185471 | JGI IMG/M metagenome (GOLD analysis project Ga0210015, IMG submission 185471) | Groundwater microbial communities from Crystal Geyser aquifers in Utah, USA - Crystal Geyser metaG 2015-22 (SPAdes) (version 2) | ecosystem: Environmental > Aquatic > Deep subsurface >... | reverse complement strand
CGGCTATACCTTTGACGAGTGCCAACAGGCGCTGGATGCCGGTTTTACCTCTTTCATGTACGACGGATCGCGCAAACCGCTGGCCCAGAACATCAACGAAACCGCCCGTGTTGCCGAACTGGCCCACGCCGCGGGCGTTTCCTGTGAGGGCGAAATCGGTTTTGTCGGCTATGACGGCGGCGAAGGTTCGGCCGGCACCGATCCGGCCGAGGCGGCGCAATTCGCCCACGATACGGGCATTGACGCCATGGCGATTTCCGTGGGCAATGTGCATCTGCAACAGCACAGGCAGGGTGGCCTGGATGTTGCAAGGATTGCGGCGATACAGGCTCTGACCCCGGTTGCACTGGTGATTCATGGCGGTTCCGGTGTGCCGGTGGCCCAGCGCACCCAGCTTGCCACCACCACCAACATCTGCAAGTTCAACATCGGCACCGAGTTGCGCATGGCCTTCGGGGCGGCCCTGCGCGCGGCGGTCAACGCCGACCCGGCGCGCTTTGACCGGGTGCAGATCCTGCGCGAAACCCATGATCCCGTTGTCGCCGCCGCACAGCGGGTGCTGGCCGCCCTCGGGGCGCCGGATCTGCGCTGTGCGACGTAACGCGACGCATCGGTTTTCGTGCATTGCTGTCCATTGAGATTCGCGCGCCGCGATGCTATGTGTTGGCCAAGCCCTGCGCCGGGGCTTTGACGGCGTGCCACGAAGGAGGACAATGTCCTGTCCCTGTCTCAAGATGCAGCCGCTGACATGGCTGCCCAAACCCGACGCATGACTGCGAACGGTTCCTCGCTGACCTCAGATCAGCTGCTCGCGGAAATCCTTACTTCGCTGGAGGATGACAAGGCCGAAGACGTGGTCACCATCGCTCTGCGCGGCAAGTCCGAGATGGGCGATTACATGGTGATCTGTTCGGGTCGTTCGTCCCGTCAGGTTTCGGCCATCGCCCAGAACCTGACCGACCACCTGAAGCAGGATCACAACCGCCTTTGCAAGGTCGAAGGCAAGGATGCCGGCGACTGGGTGCTGATCGACACCGGTGACGTGATCGTTCACGTGTTCCGCCCCGAAGTGCGCGATTTCTATCAGCTCGAAAAGATGTGGCTGACTCCGGGCGAACAGCCGATCCCGGCCTGATCGCCCGTCCATGCGCGTGCAAATCTGCGCCGTGGGCCGGGCCCGTACCGGCCCCGAGCGCGCGCTGACCGAAGATTATCTCGCCCGGTTCGCCCGTACCGGGAGGCCTCTTTCGCTTGGCCCGGCCCAACTGATCGAGGTCGAGGACAAGAAGGGCGGCGGCATAGCGGGCGAGGCCGTGCTGTTGGGCCGCGCCGTTCCCGATGGCGCACTGATTTGCGTGCTGGATGAACGGGGGCGCCGGTTTTCCTCGCCGGAATTCGCGGCGCAACTGACCTATTGGCGCGATCAGGGGCGGGGTGATCTGGCCTTTGTCATTGGCGGTGCCGATGGGCTGGATCCTGCCTTGCGCGCGTCGGCCGATGCCGCCCTGTCGTTCGGGGCGATGGTGTGGCCGCATATGCTGGTCCGGGCGATGTTGGCCGAACAGTTGTACCGCGCCGCCTCGATCCTGACTAACGGGCCGTATCACCGGGCCTGATCCGGTTTTTCTTTTCAAAGACACCCAATTCTGTCGTCTGACCCCGGTGACCCGGTTCCGCTTTGCCACAGACGGCGCTAGAATGACTTCATCCAACCAGAGGTCTTGCCATGAACGCCCCCAAACCCGTTGTCCTGTGCATTCTCGATGGCTGGGGCAACAATACCGACAGTTCGGCAAATGCCCCGGTTCTGGCCGACACACCCACCTTTGACCGGATCATTGCCACCTGCCCCCATGCCATGCTTGTCACCCATGGCCCTGACGTGGGCTTGCCCAAGGGGCAGATGGGCAATTCCGAGGTGGGCCATACCAATATCGGTGCGGGTCGGATTGTGGCGATGGATCTGGGGATGATCGACCTGGCCATTGAGGATGGCAGCTATGCGGCGAAACAACCGCTGATGCAGTTCATCGCGGCGCTGAAGGCGACGGGGGGCACGGCGCATCTGTTGGGGCTGGTGTCCGACGGCGGGGTGCATGGCCATCTGTCGCACATCATTGCAACGGCGCGGATCATCGCCGGGGCAGGGGTGCCGGTGGCGCTGCACGCAATGACCGACGGCCGCGATGTGGCGCCTGATTCGGCGGCCGGATTTGTGGCCGCGCTGGTGCAGGCCCTGCCCGAAGGCGCACGGATTGCCACGGTGACGGGCCGGTATTTCGCCATGGATCGTGACACCCGCTGGGACAGGGTGCAGCAGGCCTATGACGCCATGGTGCGCGCTCAGGGCCAGGCCCGCGCCGACAGCGCAAAGGCGGCGGTTGCGGCGGCCTACGACGCGGGCAAGACCGATGAATTCATCCCCGCCACGGTGATCGGTGACTATGCCGGGATGCAGGACGGCGATGGCGTGTTCTGCTTGAATTTCCGCGCTGACCGAGCGCGCGAAATCCTTGCCGCCATCGGGTTTGACGATTTCGACGGGTTTGACCGAGGCGCGCGTCCGGCCCTTGCCGCGCGGTTGGGCATGGTGGATTATTCCGTGGCCCACGATGCCTTTTATCCCGCCGTTTTTCCGAAACAGACGTTGCACAACACCCTTGGCGAATGGGTGGCAAAACAAGGCAAGACCCAGTTCCGTCTTGCCGAGACGGAGAAGTACCCGCACGTCACTTTCTTTCTGAACGGTGGTCGCGAAACGCCGCAGATCGGTGAAGACCGCGCGATGCCGAAATCGCCCAAGGTTGCCACCTATGACATGCAACCCGAGATGAGCTCGGTTGAGGTGACCGACCGTTTTGTCGAGGCGATCGCGCATGGCTATGATCTGATCGTCACCAATTATGCCAACCCCGACATGGTCGGGCACACCGGTGATCTGGCCGCAGCCATGGCCGCCTGTGCCGCTGTCGACCGGGGGCTGGCGCGGGTGCTGGAGGCGCTGGAAAAGGCCGGGGGCGCGATGATTGTCACCGCCGATCACGGCAATTGCGAAACCATGGTCGATCCGGAAACCGGCGGCCCGCATACCAGCCACACCACCAATCCGGTGCCTGTGGTGCTGTTCGGCGGGCCGGCGGGCGTTTCGCTGCGCGACGGGCGATTGGCCGATCTCGCGCCGACGCTGCTTGACCTGATGGGCCTGCCGCAGCCGCCCGAGATGACCGGAAAGACGCTGATCATCCGATGACCCTGCGCGCCGCAATCTTGGTTCTGGCCTGTGTCGCCTTGCCCCTGTCGGTGCAGGCCCAGGCCGATCCGGCGGCGATTGCCCGGCGCGCGGTTGCCCAGCTGGACGAAGCGGCGCGCGGGCTGGCCGCCGCCGGTGGATCGCGTGACCGGGTGGCCGTGCTGACCCAGACAATCCGCGCCTATGAACAGGGGCTGGGTGCGCTGCGTGAAGGGTTGCGTCAGGCCAACGGGCGCGAGGCGGCGATCCGCGCCCGGTTCGACCTGGAGCAGGCCCGTCTGGGCAGCCTTCTGGGGGCGCTGCAAACGATGCAATCGGGGCCAGAGGCATTGCTTTTGTTGCACCCGGCTGGCGCGCTGGGCACGGCGCGGTCGGGGATGATCCTTTCGGATGTCGCCCCGGCGCTGGCATCGCAGGTTGCCGCCCTTCGCACCGATCTGACTGAAATCGCCACTCTGCGGGCCTTGCAGGCCAGCGCTGCTGAAATGCTGGAAACCGGCCTGTCCGGTGTGCAGCAGGCGCGCAGCGATCTGTCTGCGGCGATTCAGGATCGTGTGGATCTGCCGCGCCGCCTGACCGAGGATGCAGAGCAGATGCAGCGCCTGCTGGTCAGCACCCGCACCCTGGAAGGCTTTGCAACCGGGTTGGCCCGGCTGCCCGAGGATGACATCAGCCGCGCCTTGCCGGATTTTGCGGCGGCGCGGGGCGATCTGGCCGCCCCCGTGCAGGGCCGCGTCGTCGCCGGGTTCGACCAACCTGATGCGGCGGGGGTGCGTCGGCCGGGGGTGTTGCTGGCCACGGCACCCGGCGCCTTGGTCACTGCGCCCTGGCCTGCGACGATCCGCTATCGCGGGCCGCTTCTGGACTACGGAAATGTGATGATCCTTGAGCCTGCGGCGGGCTATCTTATTATTTTGGGCGGGCTGTGGCAGGTTTATGGTGAAGTGGGTCAGGTAATCCCGGCAGAGGCCCCTGTGGGGCTGATGGGGGGCGGCGGCGCGCCGGATTTGGCAGGCTTTGGCCCACAAGAGGCGGTTCAGGATGGTCAAGACCGGCAAGAGACGCTTTATATGGAACTGAGGGACGGACAGACGCCGGTGAACCCGGTTGAATGGTTCCGGTTGGATGAGGAATGATCGACAGATGAGAAAATTTGCAATCGCCGCCGTGGGTGGCGCCCTCGCAGGCGTCCTGTTGACGACCCAGGTGGCCGGCCCGCTGATCGCCCAGGAAAACAACGCCAAGGCCAGCGTCTATGAACAGCTTGACCTGTTCGGCGACATTTTTGAACGGATACGCGCTCAATATGTGTCCGAGGTCGATCCTAAGGATCTGATCGAGGCGGCGATCGACGGGATGCTCACCTCGCTCGATCCGCATTCCAGCTATCTGTCCGCGAATGACGCCGCCGACATGCGGGTGCAGACCCGGGGTGAATTCGGCGGGCTGGGCATTGAGGTGACTCAGGAAGAAGGCTTCGTCAAGGTGGTGGCACCGATGGACGGCACACCGGCCGACACCGCCGGTGTTCTGTCGGGCGATTTCATCACCCATGTCGATGGTCAGTCGGTGCTGGGCCTGACGCTGGACGCGGCGGTTGAGCTGATGCGTGGCCCGGTGGGCAGCGAAATCATCATCACGGTGGCGCGTGAAGGCACAGCCGAACCGTTCGACATTTCAATCATCCGCGACACGATCAAGCTGACGGCGGTGCGCACCCGTACCGAGGGCAAGTCAGTCATCCTGCGGATCAGCACCTTCAACGACCAGACCTATCCCAATCTGGAAGAGGGCCTGAAAAAGCAGGTCGAAGAGGCCGGTGGCATCGACAATATCAACGGCTTTGTCGTCGATCTGCGCAACAATCCCGGCGGGTTGCTGACCCAGGCCATCCGGGTGTCGGACGCCTTTCTTGAAACGGGTGAAATCGTTTCGACCCGGGGGCGCAACACAGCGGACAGTGACCGGTACAATGCCACGGCCGGCGATCTGGCCGAGGGCAAGCCGCTGGTCGTGCTGATCAACGGTGGCTCGGCCTCGGCCTCGGAAATCGTGGCCGGTGCGTTGCAGGATCATCGTCGCGCCATCGTCATCGGTACGAAATCCTTTGGCAAGGGTTCGGTCCAGACGGTGATGCCGCTGCGGGGCGAGGGCGCGATGCGCCTGACCACCGCGCGCTATTACACGCCATCGGGCCGCTCGATCCAGTCTTTGGGGGTGTCGCCCGACATCGTGGTCGCCCAGCCGCCCCGTCGTGACGACGAAGAACCGGCCGAGGAAACCTCGGCAATCCGCAGATCCGAGGCGGATCTTCGTGGCGCGATCAGTAATGATTCGGTTTCCGAAGATGAACGTGCAATCATCCTGGAAGAACAGCAAAAGGCCGAAGATGCCGCAAAGCTGCGCGATGAGGATTATCAACTGGCCTATGCCATCGACATTCTGAAAGGTCTGTCTGCCCTTGGACCCAACTGAAGATAAAGGCCAGCGCGCCGGGCCGTTCGGTGCGTTGGACGTTGCAACCCCCCTGTCCAGCCATACCTTGCTGCTGCGGCCGCTGGCTAAAGAAGATCACGCCGTGTTGGCCGCCTGTGCCGCCGACCCGCTGATCTGGGAGGCGCACCCGAACAAGGCCATGGCAACCCCCGCCGGGTTCGACCCGTGGTTCGCCAGGGCACTGGCCGATGGCGGTGCCTATGTGGTGGTTGATCGCAACAGGGACGCGGTGATCGGCAGTGCACGCTTTTACAGGCTGCCATCTCTGCCTGGTGCGGTTTGCATCGGTTACACCTTTCTTGCGCGCAGCCATTGGGGCGGGGCCACCAACCGTGCGTTGATGACGCTCATGATAGATCATGCCCTTGCGGTGTTTTCCGAGGTGTGGTTCCACATCAACGTGTCCAACCTGCACGGGCAGGCGGCCACGGCGCGGCTGGGCGCGACGCTGCGCCATTCGGAATGGCACGATCTGACCACCGGCCCGATGGAGTGGTTTTGTTACCGGCTTACCGCCAAAAACTGGCGCAAACAGAAAGCGGCTGCCTGATGACCCCGCAAGACATTGCAAAACTGCCCTATCGCCCCTGTGTCGGTGTGATGCTGGTCAACCCTTCGGGCGGGGTGTTCGTCGGTCAGCGGATCGACCGCGACCAGGATGCGTGGCAAATGCCCCAGGGCGGTATCGAACCGGGCGAAGACCCCCGTGTCGCCGCCCTGCGCGAATTGCGCGAGGAAACCGGGGTAACCGCCGATCTCGTGCGCATTGAGGCCGAAACCACAGGCTGGATCCCCTATGACCTGCCGCTTGATCTGGTGCCGAAAATCTGGAAAGGCCGGTATCGCGGGCAGGAGCAGCGCTGGTTCCTGATGCGGTTTCTTGGCACCGACGATCAGGTTGACATAACGGTGCCCCCGGCCGAATTCTCCGAGTGGTGCTGGCTGTCCAAGGATCAGTTGAGCGATCGGATCGTGCCGTTCAAGCGCGCGGTCTATATCGAGGTGCTGCGCCAGTTCGGCGGGCTGATCTGATACGGGCGCGCAAGGCATCCTTGCCGCGCCCGGTTTGAGCCAGAATCAGTCGGGTTTGCTGGCCTGCATAGACGGGCATTCGCAGAACGTGTCATACCATTTGGCCAGCCCGTCGTTGCCGGTGCGCCACGACCGCGCATCGTGGCGCAAATCCAGGTAACCCAGTGCGCAGGCGACCGAAATCTGCCCCATGTCCAGCGGCCCGTTCAGATGGCTCATCCAGCGGGTGTTCAGGGCGTTCAGCGCACGGCTTGCCTTGCCCCACTGTGCCTCAATCCAGTCGTCGAACTGTTTTTCCTCGGGCCGCACCCGGCGTTCATAGACCATGGCGATGCTGGCATCCATGATCGCATCGCCCGTCGCCTCAAGCGTCAGGGTGTCCCAGATGCGCGACGCGGGGTACAGCTTGCCGCCCGCCCGCGCATCGAGATAGCGGCAGATCACCCGGCTGTCATACAGCGCCGGGCCATCGGGCCGCACCAGCGCGGGGATCTTGCCGGTGGGGTTGTGGGCCAGAATTTCCGGCGCCGACTTGATCGGCGTGGTGGAGACGTTGAGCAGCGCGACATCGCCGGTCTGGCCGGTCTCGTGCAGGGTGACGACAACCTTGCGCACATAGGGCGAGGCAGGGGAGTAGAACAGTTGCATGGGCGAACCTCCTTGGTTTTGCCGCAGACTAGGGCTTGGGCGCAGGGCTGTCCATGAGGGCCGCCAAAAGGCCGGCGCCCTGACCGATACCATTGTCGGACAGCCGGGCGATGAATTGCGCGTCGGGTCTGGTTCAAAAGGCAGGATTCGGGTGCATCACTGCGGCCTTGCCAGCAGATGGCCCGTTTCGTGGCCGGTGATCAGCGCGGGCACGATCCGGCCCACCGGCTGGTCGGTTTCAAACCGCGTTTCGGTGAATTGCGCGGTGCGGCCCATGCGGGGGGTTTCCATCAGCACGCGGTGCGCGGCACCGGTTTGCGCCGCCAGGTGGCGCGTCACCTGCGCCGCCCCGGCCGCCCGCAGAGCCGCCGCGCGGGCCTTGATCGTGGCACCGTCCACGGCCGGCATCCGCGCCGCCGGGGTGCCCTGACGTGCGGAATAGGGAAACACATGCAGCCACGTCAGATCGCAGTCGCGCACCAGATCCAGAGAGCCCTGGAAGTGGTCATCGGTTTCGGTGGGAAAGCCGGCGATGATGTCGGCCCCGAACACCATATCGGGGCGCAGGCGTCGGGCATCTTCGCAGAACGCCACCGCATCGTCGCGCAGGTGCCGCCGCTTCATCCGTTTCAGGATCATGTCATGGCCGTGTTGCAGGCTCAGGTGCAGATGCGGCATCAGGCGCGGCTCGGTTGCGATTGCCCCCATCAGATCGTCGTCCACTTCGATGCTGTCAATGCTGGAAATCCGCAGGCGCGGCAGGTCGGGCACCAGCCGCAGGATGCGCATCACCAGATTGCCCAGACGCGGCGCGCCGGGCAGATCCGCGCCCCAGCTGGTCAGATCGACACCGGTCAGCACCACCTCGTTGAAGCCCTTGTCGATCAAGCGCTTGATCTGGTCCACAACCACCCCGGCGGGCACCGAACGCGAATTGCCCCGGCCATAGGGGATGATGCAGAAGGTGCAGCGGTGGTCACAGCCATTCTGCACCTGCACATAGGCGCGGCTGCGGGTGCCGAACCCGTCGATCAGGTGCCCGGCGGTTTCCTTCACCGACATGATGTCGTCGACCTGCACACGCTCGGTCCGGAAATCCTGCCACGTCGCCGCCTGCATCTTTTCGCTGTTGCCGATCACCCGGTCCACCTCGGGCATTGCCGCGAACGTCCGGGGTTCGGTCTGGGCTGCGCAACCGGTGACGATCAGGGTGGCGTCGGGATGGTCGCGGCGCAGCTTTCGGATTTCCTGACGCGCCTTCCTGACCGCCTCGGCGGTGACGGCGCAGGTGTTGACGATCACCGTGTTTTCCAACCCGGCGGCGGTGGTCAATTCGCGCATTGCCTCGGTTTCATAGGTGTTCAGGCGGCACCCGAGGGTGGCAAAGACTGGCGCCTTCATGCCACGCCCGCCAGAAACGCCGGGGTCAGTTCGGCGTTGAATACATGGGCCGTGGGGCCGGTCATCCACACGCCATCGTCGCGCCAGTCGATTTGGATCGTCCCACCGTCCAAGTCGATGCGCACGGCCCGCCCGGTCAGCCCGCGCCGCGCCGCCGCCACCGCCACGGCACAGGAGGACGAGCCTGAGGCCAGTGTCATCCCCACGCCGCGTTCCCATACCCGCATCCGCAGGTGATCGGGGCCCACCAGATGGGCCACCTGCACATTGGTGCGCTGCGGGAACAGCGGATGATGCTCGACGGTGGGGCCAAGCGTCGCCAGATCCACAGCGTCGGCATCGGTGACGAAAAAGCTGCAATGGGGGTTGCCCATGCCGGTGGCCGTCGGCGCGCCGTCGATCGGCAGGTGCAGGGTGTCCATCGGCCCAGCCAGAGGAATATCGGCCCAGTCCAGCAGCGGCGCGCCCATGTTGACGGCCGTCAACCCGCCTCCGGCATCGCGGGCGTGCAGCACGCCGCGTTCCGTGCGCAGCGTCAGGGCGGCGGCGCCGGTTTCGTCCATCAGATGGCGCGCGATACAACGGGTTGCGTTGCCACAGGCCCCCGCCGTGCTGCCATCACTGTTGTAAAACGTCAGCGCCACGTCGGTTTCCGGGTCGGCGTGGATCAGCGCCAGTTGGTCGAACCCCACGCCCCGGTGCCGGTCACCCAGGGCGCGCGCCAGGGCAGGCGTCATCGCCGCACCGCCCTTGCGTTGGTCGATGACAACAAAATCGTTGCCCAGACCGTGGAACTTCTTGAACTGCAACGGATGGCCCACCTTGTGATCCTGCGTTGCGTCGCTATATGCCGCAGACCCGGATTTTGAAAGAGACAGCTTTCAGAACCATCTGCGCGAATTGGCGCAGGATTTCCGCTTGACCCCCCAGATCACTAGGGATAGCAAGCGCCGCAGTGGGCCTGTAGCTCAGTTGGTAGAGCAACTGACTTTTAATCAGTAGGTCACGGGTTCGAACCCCGTCGGGCTCACCATTTTGTTAAAAAAAACGATGCGATAGTAGACGCAAGACGTTGGTGAGCTACCCCCAGAAATTCGATTGAGCAACCTGAAGTCTGGAAATTCTGCCGAGAGGGGGTCAGGCATTCTGGCATTCCCCTTGATGCGGCCTTCGTGTCGGCGGCCCATTTGTCGTCGATCTCGACCCGCACGGCACTGAAGAGGCGCAACAGGGCGTCGGCCGCGCTCCAGCGATTGCGGGCAGAACGGCTCCCCTTCGTGCCCGGCCGTCTTGGGCTTGGTGCCATTTGCATAGCCCCGACGCTCGGGCGTGCGCTCGTAATGCCCGGCTCCGAGAAAGCGCTCAATCTGCATCGCCGGATCGAAGGCGCGGGCGAACACCCCGGCGAGATCACCAGGGCCGGTTTCGATCAGCTGTTCCAAGATTGCCTCAACCGCAGTATCCTTCCGTCTGTCCATTCGCTCTGCCCCATGATTGGGTTGCAACTCCATGGAATACCAGAATGGGCAGCCCCTGCTGGCGCGCGCCCCAGCAGGGGCTCATCGCACCCACCGCGAGCGAATTTTCAGACGTCAGGTTACAGTACCAGACCACCTGCCGTGGTCTATTGGCTGAGAAAATACGAAACCCAACCCGATCAGCAGGTGCAAAAAGTAGCTTAACCTACGCCAGATACTGCCCAACCGATGGGGCGTGACTTACTGTGCCGATCAGAAACAACAGTCAGAGCTTGACAAACACAGGAGCCTACAGGGGGGCACCCGGCCTTGTGCGGCGACAACAGTGTCCTGCCCCGCCGCGCCGCCCGGGGTATCCGACGCAGGGCGCAGCGTCAGACCATCATTGCCTTGGTTGCGGTCAGGGTCACCTCGGGGTGGTCGCGGGCGATGCGATCAATGTCCCATTGCAGGCGGGTCAGGAACACAATGTCACCATCGCTGTCATGGGCGATGTGGCTTTTGTTGACGTTGACGAAATGTTCGACAGCTTCGCGCGGGCCGGCGACCCAGCGGGCGCTGGTGAATTGCGACGGCTCGAACCGCACGGGCAGACCGTATTCCAGCTCAATCCGCGAGGCCAGCACCTCGAACTGCAACTGACCGACGACACCGACGATGAAACCCGACCCAAGCAGCGGCTTGAACACCTTGGCGGCGCCTTCCTCGGCGAACTGGCTGAGCGCCTTGTCGAGGTGTTTCGCCTTCATCGGATCGCCCGCCCGGCAGTTTTGCAACAATTCCGGTGCAAACGACGGAATGCCGACGGCGCGCAGGCTTTCACCCTCGGTCAGGGTGTCGCCGATGCGCAATTGCCCGTGGTTCGGGATGCCGATGATGTCGCCCGCCCATGCCTCTTCGGCCAGCTCGCGATCGGCCGCAAGAAACAGCACCGGATTGGTGATCGCCATGGGTTTCTTGCTGCGCACATGGGTCAACTTCATGCCGCGCAGAAAATGCCCCGAGGCGAGGCGCACAAACGCCACCCGGTCGCGGTGCTTTGGGTCCATGTTGGCCTGCACCTTGAACACGAAACCGGTGACCTTGTCTTCTTCTGGTGAAATCTGCCGGGGTTCGGCGCGCTGCGGCTGCGGCTGGGGCCCGAATTCACCGATGCCGTCCATCAGCTCTTTGACACCGAAACTGTTGATCGCGCTGCCAAACCAGATCGGTGTCAGCGTTCCGTCCAGCAGCGCCTGCTGATTGAACGGCGGCAAAAGGGCGCGCGCCATTTCGACATCTTCGCGCAGTTTCGTCAACAGGTCGGCTGGTATGTGGTCGGCCAGCTTGGGGTCGTCCAGCCCGTCGATCTTGATCGACGCGGCCACCTTGTTGCGGTCGGCGCGGTCCATCAGTTCCAGCCGGTCGTGCAACATGTCGTAGCAGCCCAGAAAATCACGGCCCAACCCGATGGGCCAGGAGGCGGGGGTCACGTCAATGGCCAGATTTTCTTGGATCTCGTCGATGATTTCAAAGGTTTCGCGGCTTTCCCTGTCCATCTTGTTGCAAAATGTCAGGATCGGCAGGTCGCGCAACCGGCACACCTCGAACAGCTTTTGTGTCTGCGATTCCACACCCTTGGCACCGTCGATCACCATCACGGCGGCATCTACCGCAGTCAGGGTGCGATAAGTGTCTTCGGAAAAATCACTGTGCCCGGGGGTGTCCACCAGATTGAAGCGGAACGTCTTGTAATCAAAGGACATGGCCGAGGCAGAAACCGAAATACCCCGGTCTTTTTCCATCTGCATGAAATCCGACCGCGTACGCCGGGCCTCGCCCTTGGCGCGCACCTGACCGGCCATCTGGATCGCGCCACCATAAAGCAGGAATTTTTCGGTCAGGGTGGTCTTGCCGGCATCGGGGTGACTGATGATGGCAAAGGTGCGCCGCCGGGCGATTTCCGGTGGCAGGGCGGGTTGGTTTGATGTGCGATCCAGCATGTGCGGCGTATAGCCTTACGGACTTGCGCGTGCAATCGGTGTCGGGCTGATCCGAAGGAGGCGCTGCGCGCCACAAGATGCCCCCCATTTTCGCCTTCGCGAAAACGGGGCCCGTGGGCGCCTGGTTGTCGCGGGCGGTTTACCGCGGCGAGGCGCTGCGCAGAAGGCGAACCGTGTCGGCGCCCTTTTCGGGGCGCGGCAACTCGACCGCGGGGGTATTCTCACCGCCAGCGGTGCTGTCTTGCAACTGGGCGGGCAGGGACGGGCGCACGCGGGTGTCGACCATAAGGCTTTCGGCGGCAATGCCTTCGGCATAGATGATTTCGTGGCGGTCGAACAGGATCTGGAAATAATCGACGAAACCGCCATCGGTGCGCACCACGGTATCGTCGTTCAGCAGGTATTTCGCCTTGATCAGCACCTCGGCCCGCCCCGCCTTCAACGCATCTCGCCGCTGATAGACGAACAGCCGGTGGTTCGGGCTGACCACCAGATCGTTGTCATTGTGCAGTGTGCCTGCCTTGATCCGGATCGGGGCCAGGGCACCGGTGGCGCGGACAGTCTGGCGACCGATCCAGCGCACCTTCTGCGACCCGTCATCGCGCGTCAGCACGGCGTCGCCTTCGCGCAAATCCTCGACACGCACCTGTCGGCCCGAGGCAAGGGTGATGTGCGTGCCACGGGTAAAAGACACACAGGCTGTCTCGGCAAACCGGGCCAAGGCCGCTGTCGCGTCAAGTGCGACAAGGGCATATCCCACCCTTGGCCGCAGCCGGGCGAGCGGGAACAGATAGATTTCGGCGATCGTCGCGTCGGCGGGGTGCAGTTCCACGAGGATGAGCGCCTCGACCGTAGAGCCGTCCGGCGACATGAGAGTGACGCAACAGTCCAGGTGCACGTCTGCGCCGACCCGGCCACATTCGGTGTCGCGCGCGATGCTCAGGCGGCCGGGCTGTCGTGTCGGGGTCAGCATGAGGCGCAGTCGCGGCGTCTGCGGCGCCAGGCTGTAAACATCGCCCAGGTTCAGGTCTTCGGCCTGTCCCATCGGATCACCCAGATTGGCGCCGTCGATGACGCAGACCGCCGCTGCACGATAGACCGCCAGGCTCTGGGCCGGTTCATCCTGTGGCATTTCGTCATCCGGCATCCGCATTCCAACCCTGTCTGGCCGCAGCGACAAAGCTGCAAAAGGTGGCGAGGCCATGCCCCGACATTTCACCCCCAGCAGAGTGAGGTTTACGAACCGCGCTGAGCTCGGTCAACGAAAAGGCTGTCGTATGTCCGATTTCGCTCTTGTCGGCGCGGCCAGCGTAACAATCCTGCCGAACTTGCAGCATTGTCCTGTCTATGTCACGACATGCCAGACCGGGCGGGGCGCCTTCTGAACAGTGAAGGGGTTGATCGGGCAAATGGGCGCTGTTACCAGCGCCGCAAGCCTGACAGCAACGCGCGGGTATGAAAGAGGCGTTTGTGACCACCGTAATCCCGCGTTTGCACATCGAACACATCACCCGCAGCTTTGGCGGGCGCCGCGTTGTCGATGACGTGTCTCTTACCGTGATGGCAGGTCAGGTGACCTGCCTGTTGGGCCCCTCGGGCTGTGGCAAGTCAACGACGCTGCGCATCATCGCCGGGGTCGAGATGCAGGACGCCGGGCGCATCTGGGTGGATGGTCGGCTGGTTTGTGACACGATCACGCGGGTGCCGCCCGAGGGCCGCTCGATCGGGCTGATGTTTCAGGATTTCGCGTTGTTTCCCCACCTCTCTGTGGCCGATAATGTGGCCTTTGGCCTGAAGGGGCCGCGCGCCGAAAAGCGACGCCGCGCCGCTGAATTGTTGGAGCGGGTGGGGCTGGAACGCTATGGCGATGTGTTTCCCCACGAATTGTCCGGCGGTGAACAACAGCGGGTTGCGCTGGTGCGTGCGCTTGCGCCGCGCCCCAAGATCATGCTGATGGACGAGCCGTTCTCGGGGCTCGACAACCGCCTGCGCGACGGCATCCGCGATGACACCCTGAACATCCTCAAGGAAGAAGGCACCGCGGTTCTTCTGGTGACCCACGAACCGGAAGAAGCGATGCGCATGGCCGATGACATCGCGCTGATGCGCGACGGCAAGGTGGTGCAACAGGGCGTGCCCTACAATGTCTACAACGCCCCTGTCGACAAGGCGGCGGCGGCATTCTTCAGCGACATCAACGTGATTCGCGGCACAGTGCATGGCGCGTTGACCCAGACCGCCTTTGGCCGGTTTCTGGCCCCCGGCGTGCCTGACGGCACAGATGTGGAAATCGTGATCCGCCCGCAACATGTGCGCATTGATTTTGATCGCCACGGGCGCGGTCCGCTGCCCACGCTGATCGATGGCACACCGGCCCGCGCAATCGTGCGCCGCGCGCGGTTCATCGGCAAGGAAAGCCTGGTGGAATTCCGCCTTGACTATGACGGGTCCGCGATGTCAGCCACAGTGCCTTCGGTGTTTTTGCCGAAACCCGGCACGCCCCTGTGGCTGATGATCCGGCGCGACCGCTGTTTCGTCTTTCCGCGGCGCTGAATCTTTCTTGCCTGAAATACCTGCGCGCGCAGCGCATTGAAAACGCCGCGACAACTGGGCGGCACGCGGATCTACCGGGCTGCTTTTTCGTCGAGGCCGCTGGTGCCTTCGCGCCGGGCCAGTTCCGCCTCGACATCCGCAAGACTGATGTCATGCGCCGCGAGCATCACCAGCAGGTGATACAGCACATCGGCGGCTTCGGCTGTCAGGCGGGCACGGTCGCCTTTTACGGCCTCGATGATGGCCTCGATGGCTTCTTCGCCAAATTTCTCGGCACATTTCTCAGGGCCCCTGGACAGCAGCTTTGCTGTCCAACTGGTGTCGGGATCGGCGGATTTGCGGTGCAGAACCGTGGCGGCAAGGCGGGTGAGGGCGCTCATGTCAGCCTCATCGGGATGCCGGCTGCGGCCATGTGTTGCTTGGCCTCGGCAATCGTGAAATCGCCGAAGTGAAAGATCGACGCGGCCAGAACGGCACTGGCCCCGCCCTGCAACACGCCTTCCACTAAGTGATCCAGCGTGCCAACCCCGCCCGATGCGATCACCGGGATTGTCACGGCATCGCTGATCGCGCGGGTCAGCGGAATGTTGAACCCGGCGCGCGTGCCGTCCCGGTCCATCGACGTCAACAGGATTTCACCCGCGCCCTTGGCCGCGACTGTGCGTGCGAATGCCACCGCGTCAACACCCGTTGGGCGGCGGCCGCCGTGGGTGAAGATCTCCCATTTGCCGGGCGTAACGGTTTTTGCGTCGATGGCCACGACAATGCACTGGCTGCCGAACCGTTCCGCGCTGCGCGCCACCACGTCGGGGTCGGCCACGGCGGCCGAGTTGAACGACACCTTGTCAGCCCCCGCCAAAAGCAGTTTGCGCACGTCATCCGGGCTGCGCACACCGCCGCCCACGGTCAGCGGCATGAAGCAATGTTCAGCGGTGCGGGTCACCAGATCATACATGGTGTCGCGGTTGTTTTCGGTCGCCATGATGTCGAGAAAACACAATTCATCCGCGCCGGCTGCGTCATAGGCGATGGCAGCCTGCACCGGATCGCCCGCATCGATCAGATCGACAAAGTTCACGCCTTTGACAACCCGGCCGTTTGCCACGTCCAGGCAGGGGATCACTCGGGTTTTCAGCATTGGCCCAGCACCTTCAGCGCCGCAGCAAGATCAATCGCCCCATCATACAGCGCGCGGCCCGATATGGCGCCGGAAATCACCCCGGTGTGTTGCAGCGCCACAAGATCTGCCAAAGACGACACACCGCCACTGGCAATCACCGGGATGGTCACCGCGCGGGCCAGGGCCTCGGTCGCGGCGATGTTGGGGCCTTGCATGGCGCCGTCGCGGTTGATGTCTGTATAGATGACGGCGGCCACCCCGGCGTCTTCAAACCGGCGGGCCAGATCGGTGACCAGCACATCGGTTTCGCGCGCCCACCCCTTGGTGGCCACGCGCCCTTCGCGCGCGTCAATGCCCACCGCCACCTGAGCGGGAAAGGCGCGGGCAGCGTCGCGGACAAGATCGGGGTCTTCCACCGCCACGGTGCCCAGAATCACCCGTGCCAGCCCTTTATCCAGCCACCGTTCGATTGTGGCCATGTCGCGGATGCCGCCGCCCAATTGTGCAGGCACGTCGATGGCGGCCAAAATCGCCTCGACCGCCGCGCTGTTCACCGGGGCGCCAGCAAAGGCGCCGTTCAGGTCGACCAGGTGAATCCACTTGCAGCCGGCCTGTTGAAACGCAAGGGCCTGCGCCGCCGGATCTGTGCCAAACACCGTGGCCTTGTCCATGTCGCCGCGCAGCAGGCGCACACACTGACCATCCTTCAGGTCGATGGCGGGATAGAGGATCATCGCAGAACCCTTTCGATTGTCGCCCTCTTGCACCGGCATGCGCGCAAGCTCAAGCCATATGCGCCCCCATGGCCGGTGTCGCGGCGGTCACTGTTCCAAATCGCGCCGCACGGTCCTGGCCATCTGGCGACAGGTTTCGTGCGGTTCAGGGCGCCCAGGCCAGGAAATTCGCAATCAACCGCAGACCGGCCTTTTGCGATTTCTCCGGGTGGAACTGGGTGCCGATGCGGGTGCCGATGCCGACAACGGCGGTAACCGCGCCGCCATAGTCAACATGGGCCAACCGCTGGGCCGGGTCGTCCATCTCCATCTGGTAGGAATGGACGAAATAGGCGTGATCGCCGGTGACGATCCCGTCCAGCACCGGGTGGGGCGCGTCGATCACCAGATCGTTCCAGCCCATGTGCGGCACCTTCAGGTGGGAATCACCGGGCCGGATCGGGCGCACCTCGCCGGCGATCCAGTTCAGGCCCGGCGTGGCGGCATATTCGTGCCCCATGCGCGCCATCAACTGCATCCCGACGCAGATTCCCAGAAATGGCCGCGCCTTTTCTTCGACAGCCTCCATCAGCGCCTCGAACAGCGCGGCATGATCCTGCAACAGCGCCGCGCGACACGCAGGAAACGCTCCATCGCCGGGCAACACGATGCGATCGGCCCGCGCCACATCCTCGGCCCGCGATGACACGATCACCTCGCCTGCCCCGGTTTCCCGCGCCATCCGCTGAAACGCTTTTTCAGCAGAATGCAGATTGCCGCTGTCGTAATCGATCAAAACGGTCAGCACGTCACAACGCGCCCTTGGTCGAGGGCAGGGCATCGCCCATGCGCGGGTCGGGCTCGACCGCCTCGCGCAGCGCCCGCGCCACCGCCTTGAACGCCGCCTCGGCGATGTGGTGGCTGTTGAACCCGTGCCGCTGGTCGATGTGCAGGGTGATACCGCCGTGGGTCGACAGGGCCTGGAAAAATTCGCGCACCAATTCGGTGTCGAAGCTTCCGATCTTGGCCGATGGCATCGAAAGGTTGCAGATCAAATAGGGCCGCCCCGACAGATCCAGCGCACAGCCAACCTGGGCATCGTCCATCGCCAGCTGGCACGCGCCATAGCGGCGGATACCCCGTTTGTCGCCCAAGGCCCGTGCCAATGACTGCCCCAGGGCGATGCCCGTATCCTCGACCGTGTGGTGATCGTCGATATGCAGATCGCCCTTGGCACGCACCGTCATGTCGATCAGCGCATGGCGCGAAAGCTGGTCCAGCATATGATCGAAAAACCCGATGCCGGTGGCGTTGTCATAGATGCCGGTGCCGTCAAGATTGATGGAAACCGAAATTTCGGTTTCTTTCGTGGTGCGGGTGATGCTGGCCTTGCGCATGAGATGCCCTTTCAAACTCGCCAAAGCTATAGGGCGGTGGCCTAGGCACTTGCAAGGTTTCCGGCGGCATGCTCCACTGAAGCTGCGAAGAAGGTTTTGATATACTGCTGCATACCGGCAATGCCGATTACGCAGGGCATTGTTGATTGCCGTTGAGTTAACCAGGCGTCAGACTTGGAACAATTTCTAACCGGGAGGAGACCCTATGACACGCACAGCCCTTGTAACCGGAGGCAGCCGCGGTATTGGCGCTGCGATTTGCGTCGCCTTGAAGCAGGCGGGTTACACCGTCGCTGCGAATTATGCTGGCAATGAC